>Ga0126371_10002417_pt1 | contig 16082 bp, 14 predicted proteins | sample PanSoiMetaPlot_4_FD_110145 | JGI IMG/M metagenome (GOLD analysis project Ga0126371, IMG submission 110145) | Tropical forest soil microbial communities from Panama - MetaG Plot_4 | ecosystem: Environmental > Terrestrial > Soil > Tropical forest > Bulk soil | place: Panama | collected 2016-02-17 | reverse complement strand
GCAGGGCATGGTCGCGCGATCGCAAATCTTCCTCCGGGTAGGGCCAAGCGTCATCACCCCCTCGCCATGCATTCTCATCCCACCCCACATTCACTTCATCCGTTGCGAAGGAGGCCGTGCGGGTCGGTTGCAGGCGATGCTAATCCCCAGTGGTTGACCCTGCAGGGTTAGGGGTTCTTCGTGGCAGACAGTTTCTACGAGATTCGCGTGGCCGGGCCTGTCCCGCCGGAGGCCTTGGCGGACTACCAGGACATCAGTTCCACTGAGGCCCCGGTCGAGACAGTACTGCGCGGCACGCTTGCCGACCAGGCCGCGCTGCAGGGGCTGCTCGCGAGGCTTGATCTGTTCGGCGTTGAAGTGATCGAAGTGCGCCGCCGGGGTAAGCGATGACGGCGGACCTGGTGGTGCGCCTGGGATTGCGGACGGCCGCGGTTGAGGTCCCAAGGCCGCCTTTGATCCGTCATCGGTCACCTCGCTGAGGATCGTGACGAGGTGTTCGCGGGAAGCCCTCCTCGCCAGCATTTCCGGCGGCGGAACCGCCCTGGTCGAGCTGGCCGCCGCGGTGGCCATGGGCTTCGTCGCCTACGCCTTTGTCCCTCTTCACCCGCGGCTTCAACAGCGCCGGCTCAGTCTACGGATTCACCGGCGCGATCGCCGGGCCCCTATTCGGGTTCATCTCTGCCTGGACGCTGATGCTGGTTTACGCCAGCTTCGCGGGCGGGACTTATGCGGTGACGGCAGCCATCGCGCAGCCCGCGTTCGGCGCCGTAGGCCTGCACCTGTCGTGGCAGGTGTATGCGATCATCGCCTTCGTCCTGGTGCTGGCGCTCGCATTCCTCGATATCAAGGTCTCAGCCACGGTGATCTTGGCGGTGGAGGGTGCCTCGATGCTGCTCGTGATGATCGCCTGCAGCATCGTCCTGGCCAAGGGCGGTTTCCACGGGCATGCGTTCAGCTCGGCACCGTTCCGGCCCAGCGGAGTAAGCCTGGCCGTGCTCGGGCTCGGGGTCGTCTTCACCTTCTCGACCTTCGCCAGGTTTGAAGCAGCAGCCACGCTGGGCGAGGAATCCCGGCAGCCGCAGCGGCTGATCCCTCCCGCGATCGCGGCTTCCCTCGCCGTAGCGAGCCTGTTTTCGATCGGTGTGACCGCGGTGGTGACCAACGCCTACCCGAGCATCCACGAGCTCTCTACCGCCACGGTGCCGCTGGTCACGGTCACCGACAAGTTCGTGGCCGGCTGGATGGGGGATCTGGTCAACTTCGGCGCGGTTTTCAGCGCGTTCGGCGCCGCGCTCGCCCTCGCGGTCGGCGCCTCCCGCATCCTGTTCGCGCACGGGCGTGACGCCGGGCCCGTCATGCTGCGGCGGACCAGCCGCGCAACGGGCGCCCCGGTGGGTGCCCTGATCTGGGTCGGCGCGGGCAGTCTGCTCACGCTGCTGCTGTTCATCACCGAGTCGCTGGCCACCCGCGCCGTCACCATCATCGAGACCTACGCCTCCGACCTGCTCATCGCTGCTTACACCCTGGTCGTCGCCGCGGCCATCATCTTCACCATCCGGCGGGGCATGAGCCCCATCAAGACCGTGATTCTCGTGATTGGCTTGGCGATCCTCGGCTACATCGTGAAGGGCACCTTCGTCCCGTTCCCTGCGCCCCCTTACAGCTGGGATGCGCTCGCCGCTGCGATCACCTTGCTGGCCGGGATAGTCCTGCCGTTCGCGTACCCGCCGTTGCGGCGCGGAATCCGCGACTCGCCTCTGCTCAACACCGGCGCCAGCGCGCTACTCGGCACTAGGCTGCGTAAGTGATCAATAGGCGCACTTGGCTTGCGAGCCTCCCTGGCACGGCTGAGCAGGCAAAGGCGCACTGTCTGTGCGGTTATCGATCATGAGGGCAAGGCATGGTTACAAGATCAGAAGGTACGGAAGGAGAAAGCAAAGGAGTAAGAGAGCAGCCCTTGGCAGGGCCCCGGGAGCGGTCCCGGCAGCCCGCCCATCTGGCCCACACGGATTACCACGCTCGCAGTCGGCTTTCTGGACCAGCGCCTGGGAATCCAGCATCTATTATCAGAAGGATGGGTGAAGTGATCTAACCCAATAATATACCGATAGAGGAAACGCCAATAGCACGGGCCATCCTATCAGGATAATCGCTGGAATGTTGAAGATATGCCAGCCAGGCAACGGGAAATTAATGTAAGTCCATTCTTGTGCAAACCTATTCGGTATTTCATGAAGAAACGCATTGAAGTAAGTAGCCGTGAACAAGGCCAGTAGCGTTCTAAGAGGCTGACCGCGCACCTCGTCAATCAGTGTTCCGTGATTATTCAGCGCAGTAGCGAAACTCATCACCAAGCACGCAATCAGGGCCGCAAGCACATAGGCGTAAGCCATCAAACCCTGATCATGGCTGACAAGGCCTCCGACGAAGCTTTCCACGAGCACGACTGAAAGAGACGCAATAATAACCACATATTGTCGACTGTTGAGAGTATGGCTCCGGCTAGGCCTGTCCTTTATCTTCAGCGGCAGTTGCTTCACCGTCAAGAAAGATTGAACCATCACTATCCCGGCCATCGGGTAAGTAAACGCATAAAGTACAACATAATCGGCCAGATGGTAATTGTTATAGCGCCAGAATCCGGCTATGTATCTTCCCATTACCAGATCCGCCATCATTCCAGCGCCGATAAAGACAATATATAGACGTGTATATGCCAGCCTATGAAGTTTACCCGCAGACGATTTACGCAACGCAAGAAACTGCCCAAGCAGTAGCAGTTCATAGAAATGCCTAAAGTGAATAGTAACAGCTAGCACTATAGAAAGAATTACGAGGAGCATTCCCAGTGCCAGCATAGGAGGTGGCCGTGACGGGAGCTTTGCCCGGACGCTGATCGCTATGTGCCGGCGCCGGTCAGCCGTACGCCTGGGGCGTACTGCTTGGCGAGCGCGAGCACGTCGGCGACGTACCAGTTGGCGTGGTTGTAGGCGAAGATGGCGCCGGGCAGCCCCGCCGCGGTCGCGCCGCCTGCCGCGCACAGGTAACCGGCGGCGGAGGGCACCGCGTCGAAGGGGTCCATGACGTTCGGCGGCCCCTTCTCACCGAAGGCGGTGATCCCCCACCCGGCCCAGGTGGAGGGCAGGAACTGCATCGGGCCGAGCGCACCCGCGGTGGAAGGGCCCACGTTGGCGCCGTCGCCGCTTTCGATCTGCCCGATGGCCGCGAGCACCGTCCAGGGCAGACCGGGGCAATACATCGCCGCCGACTCCTGGAATAGCTGGAGGTAGGTGGCAGGCCGCCTGGCCGAGGTAGCCGAGACCCGGGTGGTGGCCGGTGACTGGGCGCGAAGGGTGACTAGCGCTGCTTTGCGGCCCACCGCGGCGCGGACCTCACGGCGGAGCTTGGCCATGCCCACGCCGGGGGCGCTGATCAGCGCGGCCACGTGATGGACCAGCCCGAGCCTGGCCGAGACCCGGGCACCGACCACCAGGTCGACCCCGCCGATTCCGAGCGGCGTGGCACCCGCGAAGGTCAGGCTGACCGTGGCGGAGCCGATCAGCCGGTAACTGGCGCCTGGGTCCAGCCGCAGCCGGTGCCGTGCCGATGGCGAGGCGACAAACCCGCCAGCGGACAGCGCGTTCCACAGCCTCTGCTTTGGCTCGGTGCTCAGCGGGGTCCAGGACCGGAACAGCTGAGCGTTCACCCCGATCACGTTGACCCGGTGTCGGCGCAGGGCCATCGAGGCCCCGTCCAGCGGCAGCACCTTCCGGACGCCGAGCGCCCTGGCGATGCGGCCGACCTCGGCAGGGCTCACCCCGGTCGGCTTGATCACCGCCAGGTCGGGCAGGATGATCTGGCGGAGCGCCGAGGCCGTGCGCGCGTGTCCCGTCGGCGTGGTCACCGCGAGGCTGCGGGGCGGGCCCGGTACATAGTGCAATACCCCGACGCCAAGGACGGCCGCCACCACGCTATGGGCCGCCGCACCCCGCCACGCGGGACCACCTGCGGTATTTCGGTGCGGCGTTCTGCGCCACCAGCCGCGACCCATGCCGGTGTGTGTCATAACGGAGACCTCCTGTCGGCCTGCTTACCGGTCATGTCGTCGGCCGGGGGGATTGCGGATGCCGCCACTGTGAGCCCTCAGCTGAGGGGTCCGGCAAAATCGCCGGTGACCCACAGGCATCTGGACGGTTGCGATGGGAATCCCCGCCCGGGCGAGCATCTTGTGCCAAACGTGATAAGCCTGCCTTCCCCGGCCGGTAAGAGCTTGGAGGAATTCAATCACCTAGAAGGCGCGCAAACGTCACCCATTAGGGCTGGTTATTTCACCTGGAGAACCCGGGCAGTGGTTCTCGATTGGGGTTCAGCGAGAAGATGGGCCTCGACCCCTGTGCTGGAAGGCGAGGCCATCATGTTCCGCACGATATGGCGACGGGCGTCAGCGTGGGAGTTGATACTCCCGCCGGAACTGCTGCGGCTGCCGCAGGAGCCGACCCGGGTGGGTGAGCTGCTGGATGACCCGGGCTCGCACTCGCCGGGAATCTCATCGCATAAAGGTAATGCGAGCGGGCGCTGGTGGCCGGTGGGGTTGAGCAATGCATTTCAGCACCGCCCGGAGCTGGTGTCGCAGCGGTGACGGGGATTGGCCGCGGCGGGGGAGATTCCGACCATGACCGCCGCTACCGGCACCTTGCCGCCGCACTACCCTGCAACAGCCGCTCAAGGGGATGGGTCACACTGAGGTGGCGGCTGCCTCGGCGGCGATCCTGGGCGACACATCGACCGCGCCAGCGAATTCGCTGCCGAGGTCCACCGGGACGATCTCAACGTCCATGCCCGGCTCCGGAGCCTGGATCATCCAGCCATGGCCCAGGTAGATGGCAACATGGGAGATATAGCCGGGTGCCGTCGGGTCGGTGTGGTAGAAGAGCAGGTCACCTGGCCGCAGTTCCCGGACCGGGACCGGCGGGCCGGTGCGTGCCTGATCGGCTGCTACCCGGGGCATGAGGATCCCGGCCTGGCGGAACGCCCACTGCACCAGCCCGGAGCAGTCGAATGAAGCCGGCCCGGCCGCGCCCCAGACGTAGGGCATGCCAACCCTGCTGACCGCCGCCGACAGCATTTCCCGAGTCTGGGTCCGCGTGACCAGACCGCTGGCCCAGTCCTGCGCCGGCACCCCGGCCGCCCCGCCGGCTCCCAGGTGGCTGACTTGCTGCACGACCATCTGTTCGACCGTGGCCGAATGCGGGACAATCTTCGTGATCTGCTTCGTCAGCCTGGCGAAGTTAGCCTTGGGGTCGGCACTGACCACGATCGCGTTACGCGCGGGGAATCCCATGGAGTCGGCGACCGTGTCGGAGACCACCGCATCGACGCCGCCGATGCCCACCGTGCCCAGCCGTCCCACCGTCAGTGTCTCGGCGTGCCGCCCGGAAACGGTGACCCGGCTGCCGGGCGGCAATTTGCCCTGCGTGCCCATCGTGTAGGAGAGGCCGAGATCACCCGCGGCGACGCTGCGCCAGAACCCGGTGTCCCGCGCGGTCGGCTTCGCGGCATAACCGCGGAACCGCGAGGGATCAACGCCGAGCACAGCCACGAACTTGCCGTTCACCCGGACTCTTGCCGCGTCCACCGCCAGCGCCGCGGCCACGCCGTGCAGGTGGCGTACCGCCGCCAACACCCCCGGCGTGAACTGATCCTTCGACACCGCGACCAGGTCCACCGGCCGCAGGTGCCGCAACGGGGAGACCGTAGGCAGCGCGGGCTGTGCGCTGGGCCGGGGCATCGCCTGCGGTTCGAGACGCGGGATGAGCCAGACACCGGGCGCCGGGCCGGTGCCGTGGCCGGCGGGCTGTTCCGCGCCGGGCCAGCCCGCCGCGGTGGCCAGCAACGCGGCAAAGGCGCCCGCCACGGCCCCGGATACCCGCGGCACGCGCCGCGCGCGGGGCAGCAAAGGCCGCACCAGATTCCCTGCGCGAAGGCGGCTACCGCCTTGTCTCACGCTTTTCACCGTCCCAGTTCCATGCCTGTCCATGCCTGTCCGCCGAGCCTATACCCACCAAATTAATAGGGAATCCGGCGTCATGCCCCGCGGCCAGGTCCTGTCTTTGCCCGGCATCTTGACCGGATATCCCAAAAAACACCCCATCACCAAAAACCCCTCATTTGCTCATAATCGCCGCCGCGCTACTCCGCGCCATCGCCCATTTGGGGTGAAGACGGCTAGGCGACACAGATGGCCCGGTAGTGGCTTAACCCATCAGGTGGTGCCTGGGGGCTCTCGCGCATGCAATTGATGATCAAGAACAAAACGAAAGGGGGTCTCGCAGGCAACGCCGGGGAAAGGCTGCTGGGGCGGACTATCCCATGCGGCCACCCCGGTACCCGAAGTACTACCTACAGACGTCGCCCGCCCGCAGGTATCCCCGACGCGGGGCCGCTAACTGCGCCGTGGAGAGACTCGCCGGGAGTTGCCCCGTCGGGAGACTCGCCGGGCGTTGCGCCGTCCGCTCCGCCGCGCTACCCTACGCGATCCGAACATCACATACCTCCGTAGATTCCCGCCAGCCGTCATGGCCTGGCGGCACCCGACGTCTCCATCGTGTGCAACTCATCGGCTTCGTTGGCTGACAGCACCCCGATCTCGACCAGATCCAGCGGGCTGATGAACCCATCGCTGAGGCGGAAGCCGCCCGCGCGGGCGATCGCATCGCGCAGTGGCACCGCCCAGTGGTGCTCGATCAAGATGAGCGCCGCCGCCGAGTCGTTCGGAATGTCTTCCAGCACATCCCACTCCTCGGCATCGCCGAACACGTTGATGCCCTCGGCCGCCGCCTGGTCGGCGCCAACGACCGCGCCGGCTTCGGCCCCTTCTTCGCCCTCGATGCCCAGGCCAATGAGCGCCCCGATCTTGCTGCCGAGCTCGATGGCCTCCTGCTCGGTCAGGTTGCTGAGGTGTTCGACCTCCAGGTCGCCGTACGCATCCTTGTAGACGGCCAGCGAGTCGATCACGCGGATCGTGTCGCTTTCGCGGAGCCGCTCCAGTTCGCTGATGATCTCACCGTGAAAATCGGGGTGATTGAACCCCAGCACGATGAGCTGCACCGGCCCGATCGCCATGATTAGTCCCTTCCCGCATCTGACACTGCGTGAGCGCACCTGTCTGCTTGCGCAAAGCATTCGGCGTGCAACCGCTCTGCCCGGCCTTCGAATGCAGGTTCACCCTGGAGCGGGCGCTGGCGCATCGTCCCAAAGGGGTGAAGCCACCGGCCGCCTGCCCGGCGTCACGCCTACGCGGTGTCCGGGCGCCGGGTTGCAGGTGTTCATCCTGCGGACGGCAGACCTGGCGGGCAACGCATCGGCGCTTACCGCAAGCGGTGGCGCCTGCGGCCGCCACCAGGCCGTCGCCAGGGCCCGGTAGTTGGGGCTCCCGGAAGGTTGACCACAGGCCTGTCACAGCTCAAGAGGAAACGCGGTCCGGTTATGCGCCAAGCCCGGCCCGGCGGACTCGCAGCCAGGAATCGGTTCACATCATCTGGGCGATGCCGCTACGGGTCGCGGACGGCATCATGAGGGGGAGCATCCGTATTCAGGCCAAGGTCCCGGCGGATCCGGGGTAGGGAGGCCACAGATGACGTCGGCGCCGACCGAACCGGCCAAAGGCACCCACCGGCGCCGCGAGACGGTCATGGAAACCGGTGAAGGCGGCTGGGTCCGGCTCATACGACATGAGGGCGACCTGGATATGGCCACCGCGGACGGCCTGACCGAGCGGGGTTGTGCGGCCATCAGCGGCGGCACCCGGGTGCTGCTGATCGACCTGGCGCGCGTGCCGTTTTGTGACCCGCGCGGGCTCAGCGCGCTGGTCCGGATCGCCAACCACGCCGACCGGGCCGGCTGCCGCTATGGCCTGCTCGCGGCCCAGCCGCAGTTGGCGTGCCTGCTGTGGCTCACCGGCCTGGGCCAGCGACTGCCCGTATTCGCCACCGGCGGCGACGCCCTGGCGCAGCTCCTTCCCGCGGCGGATGCACGCGGTAAGAGCGCCAGCCACCCCCGCGGCAGGACGGGTACCGAGGCCGCCGCTTCCCGCGGCCGGTGAGCAGTGCCCGCGGCCCGCCAGACCACTAAGGCACAGGCGCACCGAGCCGGTGGCAAGTCCAAGCGATGCCGGCCGCGCCAGTCCCGCAAGCCGGGGCCCTGTGCGCGGCAACGGGCCGGGTCTTTCACCCCATCGCTGTCATGAACCCGCTGTCCAGAACCGATGCGATGGCTATGCGACAGTGAACGAGGAGTGCACATGAGGCAAGCAGTGAGATTCCGGGAGATGCTGCGCAGGCTAGCGATGATCGACGAAAGCTGCCTGGAGAATCAAGCCGGGCTAGCGCTCGGCCTGACCGAAGGATCGTCCCTGGACTCGAAGACCGCGGCCCTGCTGCGCGTAGGGGCAGCGGCGGCGATCGGGGCCTCACCGGTGTGCCTGGAATGGAGCACCGGGCGGGCGCTGATCGCCGGGGCGAGCGAGGACGAGATCGCCGACGTGCTGCTGGCGATCGCACCCATAACGGGCCTGGGCCGGATCGTCACCGCCGCCCCCGAGGTGGCCCTCGCGCTCGGGTACGACACCCAAGCCGCACTCGAAGAACCAGACAATCAATGACGACCCAGCGCTGGCGCGCTGGGCGGCCGGCCTAGTCGCTATTTCAGGATGTTGATCGCGCGGGCGATCACGATCACGCTGAGCGCCAGGGACACTGCCGCTTCGCTCATCATCAGCAGCTTGGCCCACCGCTTGATCGCGGAGACGTCGGTGGGGCTGAACGCGGTGGCGGTCCAGAAAGCCAACGTCAGGTAGTCGGCGAACTCCGGCACCCAGGTAGCCGGCGCGTAGTCGGTGTTTTGCATCTCCGGGAAGACGAGCGCCGGGCTGGCATCCGGATGGTGCGCGCGAGCGGCGGCGCCGCCGCGGTCGAGGTCCCAATACCACAGCCCGAACGCGACCACGTTGGTGGCCCAGATCACTCCGCCGGTGGCCAGCAGCCCGCCCGGGTTGGCGGCGAACAGCTTGCTGCTGGTCAAGATGTCGCCGAGGAGACGGACGGCGGAGATCAGGTTCGCCAGTGTCACCAGCCCGATCACGGTGCCGGTGGCGATCCGCAGCCAAGGTTTCTGCCGGTCGATGCGGCCCGGGTCGCCGATGATCAGCACGGCCAGCAGCGCGAGCGTCACCGCCAGGGGCAGCCAGGACGGGTTCACCCGGTACTTCGCGGGCAGCGCCACATGCAGAACCGCAGTGACCACGATTGCCAGCGCCACCGGCCACCAGCGCTCACCTCGCTCAGCGCCTACGTCCGGCACTCGCTTCCACCTCGATCTGGGGCAAGATTCACAGACCAGCGGGGCGCCGCACCGTCGGGCGTGAGCTGGCTCCATGGCGTGGAGGTCATGCCAGAGCACGAACCCGCCGATGACCTCGAAGCTGCCCACCCACCCCGAGGATGATCGTCAGCCCCCCGAGGACCAGCGTGCCCCGCACGCTGCCACCATCGCCGCATGTGATGATTGGGCTCACCATGATCACTCGATGCCATCACTTCTCCAAGAGGAGCGGAGTTATCAGCCCCGGACTAGGTCTCATTCCCGGCGGCGTGGCCAAGGAGCCACCTCTACCGATACTCAAGGCGCAGCTAGCTGATGCAATCGCCCATTTGGGCTAATCTCAGCAGCCACGGTGCCGTTCATAACCACAGCGGGAACCCGTACCGCAGGCTCCTCGGCGATCTGCTAGCCTCTGGCGTCGAAGTTCCCGCCGGGGGGATCGTGAGCCTGCCGATCGTCCGGTTTGCCGTCGACGACTCGGAGCTGAGTACAGCCCACGACCAGCAGATCAGCGCGAGGATGCTTGCCTTTACCCGCATGGGCACTTTCTATTCTCTGGCCTTGTCCGTGCTCGTCATTACCTGCTGGCCGGGGGGTTAGCCCGTTGCCGCTGTCGGTGCCTGGCTGAACCGGTTCGACAGCGCGCTGGCGAGTATTTGGTCAAGTTCTGGCAGGGGCGGCAACTGCCGGGCGGGGTGTAGTGCGGAGAAGGCCGCCGCCGTGGTTTCGGCGTGAGCTTCCAGCCAGGCAGGGCCGACCAGCCTGTCGGTGATAATGACCAGATCGCGCAGCAGCCCGGCGGGAACCCCTGCCGGCCCGTCGGCGGCGAAATGGCATTCCACCGCGGCCAGCGCCTGCAGCAGGTCGGAGATCTGGCGGCGGATATCAGGCCGGCAGGCGGAGCGCCGCACGTGATCGGCTTCGCTGATTGTCTTGGGCATCGCCTGGGGTAGCTGACCCACCGGGTCACCTCCGATCTCGGGCTGGTAGGTTCCGCTCTGCACCGGGTGAGTGCGGCATAAGGGCCCGGGCCCTATTCGTGCGAGTAGAGCGGCGAAGGAATGCCTCGAACGATTGTGGCAACCCTTGCACCCGCCCTTCTTGCGCGGCGGCACCGCCCGGGGTGCGTTCGGTACTAATCGCCGAGCGCACCGCCAGCAAGGAGGTGAGCACGTCGGGCACACGGGGTCTCGTGGGTTGACCGGCAGGTCCTCCGGCCCGGGGCGCTCGCGCCGGAGCGCTGATCTGCTGATGCAGATGCGCGTCACTGTCATCGTCCCCGTTAGCCGTTATGACGGGAGTGGTTTGACGAGGACTCTTGGAGGTCTTTGAGGACTGTCGCGCGTGGGTCTGTGAGTAAGTCCTCGTGCTGAGCCGAAGACCTCGCTGACCACCGCGCGAGCCCAGCGCATTCGCGTGACCGCGTTTTCCGGGTGGTCGCCAAACTCCTGTGCCACCCGTTCGGCGCAACCCTGGCCGCCATATGCACAGACGGCCGCGGCGGTGGCCCGCCGGACCTGACCGGCGTCGGGATTGTCGGAGCGCTGCAGCGCCGACACGAATAGCGCGTCGGCCCAGACCACGCCGGTGCTGCATGGATTACTCGTTAGCTGCATTGGCCGCCTCCTTGACAGGGCGTCCGGCCACTTATCTAGTGTCCGAGCGGCAAGGCGCTTGCCACATCCTCATAATTGGGTGAGGTACTGAACGTTTGCGTTCGCTCCTTCCCGCGCCGGAGCAAGCGATGGTCTAGTGGCCGGCCGACCTCGGCAACACGGTTGCCCAGAACGAAGGCGTGCTGCAGTGGGACCGTCGCAGCAGCAGATCACCCGGGTGCGCACTACCACGGGTCATTTTCTCGCCCGAATGATCCGCCCAGATCACGCGCTACCGGCCTGGCCTCGAGGCGCTGCCGGCAGCATCGGCGCATCGTCGTCGCCGCCGGGCCGCGTCCAAGGGCCAGCTCGATGAGGGCAAGATTCACAGACCAGCGCGGCGATGCCCGGCCGCCGCACCATCAGCCGAGGACACATTGGTCAGCTGCGCCTTGGTGCCGTTCTTGACGACCAGCGGGAACCCGTACACGTAGGCGGCCTCGGCGAACTGCTGAGCCTCTGCTGGCGTCGGGTTCCCGTCGGGGTGGGGATCGTGAGCCCGCCGATCGTCCTGCTTTCCGCCGATGACCCGGAGTTGGTACAGCCCGCGGCCAGCAGTATCTCCGCGATCAACGCGAGGGATGCTTGCCTTTACCGCATGGACACTGTCATTTCGCCGGCCCTCGTCCGTGCTCGTCGTTACCGCTGGCCGGGCCCGGCGCGTCGCGGGCGATGCACCGGAACCCGATGTGGCTCGTAGAGGTGTCGATTGCCTGGGGCTGGCGGGCAGCGGGCCGGTACCGGCGGCAGTAATTGGGCGCGCACAGGTGGGAGCCGCCCTTGGTCACCTTGCGCGGGATGTGGGATCCGGGCCCGGGGGCCTGGATACGCGCGGGCGAGGTCACCCGCGGATTGCGTGGCACGCAGCAAGGGGAGCCCGCATCGGCCGGATGCCGGGGTGTGAAGTAGTCACAGGTCCATTCCCAGACGTTACCGATCATGTCATGAAGCCCCCAGCCATTGGCCGGGTAGGCACCGACGGGGGAGGTTCCCTCATAGCCATCGGTGAGCAGGTTCTGCCATGGGAACTCGCCCTGCCAGGTGTTGGCCATCATCATCCCGCCGGGCGCGAACTCATCCCCCCACGCGTACACGGTGCCGTCCAGGCCACCACGCGCCGCGTACTCCCATTCGGCTTCGGTGGGCAGTTCCTTGCCGGCCCAGGTCGCGAAGGCCTGGGCGTCCTCATAGGCGATCTGGGTGACCGGGTGCTGCTCACGCCGGCCGCCGCTGTCCGGCCCGTCGGGGTGATGCCAGCAAGCCCCCGGGGTATACGCCCACCAGTTGTGGTAGTCCCGCAGGTCGACCGGGCCGGTGGTGCGGCGGAAGGTGAGCGATCCGGGCACCAGCAGATCTGGGTTCACTCCCGGATACTCGGCCGCGTCGAGCGGCCGTTCGGCGACAGTCACGTACCCGGTGGCCTTCACAAACCGCCGGAACTGCGCGACCGTGACCGGATGGCGGTCCATCCAGAAGCCGTCTACCGTGACCCGGTGCACCGGGCGCTCTTCGGGATAGAAGTCGGCCGAGCCCATCTGGAAGGTGCCGCCCGGGATCCATGCCATCGCGGCCTGCGCGTGGGCGCCTGCTCTGCGGACATCGGCACCGGTCCTGGTGCTGTTTGTCGTGGTCATGATCATTGCCTGCTTCAGGGTTGGTGGCCCGGCGTAGCGAAGGAGTGTCGGCCCTGCTTCGGCGTCATAGGCTCATCCTCACCGAGCATGGAAGCTTCGTACGCGCGCTGGAGATGCGGCATCTAGCTACGGGCACTAAAGCTACGGTTCGCCCGGGCACGCCGCCTCATTCCTAAAGGGTGATGCTAAGAGCGCTGGGTGCGGCTGACGTGAGGTCGGCCGGGTCGTTGTCACATGTGCGTCGGTGCGGGTGCTGAGAAACCGAAACCGTAGAGTCCAGCGGACGAAGAAGCCGCCCGGTCCTGCTGGCGCGTGATCGCTGCTGGTGACCCTATCCCTTTTGGGTGGCGTCAGCCGCTGTCGGCGGGGGCATTCTGTGGGTGCGCCTGCTCCGTAGGCCCCGGATTGCTGGACAGGCGGACGTGACCGGCCCATGGCGCGACTGATGAGGACCTGTCTCAGTTGTCCATGAATCCGGTCGTTCCCGCTGAGGGCTCCGGCAGACCGGCCCGAAGGCTGGGTGCGGGTCTTCGGCGTCATGGCGGTGGGCGAGTCCCCTGTCGGATCGGTGCTCTGTGGGCTCATGAAAGGGGCCGCTTCGTGATGGGCACTTTTGCGGACGCGGGCCGTCGGGTTCGACCGGGCGCCAGGTCCCGGCCCCCGGTGACCGCCTGGTGCTTGCCGTCGTGGTAGCGGGAGAGGCAGGCGGGCAGCAAAGGTGGAGCCAGCCGCCCGGGCCGCTGCGCCGCATCGGGCCGGAGCTGATCTCGGGGGCCTCCGATAATGACCCCACCAATGTGGGGACGGCAGCCGTGGTGGGGGCACAGAGCATGTACCGGCTGTCGTGGGCCGCGCTGCTGACCGGCCCGCTGCTGTATTTTGTGCTGGTCATCGCGGCGCAGGTCGGCGTGACGGCCCGCAGCGACCTGCAGTCCTTGGCCCGGAAACGGTACGGCAGGCGGGTATCCGCCCTCCTGCTGGTGTCGGTGGCAGGGGTCAACGTGGTTACGATCGCCGCTGACCTGCAGGCCGGGGCCGCCGGGATCGGCGTGCTGGCCGGCGTAGACTCGCGCTGGCTGGTGCTGCCGCTCGGCGCGGCCCTGGCGGGCTTGCTGCTGACCGGCAGGTATAGCCTCGTGGCCACGGTGCTGCGTTACCTGCTGCCTGGGTTCCTGGCCTTTACCGTCGCAGCTGTCCTGGCGCGGCCCAGCTGGCCGCGGCTGGCCGAATCCAGCGTGATACCTGCCCTGTCGCTGCGCCACCACGAGCTCAGCGGCGCGCTCGCCCTGACCGGCACCACGCTGACGAGCTACGTCTACATTTGGGAGACCGTCCAGCGGGGCGTGGAAGATCCAGGTGGCCACCCAGCTGGTGAACGGCTTGCCAGGGCCAGGCTGGGCGCCCTCGTTGCCGCAGTGTTCACTCCGGTGATCTTGTGGTCCATGCTGGCCGCCTCGGCCGCCACGCTGGGCCGGCACCACCGGGTGGTGTCGTCGGCGCAGGACGCCGCCCGGGCACTGCGCCCGCTGGCGGGGACCCTGGCTGGGGACATCTTCGCTGCGGGGCTGGTGATTTCGGCGGTGGTGGCGCTGCCTGTGTTGATCAGCAGCACCGCCTACGTGGTCGGCGCCCACTTCGGCTGGCGTCATGGCCTGTCGCAGCCGGTGAGGCGGGCCCGCCGTTTCTACGCTGTGCTGGCCGCGCCTGTCGGGCTGGCCGCCGCCGCCGCCATGGCGGGGGTGCCCGTGCTGAGCACGCTCGTGGCGGCCAGCGTAATCGGCGGGCTGGGCACTCCTTTCGGCCTGGTCATCATGGTGCGCCTGGCCCGGGACCGGGAGATCATGAATGGTCGGCCAATCTCCCTGCGCCTTGCCATCGCCGGGTGGGTGGTCGCTGTCGTCACCGGCGGCCTCGGTGTGCTGTTCCTCCTGGGGACCGCACTGGGCACAGTGTGACCTGAGCCCAAGGATCCGATCCAGGCCGGTTTCACCTCACGGGCTGGGCCCGGCCTGGTCAGCGCTCGCGGCCCGGGTGCGGAACGGTCCTTATCCCGGCCTGGTCGCGGCCGTCTCCGCTGAGTCATCGTCCCCTTTGGGTGACGCGTGGTCGTCGCAGCGGGGGACACGCTGTGGGGGAGAGGGGCGTCGCCCGGGGCCAACTGCGGGCAGGCGCCAGCCAGCCCGCCCGCGCACGCGGGAGCAAGCGGACATGAGGGTGGGAGCCTGCATGCAGCAGACGACGGATCGCCCGCTTCGCATCGCCCTGGTCTCCTACCGTAGCAAGCCGCATTGCGGCGGCCAGGGGATCTACCTGCGGCACCTGTCCCGGGAACTGGCCGCGCTCGGGCATCATGTGGAGGTTTTCTCCGGGCAGCCCTACCCCGAGCTCGAGCCGGGACCGCTCCTGCGGGCACTGCCCAGCCTGGACCTGTACCGTGAGCCGGACCCGTTCCGCATCCCCCGCCCGTCGGAGTTCAGCGACTGGATCGATGCCCTGGAGTTCGCGGTGATGTGCACGGGATCCTTCCCCGAGCCATTCACGTTCAGCCTGCGGGCCCGCCGGGCGCTTCTGCCTAGGCTCGGGGACTTCGACCTGGTTCACGACAACCAAGTGCTCGGTTACGGGCTGCTCGCGGTGGCCCGCGCCGGGCTGCCGCTGGTGACCAGCATTCACCACCCGATAAGCGTGGACCGGCGGATCGAGCTCGCCGAGGCCCGCGGGGTCGCGCGGCTCTCCAAGCGCCGCTGGTATTCCTTTGTCAGGATGCAGGCGAGGGTCGCGCGCCGGTGCGGGCGGATCCTGACCTCTTCACGGTCCGCCCGCGCCGACATCTGCCGGGACTTCCGGGTGGCCGAGGGGAACGTCCGCGTCATCCCGCTGGGGGTGGACACCCGTGTGTTCCACCTCCGCCCCGCGCCCCGCGTGCCCGGGCGGCTGGTCGCCGTGGCCAGCGCCGACTCACCGATCAAGGGCGTGGGGACACTGCTGCGGGCGGTTGCCAAGCTGGGAACGGAACGGGACGTGCAGCTCATCGTGGTCGGCAGGCCCAGCCCCGGCGGGCCCACCGAGCGCCTCGTCAGCGACCTCGCGCTCGGCGACCGGGTCAGGTTCGTGCACGGGATCAGCGACGATGCCCTGGCCGACCTCACGGCCGGCGCGGAGGTCGCCGTGGTCCCCTCCCTGTATGAGGGCTTTTCGCTGCCGGCGGTGGAGCACATGGCCTGCCGGACCCCGCTAATCGTCACCCGCACCGGGGCCCTTCCCGAGGTGACCGGGGACGCGGCCGTCCTCGTTCAGCCGGGCGAACCTGAGGAGCTATGCGCCGCCCTGCGTGACCTGCTCGACTCGCCGCGGCGGCGGGCCCAGCTTGGGGAGGCCGCCTGGCGCCGGGTCCAGGAGCGGTACGCCTGGCCCG
>Ga0126371_10002416_pt1 | contig 16084 bp, 17 predicted proteins | sample PanSoiMetaPlot_4_FD_110145 | JGI IMG/M metagenome (GOLD analysis project Ga0126371, IMG submission 110145) | Tropical forest soil microbial communities from Panama - MetaG Plot_4 | ecosystem: Environmental > Terrestrial > Soil > Tropical forest > Bulk soil | place: Panama | collected 2016-02-17 | reverse complement strand
GACCGCGCCAATGCATGGAGAAAGCAACGATCGGTACGCGCGGACAGCGGTGCCGGCGCGTGGCCATGGCAACGGTGCGCCGCCTAAGTTGCTGCCGGTAAGGTAAAAACGGAACGCGATTGCAACATCGCTCTCTGTGCACTTTTCCAGACTTTTTTGCAGGCCGCGAAAGCATTTACGCTAACGAATTGCAACCGGCGGCGGATGCCTTTTCGACAATGGTTTTATCAAAGCGGAGACATTTTTCTGATAATTCATCGCCTGACGCGGAACGAGCAACAAGCGTACGGCGATGACGACCGCAAACCTTGCACGAATTGAACTGGCGTCGTCGCCGCCATGCGAGCAATTCCGGTCGCGCTTTCCGACCAGGCCGCAGCCGGAAGGCATCGCCGCAATTCCCCGCGCCGCAGCGCCGGCCGCCGCCCGGAGCGACAGAAGCAGCATCGTCGCCTTCATCACCGCCGCCGCCTTGGTGGGGTTCGCCACCAATCTGTCGATGCACCTTCTCAATCTGCGCATGCAGCATCTCGGCCTGTCCGAGCTGGCGATCGGCGTCAGCGTCGCCATCCAGGCGCTCGGCATCGTCGTCGCCGCCCCGTTCACCAAGCATGTGATCGCGCGCTGCGGCGTGCGGCAGACACTGATCATCGGCGCGCTGATCTGCGCCGCGACGCTGACCGCGTTCGGCTTCATCCATGAGCTCTTTATCTGGGACGGCATGCGCTTCATATTCGCGGCCGGCCTCGCGCTCCTGTTCACGTCGAGCGAATCGCTGGTCATCTCGCGCGCCGGCGCCACCAACCGCGGCCGGCTGGTCGGCTGGTACGCGACGGCGCTTGCCAGCGGCACAACCGCGGGTCCGCTCCTGATCGCGCTGATCGGCGTGCAGGGCCTCACCCCGCTGTTGTGGAGCGCGCTGATCTTCGGCGCCGCCACCATGCCGATGATCGCGTTCCTCAAGCCCGGCGAGCAGCTCGCGCCGGTGGTGCGCAAATCCACCTTCGCCACGCTGCGTTTCGCCCCGCTCGTGTTCCTGTCCGCCTTCGTGTTCGGCGCGCTCGACAACGGCGGCATGGCGATGCTGTCGGTCTACAGCGTGCTGACCGGATACGATTACGCCAGCGCCGTGAGCATCGCGGTGTTCGCCACCATCGGCGGCATCGTGCTGCAGATTCCGCTCGGCATCATGGCGAGCCGCGGCGAGCCGCGGATGATCCTGCTGTTTTCCGGGCTCGGCCTGATGAACTTGCTGACGCTGTTGCCGAACGTCATGGCGGTCAAGCCGGCGGCGTTTGCGGTGTCGTTTTTCTTCGGCGGCCTGCTCGAGGGGCTCTATACCGTCAGCCTGATCTGCCTGACCAAATATTATCGCGGCATCGGCATCTCGTCGGCCAACGGCTGCTTCGTGGCGATGTGCGGGCTCGGCGAATTGCTCGGGCCGCTCGAGACCGGCACCAGCATGAATTATTTCGGCCCCGGCGGCTTCGTGGTGGGATTGACCACGACGCTGGCGATCTACTGCATCCTGCTGGTGGTGGGCACCAAGTCGACCGTACCCACGGCGAAGCTGGCGAAAGCGACCTGAAAGAACGGCCACGTGCGATGACGCAAAGTCATCGTGCGGCGTCGCTTTGCGGCTGAGAACTAACTGTCAGACTCGCTGAAACCCTCGAGCGCGGCATCGAGCCAGCCGTCCTCGGCGGTATCCAGAAACTCGGCGCCGATCTCGTCGTCGAGCCGCCACACCACGCTGCAGGCGCGGCCGGCCGCGCCGTCGATCAGCAGCATGAACTCCTCCGGCACCTCGGTGCCGGGCGCCAGCACCCGCGCGCCGTCCTCCGACAGGTCGGCGACGATGCAGTCGCGCGGCGGCTCCGCATCGAATTTGATCTTTGCGGTGCAGCCCAGGGCGTGGCGCTGCGCGCGCCTTCGGTCTTGCAACATCGGCGATCTCGTCTCGCCAGGTTCCGGAACTGGGCCCGAGCATACGGAACCACGGTTGACAACCTGTTACGACACGCGGCCCGGAACCGGCAGCCGCACCCTGCGTCTGCCGAGCCGCCGCCCTTTGAGCCGGTCGGTAGACTTAAAAGTAAAATCCGGCTTTGACGCGGATCTGATTGCGTTCGAAATTCGATAATTCGAGGCTCGCGCCCGGCGTCGCGGCGGCCCGGCCGACCAATTGGTGGGACCAGGCGATGCCGAAATAGCCGGCATCGGCGATCGCCACGTAGAGCGTCGGACCCACATACAGCGCCCAGCCGAGCGGCTGGGCAAAAAACAGACCGCCGTATTTGTCGAGATAACGGGTCTCGGCGCCAAGAAAAATGCCGTCGAACGCGCGTCCCGCGATGGCCGCGGAGGCTTCCAGCGTCGAGGTGTCGCCCGAGCTGCCGGTGGAGATTTCGGGCGTATAGGCAAAATTGACGGCGCCGAACAGCGTCTGCGGCATGAACTCGGTGTCGGCCAGAAGGCGGAATTCCGAGCCGACGGCGTGGGTGGCGGCCCCACCCGCGAGCGCGTTGCGCGTGTAGTACGGCTCCGCCTGAAACGCGAGACCGACGGCGGAATGTTGCCGATCGAGCATCTGATATTTGATGCCGACGTCGGCGCCCGCGTGGATCGAACTGCCGTCGTCGACCAGCGAGCCGCGTAATGCGTTCGGCACCACTTCGTCGCCACCGCTGCCTTCAACAAACAAATTCGTTCGGTCGTCGGGCGAATAGGACACGCCGAAAGTGGTTTCCAGTGCCCAGTAGCCGGCATTGGCCCGCGCGAGCCGTCCGTCGGTCTGATTGTAAAGCGATTTGCCGCCGGCCACGTCGGTGTCGGAGCCTTCGGTGAAGCCGAAAATGGTCCAGGTGTTGATGCCGTGTTTCTGCTTCGGCTCGCTCTTGCCGCCAGCCGGCTGCGCGGCGTGAGCCACGGCCCCGCCCTGCGGCGGTGCAGGAGCTTTGCCATCGCCCTCGCCTGCCGTGTTCGTACCGGCCCCATTGACGATGGTGAGATCGAGCGGCACCGGCTTGCTCGAGCGGCGCGGTGCAGGGGCGTGACGGGCGGCGCGATAAAACTGCCGGGCGTAGAGCGGCCCAGGATAAAAGCGCTGCGCGTAGAGCGCCGATCCATCCGCCGTGGCGCGGGCCGGCGGATCGAACGCCTGCGCCAGCGCACCGCCGCCCGGAATCAGGAGAACGCCGGCAACGAAGAGCCGGCGCAATTCCCCCGACATGGCAGACGCTCCGGTCGCGTGGCTCCGCGCAAGCGTGCGGTCAATCGGGCCGGCAATATCCCGTTATGGTTAACAATGCGTTGATTTGGGCTCGCGCTTTGCACCGTTGCGGTTGCCGTCCGAGCAACTACGCCGCGGCTTTCCGACGAAACGCCGCGAATTTTGCGGTTCGCATTTACCAACGAGCACAACTCCCGCGTTATGACGCTACATCACACACACGCGCGGCCGGGAGGTTTTCACATGCGCAATTCGCTCGTGAAGTTCGTCAGCGACGAGTCAGGCGCCACCGCCATCGAGTACGGGCTGATCGCCGCCGGCATTGCGGTCGCGATCATCGTGACAGTGCAGGCGCTCGGTACCCAGCTCAACACGACGTTCAGCAGCGTCTCGTCTGCGCTGAAATAACCGGCGGCCGGCTCCGCAGGAGCGGAGCCCATGAACGGCTCCCACATTTTTGCGGTCAACGTGATGCTCGGCTCGCGCAGCGTCTGGCCGCGAGCGACGTGCGCTCAGGCGCCGGCGGATGCGGCCGGCGCGGAATCGGACGTGCATCAGGGCGAGCTGCCGCCGAACGCCCCGCCGCGTCCACCAAAGAGCGCGTGGACGCGGGTATGGCAGCGCGTCTCATGTTTGCTCGATTGAGCGAACGGGGCGGCGCTACGGCTTTCTCTGATCGACAAATAATCAAGCGGAAGCGCCACTTGCCTCCACCACGTCCTTCTTCACCGTGCGCGGCGGACCCATCAGCGCCGGCTGGAACAGCGCAGCGGCGGCGAGCGTGCAGGCGAGCGACAGGGCCAACAGCTTGCCCATGCTGGAGATGCCCGGGTGCGCCGAGAACCACAAGCTGCCGAACGCAGTCGCCGTCATCAGCGCGCTGAAGAACACCGCGCGCGTCAGGCTCGACTGTAGAAAGTTATATTCGCCACGGCGCCACGCCATCACGTAATAGATCTTGAAGGCGACGCCGACGCCGAGCAGCGCCGGCAGCGCGATGATGTTGGCGTAATTGAGTGCAAAGCCGCTCAAGGCGCAGATTTCCAGCGTCGCCGCCGCCGCGACCCAGAGCGGGATCAGCGTCAGCAGCACGTCGCGGATACGGCGCAGCACGATCAAAAGCAGAATCGCGATGGAGATGATCGCCAGCACGCCGGCCTTGATGAAGGCGGCGGTGACGGTGTTGCCCCATTCGTAGATCTCGACCGCCGCGCCGGTGGCATTCGGCACCTTCTCGAGCACGGCCGCCGCGAAGCGGGCGGCGGTCGCCGGATCGCCGGTATCGCCCTTCGGCACGAACTCGGTGCGCACCTGCCCGTCCGGCGCCTGCCATTGCCGCACCAGATCGGCTGGCAGCCTGGCGCGCGTCACCTCCTGCGGATGCAACGATGCCGCGATCTGCTGCAGGCCGATCTGCAGCGGGACGATGAAGGCGGCTTGCACCTTTTCCCGCACATCGGACTGTGCCGCCGCGAGCGCTTCAAGAGACTTGGCGAGCCGATTCGCCGCGTCGGCGCCGGGTCCGCTCGCCTCGCTGGCGGTGTCGCGCAGCGCCTTCACCGCGCCCTTGAGCGCGGTGACATTGTCGGCATCGTTGGCTTGCGGCTGCGGCTTTTCGTGCAGCGCCGGCTCGATCCCTTTGGCCGCCTCGGCGATCATCGCCAGCTTGCGGCGCTGATCGCCTGGAATGAAGCTGTCGAGTGTCCGGATGCTGCCGACCTCCTGCACGTCGGCGACACGTTTAGCCATCGCTTCCGCGGCGGCAGCCGGGGTGAGCACGTCGGCGCCCTCGAATGTGATGCGCGGGTCGCCTCTCAACTGCCGCAGCGTCTGCTCGGCCTCGGTGTTCGGCACCTGCAGCGTGTTGGGATCGAAGGTGAACTTCAGCCACAACAGCGACGGCGACGCCGCCAGCACAATGAGCGAGGTGACAGCAACGATGGCGAAGCGGTGGCGCTGCATGAAGCGGTCGGCGCCCGCCATGCCGGCATAGCCCATCGGATGCGGCTCGGCCGGCGGCTTGAACAACGCGAGCAGCGCCGGCAGCAGGGTGATCGCGCCCACATAGGCGACGATCATGCCGACGCCGGCGATCAGGCCGAGTTCGGCGACGCCGCGATAGTCGGTCGGCACGAACGACAGAAAACCGGCCGCCGCGGCGAGTGCCGCCAAGGTCAGCGGCGCACCGACATAACGCGCGCCATCGACCAGCGACGGCCCAAGCTCGTGCAACTCGTGGCGCTGCGCGCGGTACCGCACGCTGAACTGAATGGCGAAATCGGCGCCGAGTCCGACAAACAACATGGCGAACGCCACCGAAATCGGATTGAAGGCGCCGGCCAGCAACAGGCCAAGCGCCGCGGTAGCGACAAGGCCGACAAAAATCGTGATGACCACCGCGGCGACGATGCGCAACGAGCGCAGCGCCAGCCACAGCACGATCAGAATAATGACGCCGGTGACGATGGCGTTGAGCCAGACGTCCTGCTGCAAGGTAGCGAATTGCGCGTCGGCGAGCGGGGTCGGACCGGTGAGACGCACGCTGGCGTCGTATTGCGAATCGAGATGCGCGTCGGCGGCGTTTTGATGGATCGCCGCCGCCGCGGCCTTGCCGGGCTCGAGCGCGGCGTAGTCGAGCACCGGATAGATCTCGATCAGGCGCTTGAGCTCTTCGGGCTTGGCCGTACCGTTGACCAGCACTTGCCAGGAGAACGTCGCGCGCTTGCCGGCGAGCGCGGCCTCGACGGTATCGGCCGACATATTGAGTGGCCGCACCATGGCGTCCAGCGCAAAGCGGCCGGTGGCGACGCCCTGCAGCCCCATGCCGAGCACGCGCGACAGCCCGCGCAGCGACTGATCGGACGCCAGCACCCGAAGCAGCGGCACCGCCTGGCGCAGCTTGTCGAGCCGCGCCGACAGCTCGTCCGGCGACAGATAAAGCAGACCGTTGCGAGCAAAAAATTCGCCGCTTTCGGCGGCCGACACCGAGTGGAACTTAGCGGTTTGCGGCGCCAGGCGGCGGACCAGCGATGCCGTGGCGGCGCCGGACAATTCCGGCGTCGGCGCGCTGACCACGGCAATGATCGAATGCGCGAGTTGCGGGAACGCGTCGAGATAAGCCTGATCGCGTTGGCGCCACGGCAGATCGGGCGACAACAATGTGCCGATATCGCTGTTGAGGGCGAAGTTCCGCGCCACGTAGACGCTTGAGCCGGCCAGAATGACGACGCTCGTCAAAATAACGAGCCATGTCCGGCGCAGGCAAAAATCGACGATGCGGGCGAAAATCGCGCTGTTCATTTGGCGTCGCGCAAAGGTTGACGGCAATAACCGGAACCACGCGCGCCGGCCGCGCGCGAGCGGCTAATGCTCAATGCGCGCTGCGGTACATTGGTTCACGCGCGCTGGGTTCCAGTTGCCGCAACCTCGACACGTTCGGTCCGCGAATTGGCCGTGCTCGCGCGAACGTGAAGCCGAAAGCGCCGCGTCAATGGGCGACGCGCCGCCGCGCGGCGGCAAACTTCTCGGCCGATGCGCGCAGGACGCGCTCATGGTCTTCAAAAATTTTCAGCGTACAGACAAAGACGCCGAGGGTAAGCTCGTAATCGCGCGTGCACGAGCCGAGCGCCTTGAGCCGGGCAATGCGTTCGTGCTGCTCGACGACGAGCAGCCGTCCTCGCACCACGTGCTGCACCGCGATGGCGAGCTCGGTCTCGATTGTCGGCATGAGAACTGTCGCCACGGGCCCATCGGCGGCCGCGCCGCCCCTCCCGTACTCGCGTAACCTGCAATCTAGCAGCATCCCTCCTCCAGAAACAGCGACGATCTGGACCGATAATCTGTGCCGCACGCCGGGCTTGCCCGCATTGATCCAGGTCAAAGCCCGGGCCGAGCTTGAAGCTAAATACGTGCCGCCGGCCGCGACCTGTGCTATGCTGCGATGTGACTGTTGCGACAGGGATGTTGCGACATGGACCGCCGGCTGAAGCTCGCTTATTTGGCTCGAGCGCGGCATCACGTAGCCCAGGGCGAGGAACACGTCGCCCGGCAGACGGCGCTTGTCGCCGAACTCGAGCGCGATGGCCACGACGTCAACGAGGCGCGGCGCCTGCTGGCGAAATTCATCGTGATGCAGTCGATGCATATCGACGACTGCGCCCGATGGGAGGCCGAACTGGCGGACGACGCGACCTGAGCCAAATGTCCGATGGCGAGGGGAATGCGGAACATTCCCCAGGTCTTTATGTTAGGATGCCGACATGGTTTCACGCACGCGCACACTGATTGAGCAAATGCTGTCCGCCGCCGAAGCCTCGGTGACCGAGGGCGAACGTCGGCTGGAGGCGCAGCGGGAAAGGGTCGCGGGTCTGGAAAAGGCCGGGCGCGCGGCCGAGCAATCGCGGCGGCTCCTGAAGATCATGGAGCAGACCCAGGTGCTGCAGCTCGGCCACATCGCCATGCTCAAGCGCGATCTGAACCAGCCCGACTACGCCGTCCCGTTGCCGTACCGGCCGCCGCCGTCGCCTCCAAGCGAATGGCGGGATGAACCGCCCAGCCTCCCCGAGTGATCTCGCGACCGCCGAAGCTGCGCGCGCCTCAGGCACAGCGAATGTCTAATTAGGTCTGCGGTCGCCCAACCTGAACTCCGCAATCGTCGCCAGATACAGCGCCATTTTTGTTCGCACACCGCGTTGCGCGTGCTGGATGATCTTTTCAGCGATGACTTCGGCGGCGGGATTCTTGCGCCTGGGCTCGATCTTGATCCCAAGGTTGTCGCAGACCTGTTCGAGCGCGGACGACATGACCTCGATCGTTTCCGGGTCGAATGCATGTCCGGCCAAGTATGGAGTAATTGGCACAACACACCCCCCTCGCGCGGGGCCGAGTGGAGCCTAACAGGGTTCGGATTTTTGATGTGTCCGCTTCCGGACTCTCGTGGCGATTTTGACGCGCTGACCGCTCGGCCGCTTGCGCCTACTCCGCCGCAGCTTCCGCCGCCGCGCGCGCCGCGGTCGCCGCCAGCTGATCCACCCGGCGGATCGACTCGCGGATGACCTTGGTTTCGCGCTCGAACTCCTGCGCCTTCTGCGCCCAATTCTCGGCGAGCAGCCGGTCGCCGCTGCCGAGCGCCTGGCGGTGGAGCTTGCGCGCCAAGGCCTCACGCTCTTCCAGCGTGCGCAGCGCGCTCGCCATCGCGCGGCGCAGATTGTCGTCGAGCGCGACGCTCATCAGTTCCGCCGCATAGGTATGGCCGACGTGGCAGCGGTAGCGAATGACGTCGCCCTCGTCGATTTCCCACATGACGCCGCCGCAATCGGGACAAGACAAGACCGAACGGCGGCCGAGACCATCCATATCGTGCATGCTGCTATGTCCGCCTTTTGCGATCGCCACCTCGTAACGCGTGTTGCGCGGCACCGGCACCGGCTCGCCGGCGGGCTGCTGGGCGAGGCTGTGCAGCAATGCCGGCATATCCGCCAGCGGGACAACGTGATCAGGCGCGGCGCGGTTCAGCGCCATCATCGGCATTTCGGCAAAAGCCGCGTCGTTGGGGTCCTGCACCACCGTTACGCCACCGCATTGCTGCAGCGCCCAAAGGCCGGAGGCGCCGTCGCGCATCGTGCCGGTAAGGACGACGCCGACGGCGCGGAAACCGCAGCAAATCGCGGTCGCCCGCAGCATCGGGTCGATGGCCGGACGGGCATTGTTTTCGCGCGCTCCGATGCCGAGCACCAGCCGGTCGCCGCCGTCGAGCAGGAGATGGCGGTCGGGCGGGGCGATATAGATATGGGCTTTTTTCACCTGCTCACCCTCGACCCCGAACGCCGCCGGCAACGGTCCGGCGCGGCTTAGAACTTCGTCGAGCGAGGAGCGCGAATGGCGCGGCAGGTGAATCGTCACCAGGACCGAAGCCGGGAAATCGCGCGGCAAACGGTTGGCCAAAAACAACAGAGCTTCCACGCCGCCCGCCGAGGCGCCGACGGCAACAACATTGCGGTTGGCCATGCGGTGCTCCGCCGGCTTTGCCCTCTTGCGACAACGATGGCGGCAGCGACCGGGTTCCGCTCGCGCGGCCCAACCCCGCGATCTTTCGCGCACACTTTTCGCGGATTTGCTGGCACAATACCGGCCTTTGCGCGTATGCTTGGAGTATTGGATTCATCGGAATTTGGAATAATCGGAATAATAGGCGTCGGGGCGGAGCAGCACCGTGGCGGACGACATCGAAGACGAGAAAGAAAAGGAACAAGACCACAGCGACAAGACGCCGGTGATCGTCGCCATCGGCGCCTCGGCTGGCGGCATTCATGCGCTGCAGAATTTCTTCAGCGCTTTACCGGAACGCACCGGCGCTGCGTTCGTCGTCATCGTGCATCTCGATCCGCAACATCGCAGCGAGATGCCGCAGATCATCGCCGCGCGCACCAAGATGCCGGTGGTGCAGGTCGGCGAGCGCGACCGGCTGCAGGGCGACCACGTCTACGTCATTCCGCCCGACCGCCGGCTGCAGCTGGTCGATCACCAGATTTCGGCGCTGGAATTCGACGAGCCGCGCGGCAGGCGCGCACCGATCGACCTGTTCTTCCGCTCGCTGGCCGAGCGGCTCGGCGACGGTTTTGCGGTGATCCTCAGCGGCGCCGGCTCCGACGGCGCCATCGGCGTGCGCGCGGTCAAGGAATCCGGCGGCATCATCCTGGTGCAGGACCCGAACGAGTCCGAATACTCGTCGATGCCGCGCAGCGCCATCGCCACCGGCGTCGCCGATTTCGTCATGCCGGTGCACGATCTCGCCAGGCGCCTAGTCGACCTGATCCGCATCAAAGAAAGCGTCAGCATCCCCGACATCCGCAATTTCGACGAGGAGCTGTTCCGGCGCGTCATCGCGCACCTGCGGGTCCGCACCGGCCACGATTTCTCCAAATACAAACGTTCGACCGTGCTGCGCCGCGTCGCGCGGCGCATGCAGGTGACCCGCGCCGACGACCTGCAGCAATATTACGACGTGATGCGCGACAATGCCGACGAAGCGGAGGCGCTGCTCGGCGATCTGTTGATCTCGGTGACGACGTTCTTCCGCGACGGCGAGGCGTTCGAGAGGCTCGCCAAGGACGTCATTCCCGATCTATTCAAAAACAGGGAACCCGACCAGACCATGCGCGTCTGGGTCTCCGGCTGCGCCACCGGCGAAGAGGCGTATTCGTTTGCCATTCTGCTTATGGAGGAGGCGGCACGGCATCCGATCCGGCCGCAGATTCAGGTGTTCGGTTCCGATCTCGATGCGCGGGCGCTGGCCTCGGCGCGCGAGGGGCGCTTTCCGGTTGCCATCGAGACCGACGTCAGCGAGGAACGGTTGCGCCGCTTCTTTACCCGCGAGGGCGATCATTACCGGGTGCGCCAGGACGTGCGCGACATCGTGCTGTTCGCGGTGCACGACCTGCTCAAGGACCCGCCGTTCTCGCACGTCGATCTGATCTCCTGCCGCAATGTGCTGATCTATCTCGACCGCGAATTGCAGGAGCAATTGTCCAGCACGTTCCATTACGCGCTCAATCCGGGCGGCTATATGTTCCTCGGCGCCTCCGAATCGGCCGATAATCCGCCGGGTCTGTTCCGCACCGTCGACCGCGCCGCGCGCATCTATCAGTCGACCGCCATCGCCGGCGACAGGCCGCGGCTGCTGCCGCGGCTGCTCGGTCCGGTGCGGGTACGCGAACAAGGCATCCAGTTCGGCCGTACCATGAGCCCGACGATCGCGCTCGGCGAAGCCGCGATTCACCGGCGCGCCATCGAGCAGACGGCGCCGCCCAGCATGCTGGTCGACGAGGCGCAACGCGTCATGCACCTGTCCGAGAATGCCGGCCGTTTCCTGATGCCGTCGGGCGGACCGCTGAGCGGCGATGCCGTCGATCTGGTGCGGCCCGAGCTGCGCTTCGAGCTGCGCTCGGCGCTCAACCGCGTGTTCGAGCAGCAGGCGGCGACGTTCAGCCTGCCGATCCTGGTCCGCTTCAACGGCACCCCGCATCGCGTGCATCTTCTGGTCAAACCGGCGCACGATGACGGCGCGCCCGACCCGCGCCACGCCGTGGTGATGTTCGTCGAAGGCGACGCGGTCGAGGAACTCGCCACTGCCGATCGGACGGCCAACGACGACACCGTGCGGCGGCTGACCCAGGAATTGGAGCTGACGCAGACCCGGCTGCGCACGGTGCGCGAAGAGTCCGATGCGGCCAACGAAGAGCTGCGCGCCGCCAACGAAGAGCTGCAGTCGATCAACGAGGAATACCGCTCGACCTCCGAGGAGCTGGAAACCTCGAAGGAGGAACTGCAATCGATCAACGAGGAACTGCAGACCGTCAACAGCGAGCTGAAAATCAAGCTCGAAGCGATCTCGCGCGCGCACAGCGACCTGCAGAACCTGGTGGCCGCCACCGACATCGGCACGCTGTTTCTGGATTCCGGCCTGCGCATCAAGCGCTTCACCGACCGGATGACCGAGCTGTTCAGCATCACCGCGACCGACGAAGGCCGTTCCATCACCGATTTCGCCCACCGGCTCGAATATCAGGACCTGGTCAAGGACGTGCGCGACGTGCTCGCCAATCTGACGCCGCTGCGCCACGAGGTACGCAGCCGCGCCGGCCGCTGGTACGACATGCGGATGCGGCCGTACCGCACCGTCGACGACAAGATCGACGGCGTGGTCATCACCTTCGTCGACATCACCGAGCGCCGCCAGGTCGACGAAGCGCTGCGCGTCAGCGAGGAAGATCTGCACCAGGAGCAGCGCCTGGTCGAGCTGTCGCACGATCCGATTTTCATCTGGGATTACGACGACGGCGTCGTGTTCTGGAACCGCGGCAGTGAGGACCTCTACGGCTATTCGAGCCAGGAAGCGCTCGGCAAACGCAAGGACCAGTTGCTCGCCACCCAGGTTCCCGGCTCATCGTTCGCCGCGCTGCGCGCCAAATTGCTTGCCGAAGGCAGCTACAGCGGCGAAGTGCGGCACCGCACCAAGGACGGCCGCGAGCTCATCATCGAGACCCGCATCGTGCTCAACACCATGGGCGGCAAGCGGCTCGCGCTGGAAAGCACCCGCGACGTCACCGAGCGCAAGCAGTGGGATAAGCGCCAGCAGCTCTTGCTCGGCGAACTCGCCCACCGCGTGCGCAACACGCTCGCCGTGGTGCAGGCGATCGCGCACCAGTCGCTGCGCACCAGCAAATCGAGCCAGGACTTCGTCGAGCGCTTCGACGGCCGGCTGGCGGCGCTCGCCAGCGCCCATACGCTGTTGGTCAATTCCGATTGGCTTGGCGCCGATCTCGCCACTTTGGCGCAAAGCCAGATGGAACCGTACACGACGGACAATCCGGACCGGGTCCAGATCGGCGGCGAAGAGATGACGCTGCCGGCCGATCTGGCGACACCGTTCGGCCTGATCCTGCACGAGCTCGCCACCAATGCCGCCAAGCACGGCGCGCTGTCGCGGCCGCGCGGCAGCGTTGCCATCAAATGGACCGTCTCCGGGAACGATCCGCGCAGTGTGAAAGTTGTCTGGCGTGAGCAAGGTGGCCCCAAGGTCCAGCAGCCCACGACCAGCGGCTTCGGCAGCGCTCTGATCGAGAACGGGATTCCGGGCGCAACCGTCAAACGTGAGTTCAAGCCTGCCGGTCTGATCTGCACCATCGAGCTGCCGCTACCCAAGCCCGAGGGGGGGGAGAGAATGGCAGCCATAAGTCGTGAATCACGCTGAACCTGCAGGCGCGTTGAGCGGTGCCCGTATCCTGGTGGTGGAAGACGACTTTCTGATCTCCACCGAGCTCGATACGATTCTGGCCGATGCCGGCGCCACGGTGCTGGGGCCGTGCCGCACCTTGGCGCAGGCCGAACGCGCCATCGAAGACAACCGGATCAGCGCCGCGATCCTCGACTTCCGCCTCGGTGACGCCACCGCAGTGCCGCTTGCCGCGCAGCTGCACCGTCACGGCATTCCGTTCGTGTTCTTCACCGGCCAGTCGAACACGCGGCAAATCGAAAGCGCCTGCCCGGGCGCCAAGGTCATCAGCAAGCCGTTCCAGAGCCGCACCATCGTCGCCGCGCTGGCCGATGTGCTGCACTGAGCCGTCATTGCGAGGAGCCCCGAAGGGGCGACGAGGCAATCCAGAGTCGATGCACCGGCCCCTGGATTGCTTCGCTCCGCTCGCAATGACGCGAGCTTACTTCCCGACCACCACCACCTTGCCGACCATGTTGGGGTGGAACTTGCAGTAATAATCCACCGTGCCGGCGGCTTTGACGACGGTGCTGGCTTTGCCGTGGGCGGCAATCATCACGTCGAAGGTGCCGTTGCGCGCGGTGGCGGTGTGGGCGAGGAAGTCGGCGTTCGCCCACTCGATCGTGTCACCGACGTGCGCGGTGATTTCCGCCGGCGCGAAGGCGAGCTTGTCGATCTTGATGTGAATGACTTCGGCGCGCGCCGCTCCCGCCGCGAGGACGAGAACGAGCACGCCGAGCATTCGGCCGGTCAACCCGCTGTTCACGTCCGCGGCCTTACTTGAGCTTCGCCGCAACTTGCTCGGCGTGCTGCTCGTGACCCTGGAAAATTTTCAGACCGGTTTGCAGCAGTTCTTTCAGCTCGGCGTTGCTCGCCGACGGAATCAGCGTCTTCTCCAACGCGCCGTTGACGGTCTTATGGTAGGCGACCTCGTTATCCATATAGGCCTTGTCGAATGCGGCGCCGCTCAGCTTGGCGAGCTCGGCGCGTTTTTCCTTGGCCTGCTTGACCAGCGCCTTGCTGGTGTCGTTGTCTTCCGGCGTGACTTTGAGCTTCTTGACCAGCGCCAAGGCCTTTTTGTTGACCGCGGTGTGGTCGCGCTGCATGTCCTGAGCAAAGGCGCGGACTTCCTTGTTCTTGCTCTTCGCCAGCGCCTGTTTGGCCGCGTCGATATCGATCTGTCCGGCCGTGTAGGCAATGTGTGCGATCTGCGGATCGGTGGGCTTGGCGCCGCCTTGCGCCGACGCCGCGCCGGTCGCGATCACCATGGCGGCAAGCGCGCCGGCTATCCTAATGAACATCATAGCGAATCTCCCGTAATGACGGCCGAGCGGGCCGTGGCTTCGTCTTGACGGCTATTGGATGCCGAAGCGGCGCAAAGGTTCCGGGGATTCGATCGAAAAAATTTCGCTAAGTAATTTAGCCGACTGTTTGACGATCAGAGAAAGCCATGCGATCAGGCTGCCGTCTTAACTCAACTCACCCAACACCCGCAGCCGCGCCATCACCGCGTCGGCCACGCGCTGGCAGCGCACGCCGTCGAACGGGAAGACGTCGGTGAGCAGCGGCCCGACCTGGCGTTCCAGGTCGCCGCGCAGCAGGGCGCGCGCCCGGTGCAGCCGGGTTTTGACGGTCTGCGGCCGCACGCCCAGCAGTTCGGCGGTCTCCTCGATGCTCATGTCCTCAATGAGCCGCGCCACCAGAACGAGGCGGAACGGCTCAGGCAGCGCGTCGATCGCGCGCTCCAGAATTTTGTTGATTTGCTGCTGCGCCATGCTGCGTTCGGGGTCCGGTTGCGAGGACCACAGGGGAAACGGAATGATCTGGGCCTCGGTCACGCCGGCGGTGTCGATGTTCTCGTAATTGACCGCGGCGCGCCGGCGGCGCAGACGGCCATAGGCTTCGTTGAGCGTGATGCGGGTCAGCCAGGTGGACAGGCTCGACTCGCCGCGAAACTCCGACAGGTGCGTGAACGCCCGCACATAGCTTTCCTGCACCACGTCCTCGGCGTCGTGCTCGTCGCGCAGGATGGAGCGGGCCAGCCGAAACAGGCGCCGGTTGTTCTGCTGCACGATGGCGCGTAGCGCCGCCTCCTCGCCGCGCCGGGCGCGCGCCAGGAGATCGTCCTGCACCGCCAGCGCGGCTGTCATCTGCTGCTTCGCCATGGACTGTCTTTCGGCCAACTGGGGCGCCGGGATCACCCGGCCGCACATTAGATGGCAGCGGCGCCCAAAGGTTCCCAGATTTTCGTTCGCCGTCGTGGCGGCCGCGGACCGATCGAGCCTAGCACGCCGGCCTGACCATAACCCTCGGAGCAGGCTTCACAATCCTGTCACCTCTGCCTATAAACTAATGGCTTAGGCCGCCATGCAGCGGTTGAGTCGTGTGCCAGGAGCCAACTTGAACGTCCATGTCCCGCCAACGGCGCCCTCGGTCGGCCCGTCCGGATTCCCGGCACTGGTGCTCAACGCCGACTTTCGCCCGCTAAGCTATTACCCGCTGTCGCTGTGGTCCTGGCAGGACGCCATCAAGGCCGTCTTCCTGGAGCGGGTGAACATCGTCGCCAATTACGACCGCGCGGTGCGCAGCCCCAGCCTGGAGATGAAGCTGCCCAGCGTGGTGTCGCTGAAGACCTACGTGAAGCCGTCGACGCACCCGGCGTTCACCCGCTTCAACGTGTTCCTGCGCGACCGTTTCTCCTGCCAGTATTGCGGCGGACGCGACGACCTGACGTTCGATCATCTCTTGCCGCGCTCGCGCGGCGGCCACACCACATGGGACAACGTGGTCGCCGCCTGCTCGCCCTGCAACCTGCGCAAGGGCAACATGACGATGGCGGAGTCCAACATGTGGCCGTCGCAAAAGCCGTTCCAGCCGTCGGTGCAGCACCTGCACCGCAACGGCCGGCTGTTTCCGCCGAACTATCTGCACGACAGCTGGCTCGATTATTTGTACTGGGATACCGAGCTCGATCCGTAAGCGATGTAGCCCTACTCCGCCGCTTCCTTGCGCAGGCCGGCGAACGCCGGCGCGACTTCGGCCATGAAGCGCGACATCTCGTCCTTGACCTGATTGTGCGG
>Ga0126371_10002415_pt1 | contig 16087 bp, 19 predicted proteins | sample PanSoiMetaPlot_4_FD_110145 | JGI IMG/M metagenome (GOLD analysis project Ga0126371, IMG submission 110145) | Tropical forest soil microbial communities from Panama - MetaG Plot_4 | ecosystem: Environmental > Terrestrial > Soil > Tropical forest > Bulk soil | place: Panama | collected 2016-02-17 | reverse complement strand
CGCCGGTAGTGTCGATCGGCCCGACCACGTGCCAGCGCTATTTGCCGCTGGATACCGGGGCGTCGCCCCTTGTGCCGGCGTGTTAGCGAATCAAATGTTGCCAGCTGGATGTTGCCAGTTACCACTTGGGAAACAGGTAAAGGACCGTAACTGCTTGAAAAGATTTGGCTGCCCCCCAGGGATTCGAACCCCGATATGCTGATCCAGAGTCAGCTGTCCTACCGTTGAACGAGGGGGCAGTTTTGATGTGACGCGGACCAGAGACTAGGCCCGTATCGATTTTATGGTCACGGGCGAATTGCGGTCAACCCGAACTCGCATTCCGCGCGCATCGAATGGTATGCCCCGCGATAGAATTTCTAAAGACAACTTGTCGAGGATTCAAATGTTTACCTCAACTGAAATTGCCCAGGCATCAGAGTTCGCTGAGCTTGCTCGCCGCCCTTTGGAAGTGGATCAGTGCGCATTGGTGGTTATCGACATTCAGGAGAAATTGCTGCCTCCGATTTTTCAGAAGGAGCAACTCGTGCGCAACGCGCAATTATTGATTCGAACCGCCGGCATCCTGAAGATTCCGGCGTTGGTAAGCACGCAATACGCTAAGGGACTCGGAACAACCGTTCCCGAGGTCGCGCTCCTGCTTCCAGGAACTGAAGCCATCGACAAGACCCTGTTCTCGTGCTTCGGGAGTGATGTGTTTTGTTCGATGGTCAAGCGACTGCCCGGTCAACGAACTACGCTTCTCTTATGCGGGATGGAGAGCCACATCTGCGTGGCGCAGACCGCTCTGGCCGCGCTGCGCGAAGGCTATCTGGTTCATGTTGCGTCCGACGCTGTCAGTTCCCGCACGGAATGGAATTGGAAGATCGGGTTAGGCCGGATGCTGGCTGCAGGAGCGATCATCTCCTCGACGGAGATGATGATTTACGAACTGATGCGGTCGTCTTCGTCTGCGGCCTTTAAAGAACTACTGCCGCACCTTAAAGGATAAGCAGCACCCTGAAACCACGAAGGACAATAAGTTTCGCAACGGTCAACTTGCCTCGAGTTTCCTTTGTGCCCTTCGTGTCATTTGTGGTACATGATCTTACCCCGGTGCCTGCTCGGCCTGCTCCTGATCCTTTTTCTTCACGCGGACTACGGTGATCTTTGCAAAGCCTTCCTGGAATGATGGCGACTTCAGCTTCGCCGCCATGCGCCGCATTACATCTTCCGGCACAACGCGATCCCGCCGTTGGTGGCGTTCGATACAAACATCCAGAGGAACGTCGAAGAAAACGGCATGGACTTCGTAGTTGTAGTCTTTGGCGAGCTTGATCCAGTGCTGGCGTTCTTGCGGAGTAAGGTTCGTCGCGTCGACATAATTCATCGGACGCTTGGCAATCAGCCGTGCCTTCAACATCGACCGCAGATTAGAGAAAACCAGATCTTGAAAGCGTTGTTCGCGAACGTCATCAAACAGGAGTGAGCGAACCATGTCGCTTGAGAGTGGAACCACATTGTGCCGCTTGAACCATGAACTCTTGCCGGAACCGGGCAGCCCGATCGCCAATACGACGATTCCCTTGGGCGGCCGCGGCGGCGCAGTCGGGATCACAACCGGCGCGGCCGGAGGTTCAGGTACGGGAACTGGGGCGAGTTCTCCGCCCTCAGGAGTTTCAGTGGCGGCACCTTCCGCTTCGCGGACTTCAGGTTCAGCAGGCGGCGCCTCGGCACCCGGGATGTCGGGCATAGTGCCCTTTGGAGTGAAGGCCTGTGCCACTACTTGCTCACGGCCACGGCCGCTACGTCCTCGCCCGCCGCGGCGCCGACGGCCGCGCCGCGACTTCGAATCTGCGGACCGTTGCGGACTCGGCTTCGGATTGTTATCGGCAGCGGCAGATTCCTCTGGAACGGGTTCCGCTTCTTCTTCCCGCTCACCGGCAGAATTCTCTTCGGGCTCACGGTCACGCGCTTCAGAGGCCGCTTTCGCCTGTTCGTCCGCGTCGAAATATGCAGGCTGAAGGGGCGGCGGCGCCGGCTGGGCTTCCTGTCCTTCGGATTTCTTTTTGCGCCGTTGCAAGCGGTCGCGCATCCATTTACGCATGTTCAGGCTTGTAACACAGATGGCCGGATCGGGGCAATCCGACGAAAGGCACTATCGATATGAATTTTGCGGAGGATTCCAAATTTACCCGCGTCCCTGCTTCTAGAATGCGACCTACGACGAGCCAGATTCCTACTGCGATCCAGGGGCAAAAATACATTTCCCTGACTACATTTCGCAAGACCGGCGTTGGCATCCCAACTCCGGTGTGGTTCGGCGAAGAAGATGGGAAACGCTACGTCATGACCCGCAGCGACATGGGCAAAGCCAAGCGCATTCGGAACAATCCGAAAAAGAAAATCGCGCCATGCACGATACGGGGAAAAGTCACGGGGCCGGGATTTTCCGCGACTGCACGCGTCTTGCCGCCCGAAGAGCACCAGCACGCACCCAAAACGATCAACCGCAAGTATTGGATGGCGCGAGTTCCGTTGATCTGGGCGCGAGCGGATACGTATTTTGAGGTAAGTTTTGCCGACTAATGTTCTCATTCCGAAGAGTACAACGACCAGGAATCTGCATTACCCGGCCGCTCCAATGCTTCCCGCTGGAAGCAGATTCCTCCCTTCGGTCGGAATAACAAAGTGGGGGGTCGGGATGACAATTGTGGGGTCGCAATGACAAGGTGTAAAAGACGGAACCACAAGATGTGGGTTTCGTCCGGCTAAAATATTCAGATGTCCACGCAAACCTGGAATGCCGCTCTCTACGCCACGAACGCCGGATTCGTCCCTGCTCTTGGCCAGCCGGTGCTCGACTTGCTTCAACCCCGGCCAGAAGAGCGCATCCTCGATCTCGGCTGCGGCGATGGAGTGCTAACCCAAAAAATGGCCGCGACCGGAGCACACGTTGTGGGTGTGGACAGCTCTGCAGAGATGATAGCCGCCGCCCGGCAGCGCGGACTTGACGCTCGGGTGATAGATGCGACTGCATTATCCTTCGATCAGGAGTTTGATGCGGTGTTCTCGAACGCGGTGTTGCACTGGATCAAACGCGATCCAGATGCTGCCATCGGATCCGCCTACCGCGCTCTGCGTCGCCCCGGACGATTCGTCGGGGAAATGGGTGGTCACGGGTGCGTTGCCGCCGTCAACGTGGCGCTGATAGTCGGACTGGAAAAACGCGGAATCAAGAATGCCGCCGCCATCTGTCCCTGGTACTTCCCGACGGTGGATGATTACACGGCGCGGCTGGAGCACGCGGGATTTATCGCAGAGAGTGTCCAACTCATCCCGCGCCCTACCCCGCTGCCGACAGGCATGCTGGCATGGCTGGAAACTTTCGCCAATCCGTTTTGTGCTGCGTTGCCGGAGGACCAACGAAGGGATTATCTGGAGGATGCTACCGAGATGTTAAGGCCCGTACTCTGTGACGAACGCGGCCGCTGGACGGCCGACTACATGCGCCTGCGGTTCCTGGCTCGCAAGGGTTAAAACAAAGTTTCAGAGTTTCAACGTTTCAAGGATGGCTTACTTCCCTTTGTCTTTTGGAACTTTGAAACGTTGTTTTGCTCACCAGACTCCCGTCGTCAAATACTCATGAATCGATTTGGCGGCGCGGCATCCGGCGCCCATTGCCAGAATGACCGTTGCGCTTCCGGTAACGATATCTTCACCCGCGAACACTCCTTTGCGCGTTGTGCGTTGCGTTTCTTCGCTGGCCTGAATGTAGCCGTGCTTGTTCGTTCCCAGGCCAGGAGTAGTGCTTTGAACGATGGGATTTGCGCTGGTTCCAATGGCGATGACCGCTACCGACAGCGGCAGATTGAACTCCGATCCTTCTTTCGGTACAGGACGGCGGCGTCCGGAGGCATCAGGTTCGCCCAGTTCCATGCGCACGCAGCGAGCTGCGCTCAGCCATCCCTTGCCGTCAGATAAGAACTCGACCGGTGCCGTGAGCATCTGGAAGTCGATTCCCTCCTGCCGCGCATGATGCACCTCCTCCGCGCGTGCGGGCATCTCGGGCATCGCTGCGCCGGTAGATCACATACGCCTTCTCAGCGCCCAGGCGTAACGCGGAACGAATTGTGTCGAGTGCCGTATTCCCACCGCCGATTACACCAACGTGCTGACCGTGCAGATCGCGCATCGGTTCGTCGTACTCAGGAAACTTGTACGCTTTCATTAAATTGATGCGAGTCAAGAACTCGGTTCGCCGAGTACACTCCGTTCAGGTGCTCACCGGGAATATTCATGAACTGTGGGCAGTCCTGCGCCTGTGCCGATGAAGACCGCGGCATAGCCTTCCTCTTCGATCAGTTCGTCGATGGTCACCGTCCGGCCAACCACTACGTCCGTCTCAAACTCGACGCCCATCTTGCGCATATAGTCGATCTGCTCGCGCACAATGTGCCATGGCTGCCTGCCGAACACTTTCGAACGGGTTTCTGATATTCACGTCATCGCGATCGACAACAGCTGTGGCGCAAATGCCGGCCATCTGTACGTGGTTTACTACACCTGGACCGGAACGCAGATGAAGGTGTTCGTTAGCCGTTCCACGAATGGCGGAACGACCTGGAGCGCGGGCGTACCAGTAGCACCGTCGTCGGCGACCCACCATCAGTTCTTCCCGTGGATTAACGTCGCTGCGAACGGCGCGATCGGCGCGACATGGCTTGATCGTCGCAACGATCCTAATAACCTGCTATATGACGCCTTCCTTGGCGTATCTACTAACGGCGGGGCCAGCTTTGCTTTGGACAAGAAGCTGACCCGCGTCATGTCGAATCCGGACAACGACGGCTTCTGCGGCGAATTCATGGGCGACTACACCGGCAACACGATTGCTGGAAGCACCCTCTATGCCTCATGGATGGATACGCGCAACGGCCGGTTCTCACAAGACGACGTCGGCGGTTACAAAGTCCACTAGAGCTTTCGCAGTTCGCTCAAAGGACCCCGGAAGTTTGGAGTCTTTTTTTATTTGTCATAACCATTGGCCTATGTCACGCATACTCGATCCATGACAATCCTGTATAATAGTGACGTATCTTGGAGACAGCGACATGATTCCCGAAACCAGGGTAAAGATGAACGAGAATGGCCGCGTGGTAATACCGGCTTCGTTCCGCAAGGCCTTAGGCATCGAGGCCGGAGATGAGGTGATCCTCCGCCTCGAAGACGATGAATTGCGAATCACGACGATGGAGCGGAGGATTAGATCCGCGCAAAGCATGGTCAGAAAATACGTCAAGCCTGGAGTCTCTCTGGTGGATGAACTGATCGCTGACCGGAGGCGTGAGGCCAAGCATGAGTAGGGTCGTCCTTGACGCCTCGGCACTCATGGCGCTCCTGAATCAGGAGCCTGGTGCGGAGCGGCTATCTGCCGATCTGCTAGCCGAGTCGGTTGCCAGCACGGTCAATCTTGCCGAGGTTCAGAGCAAGCTTGTGGGGCATGGAATTCCTCCCTACAATGCATGGACTGCCACTCTGAGCGCGGTGAACGAAGCTGTGATGTTCTCCAACGAGCACGCTAGCGTGACAGGAGCCTTGATTGCCGAGACCCGTGCGTTAGGTCTCTCCTTAGGGGACAGAGCTTGCCTCGCTCTCGCTCTTGAGTTAAAGGCTCCCGTTTACACCGCAGACCGATCGTGGCGAAATCTAAAGCTCGGAATTCGAATTCACGTCATCCGTTAGCGATCCCGCTTAATGCTCTTCCGGCTTGAAGATCACTCCCTGGCTGGTCCGGCTGTTCATGACCACTTTCATTGGCTGGCTTAATTGCAGGTGGCGCACACACTCGCGCTCATCCACGGCGGATTGTTCGGCTAGCCATTGCCAATCAAGAGAGCCCTCTCCGGCGTCCGGATTCACGGTGAAGTAGCCGACCTGAAACGCGGTCAGGTTCTGGAAGAAGTGGCTTCCCTGAGAAGGAGTCACGCGGAAGTCACAGAACCCTGCTTCGACAATTACACGGGCGCCCGAAATCTCGTCCCACTCGACAGGGATGCCCAGCCACGGATCATTGGATCCCCATCGACCGACACCAATCAGCAGATAGGGCCGATTCTCCGCACTGAGTGTCGCGTTGAAGTGGGCCACGGCCTGCGCCACCTGTGGGCTGCGACTGCGCTCAAATCGATGCGAGTCGACGACGACAATGTCGTGGAGATTCTCGATGCGCCCGTTGCCGAGGACTTTGGTACTCCGGCATATCAGCAATGATGGATCGACATCGGTGATCGCAAGATCCTGATGATCGCGAGCCAATGTCAATGGCCGAATCTGCAAGAATCCGAAGTCTGCTGCCTCATCTCCACCTGGCAGTCGTACCGCAAATTCGATTTCCACGGGACTGCCCAACGCATCCTCCCCGGCGCGCACAAGCGTTTCCAGGATCGACGCAATAGGAAAAACTCCGTGCTTGAGCATTGGCGCAAATGTGACAACCCTAGGCCCCGGACGGCTCAGTCCGTCGTACACGGCTTCGTTCTCAGGCGAGTAGGTTGACGCAACGGCATGCAGTGTACCGTCGGCCTCGGCAACATCGAGGCCATACCGCGCTTCGCGTAGATGGCCAAGACCACCTCCATGCGGCACACCATCTAATTCCAGGGCGCAGAACTCCGTCTGGGTGTTGGCAAGGATGTCCTCCACCGAGGAAAATTGCAGCAGGTTTCGCGGATACCTCGGACAAAAACTGATGCATTTCCCGCCGTCAACCACCGTTCTCCCTAACCCAAGCGCGATTGCGGCGATTCCATCCGAATATGTCATCGGCTCAACCGGATAAAAGTTGTGCGATCGGACTACGCCGGAGAAGTCCGGATAAAAACGCGGTCCGTGCAGAGCACCGACGACTTGCTGCAGAATGACAGCCATCTTCTCTTCTTCCAGCCGATACGGCGTAGCGCGCACGTACGCCTTGGCGTGCTGACTGAAAGTTGAGGCGTAGACGCGCTTGATCGCCTCGGATAGTTCGTCGAGCCGAACCTGCAAATCCGGCTGTTGATTCCCCAGCATGAAGGTTTCGTATACCCCGGTGAACGGTTGATATTGAGAATCTTCCAAGAGGCTGGAAGAGCGTACTGCGAGCGGATAACGAACTTCATCGAGGAACGCCTTAAGATTCCCAGTGAGGGCTGTGGGCAAAGGGGAACTTAGAAATTTCCGTTGGATTTCGTTGTCATCGTCACAATGCAGGGCAAAGTCACCGAGATTGTTTTCCGCCAGGAACTGATCGAACAAATCCGTCGCAATGACCACTGCAGGCGGAACTGCAATGTGTATCCCAGGAAAGCGCTTTATGATCCGTCGCGTGCGCAGCAGGTGACGGACAAAGGCGAGTCCTCGCGCTTTGCCTCCAAGCGACCCTGAACCAATTCGCAGAAAACTCGCCTGAGATGGTTTGAACGTGTCGGCCTTGAAATCTCCGATCAAAACTTCGTTCTGCTCGCGGCGGTAGTCGTTGATCGACTCGATCAGATCGCGGCGCAGATGCTCTGGCCCATTGAAGTCCCAAACTTTCCGCGGACGGAGCTTGGCCGCCAGGGCAAATTCGGTGCGGGCCATCAGCCAGTGCGAAAAGTGGTTGCGCTGCGCGTGGTACATCAGGCTATCGGCGGGAATGGCCTGGAGCATCTCCTCCAGTTCGTTCAAGTCCTTCGCGTGACCAACCTCGCTCTGATCGGGCATGCGGAAGACAAAGTCTCCGAATCCAAATTGATCAGTGAGAATCCGACGTAGATCTTTCATCAGCGTGGGCGAACGCTTACGTAGGAACGAGTAGCCTTCAGAGTGCGCTCGTGGCCGAAACTCCGTCCGGCTGGTCTGCAATACCACAGGCACGTCCGGGGCAAGACTCTTGACCATGCGCGAGAGTTCAAATCCAGCCTCAGGACTGAGCTTGCCATCCCACGGGAACTCAACATCCGACACTAATCCGAAGATGTAGTCGCGATATTTCTGAACGAGTTCGGCAGCTTCTTCGAAGTTCGAGGTGAGCAGAATCTTCGGCCGCGCTTGCATGCGCACCAGCTTGTGCGCCACATTGATACCTTCCTGAATCACGCGGCGTGACTGCTTGATGAGTTCGGTATAGATCACCGGCAGGAATGACGAGTAGTAGCGGATGTTGTCTTCTACTACTAGCAGCACGGGAACGCCCATAGCACGCGTATCGTGAAGCACATTGAACTTGTCTTCGATGTACTTGACGATCGCGATCAGGATCCGCGCAGTTCCCTGCCAGAGAAAGACGCGGTCGATATCGGTCACCGGACTGCGCGCGACAAAGTTCTTGATCTCACGATAGTCGTAGCCGAGGACGACCACAGGTACTTCGAGGCCTGCTTCGCGCACTTTGCGGGCGAGATCCGCGGCGTTGGTATCACCGACTGTTAGATTGGTCACGATCAGATTGAACTGTGGGTTCGCCTTCGCCAAATCGAGCGCTTCGGCGCAGCTCGATACGTGTGTGATTCCTGGAATTTGGCGCAGGTTCAATTCAAGGGATTCGTCGATTAACAGTTCGTTGAGCCGCCCGTCTTCGCGCAGGATGAATGAATCGTAGAGGCTCGACACCAGCAGAATATTCTGGACCCGAAACGGCATCAGGTTCTCGAAGCCTTCGAAGCGTTCTTCGGCGTCGAGAATGGGCTCGGTGATGGGACGGACGATCATAGCAGCCGCAGACAGCTAATCATACTCGCGTGCCCCGACGGCGAGGGATCGGTTCAGGTACTGCCGGATCGTTACTAAGCTCTTTTTCGGGCTGCCTGTAATATCCAGCTTGCCCGCGCGTCTACTATCTAGGGAATCTGGGGCCTCAGTTGCCGTTTGGGGGAAAGCGGCATGCGTTTGCCTTTTCTTGTAGTCCACATCACGGCCGGGATCGTTGGTCTGCTCTCGGGCGCCGCCATGTCGTTGCGGAAGGGTTCGCAGTGGCATCGCGCGGCGGGAAATGTTTTTGTCTTGTCGATGCTGATCATGGGTGCGTGCGCCTCATTTCTGGCGCTGCTAAAGCATCAGCCCAACAACTTTTTCGGTGGCTTGTCGACCTTCTACATGATCACCACCGCGTGGCTTGCCGGACGTCATAGCAATAATGCACCGGGCACATTTGATTGGGCTGCGATGCTGATGGGATTCGTGGTCGGCGCCAGCGTTCTCACCCTCGGCATTCGCGTGGAGGCTGGTCTTTCCAAAGGACAGCCTGGAGTCCCAATCGGAATGTATTTTTTCCTCGCTTCAATCTCGCTTCTCGCGGCAGGTGGCGACGTTCGCCTGCTGATCCGTGGCGGCATTTCCGGCAAATCCAGGCTCGTTCGCCACTTGTGGCGAATGTGCTTCGGTCTGTTCATCGCGACTGGCTCTTTCTTCCTCGGTCAGCAGCAGGTCTTTCCGATGGTGATACGCAAGCAGTTCATCCTCGCGCCGTTGGCGATCTTGCCTTTTCCCTTGCTCATCTATTGGTTAATCCGCGTCAAGTTCACAAACCTTGGGAAACGCTTGATTCTAACCTACGAAAAAAACCTTCGATCGCAACAGGTGAGTGAGGGCGTGGTTCAATGATTCGCGGCGTTCGAATTGAACCCTCACACTGCATCATAAATATTTGGACTTTCTGTCTTCCTGACGATGAATTTGTGCACACTGTCAGCACAAGCCAATCCAGTCACCTTCCGCACCTCATCGACTCTCGTGTTGATAGACGTCGCCGCATTCAAGAATGGCCTTCCCGAGAAAGCGCTGAGGCGCGAAGACTTCCAACTCTTCGACAATGGTTCTCCGGTGTCGATCAAGACCTTCGACACCGGTGCGCAAGCGACAACCCGCCCGCTCGCGATCTGGCTGGTTGTGCAGTGCCGGATGCCCAACTGGGAAGGTGAAGGCTCTGGGTTTTTCGCAGGACAGATCGACCGTCTCTTGCCTGCTCTGAGGCACTTGGACAAAATAGACTCAGTCGGAGTGGCGCACTGGTGCGATGACGGCGCGGCGCAACTCGATCTGCAGCCGACCACCGATGTCAACAGTCAGTTACACCTGTAGAGCAGCAGGTCCAGGCGGCGATGCCTTCCATAGACAATCACAACAGGGCCGGAGAACTGGCCTTGCAGTGAACTCTGCAGCTTATCGTTGACGCCGCCCGCACCACCAAACCCGAACCCTTGCCCCTTGTGATCTTTCTATACGGTGACCACAGCGGAATGCCAAAATCCGAGACTGACCACTCTATTGGTGAGCTGTTAGAAGCGTGGGCGGTTGCTTTCGGTTTGCGCGATCGGCGCTCTCCTCACATCTGGTGGCTTCCGGGAGAGCAGCGGGAAATTGCCCACTACATTGCAAGCGAAACCGGCGGCGAGTATTTGGACGCAACACCAGAATCGAACGGCCCCGGCCTGGATAAGATTCTGCAGCAACTGCATTTTCGTTACGAACTCGGCTTCTAGCCGCCTGTCTTGGATTGCAAACGCCACAAGCTCGTAGTGAAATTCGCCGATGCCGCCAAGAATCGCCACAGAAGTGTGCGCCCGCGCTACCGTGCGGCTTACATTCCCGTGCCGCGCGAGAGCCAGCAAGCGCAATCCCATCACTGACTTACCGACCTACAATATTCGTGCCCTATCTTTCGTCTACGGAAGTGGATGAACGAAGCGGCGAGCCCAGTTCCCACGGCACTTGAGCGCATGGCACTCGAACGGATATTTCGCGAGGAAGATCAGCGCATCTCCGAGGTGGTGAAGCGGGAGCGATCCCGGCTGCTGAACTTTATCCGGCGGCACGTGCCCGATCCGGGCGACGCGGAAGACATTCTGCAGGACGTCTTTTACCGTCTCGTGGAAGCGAATCGACTGCTGATGCCGATCGAGCACGTCACCGGCTGGCTGTTTCGCGTCGCGCGCAATCGCATCACCGATGTGTTTCGCAAAAAAGAACCGGAGAACTTCAGCGAACTCGAGATCGAAGGCGAAGAGGAAAGGTCGTCATTTGAAGACTTGCTGCCTTCGCCCGATGACGGGCCGGATGCAATTTTCGCCCGTAATGTGTTGTTGAACGAACTGCAACGGGCGCTGAGTGAATTGCCGAAGGAACAGCGCGAAGTGTTCATCGCGCACGAGTTGGAAGGACGGAGTTTCAAGCAAATGGTCGTCCAGACGGGCGTGAATATGAACACGCTTCTCGCGCGGAAACGATATGCCGTGCTTCACCTACGCGAGCGTTTGCAACGTGTGTACGACGAGTTTACGAGGTAAGCCAAGGGGGACTTATGAGACGACGATGGTATTGGATTATTCCGGCGGCACTTATCGCAATTCCACTATTTCTCTTCATCGGCGGACAAGTCGTCATGCATCTGTGGAACTGGCTGCTACCGCCGCTGTTCGGCTGGAGAGCGCTCACGTTCTGGCAGGCGCTTGCACTCTTGGCATTATGCCGGATTCTCTTTGGCGGACTCGGTCGTCATGGCGGACCTGGACCGAGACGTCACTGGGGGGGCCGCTGCAAACGAATGACGCCGGAAGAGCGAGAGAAATTCCGCCAGGCGCTGAGCGAAGGATTCGAATTTGGCGGTTCGGCGGACCAGGGTGCAAGAACCTAGATGCACTTCATTGTCGGATGTCATCCTGAATGCGGCTAAGCCGCATGAGGGACCTTACGTAAGCCTGGAGTGCCTGTTCAGTCAACCGGAGCTAGATACGCTCTTGTCTACTGCAACTGCACTGCCGGCTTTCGTAAGGTCCGTCCGAGAGCTGTCGCTCTAGTTAGGATGACATCGATTAAGCGGTACGAACACTCCCACTCCTACACCAGCCCCTGGTCGAGCATCGCGTTCGCCACCTTCAGGAAGCCGCCGATGTTGGCACCGTTCACGAGGTTGCCGGGCGTGCCGTACTTCTCGGCCGTTTCGAAGCAGTTCTTGTGAATGGCGACCATGATCTTGTGCAGACGGTCGTCGACCTCTTCGCGGGTCCAGCTCAGCCGGGCGCTGTTTTGGGCCATTTCGAGGCCTGACGTGGCCACGCCGCCGGCATTGGCTGCCTTGGCTGGTCCGTACAGGATCGTGGCATCCAGGAACATCTTGGTCGCTTCGAGTGTGGAGGGCATATTCGCGCCCTCGGCCACCAGCTTGATCCCGTTCTTGAGCAGGTTCGCCGCGTCTTTCGCGGTGATTTCGTTCTGCGTCGCGCTCGGGAACGCGCAGTCAGCTTTGATGTTCCACAGCGGATTGTGCTCCAGCTTGATGTCAGTTGGCATGAAGATGGCTTTCTTGAACTTGTCCGCGTAGTCCCGGATGCGTCCACGCTTTACGTTCTTCAGCTCCATGATCCATGCCAGCTTCTCGCGGTCGATGCCATCGGGATCATAGATCACACCATTCGAGTCGGAGCAGGTGACCGGCTTTGCTCCAAGATCAAGCAGCTTCTCGATGGTGTACTGCGAGACGTTGCCGCTGCCAGAGACCAGGCAGAGCTTGCCATCGAACGTTTCCTTTTTCGTCTTCAGCATTTCCTGAGCGAAGTAGACACAGCCATAGCCAGTCGCTTCTGGACGAATCAGCGATCCACCCCATCCCAGACCTTTGCCGGTCAGGACGCCCGTGAACTCGTTGCGCAGCCGCTTGTATTGTCCGAACAGGAAGCCTATTTCGCGTCCACCTACGCCGATGTCACCGGCCGGGACGTCAGTGTCGGGGCCGATGTGGCGTTGCAATTCGGTCATGAAGCTCTGGCAGAAGCGCATCACTTCGTTATCACTCTTGCCCTTGGGATCGAAGTCAGTGCCGCCCTTGCCGCCTCCCATGGGCAGCGTCGTGAGCGAGTTCTTGAAGACCTGTTCGAATGCGAGGAATTTCAGGATGCCCAGATTCACGCTGGGATGGAAGCGCAGCCCGCCCTTGTATGGGCCGATGGCGCTGTTCATCTCGATGCGGAATCCGCGGTTGACCTGAATGTTTCCCTGGTCATCGAACCACGGCACGCGGAACATGAGGACGCGCTCGGGTTCGACAATGCGCTCCAGTAAACGAGCTGACTGATACTCGGGATGCTTTGAGAGGACCAACCTGAGAGAGTCGAACACTTCCTGCACCGCCTGGTGGAACTCGGGCTCGGCGGGGTTCTTCGCTTTCACACTGATCATCACGGATTCAATGTAGTCCGCCGGGGTCTTCACTCCCGGCGGTGTCATCACGGACGTCATAAATTTCCTACCTCCGTAGGTACAACCTAGACACAATGCCGTTACTCATTGTCCCAATCTAGAAATAGAGAGCAAGTGATAATTCTCACCCCAGGGAGTGATTTGAGTCATGGAGAGTGGAGATGCTGTGGAATCATAGAGTTACGGAGAAGTTACAAGGGCGGGTCGTGGGTGCATAAGGAAATGTCATTTCTCGCGGGATGTCATTCTAAGGACGGCGCAAGCCGTCCGAGGAACCTAAACGACATCAACAGCATACCCTGCTGTATACAGGAATATGACGGCTGCAAACTTCTGTGGTATTCCCTTCCGTGCATCTCAGTTTCCGTAGTCCTACGGGTCCCTCGCGCGGCTTCGCCGCCGCTCAGGATGATAGCTAACAGATTCTTGGCAGCTGTTCGCCGCTCAGCATGTCGACAACGCGGTTGCCGCCGATGCGACTTTGTAGAACTACCGTGCGACCAGGGCCCTCTTCTACTCTGCCGACGCGGACCGCGCCCCGCGAAACATCAACCTTCTTCACTATTTCAAGAGCGGCATCGGCTTGTGCAGCGGGCACGAACAGCGCAAAGCGCCCTTCATTGGCGACGTATAGCGGATCGAGGCCGAGAATCTCGCACGCACCTTGCACCACTTCTTCGACCGGGATCAACGCTTCTTCCAGCTTGATGCAGACGTTGCGGTCGGAGGCAATCTCGTTCAGCGTGGTTGCCAGGCCGCCGCGAGTGAGATCTCGCAGACAGTGAACTTCGATTCCGGCGTTCAGCAGGGCTTCGACCGACGGCCACACGTTGGCGCAATCGCTCAGAATCGGCGATTCGAATTCCCAACCTTCGCGCACGGAGAGAATTGCGATTCCGTGGCGACCGAGATCTCCGCTGATGATTACGACATCTCCTAGCTGAACTGCCGTTGGTCCGATCTCTGTGGCAACCTTCGATTCGATAAGGCCTACGCCTGAACTGTTGATAAAGATTCCGTCACCCTTGCCTTTGTCGACGACCTTGGTATTGCCGGTCACCAGCTTCACGTTGGCTTTCGCTGCGGCTCGCTGCATCGACTTCACGACCGTGCGCAACCTTTCCATTTCGAGGCCTTCTTCAAGGATGAATCCTGCGCTCAGATAGAGCCGGCGCGCGCCGCACATGGCGAGATCGTTAACTGTGCCGTTGCAGCGAGATCGCCGATGTTGCCTCCAGGAAAAATCAAGGGGCGGACGACAAAAGAATCAGTAGTGAAGGCCAGTCGGCATCCCTTGACCGGAACCACTGTATGAAGTTATGAGACCGGATTTGCATTTGCGAATGACTCGTCATTCTAGTCCTCGCAGTCGCGCACCGCAATGATAGTACGACCTAAATTTCTTGGCTGCTTTTCCATTTTGCTTCCTGGTTCTAAATGGAAATCGCAGCGCGCTTCTCCAGCTCTCTCTTAAACTCCTGACTCGCAGCGAGCGCAGAGATCACGATCAAGGTTGCGTCATCTTTCATCGACGATGCAGAAAATTTTCTGGCATCAGCCAGCAGAGATATCTTGAGTTCCTTCGTTGAAAGGCTCGCGCTGGCGCGGGCGCTGGTAATGACTCGCTCTTCTCCAAATTCTTCACCATTTTCCATTCCGGCTTCCGTGATGCCATCAGTGAACAGCAGCAGGCGATCTCCTGGACAGAGCCTTATGGCCGAATCATCGTAGACCCACTCTGCAAAAACGCCGAGCAATGCGCCGCCATTGGCAAGCTGCTGTGCATTTCCATCAGCACGAATCAGAATCGGCGGGAGATGCCCCGCGCTGATGTAACGAAATGTGTTATGCACGGCATCAAGTACACCGTAGAAAAGCGTGACGAACTTGCCAGCGCTGATGCTGGAACAGAGGACAGAATTCACTCGTGCGCACGGATTAGAAGGAGCAGTTGATTCCGCCGCAAATGCCCGCACAATTTGCCTGCACGTTCGCCATCAGGAGCGCCGCGGAAACACCCTTTCCGTCCACATCTGCGATACAAATACCAAGCTTGGTGGGACTTCAACTGGATCACGTCGAAGTAGTCACCGCCGACCTCACGCGCCGGTTCCCACGCACCATCGATTTCGAATCCGTCAATCTGCGGAGTGCTTTTTGGAAGCAGCGATTGCTGAATTTCATGCGTCTGCCGGAGTTTTTTTTCTTGCCAGTCCCGATGAGGAGCCTCCTGTTCGACAGCTTCTTGAAGTGCGCGGTTTTTCGTCTCCAGGCGCTCGCGCGTACGGCGATAAAGCCCGGTCGACACACCTACGATCAGGGTTGCCATGAACGGCAGCTTCCATCCGGATTGTAGAAATTGCCAGAGTGTCTGGCCGGGATACTTGTGGAGTGGGAATTGGATCACATTTGACCACAGCAACACCCACCACGGCGATGAAGAGCACGAGGGCCAGATAGATGGCCCATGACTGCAATGGCGGTCTCATAGCCGAGAGGAAACCGAGTTGCTCGTTCACCAGCGCAATCAGGTTACACAAAGGCAGCGTGTAGATGATGGTGGTGGCAAGGTCGGAAGGACGGTCCGCTGCCCAGAGCCCCGCATAGATGGCGACGGCAATGGCAATGTAGCTCTGCTGCCGACGGATGATTCGCTTCAGCTGCAGCCAGAGGATCGGCGAGGTCCGCTCTGCTCTCAAGGGCCCCCAAGTCATTGCCGGATCGTCACCACTGGGCAGCGGGCTTGCGCGATTACATGATGTGCCGCGGACCATGGCAAATGCGTAGTTCCGATCTCAGAAGACCGTGCGCCCAGGATGATCATGTCCGCCTCGCGTTCCCCTGCGGTCTTCAAAATTCGCTCGGGCACGTTGCCGAATTCCAGCCACGTTTCGGG
>Ga0126371_10002413_pt1 | contig 16094 bp, 23 predicted proteins | sample PanSoiMetaPlot_4_FD_110145 | JGI IMG/M metagenome (GOLD analysis project Ga0126371, IMG submission 110145) | Tropical forest soil microbial communities from Panama - MetaG Plot_4 | ecosystem: Environmental > Terrestrial > Soil > Tropical forest > Bulk soil | place: Panama | collected 2016-02-17 | reverse complement strand
TTCAGCAACCGCCACACCTGGCGCTCGCTACGCCCCAACAGCTGCGCTGCCGCACGCACCGGCAGACCACCACGATCGACGTCCCGCAAGACCTCGAGACGCCGCAACTCCCCATCGCTCATGCTCAGCACCGCCATCGATGCCGCCCCCCACAGCCCGCCAAAAAGCCGGGGAGACTGACATTTTTAAATTGGACGGCACTGACATTTCCACGTTGGGCCTACACGTCCTGATCTGATAATTATGATTACGCATAGTGCGACCGCCAGAGCGGACAATATCAGGCCGATTAACAAAAGCGCTTCGGTCACTATCTCTCCCTGATAAAAACTACTGTCACCCTCGACTATACCAAAACACGATTTTCGATTCGATCAAGTGTATAGTTAAAAGTAATGGTTTGCTGTTCACCAAAAACGACAAACCTTTAAGTTCCCCTTGACGAAAGTGGAAGCGATCGGTTTGGCGAATCGGCGACCGCCCGACCCATTTCGCTTACCTTGTTCCTACGAGACCTAGCCGCATTGTGGTCATTGTTGGATTAGGATGCTGTTCCTGGATTTCATCTAAGAAGAAGCACTCTCGAATACCTGATCGTCATTCGCGTACACCGTGGAGCGCGGCTGGTAGCTTCGTACACCAGCGCTCGCGGTTCGGAATGGCCGCCGCGTCGTTCATCGGTGAAAACAGCCACGAGCTAGCTTTCGCTGAAAGCGATCGTCGCCGATTTCCGCGCCAACCTGAGCGGGTTTATGCAGAGACTTTCCTGCCGGATTCCCACAGACTGAAAGCTTGGCCGCTGAGCGAAAACGAAGCCCCGATACGGGGAATACCGGGGCTTCTGTGTTTGGCGACTTGTGTTCGGGGGACATCGCCAACCCTACTTTCGGTATCATATCGAAAATAGTTAGGCAACCTCAAGAAACCGCCTGAAATCATACGTCTCGGCGTTTTCGCGTCTCGGATGTTTTCCAGTAATACCTCACCGGGAATGTCCCATCCTCTCGTGCGCGAGTAAAATCTTGTTGAGTAATGCAACGCCGACCCTGCGCATCGCGAAAAGTTGCACTCCGGTACGGAGGCTGCGGCCCGAATCGCGCCCATTCGTCATACGTCTCAAATTCCCCATCCGCGATCGTTTCCTGTCTATATTCCATTCGGTCTGCCTCCTGAGCTTTCTGTTGTCCTCCTCCGGACTTTGTTCTCTTGAAAACAATGTACCGAAGAGATCGTTCGCTCGCGTCAGAAGCGACGTTGCGAACTCATCGCCCGGAGGATATTAACTATCTTAGTGATTGACGCTAAACGCAAATCGTCGCACAAGAGTCAAACTGCGCCTGACGCAGATTGAACAAATGCCGCCAACAGGGGGCTATCGGCGGCGGAGGGGGAGCCAACATGTCCGACGAAGATTACGATGCGATTGCCGAATTTATCCTGTCGAAGGGGATCACCCGATGTCCAACGGCCTGCGTCCTACCGACCCAAGGCTTGATTACTGCCGCTGACCGGATCGCACTGGAACAACACGCGGATGCGCGTGATCGATTGCACCGACAGCGAGCCGCTGATCGTTGGGGACGATTCGTACCGCTAAAGGGCTCAGCGGAGCGTCGCTAATCCAACTCTTCGACTGTTCGTCGCGAGGGGCCAGCGCTCCCGTAGCCGAAACTCTTGGCTGATCGGGCGCTGGCGTGCTTCTGCGTATCCTGATTTCGACCTCCGACCCTCATTGGGATCGATGACGTTTCTCGGAATTAACCAGACCGTCTATCGACTTCCCACAATTTTGCAGGCCAACGGAGAGTAGGAATACTGGTTTCCTGAACCATCGCTGGTGGCACTGTATAGTTGAGTGCCGCCGCACGCCAGCTTCCAATCTTGAAACTCGAAAGTCCTATTAGCGCCCAACCGTGCTTCGGCATTGACTGCCAGGAAGGTAATTTTCTTCTTGTCCAACTCTATCTTTGGATCACGGACCAGGGCAATGGGCTTGTTTTCCTCGTACAACCGTTGAGGATCACGAGACCGGTTCACGACAGCGACCGGCTCGGTTTTCGCCGTGGCTAGGCTTTTTCGCGCGTCGGCCAATAAGCTAGTCAGTTTCTCGATCTGAGCCACCGCCTCCTCTGGAGTAGCCCCCTTCAGTTTGGTTCGATAGTCGGCGAGCAGCCGATCTTGCGAGGCTATCGTGTCATTGAGGGCAGCAACCCGCTCACGGTGAAACTGCTGGAGACCGAAATAGGATATCCCAACGGCGACGAGCGCCGTTAAGGCAATTGCCTCTGGCGCTCTTCTGATCACCCGCGCGTTCGCGGCGACACGATCGATTATTCGTGCGAGAAAACCGTGCTCCATTTCGGACTTCGCCTTGGTGATCAGCGTGACGGAATTATGGTTAACACGAAAGACTCGGATGCGCACCGGCGACCCGCATTCCCAATGCAATCCGCGAAAATCCGGACACCGCCCGAGAAAGAACTACCCGAATCGACAAGCTCTGGCTGCCTCTTGTTTTCGTCCAACTGGTTTACTCGGACTTGCCGCTAAACTCGGAAATCGGCAGAGGCCAGTGCCTCAAATTGTTTCACCGGATTCCTGCCGAGGCAAAAATGTGGCATGCGAGGAAGTCGGGTTGGTCGGGCTCTGCATTCGAGTAGGCGCGATCTGACCGGCCTGTCCCGTACGTCACGAGCGATGCATCATTTCGTCATTTTCAGTCTTGAGGTCCGACGCGCTTCAGCCTGACGGAAATCATCGTTGTGGATCGTCATCCCGGATGCAGGTCGCCCGCGTGAACAGTGCGGGACCGCGCTGATCCGATAGCTCCGAATTGATCTGGCCGCTCAAGCAGAAATTCGGCGGAGAAACTGGTTATTCTCAAATCCCAACCGCAACAAAACAATCGGATGGACACCCGCAATGCCAATCCACAACGAGACCGCGCAAGGTCCAACGAACAAAAGCACCGTCGCCCGTCGCCACGCCTACCGATTCCACGCTCCGCATCTGCGTCTACAGTCGGTTTTTGGCGATGACTGGTTTGGCGTAAAGGCCGAAGCGTTCGCTCGCTTTTTTGGCACGTCGAGCTTTCTCATCGGTCAGACCGTTATTGTTGTCATTTGGATTCTCGTTAATGTCCTCGGGCTTACAACGTTCGACATCTATCCATTCATCCTCCTCAACCTCGCCTTCAGCCTGCAAGCGGCGTATGCGGCTCCACTCATCTTGCTCGCGCAGACGCGCCAAGCCGATCGCGACGCGGCCCATGCCCTCGCCGACGCGGAACATCGTGAGGCTCTGCATAGCGCTAGTGAGGAACGGGCCGCGGTCGCGGCGGAGCAGACGGCCCTTCTCGTGGAGATGCTCCAGCAAAATACTAAGCTCACCCAAACAGTGAAGGCTCTCACCGAGCGCGTCGAGGCGCTGACACTTGAGGTGCACAAGACAGTAGTCAATTAGCGGATCGCCTGAGTCGCATCCCCCATCAATGATATTTAACCTAGTAAATTTCTTGTCCAGCGTCCAAGCATCCTGGCTGCCGCGCAGTAGTCGCGAAAACTGAGAGACTGAAGGTAGGCTGTGTCGTGGTTGCACCGAGAATTCCCAGCAACTCCCAGGTTCGTCGATGGCTCAATGGCTTCGAGCCGGTTCGAACGATGCTCGACTTCGGTGGTTTTCGATCCGATCCAAACGATCCGGCTACCGTAATTCAGCCGTTAACCATTTACTTGTTGACACAATTGGTTACATTATGTCATAAATGCTTCACGACGCGCCGACTGGCAATGAGAGGCGGACGGCACTTTCGATAGGCTCGACACGCCCGCTTTTCCATTAGCAGAGCCGGGTGAAGCACGCTGAGAGGCAGTCGCACAATTCGTCTGGAAGCATGCGCTATCCAACTGCGTCAGTCCTGCCAACCCAAGGAGTCGTTGATGCCCTCTTTGGGCCATTCGGTTGGACTGACTTGTGGCTAGAAAATTCTTGCTGATCCCAATGTGAAAGGAAATTTGCAGATGAACGCTGACGATTTTCAGCAGATTTCGGATTGCTGGTCATCGGAGGTGCTACCTGCCGCGTATTATCGCGCAACAGCGGCGCGAGCCCGAAGGCTTCAGGCAAATGCTACGACGCCCAGAGTGAGACAGTATCTCGACACGATGATTGCTCACTGTGAACAGTTGGCGGGCAAAGTCGAGCGCCGCGTAACGCCCTCTCAATTGGCAAACAACCGGAGATCCGAAAGATCGATGATCAGGCGGAGGGCGTCGAAATTGATGAGCAGGACTTATTGATTTCTTCCGCGGGTTCCGCAGCGTCGACCGACCTCGCGCCCTTTTGTTCGACAGCCGCGCGGAGTTCGAGCGGGTCAACCTCCAAGACGCCGGTCGATGACACCGAGCAGTGTAGTAGTTCAACACCGGGAGAGGCTCTGACTTCATCGCCAAGGCGTTTGTGCATTATCTGCGCTGGAGCGATCCGATATCGCCGCTCTCGGCGAAGGACAACCCGTCGTCATGTCGCCGAGGGCAGGACGGGCTGGAACCGGCGAGAGTTCGCTTGATTTATTATTAGACGAAGCCGGGCGGATGTGAGGTTTGGCAGCTTCGTGCGGATGTCAATCGGCTGGGACGAGACCCAAATTGGCCATATGTCAGCTACGGCTTTCCCAGGTTAGGATCGCTATTATCGCCAACAGCGAAGCAATCGCCGTCACACTCCAGAAAATCTGCAACTGTTCACCGTCATGGCATCAATCGCGACCTCGGGCTGGCTGACAAGCTCGGCTCGATCTCGCTGGGTGGCATGACGGCGTTGTCTATCGGAGGCAAGGGTGACAGGAACGACTCTATCGTTCGCAGCAGGGTGTCAAGAAAAATCGGTTTCGTGATATAGGCGTCGCACCCGCATTCCAGGCCCTTCTTTTGATCTCCGGGCATTGCAAAAGCCGTGACAGCAATAATAGGAATGGTCTTGGCCCGATCATCATGCTTGAGCAGACAGATCACGTCGAGCCCGCAGATGTCAGGCAGTCCAACGTCCATTAGGATCAAGTCAGGTTGCCCATCACGAGCGAAGTTGATTGCCTCCCAACCTTTTGAAGTTTTCAATATTTCGTATTGGCACGCCGTTAAGAGGTCATCCAACAACCTTAAATTTAGATGATTGTCCTCGACGATCAGGATGCGCTTACGTTTTGCAGTGTTCTGAAGGTTTAGAGTCTTCGATATCTCGGCTGTGTTTCGGATTGCAGAGCCGCTCATGACGATCCACGCAAAAATCCGGTTAAAAGGTTTCGACTGACATGCTTAATTTTTGATTAAGAAGACCTACTCAGGTTCGAGATCACATCGAGATGTAGGCGGTATCATCGGCACCAGGACGCCGCCCACGTTTTTGGCTCTGGGTCCATTCCCGACGCGCCCTTTCGCAGAGCCGCTGAACATCTGCGTGAATTTCGCGCGCCACTTGGCTAAAGTTTGCTAGCAACCCGCCTAGAACCTCCAAGCTTTCTGCGTCGGTCATCGTCTGCGCCGAAATTTTTGAGCAAACGGGAGATATTATGGTCGATATCGATTACCAATGCATCAACGATTTATTAAACATTCTCTTGTATTCTAAGAGATCGGTGTATTATGATCGAATTCGGGACGATTTACTGACGTTAGATTTATAATCTCGAACTTGGGCTTGCTATTACGTCTCCTTACCCAAGCTCAGCTAACATCACCCTCTCTCAGCGTCGGATCGCTACAAGCTCCGACGCCATTTTTCCGTGTCAAGTCTTGCGACAGACTCGTCCTTGGCGATGGGGGAATTCCTGTGCGGCTTCCCTTTGACGCATTGAAGCGCTTTGGTTTCGGTGCCGCCACTCAGACAGGTGATCATAAACCGTTTCCGAGCGTCGCCGACCATGCCGCTTGCTCGCGTGTTACAATCCTTCATCTTGTGTTGCTGAGAAGTGAGTTGGGCGCTCGCTGACGCTGCCGCGGCTCCTCACAGTCAGCTGCCTGAGAGGAATAACGTCGTTATGGAACCGGAAAAGCAGCTCCGGGCTCATCGATCCGCTATGGGCTTCCGGCCCGGCGCCTGATCGGCTACGGGGCAGCCGATGATTTATCATTATTACGTCAGAAGATCTTGTCTAAAGTTGTGGATAATAAAAACTGGTATCTCGCTCCCGGACAAAAGCGCGACAGGGCTGCCACATCGGGAATCGGCGGTATGCTTCGGGAGCCTGCGAGTTGCGGTCTTTCTCGACTATGATCAAGGGCGCTCGATGCGGCGTATGACCAAGCCGCCTATGCGCCGAACCGCGAACAGCTGATCTGTCTAATATAAGTAAAGCGACGCCGTAGCGGAATGCCCGAGCGCGTTGCCTACAGAACGTCGTAGATAGCGTCTCGCCATCTATTGCACCAGTCATGCCATGCCGCAGCACTAGCCCTGTTCCAGTTGGCGAGCGCTGCGACATTTGAGCTGGGAACGCGCAGCAGACTGAGCCTTGCCGCGCGCTCCCACTGTGCTAACTAGGCTGAAAGTTCACGGTCATCTCAGCGACGCCGGCGGCGACGTTGAGACCAGTGGTCCCCTCGACACTGACCGGCTGTAAGGCAATCGAGTTTCCCGAGCCGCCGACCAGCACGTTGGCGCCGACGCCGATACCAACCGTCGCACTTGCCGTCACTCCGCCATAAGATCCGGAGAGCGATCCCGGTGCGAAATTGGCGGTAGGTGCAACCACCGACCAGACAATAACGCTACCTTGTAAATAACCGATATCGACGCCGACCTTATTTATCGACCCGACATAGTGTTGAGGTGGTCCATTCGCGGAGGAAAAGGTGCAGTCGACCGGTCGTGACGACCCGACAATAAAGCCAAATCCACTGGCTACGTTGCAGGTAAGCACTCCGACCTGGATACCTTGGGCTTGTGCCGGGTTATTGAAGACCAAAGCGCCGGTAACCAATCCGAGCGCAACAACAGCGACGCCGAGTTGACTGAGCATTGCGTGATATCCTTATTGTCAAGAGTTTGTAATTCAAGCGCGTAGGTTCGTCATAGTCTCATCAAGATTTTGTCATCTCCTTTGTCGCATTATTGCCAATAAGTTCTCTACTTGTCCGCCGTTGCGTTGGATCATCTGCGCAAATTCGGAACGTTGGGTCGCTGCCATACTGACGCCGTCTATAACGATATCGCTAACCTTATACAGCCCGTCGTACGCGCAGAGGTGCCAATCGATCGGATTGGTGCCGCGCCCTGGGGGCGAATAATCTGGCTCATCACGATTAGCCCACTCGGATCAAGCCGTTTCCCGGTTACCCTCAGGGCCTTTGCCCGGTAGTCTGCAAGCCGCGGCCCGTAAGTCTTCATGACGTGGTTCTCGAAGAGCCGCTGAAACTCCTGCCGCTCGGATTCACTGGCAGCCCGCCAATACGAGCCGAGAACAAAGCGGGATATTCCTGATAGATCGAAATCCTGGCTCGGCAATTGATGGAAATAATATTGCTTTTGGTGCAGGGAACTGCTGTCCTGGATCACCTCGATTGTCTGGTTGCCGAGCGCGTCAATGAAATCCGCTGGATCTGTCCCAGCCGCAACCGAATACGACTGCGCCAGAAGAGCAAAGAGCGCAAATCCGCTGGTCGAGAAAAAATGGCGCGAGAAATCCCACGCATGCTGCAGGTTGGCGATGCCCGGCCCATCGTCGGTCCGGCTCGCTAAAGATGTCACCACGAAGGGGCTCCCTAACCTTTCGTTGTATAGCGAAATAAACTGAATGGAGACTGCTAATGAACCGTGAAAAGGTATGGCTAAATTATCTTCGCCCTATTCCGGGCCGCTTATGCAGCAGCAGTGCGAACCGCCATCCAAAGCGCCGGTACGACTGGGCCGAGGGCCTCGCACATGCTGGCCGCAGTAGCCAGCTTTATGTCACCTTCTTTCTTGCCACTCTATCGTTGTGACGCGGCAGTAGAGTTCCGCGGCGAGCTTCACACATTCGTCAACGTCAACCGCGCCCTTCGTGGAGTCTCGGGCGGCGATCAACGTCGTCGCGGCTTGCAAGCAAGCGGCCTTCAGCGATGTCTTCTCTTCGTTGGTCACGAGACAATCTCCCGGTCGAGGTTACAAAGAAAACGAGTATCGATCCCACACGATCCCGCTATGATAGCGAGGGTTGGTCAACCGTTTACATGCAATGACTGGTATTAGAGTAAATACACCGGAAAGACGGGTGAAACGCGCCGAGCATTATCGCGAGGTTCAGAGTTTCAGCCAGCGCAGTAAGCATATGAACACCAATAGACCGGCCATTGTCCACAACATCCATGCGGGCGTTTCCCCGATCACGGTATGGCCCTTCCGACTCGGCTGTCGCAGTGGTCCGCCCGGCGCTCATATAGGCGTGCAACAGTAAGTAACTGCTTCTGTGGATCTGGCAGACGGCATTTGCCCGCGATTTCACGAAGCCAGCCTGCCAGCTCACGATAATGTGTGCTGTTATCGGTCAGCCACCGGTCTCGATCCGAAGCAATGCGGCGCCACGTTGGCGTGTGTATATCCGTCATATACACGTTATGACAGAAGATCGTTAGAAACTTCTTGACATACTTGTGCTAACTCATCGTCGATTCGGCGAGCTTGTTGATTCCCCGATTGCGTTAGCCCCGCTGCCGCATATACCTCATCTGCAGTGGTGGTGTGCCTGCATCCGACGCTCTCGGCATATGCCTTGACGTCCACCCCACTGTAGCAGCGCATGATAGCCGGCGCTGCAGCGCTGACGGCTCACCGTGCGCGTTGGATCTCGCCAGCACAAGATATGCCGCATTAACGGCCAGGCGGCATCAAACGCCGTGGGTGATATGTTGGCGCACGGACAATGCTTGCATCGACCAGGCGCTGCGCAGCAGTGCCGTGTGCCCGTCGATCCGTCGCTGGTTCGCGATCCAATGTCTACATCCTACGGTGCCGCCATTTTCTGTATGAGCTGGGGAGCGGGGCCCACCAATTGCATCTCTTCAGCCGCGTCGGTGTTCGAGAGGCATGGCGAGTGGAAGGCGGGGCTCGGGATCATCCTCCGCGTCGCCACACATTATTTGCCGAGGGGTGGAATAACCGTTCGCTCCCAGAGTCTAGCACCAGTGCAGACGATCGGAGCGCGTCAGCAAAAGAAGATGACCCATTAGGAAGCAAAGCATTTGCATACGACTATAATCCTTATGGGCGTTTTTTTGCGGGTTTGATTTTCGAATATCCGATCATCAGATCGATAATCCTCGCAGCTATCGTCAGATGTAGCCGGCACTCGCCCGCACGTGCGGCAGAGATCCGCGCGACCGCCGCAATAGGCACCGCTGTGCAGCGGCGCCCCATTAACCGCGATAGGGAGATCCGGCGGCTAACCAATCGCCGGTGCCGGCGGAGACCGAACAGACCACGTAACCGATTGCGTTTGAACGCCAAGTGTGTGAGGCAGCTCACATACGGGAAATCGGGCCCACCCTAGATTCGAGCCGCGCAGAATTGCCGGGATCGAAGCCTGGCATTCTGGGATTGCCCTTACGAAAAGGTTCGTGTTTGCTTTCGCATTGGCAGCGGCGCCGTCGCCATCTCTGCAATCGGTAGTACACGTCGTTCGTCCTCGCACTGGCGCGTACTGCCCCCGTCGGCGATAGTGCAGTTGGCTCGCCGCCTCTGGCGGTGCCGTGGGAGCAGACCGTTTGCTTTGGCTGCAAAGCTCGATCTGCGCGTTATTTGGTCGCCGCCACTCCACATCCATTCTGTCGATGCTCTTCAGCAAGATCGCAAGACGGCAGCGCGGGCCCCGCCACGCGCTCTCCGGGAAGGACCGCATTTTAGGAGACTGGGCCGTCAAAGGGTCGAATATGAAGACGGTGCTGCCTTAGGGAGCGACCGCTTTCGAACCCTGTGGAACACGACGGCGCTATTCTGAGCTATACGAGATCGGCCGACCGTCCTTGCGCATATAGCGCTTCTCGAGCGCTGATTGTGATCAGCCATCCAGCCAAAGGTGATCACTGTTTCCGGAACTCGTGATCACCCTGTGACCCGATCCGCATCGCTGCCCGTGTCGCCGAGCAATACGCGCCCGCCGAGCCATTTCCGACGCGATCTACGCGTTCTGCCCCGCACGGAAGGCGTTGCGCCGAACAGAAGCGGCTCCAGCCGGTCCTGTCATCGCGTTTCAGTAGTGGCGGTCACAAGGGAAGTTGATCCGCTGCATCATGAAGCCCGAACGGCGTGCCAAATGGTTGGCGCCCCGCCGTTAATTCAATGCTTGCGGGTGCGCGGTATCGATTTCCTGCAAACGTTTTTGTAACAATTTTATACACGGAATGGTGGGCTAACCTGCCCCATTCCGGGAGTTATCCAAAATGCGGCGACTTTTCATCGTTGCCGGGGCGGCAGGCTTCAGCGGGCATCGCAGCGGCGCTTGCTCACACCGCGGCGACGTCGCGAGATAAGCCGTGGTCGCGTGCATACGTACGGCGGTCGTCGCCGCCTTAGTAGCGTTGTCGATAGGAGTCGACCCCAGCGCGAACCGCGATAATTGGCGCCTGCGCAGTGACCCGGCGGCGTTCAACCTTGGGGACCAAGGCTGCGATGATGGCTGGCATCAAGCCCTTTGGCGTGACTGGCGGGGTGATTGGTGGTGGGGACCTTGCGTTCCGAATAGGCCTTGAGCTTCGGTCCACCTGCCAGGAAAGCGCCCTTCTATACCCGGCTCGCTCGGCCCGAGCTGACGCCCAACTCCCACCGCAGGGCGGCAGCTCTGAGACCGGTGAAGGGTTTGACGGTTCGATACTCGAAGGTGCAGCCAATAGATCGAAGGTGCAGCTAGTATATAACAGAGTTAGCTAAGCTCAGACGGGCATGGACGATTCATGCGCCCGTTCAGGTTGTATCAACCGTTGTCGCGCAACATCCGCCCAATCCGTCCCCCATGGAAAGTGAAATGCGCACCACGAATGCGATACTCGCCGGCCTAGTGATCTTCGCCGCGGTCTCAGTCCAAGCTGCTCCATTTTCTCCGGCGACGATGACGTCGGCCGAACTCCACTCCGCGCCCGCAATAGAGCTGATCCGCCAGGGATGTGGATGGGGCTGGCACCGCGCCCATTGGCGCGACCGCTGGGGTTATTGGCATTGGGGCCGCTGCGTCCCGAATTGGTGAGTTCACTCCCGCCTCCCGACGGTGCATAGGGTGTGGACCTTACCGAGCGGGCCGACTTGGCTTTTTATCGGGGGTTGTGCGGTAGCGGCTTGGATAGTCGGATACGGCGTCGGGTATCGAAGGGGCGTAAACGACGCCATAAGCGGCGGCATCCACAACGCTGATCTCGGGTTGAATGAAGGCTAAACCACCTTTTTGTTAGGCTCAAATTGAAGCCGCATTCTGTCAGCGAACCTCTTCTTCGGAACTCGTTTGATGGACGAGTGTAAACCTCCGTCTCGTGGGCAACGCGCCATTAGGTTGCGCAATGCAACCGTGCTTGTGCCGGAGAACTCCGTGCAAGCGCTGCACGATCTGGCTCGTATATTCCGCGCCCGGGAACGCGAGCGAACTCTCGACCCGCCGTTCGGATGGCGGAGAATTAGTCCGAGCGCCGAGCTGATGGTCGATCCCCGAACCGGTGCCCGGTGTGCGATCCGAGATACACACAACAAATGTTGCGCGTTATCATTGGACTGTCACCTGTGTTAGGGAAACGGGACCCGGTGGCATCAGGGCGTGCGAATGGGCGTGCGGAGGCACGATTGCGCGCAGAAGCGGCACTCCGCGCGTATGCGAAGGATGACGTTCCGAGACTACGGGAAAGGTTTCATTGGCTAACGGACCATTGGCAAGGCTGTTCTGGCCCGTGCTCGACACACTGGATTATTGGGTAACGCAGACGAGACTGTGGGCCGTGGATATCGCGTGCGAGCCCGAGCCCGAGACAAAGGCTGATCGAATGCACCAGTACGAGACGCGGGATAGGCAGGCCGTTGCAAGCTAGTGATGTATCATCGCCGTTTCGCATTGCGGGTAAGTTAGATCCGCTGCAATAATTGCCAGGCGACCGGCTGCGTGATGGCCGGAGCGCAAGCCGCTCGGATTTTTGAAGCTGAGGATACTCAGAATCTGGTGCCACTACGTGGCACTGTAGTAGCTAAAAAAGGCGCGAACTGCAGATCAGGTTTCGGTTATCGGGCTTCATGATTTGCAATTGGATCGCACCAACAAACGAGCATCCGACGTTGGTGTTCGATGCTAGGCAAGTCGGCAGCCAAGAGCCGGTCAGGCCGGACTGCAATATCGATCGCGACGATCAACGCCAGTACCACTCTTATCGCACGGCACCTTTTCCCGAGCGAACCTCGCACGCCTGGGCTCGAATTGCATCGAAAACATCGGGATGGCCACCGAAACAGATCGTGCCTTACCGGAGGGCCGCGGACCGCTTGTCATCCGTATCCATTTTCGCGCGCATCCCGGTCACTATAGCGCAGGCTGATGAGGGTTGTGACTTGCGGCGAGGTTGCGGCCGGCAAAGCCCGAAATGGCCGTCAGCGGCGCGCAGGGCGGCTTTTTTGATGGATGCGCAATCGATCGCACGAACCGCGACGACGCCGATGGAACCCGAGTCGCATCAGGCGGGATCAGCACTGGAGCGTCACCCTGCCCCACAAGCCGGCAAGTTCAGCGCGGCGAGCGACAGCGACGAAAATCAGTTATAGCAATGCAGCGGCGACAGCGCGCTCGATCCAAAGATCGGTCGCCGCTAACCAGTCTTCCGGTCCCGGATATCGCCCGCCGATGACCTCACCGACGATCGAGGAGAAGGACGGCAGCACCGGCATACCGAGAGTTGGCCGCGCTTCTTCCTCCAACAAGCCACCAGCCACAGTCATGATGGCGAGGCGCTTCGCAATATCGTATCCGAGGTCGAATACCGGATTCTGCAAGGCCAGGAACAGCGGGCGGCGTCTGCCAGCCAGCGGTTGCATAGCAGGGCGGCGGATTTTCGGGACCAACGGCGAGCTGACTCGCTGCCGGGCACCGATCTTCACCGCTTTACTCATATTCTGGGCCAACGGACAATAGTTGGGGTTCGGACGCAAGACAGACGGACATATCTTATAGAGAGATGTCCTGCCGTCTGGCTGCTGCGTCCTAATCCCCTGGCCCGATGGAGCTGAAATATCCGGCTTGTCTGGTCTGTCGGACACTGGACGCCCCCTACCCAATCTTGCCATTCTCCACCCTTGTCGCAGCAATGAGCGCCTCCGACACCCGGCGGAAGACTTTTTTGTTTGGCCTCCGGGTTATCGCTGCTGGAGATCGTGCCAGCGCAGGCGTATTCCCGCCAGAGCGCCAGCGGAACGTATAATTCTCTAGCAGAATGTCGTTGCCCCGACGGCGGAATTTCGCCGGCGTGGTTTATCGCATGCGCCAACGCGATGCACGGGATGGGTACAGCGCTGCAACCTGATCGGAGAACGATTGCGCTTTCGAGCGCGAGGTTACCCGACGACCTCTGCCCTATGGATGCGGGACCTCTAGCACATGGCCGATTGCGATCTCGCCGCCTGTCACAACCTCGGCGTAGACACCCATATTGATGTGGTCGAAAGCACGCTCGAGGGTGGAGACAATATCGAGGTCCCGTTTTGCGGTAGCGGGATCGACCTGCGTCGCCGCACATCTGGTGATCGGCGAGATCACCCGCAGCCGGGCCGCTCCGACGGTGATTTCCGACTCGATCCAGTCGAGCTCACTCCACGGCACTGCGCCGTCGAAGTAAACATTCGCCCGAAACCGGAGCGGGTCGTTCTGCCTCCCTTTGCGCTTGACCTGCAACTCAAATCGTCGATCCACCGGCCAATGGCAACGGACGGGTCACCCTTGCCACTACCGATGAGCGAGTTGCGAGGTATGATCGCGCAAATAGAAGCAGAGGCTAGGACCTGATTGATGGGATGTCTGATGAAGCCCCGAGAACTTGTCCGTATTCAGTTAAGAGTTCTTGGCGCCCGCCGCAGGATCGGACATTCGCTTGCTGTCGGTATTACGACGGCGTCTGGCTCCCCGGCGACGAGGAACCCTTGTGCCCCACCATGAGCATGGGGGCCGATGCGTACCGCTTCACCGTCTGATGGACTTAATTACCACAATGTCGAGCGCGACGTCGGCCTCAGTATCGCGGATTGGGCGTTGTCGTACGATGCGCCGATCGACGCCTCGTTTGGGCGCTCGACGCCCAAGATTTCAGTATGGGGCTCGACGGGGCGACTTGGATGCTCGAAGGTCGTTGCAAAGACATTTTCCGCGCTGTGTACGAGGCGATAGCCTCGTCCTTGCCGGCAGATCAGGAGTGGGAAGCGGTCTGATTAATGCTCGCTTTTCAGGCGCTTCTCGTGGCAATTAGCCATTCGGCGGATCTCATCAGCCAGATCGAGAAGCTCCTCTTGAGCCTCGGGGTTAAACGCTTGCTGCGCTAAACGCCTGATCTGCTCGGCGATGCCGCGGAGATGTTCAGCGTCGTCTTCAGGTTCTTCGCTCATTGAATTAAGAATTTTCTGTGAGCCTGAGCATCGCCTACCCGTCAGCGTCAGCGCCGCTGCGCGATCGCGCCGCGGAATTTCTCGCGCAGCCGATCGATTGGTTCGGAAGCTTCGGCTCGCGACCGCGTTCGTCTCTCCGATCGCGGCAGTCTCCCCGGAGACATTCCGGCTGCCCCCAACTTTCGTGACAATTTTATGGACTTTCTATCCAAACGGGGAGCGGGTACTAGCTGTCCTTAGGTGGCGTCCAATACGGGACGGGCAATCCGCCAAGCTCACCGCGCGTTGGAATGCGGGAGGGTCTCGTCGGTGGAAGGTCCCAGGCGCAAAATTTGAGCGGCAGCCACGATGAGATCGTAAAGTTCGAGGGGCCGATGATCACCATTTCTACCCGGCTCGCCGCGAGCCGCCTGCATTATGCCTGGATCGTTATTGCGGTGACGTTTGTCGTAATCGTGGTCACTGCTGGCGTGCGAGCGACCTCTGGCGTGTTGATCGTGCCGTTCGAGAATGAATTTCACTGGTCGCGCGCGACGATATCCTTCGCGATCGGTATCAACCTTTTTGTTTACGGCTTGGTCGGGCCATTCGCTGCGGCGGCGATGGATCGCTTCGGAGTGCGCCGCACAATGGCCGCGTCACTGGCAACAGCCGCCGTCAGCGTTGCACTGAGCCTGCTGATGTATCGTCCCTGGCAGCTTGTTTTGCTGTGGGGCCTGGTGGTGGGGCTCTCTACAGGTCTTGTCGGCGCTTATCTCGCAGCCTACATCGCGGCGCGCTGGTTCCACGCTCGGCAGGGCATGGCCGTCGGCCTCCTGACTGCGGCCAATGCGGCCGGCCAGCTGATCTTCCTCCCGACAAACGCAGCCCTGATCGCCAATGTGGGCTGGCGTGAAATGGTGCTGATCCTGGCGAGCATCGTTCTCCTCATTTTGCTGCCCCTTCTCCTCCTGATGCGCGACCATCCGCAGGATCTCGGCCTCCTCGCCTACGGCGACAGCACCGGCCAGGGTTTCGCTCCACGGCACAGCGGCAATCCCGTGGCGGCGGCATTCGGCGCGCTACGGGATGGGGTGCGGGTGCGGGATTTCTGGCTGATCTCGGGTGGGTATTTTGTTTGCGGTGCCTCGACGATGGGATTGATTGGCACCCATCTGATCCCCGCCTGCGTCGATCATGGCCTGACCGAAGTGATCGCCGCGGGTCTGCTCGCTGCCACCGGTACCTTCGCCGTCATCGGCGGCACTGCTTCTGGTTGGTTGAGCGACCGCTTTGACAATCGATATCTGTTGTTTTGGTATTATGGGCTGCGCGGCATCTCGCTGTTGTACCTGCCCTTCGCCTTCAACATGTCGTTCTACGGCCTATCGCTGTTTAGCATATTCTACGGTCTCGACTGGATCGCTACCGCGGCGCCGACGGTGCGGCTCCTCGGTCATGCCCTCGGCCTGGAGCGGATCGGCATCATGGTGGCCTGGATCACCGTAATCCACCAAATCGGCGGGGCGTCC
>Ga0126371_10002412_pt1 | contig 16097 bp, 15 predicted proteins | sample PanSoiMetaPlot_4_FD_110145 | JGI IMG/M metagenome (GOLD analysis project Ga0126371, IMG submission 110145) | Tropical forest soil microbial communities from Panama - MetaG Plot_4 | ecosystem: Environmental > Terrestrial > Soil > Tropical forest > Bulk soil | place: Panama | collected 2016-02-17 | reverse complement strand
GGTGAACCCAGGCGTCCGCTTCGCGATAATGTCCAGGTCCACGTCGGAGCCGAATGGCTTGCCCCTGGCGTGCACCCGCAGGATGCCCTTGCGGCCGGCCAGGTCAGGCTGGGCAACAACGATCTGGCGGTCGAACCGGCCGGGACGCAGCAGCGCCGGGTCAAGAATGTCGGGCCGGTTCGTCGCGGCGATGACGATGACGCCGCCCTTGGTGTCGAAGCCGTCCAGCTCGACGAGCAGCTGGTTCAGCGTCTGCTCGCGCTCGTCATGGCCACCGCCGAAGCCCGCCCCGCGGTGGCGGCCGACGGCGTCGATCTCATCCACGAACACGATGGCGGGCGCGTTGGCCTTGGCCTGCTCGAACAGGTCACGGACCCGGGACGCGCCGACGCCGACGAACATTTCCACGAAGTCCGAGCCGGAGATCGAGTAGAAGGGCACGCCGGCCTCACCGGCCACCGCCCTCGCGAGCAGCGTCTTGCCCGTTCCGGGCGGACCGTAGAGCAGCACGCCCTTGGGGATCTTGGCGCCGATCGCCTGGAACTTGCCGGGGCTCTGCAGGAACTCTTTGATCTCCTGCAGCTCCTCGATGGCCTCATCCGCGCCCGCGACGTCTGAGAACGTGGTCTTCGGCGTGTCCTTGGTGATGAGCTTTGCCTTCGACTTGCCGAAGTTCATGACCCTGGAGCCGCCGCCCTGCATCTGGTTCAAGAAGACCATGAAGAGCAGGAAGATAATGAGGAACGGCAGGTAGCTGAAGATTAGGGTCCAGAATGAGCTGCTCTTGGGCACCTTGACGGTGTAGGCGCTCTGGGGCAGGTTCCCGGATTTGACCTGCTGCTGGAGGGCGTTGGCAAGCTGGGTGCCCTGCCCGCCGACCCAGGACGCCTCCCAGTTCTGGCCGCCCTTGGTGGTCAGCTGGATCGTCTGGTCCACGTCGGTGAGCGTGACTGACTTCACGTTCCCGTTCTCGATCGCGGCGATGGCCTGCGACGTCGGCACCTGCTGGTACTGCGGGCTGGTGTTGACGAGCCGGAACAGGATGACCAGGATGATGGCGACAAAGAGGATGGCGAGCACCCAGCCGCGGAAGATGCGCTTCAGATCCATTGGTGAACGGCCCACAGGTCCGGCCAGTCCCTCCTGACGAGCCTCGCGCCTCGCCGGCCAGCGACGGGGCTTCGTGCATTCCAGCGTGTACGCGCGGCTATTTCTTCCCAGCCACCACGGCACAGGAATACTCGACGTTACACCGAGCCGGCCGTGGCCGGCACAACAGCAACCGCGCAGGGGCAGTGGCGGCCGTCTTACGCCTCTTACCCAGGTTAACGAACTTCATCGTCAGATCGGTTCCCGCCGGGCTGCGCCCGGATGGTTAACCAGCCACTGGGCGGTAGACATGCTCGGCGAGGGTCCCGATGAACGGCAGATTCCGGTACTTCTCGGCATAGTCGAGCCCGTAGCCGATGACGAATTCGTCCTCGATGCTGAAGCCTGTGTAGGCCACGTCGATGTCCATCTGGTCCGACGACGGCTTCCGCAGCAGCACGCACACCTGCACCGATGCCGGACCGCGCGACCGCAGGTTGCCAATCAGCCAGGACAGCGTCAGCCCGGAATCCACGATGTCCTCAACCACCAGCACATGGCGTCCGCTGATGTCAATGTCCAGGTCCTTGAGAATCCGAACGACGCCAGATGACTTGGTACCCGAGCCGTAGGACGAGATAGCCATCCAGTCCATCTCCACTGGCCGATGCATGGCACGGGCCAGGTCGGCCATCACCATGACGGCGCCTTTGAGCACGCCCACGAGCAGGAGTTCGCGGTCGGCGTAGTCGGCGTCGATTTCGGCGGCAAGCTCGCTTACACGTTCCCTGAGCTGCTCGGCCGTGATGAGGACGTCCTTGAGATCTGCTCCCATGTCACTCGCGTCCACCAGGTTCCTCCGATCGCGCCGTGGTGGCCAGGGGAGCGACCTCCGGGCCTGACAGTCTGGTGAGCAGCAGCCTGCCATACCTGCGCTCACCTCTCACGCCGCCTGGCAGGTCAGTCCGGCGCTGGCCGTGCCAGGCGGTCACGAGCTTGTCAAGGCTCTCGACGTGCCGGTGCGATAGCGAGCCTGGCGGCGACCCTGCGCCGATCGCCGCCAGGCGCAGCGCCCGGCGCCGGACGGCAGCTGGCAGCGCTGCCAGGTCAGCGACCAGCCAGCCCTGGTCCGCCACGGCAGCCGTCCCGCCCAGCGCGGCAACCTGCGCGGCGGCAAGGCCGTCCAGGGCGTCAGCATCGGCACGCAGCAAATCCGCCGTCCTGGCCAGGGCCTCGGCCGCGCCCGATCCGAGCACTTCGGTGACCATCGGCATGAGCTGCCAGCGGATCCGGGCTCTGGTGAAAGCGAGATCACGGTTGTGCGGGTCCTCCCACGGCTCGAGCCCGACCGCCTCGCAGGCCGCCCTGGTCTGATCGCGACGGATCTGCAGGAGCGGCCGCAGGTAGCGGCCCGTCTTCGCGGCCATTCCCGCGAGTGACCTCGCCCCCGAGCCGCGGGCGAGGCCGAGCAGCACGGTCTCGGCCTGGTCGTCGAGCGTATGGCCGAGCAGGATGGCGGCGGCTCCTGTTTCGTCGGCCGCCTGGTCGAGCGCTGCGTACCTGGCGGCCCGGGCGGCACCCTCAGGCCCGCCAGGGCCAGTCACCCGCACGGCAACGGAGAGCACCGGGCTGAGCTCGAGCCTCGCCATGAGCCGCGTCACCTGCTCTGCCCGGCCGGCCGAACCGGGCTGGAGGCCGTGGTCGACAGTGATCCCGCCGGCCATGATCGCTGCCTTGGGCGCTTCGAAGGCGAGCGCGTCCGCCAGCGCGAGCGAGTCCGCACCGCCCGAGCACGCGACCAGAACCCGGTCACCGGGCTCGAGGTGGACAAGGCTGGCCCGGACGGCATGCCGCACAGCTGCCACTGCCGGGTGCGGGCCCACCTGAGATCAGTCCCGTCGGCTCAGTCGGCCGAACTGGCGTCCAGCGGCGGGTCATCACCCTCAGCAGCGTCCGCCGGGCCAGCCTGAGTACCGTCCACTCGCTCCAGCCAGGACCGCGGATTCGCCAGTTCGTCCTTAGTCGGCAGCGTGTCGGGTGAGGTCCACACCTTGTTGAACGCGGGCATCCCGGCCTCTGCGACCACCGTCCGGACGAATCGCGAGCCCTGCTCGTACTGCTTCATCTTGAGATCGATGCCGAGGATCCGGCGGATCGCCTGCTCCATCCGGCCCGCCGACCCGCGGCGTGCCGTGAACTTCGCGCGAATCTCCGCCACTGACGGGACGACCTCAGGCCCGACCGCGTCCATGACGTAGTCGCCGTGGCCCTCGACCAGGGTCATGACCGCGGTCATCCGGTCCAGGATCTCGCGCTGACGCGGCGTCTGGATCGCCTCGATGAGGCTGTCCCCGTCGCCGCCGCGCACCGCACCGGCGACCGCGTCGGCAGCCGCTCGCAGCCGGTCCAGGATCGACGCAGGATCAAGGTCAGAGGCCAGCAGGAAGTCCGACATCTGCTGCTGCACGTAGGGCCGCAGCCAGGGCACCGAGGTGAACTGCGTGCGGTGCGTCTCCTCGTGCAGGCAAACCCAGCGGCGGAAGTCATGCGGGTCGACGTCGAGCTCGCGCTCGACCATGACGATGTTCGGAGCGACGAGCGTCAGCCGGCCGGCTGGCGCGTCCTCGCCCGGCGCGTCCGGATCGGGTGGCAGGAACAGCTCGTACTGGCCGAGCACCCGACTCGCCAGGTACGCCAGGATCAGCCCGGCCTGCATGCCGGTCACCCGCGAGCCCACCGCCGAGATCAGCGGACCTGGCTGTGGCACGTTGGAGGTTTCCGACAGCCGCTGGACGAGGGGGTCGAGCACCACGCGGAAGCCGTCCACATTGGCCCTGATCCAGCCAGGCCGGTCGACCACGGCGACCTTGCCGTCATCGGCAGAGCCCGGCAGGCCAGTGAGCGCCCGGACCGGCTCGGCGACTGCGGCCGCGAGCTGCCGTAGCTCGGCCACGACCTTCCTGGCTTCGGCCATGCTGACCTGGGGCCCCGGCCTGACCCAGCGCACGCCGGTGGACGTCGCCACCTGCCAGTCGATCATCTGAGTGGTGCTCATGCCTCCACCGTACGTGCCGCCGCGCCAGTTCGTCCCTGCCGGGCCACGGGCGGCGAAATTGCTATCGGCAACCGCAGCCGGCCAGCGCGTTCGCAAGCGTCACCATTTGCGTGGCAGCCTGCGTCAGCGCGCCCGGGGCCGTGGAGAGGTGATCGGCCATGACGGCGAAGACGAGCAGCTGACCGTTCTTCGCGTACGCGCTGCCGGCCAGCGCTGCGACTTGGTCGAGGTTGCCGGTCTTGGCGCGTACCATGCCGAGCGCGTCGCTGCCACCAGGCCCGAAGGCGCTGCCACCGGGGCCGAGCGTGCCAGAGAAGCCATCGACCGGCAGCCCCGTCAGCATCGACCGCAGCCGGGGAGTGGCCGCGGCCAGCCGGACGATCTGGACCAGCGAGGCAGGCGCGATCTTGTCTGCAGGTGACAGGCCGCTGCCGTCAAAGAGCTGGAGCGCACCGGTGACGCCCAGGCCGCGCAGCTCTGCGGTCACCGCGGCCGCTGCGCCGCTGAAGGAGGCGGGCCTTCCGGTAGCGATCGCCACCTGGCGGGCGAGATTCTCCGCGATGACGTTGTTGCTCTGCTCGAGCATCCAGTAAACGATCTGCGCCAGCGGAGGTGACTGCACCCGGGCGATGGTGGCGGCCCGGGCTGGCGCCACGACCTGGGCGGGCGATCCGGTGACGGCGATCCCGTCGGCGGCCAGGAACCGAGCGAACGCGGCTGCGGCGTCCGGAGCAGGATCGGCCGAGCGCGCGCCGCCGGCGTTGGCGTCGACTGGCGTGCCCGCCGGGGTCACCCGACCCTGGTCGACCTCTAGCGGCGTGACGAGGGTGACGTTGCCGCTCGACACGTAAGCCGGCGTCCAGCCCGGCCCGAACCCAGGCCCCGTGAACAGGGACGTGTCGTAGCCGAGCTGGATCTTGTGCACGCCGCGCGCTTGCAGCGCCCGTGCGGTGGTCCGGGCGAGGTCGGCCAGCGTGGCCGGCTGCGGGTACTGAGTGGCTGGCGGCGGACCTGCCGCGAGCGTAGGGTCTCCGCCGCCGACCAGGACGATGGAGCCGGGGCCGGCCCCCTGCACAACCTTCGTACTGAGCCGGGCCGCGGGTCCGAGCACCCTCAGCACGGCAGCAGCCGTCGCCAGCTTGTTGGTGGACGCCGGAGTGAACCCTGAGGTGGCGTTGCTCGCGTACAGCACCTGCCCGGTGGCGAGGCTGGTCACCAGCACACCGAGCGACGGCCCGAAGGCCGGAGAGGCCACGACCGGCGCGAGAGCCCGGCTGACCCCTGCTGCAGTCACACCGTCAGCGGCCGCTATGCCGCTCGCGGGATCGAGCACCGCTGCCCCCGGCGCCAGCCGGCTAGCCGCGATGGACGAGGGCCGCCAGAGAGCGAGCCGATGCGGCAGCAGCCTCGCCACGGTGAGGCCTGCCACGATAGTGAACACGCACAGCACGCCCATGGCAGCCGGCAGCAGGCGGCCGCGACGTCCAGACACCCCGTTCCCTTTCCGATGTGCGCTCGCGCGCTAGGTTTCGAAGGCAAGCAGAATCGGCCACCGATGCGCTGGGGGCAAGGCGTGGAGTTCGAGGTCATCATCGAAATTCCCAAGGGGCAGCGTAACAAGTACGAGATGGACCACAAGACGGGACGGATCCGGCTGGACCGGATGCTGTTTACCTCGACTCGCTACCCGGCCGACTACGGCTTCATCGAGGACACGCTCGCCGACGACGGGGACCCGCTGGACGCCCTGGTCCTGCTCGAAGAGCCCACCTTCCCTGGCTGCCAGATCCGCTGCCGAGCCATCGGCATGTTCCGGATGCGGGATGAGAAGGGCGCAGACGACAAGGTGCTGTGCGTGCCGGCCACCGACCCGCGGATGGCGCATCTGCATGACATATCCGATGTACCGGAATTTGACCAGCTGGAGATCTCGCATTTCTTCGAGGTGTACAAGGCACTCGAGCCCGACAAGGTGGTCGAGGCCTCGACCTGGGTGGGAGTCGACGTGGCCGAAGCCGAGATCGTCGAGTGCCGGGAGCGGCTGGCCGCAAGCCACCCGCCCGGATAAGGACGACCACCCGCTACTCTCGTCCCAGGTAGTCCGCGCAGGCCGTGGAGGGGTTCATGACGACCCACGTTGACGACGTACTGAGGGAGACGCCGCTGTTCGAGACGCTGGGCGACGAGGACGCCAGCGCGCTCCGGGCGGGAATCATCAACGTGCACCTGGACCGCGGCGAGCGGCTTTTCGCCGAGGGCGACCCCGGCGACAAGCTCTACATCATCCTGTCGGGGAAGATCAAGCTCACGAAGGCGGCGCCGGACGGCCGGGAGAACCTGCTGAGCGTGCACGGCCCTGGCGAGATGTTCGGTGAGCTGTCGCTGTTCGATCCCATCCCGAGGACGTCGAGCGCGACCGCGGTGACCAGCGCCGAGCTGGCCGGGCTCGCACACGATGACCTGCGGTCCTGGCTGTCGACCCGATCCGAGGTCGCGATGCACATGCTGCAGGCGCTCGCCCAGCGGCTGCGGCGGATCAATGAGGTCAAGGCCGACCTGGTCTTCACCGACGTACCCGGCCGGGTGGCTAAGGCGCTGCTTGACCTGTCCGAGCGGTTCGGCACGCCGGGCATGCTGGGCGTCCAGGTCAACCACGACCTGACGCAGGAAGAGCTGGCCCAGCTCGTCGGGGCATCCAGGGAAACCGTCAACAAGGCGCTCGCCGACTTCGCCGCTCGTGGCTGGATTCAGCTTGCCGCCAAGTCAGTCCTGATCACGGACATGGACCGGCTCCGCAAGCGCGCCCGGTAGTTTGGTCCGGCGCCGTCGAAGGGCCGTCAGTAGGTGACTCCGGGTGGCAGCTCGCCCTGCTCGTCGAGGTAGCGCAGCTGCGCGCGCACAGATGACGCTGCAAACGGCCAGAGCGCCTGGTCCACAGCCGCGTAGACCCGGGGGACGATCTCGCCTGGAGACCGGTCGCCGGCCACCAGTGCGGCACGCACCTCGTCCAGCCGCTCGGCCCGGTGCGTGAGATAGAAGTCAAGCACCGCGCCCGGGTCGGAAAGCAGGGGCCCGTGTCCGGGTAGCAGTGCCTGGAGACCGGTCTCGTCGGTCAGCAGCCGCAGCCGCGCCAGCGAGGCCAGGTAATCACCCAGGCTGCCGTCCTCGGCAATGACGGCTGTGCCGCGGCCGAGCACGGTGTCGCCGGTGAGCACAACGCCGTCGGCGGGCAGGTGCAGGCTGACCGAGTCGGATGTGTGACCAGGAGTCTTGATGACGCGCAGCTCACAGCCGCCCGCGCCCACCACGTCGCCGGGCGTGAGGCCCTCGCTGCCGAGCCGGTGCGCGGGATCGACCGCTCGTACCGGCGCACCCGTCAGCTCGGCCAGCCGAGGCGCTCCCGCCGAGTGGTCGAGGTGACGGTGAGTGAGGACGATGCTCACGACCCGCTGACCGCGCTCGGCCGCCTCCCGGCAGACGCGCTGCAGGTGTGGCTCGTCGTCCGGGCCGGGGTCGATGACGACCACCGCTTCGGAGCCGGGCTCGGCGATCAGCCAGGTGTTGGTGCCATCCAGCGTCATCATGCCGGGATTGGGCGCGAGCACGCACCGGGCCCGGCTGGTGCCCGAGCCGTCGATCTGGCCGGCGGCCTGGTCCGCGGTCACGGGGCACCGTCCTGCCGTGACGGGAACCCGCTAAGGCCGGGCACGGTCAGAAAGACAGCACCCTCGCGCTCGTGCACCTCAGGAACGATCGGCGCCACGTGCCGCGGTCCGGACAGCACCGTTTCGAGGTCCCCGCACTCGGCCAGTTCCGATAGCGACACCATCGTGGGGGGAAACAGCCGGATCTCTCCTCGCCGCCCCGCCGCCAGCCCGTCGGCCGGGCGAACCCAGGCGACCTCGGACGCCTCGCCGCCGACGTCCCTGGTGCGCTGGCCAGGCGGGAGCGCCGCGGCAAAGAACCGAGTGTCAAAACGGCGCGGCTCGACGACCGGCGTGATCCAGCGCGACCACGGACGCAGCAAATCGGCGCGCAGCACCAGCCCCCGGCGGTTCAGCAGCTCACCCAGCGAGACCGACCGGTCGAGCAGCCCGCGGCGGTCGGCCTCCCAGTCCTCGCTCGTCGTGTCGGCGACCACCGACGCCGGCGACTCGCCAGCCAGCAGGACGCCAGACTCCTCGAAGGTCTCCCGGACTGCGGCGCATACCAGCGCCCTCGCCAGTGACGGGGGCGCGGAGAAAACCCGGCCCCACTCGGCGGCGTCCGGCCCGGCCCAGGCCACCTCTTCGTCGGCGTCCCGCGTGTCCACGGATCCGCCGGGGAAGACGTACGCGCCTGGTGCGAAGGACATCGATGCCTGCCGCCGGAGCATGTACACCTCAAGGCCGGCCGACCCTGCTCGCAGCAGCATGACCGTCGCCGCGTCGCGTGGCACCGCCGGCTGCTGGCGGCCGGACAGGACGGCGCGGGCGGCCTCGCCGAGCGCGCCTGGCAGCCGGATGTCGGCAGTCTTCGCCGAATCTTCTGGCACGTCGTGTCTCCGGCCCGCGACCTAGTCCCGGACCTCGACGGTCAGCTCGATCTCGACCGGCGCGTTGAGCGGGAGCACCGCGACGCCCACGGCGCTGCGGGCGTGCCGGCCGGCCTCGCCGAAGATCTCGAGCAGCAGTTCGCTGGCGCCGTTCACCACCTGGGGCTGGCCGGTGAAATCCGGAGCGCTGGCCACGAATCCGGTTACCTTGACGACACGGCTGATGGCGGACAATCCACCGGCTACCGACGCCGCCGCCGCCAGGGCGTTCAGCGCGCAGGTGCGGGCCAGTGCCGCGGCCTCTGCTGCCCCCACTTCGGCGCCCACTTTGCCCGCGGAGAGGAGCTGACCGTCGGCCATCGGAACCTGGCCGGCCGTGTAGACGGTGTTACCCGACCGGACGGCCGGCACGTACGCGGCGACCGGCGGGACCACCGGCGGCAGCGTGAGGCCAAGGGCTGCGAGCCGCCCCTCAGGCGATTGCGCCGCGCCGTCGTCGCTCATTCTTTGACTCGCTTGAGGTAGGCAACGAGCTGCTCCGGGTTGGGGCCTGGCACGACAGCGACAAGCTCCCAGCCGTCATCGCCCCAGTTGTCCAGGATCTGCTTGGTCGCGTGCACGAGCAGCGGCACCGTTGCGTACTCCCATTTGGCCATAGCCGGAACCTTAGTGCACCGGAAGCGCGCCGGGCGCGCCCGGTCGTAGCGGCTCTGGCCGCGGGTTAGTCGCCTTCTGTCCCCTCGCCAGTCCCGTCCGTCGAGCGCTGCGAGCCGCCGCGCTTGTCGTGATGCACCGTGCCGATGTCGCCTTTCTCCTCCGGAGACAGCTCGGGGATATCCGGGACCTCAGGAATATCCAGTGAGTCACCGACAGCGGAAATGGCTGCCGGACCGGTGGCAGCATTCTCTATCGCACTGCCAGCGGAATCCGCCAGCGAGTGCGCGTCCGACTGCGCCTCGCTCTCCAGCGCCTTGACGTCATCATCGCCGATGTCCGGCGGCTCGCTGCTGGCCTCGGCCTCGCCGGCCTCGGCCCGGGAATCGCTTGCGCCGGGGGTGAACCGCTCGAAGAACCTCAGCAGCTCGACCGGCAGCGGCATCACCAGCGTGCTGTTGCGCTCGGCTGCCACCTCGACCACGGTCTGCAGGAGCCGCAGCTGCAGGGCCGCCGGGTCGCGGGCCATGACGTTGGCCGCGGCGGCGAGTCGCTTCGACGCCTGGAACTCGCCGTCCGCGGTAATAATCCGCGCCCGCCGCTCCCGCTCGGCCTCCGCCTGCCGCGACATGGACCGCTTCATGCCCTCGGGCAGCGAAACGTCCTTGATCTCGACGCTCTCGACCTTCACCCCCCACGGGCCCTCGGTCCCGGCGTCGATGATTGTGCACAGGCGCCGGTTGACCTCGTCCCGCTCGGCGAGTAGCTCATCCATCTCGGACTGCCCGATGATCGATCGCAGCGAAGTCTGGGCCCGCTGCGAGATCGCGTTCATGTAGTCCTGCACGTTGATGGTGGCCTTGATCGGGTCGACCACCTTGAAGTAGACGACGGCATCAACCCGCACGCTGACGTTGTCACGGGTGATGCCCTCCTGAGCGGGCACGCCCATGGCGACGATCTGCCTGTTGACCTTGACGATCTTGTCGCCAATCGGCCTAATCCAGGTCAGCCCTGCCCCGCGAGTGCCGGGCAGCACCTGGCCGAATCGGAAGATGATTCCCTGCTCGTACTGCTGGAAGATCTTGGGCATCCTGCCCAGCAGGATGAGTCCGATCAGCACGACGATCACGGCGACCGCGATACCGGCTTCCATGGCCTGAGCACCTTCTTCCCTGTGCAGGCCCCTGTCTCGGCGGGCAGTCCCCTCACCCGCCGTAACCCAGCCTAGTGACCCACGCCACCCATCAGCAGCAACCGGTCGACGCCGCCCGGTCCCTGGCCCGGATAACCTCCAATCGTGGCTGCGCGTGACACCGACTGGGATGGCGTCCGGCTGCACGTCGTCACCGGCAAGGGCGGTACGGGCAAGACGACAGTGGCGGGCGCCCTGGCCCTGGCGCTGGCCGCCGACGGCAGGAATGTGCTGCTCATGGAGGTCGAGGGGCGCCAGGGCATCGCGCAGCTGTTCGACGTGCCGCCACTGCCCTACGCCGAGCGGCGGATCGGTGTCGGGCTGGGCACGCAGGCGCACGAGGGCGGGGACGTGTTCGCCCTGGTGGCCGATCCGGAGTCAGCCCTGACCGAGTACCTCGAGATGTTCTACAACCTGCGCCATGCAGGCAGCGCCCTCGCCCGGCTCGGTGTCATGGACTTCGCCACCACCATCGCACCAGGACTTCGCGACGTGCTGCTGACCGGTAAGGCAGCCGAGGCGGTACGGCGGAAGGCCCCCGGCGGCCGCCCCGTGTACGACGCGGTCGTCATGGACGCCCCGCCGACCGGCCGGATCGCCAGGTTCCTCAACGTCTCCAGCGAGGTATCCGACCTGGCCAGGGTCGGGCCCATCCGCGGTCACGCCGACACGGTGCAGCGGGTGATCTCATCCCCGCAGACCGTCGTGCATTTCGTCACCGTGCTCGAGGAGATGCCAGTTCAGGAGACGATCGACGGCATAGCGGAACTGCACACGCTCGGCGGGCTGCGGGCCGGCGGGATCATCGTCAACATGACCAGGCCGCTCGCGCTGCCGTCCGATCAGGTTCAGGCAGCCGCCGCCGGGAACCTCGACGAGGGACTGCTCGCGCTGGGCCTGAAATCGGCTGGCCTGAATCACAGCCCCGATCTGACCGCGGCGCTCGCCGCCGAGGTGCGTGACCAGGCCAGGACCGTAGCCGCGCAGAGTCTGCAGGAAGACCGTCTCGATGCGGCCGGCCTGCCGCGCTACCGGCTGCCGTGGATCAGCGGCGGCATCGGCCTGGCGGGCCTCTACCGGCTTGCGGCGGCGCTCCGCGAGCAGAAGGCAGCATGATGACCACTCGCCGTCCCCCGCATCTTGACGTCGACCGGCTCATCGACGACCGCAGGACGCGCATCATCGTGTGCTGCGGCGCAGGCGGGGTGGGCAAGACGACGGCCGCGGCGGCCATCGGGCTGCGGGCAGCCGAGCGCGGCAGGCATGTGGTTGTCCTGACCGTCGATCCGGCCCGCAGGCTGGCTCAGTCGATGGGACTGACGTCCCTCGACAACACGCCGAGGCTCGTGCCAGGGGTGCGGCCCGCTCCCCGCGACGCTACAGAGGGTAACGGGGCCGATTCGGCAGGCAGCCTGCACGCCATGATGCTCGACATGAAGCGCACCTTCGATGAGATCGTCGAGCAGCACGCCGATCCGGACCGCGCGGCCCAGATTCTCGCGAACCCCTTCTACCAGTCGCTGTCGTCCAGCTTCGCCGGGACGCAGGAGTACATGGCGATGGAGAAACTCGGCCAGCTGCGCCGGGCCGACGAGTGGGACCTGATCGTCGTGGACACTCCGCCGAGCCGGTCCGCCCTGGACTTCCTCGACGCGCCGCAGCGGCTCTCCCGGTTCCTGGACGGCCGTCTGCTCCGGCTGCTGACTGCCCCGGCTAAGGTCGGCGGCCGCGCCTACCTGCGCGTGCTGAACGCGGGGTTCGGTGTGGTGACGGGTGTGCTGACCAAGATCCTCGGTACCCAGGTGCTCAGGGATGTGCAGACGTTCGTGACCGCCCTGGACACCATGTTCGGCGGCTTCCGCGAGCGCGCCGAGTACACCTACCAGCTGCTGCGGGCGCCGGGCACCGCATTCCTCGTCGTGGCCGCGCCAGAAAACGACGCGCTACGGGAGGCGTCGTATTTCGTCGAGCGACTCGACACCGAGCGGATGCCGCTGGCTGGGCTGATTCTCAACCGGGTGCAGCTGCTGCCCGCCGCGCGGTTGTCGGCCGCCAGGAGCCTTGCCGCCGCCGAAGTCCTTCAGTCAGCGGGGCCGAACGGAGCCCCAGCCAGCGAGGCCGGATCAGATGACACGCCGGAGGGGGCGGCGCGCGTCCTCGCCCTCGCCGCGCTTCGACTGCACGCGGACCGGATGGAACTCGCGGCCGTGCAGCAGCGCGCGGCCGAACACTTCACGGCGGCACACCCGCTAGTCCCTGTGGCGGAGATTCCGGCGCAACCGGAGGACGTGCACGATCTCGACGGCCTGCGCCTTATTGGCGAGGCCTTCGCGGTCAGCACAGATTCTTAAGCCAGCACAGTTTCTTAAGCCAGCACAGTTCTTCAAGGCCAGCACTGCCCGTGCGGCCACGGCGGCGTCTTAACCGGGCACTGGCTGACCGGCAGCTAGCTTGCGACGAGCTCATCCCCGGTGCGCTCGTAGTGGTTCCGCGCGTTCTCCAGGAGCTCGCGCCACGAAGTGACATCCGGTCGCCGGCGCAGCAGCGCCCGGCGCTCCCGCTCGGTCATCCCGCCCCAGACACCAAACTCAATGCGGTTGTCCAGAGCGTCAGCCAGGCATTCAGTCCGCACCTGGCAACCGCGGCAGATCAGCTTGGCCCGGTTCTGCGCCGCGCCCTGGACGAAGAGTTCGTCCGGGTCAGTTCCCTTGCACGCGGCACGCGCAGTCCAGTCCGTGATCCACATGTGGCCCAGCTCCTCTGATCGTCACGCCCGCAGGGGGGTAATCACGCCTCGGTGGCGTTTGGTTGCGGTCCGGAGCCGACTCGGGGCGTCAGGCTCCGACGAGTGATGGTCGCGGAAGAGTAACTTACGGAAGTCTCGCGCGCAGCGCTAGACCCCAGCGGGTCCATTCATGAATAGCCCAGTTGAGCTATACAGACACAAGCGACTAGCAGCTACACTGCGGGCGCGCTGAGCAGCGGCAACGTCCTTCCGTTGTCATTTGATTACAGACAGTGACGCCGATCCCGCGCACGAGTCGGTTTCGGACTGCGATCTGCGGGGTATTGGCTAGCGACTGCTGATGCAGCGTAGCCTGTTCGGGTGCTCCTCCCCGTTCGCCGCGCCGGCGCCCTGCCGGAGACTGTTGTCCGCCTCCTTGTCGTGACCGCCGCGGCCGCTCTGCTGGTAGCCGCGTCCGTAATCCCGGTGGTGACCATCGCCGGCATCGCCGCCAGGGACACCGCGAAGACCTTCAACGAGTTGTCCGTTGGCAAGCTCGGCGCGGCGCCGGTGCGCTCGGTGCTGTACGACTCCCAGGGGAACGTCATTACGTACCTCTACCCGTACGACGTGTACCGGGTGCCGGTCAGCTACGAGCAGGTCGCGCCGGTTATGCGGAATGCCATCGTGGCGATCGAGGACAGCAGCTTTTACTCTCAGGGCGCTCTCGACCCGCGCGGCACCGTGCGGGCCCTGCTACACAACTCCGGCAACAGCGGGCTGCAGGGCGCTTCCACCATCGCGCAGCAGTACGTCAAGAACGTGAAGGTGCTGCAGGCGGGCACCAACCAGGACGCGATCAGCAAGGCCATCTACCCGGATCTGCGCCGCAAGATCCAGGATCTGCGGTTGGCCGCGGACGTCGAGCACGTGCTGACCCAGAACGAGCTGCTGGCCTCATACCTCAACGTCGCCTACTTCGCCAACCACGCCTGGGGCATCGAGGTAGCGTCGGAGGTCTATTTCAGCGAGCACGCGTCGCAGCTGACCCTGCCGCAGGCAGCACTGCTGGCCGGCATCGTCCAGTACCCGACCCTCTACGACCCGGTGGCCCATCCCGGCCCGGCCAAAGACCGTCGCAATACGGTTCTGCAGCGAATGTGGCAGCTGCACTACATCTCGCACGCCACCTATCTCGCGGCCGCGGCGGCGCCCATCGTGCTGCACCGCTCGTACGCGCCCCTGCACACCGGCTGCACCAGTCCGCAGGCGGCCAACGCCGCGTTCTTCTGCGACTACGTCACGCACGTGCTCCGCAATAGCTACCCAGCGATCTGGCGCCAGATCAACAACTCCGGTGACCTGGCCATCTATACCACTATGAGTACGCAGGATCAGCGCGCCGCTGACAACGCCGTCAACCACGTGCTGCCGCCTAATAACCCATCAGCTAATCCCGGCAATAACGCCGATACCGAGGTGCTCATCCAGCCGGGTACCGGCGCGATCCGCGCCATCGCGGTGAATCGGCCCTACGGTTCCGGCCCCGGTCAGGACAGCATCGACTACGCCGTCAACTCCCAGTACGGCGGCGACCCATACGGCGTGCAGACCGGCTCCTCATCGAAGATCTTCACGCTGATCACGGCCCTCGAGCAGGGGTATCCGTTCGGGCACAAGATCAGCATCCAGAATCCGGAGACGGTCGGCCCGTTCTTCAGCTGCTCGGGCGGATACGTCGTGCCGCACCCGTTCGCCAACGCGGAGGCCGCTTTCAAGGGCTCGGAGACGTACATGCTCGGCGAGGCCACAGTCGAGTCGGTCAATACCTACTTCGTCAACCTGGAGAAGCAGGTCGGGCTGTGTAACGTGGTCAAGACCGCCGTGGCCATGGGCATGACCAGGGCTGACGGGACTCCGCTACTCGAGCCGGACAAGAATCTCGGCCTGGAGTCGGCGGACTGGTACTCAAGCTTCACCCTCGGTTCGGTCGGCGTCTCGCCCATGAGCATGGCGGGCGCCTATGCCACCGTGGCGGCCGGCGGGGTCTACTGCAGCCCGCAGGCCATCGTGAAGGTCCAGGTGATGTCCACCGGCCAGCAGCTCCCGACCAAGCCGAACGTGTGTCATCAGGCCATCCCATCGACCGTAGCCGCCGCTGCTAACTACATCCTGCAGCGCGTGCTGCAGCCACCGGGTACCGCCGCGGGCCGGGATTCGTTCGGCCACACCGCCGCGGCGAAAACGGGCACGGCCGACGGCGGCTTCTACGCCGCGTTCGCCGGCTGGACTCCAACCCTGGCGGGCTACGTGTCCGTGTTCAACCCGAGCTCCCCGACGACGACTGGCGCCATGGTGGGCGCCCACTCCTGTTACGCCTCTGACCCGCTCTACGGGTACTCGAGTGTCTGCCCCGGTCAGATGTTCGGCGATAACGCGCCCGGCGCAACCTGGGAATGGACGTTCCTGCACGCCAACCTCGGCGCGAACCTGGGCTTCCCGAATCCGCCTGGCTCGTACTTCTCAGAGGGCGGCGGATTCGGCGCCCCGACCAGCAGCTGCAATCCGCCGAACACAGGCGCCACTCCTACTCCCAATCCCAGCCCCAGCCCGGGCTGCACGACCGGACCCAAACGCGGACCACCCACGCCCACCCCGACGAAAACCCCCTGATGCAGCGAGTCATGCTCGCCCCGGCTATGAGCTCGTGAGCTGGCTGCGCACCATGGCCGCGACCCGGCCGCCGTCGGCTCGGCCCGCCACCTTCGGTGTGACCGCCTTCATGACCTGCCCGATCCCGCCGGGACCCGAGGCGCCGGTCTCGGCGATGGCGGCGGCCACGAGG
>Ga0126371_10002411_pt1 | contig 16098 bp, 16 predicted proteins | sample PanSoiMetaPlot_4_FD_110145 | JGI IMG/M metagenome (GOLD analysis project Ga0126371, IMG submission 110145) | Tropical forest soil microbial communities from Panama - MetaG Plot_4 | ecosystem: Environmental > Terrestrial > Soil > Tropical forest > Bulk soil | place: Panama | collected 2016-02-17 | reverse complement strand
TATTGATTCCTTGATCCGCCTTAGTACATTCCTTGATCAACCGAAGTAGATCCCTGCTATCCAAAAATATTTCCCTGTTCCATCGAGTAGGGATCTTGTCCAAATTGATCAGGTAAACAAGGGTGTTCTCCGCTCTCGGGCGGTTCGAAAGGTGCCAAAATCGAAGAACGCATTTCCGGAATGTCTGTCGTGAGCCGCAACCGTCAGCCAGCGTGGCGTTTAGCCTGTGCGACAGGAATTGCTGATTCCGGAGGAGCATCAATTAGTCTCCACGCGACATACACGCCGATTGTCTGCACTGGTTGCTTAGTTTCGAGTTGGACTTCGAGGCTTTTAATAGGGCAAAGTGGCGTTACCCAAGATGCTCATCGGAGGAATTGCCAAATGGCGTCGACGATTTTGAGGAATCTGGGTCGGTCGGGGCTACGCGTATCACCGCTGTGCCTGGGGGCGATGAATTTCGGCAACGAACAGTTTGGCTGCGACGAGAAGACGTCAATAACGATAATCGACGCGTATCTGAACGCGGGGCACAACTTCATCGACACCGCGAACGTTTACTCCGGCACCAAGTCGGAGACGATTGTCGGCAAGGCGGTGAAGAAACGGCGCGATGCTGTCGTCATCGCAACGAAGGCGTCGTCACCGCTTGGACCGGGGCCGTTTGATTCAGGGTCCAGCCGCAAGCACGTCGTGAAGGCATGCGAGGACAGTCTGCGCAGGCTCGACACCGACTACATCGATCTCTATCAGATGCATCGATTCGACGACTCGACTCCGGTCGAGGAAACGCTGAGCACGCTTAACGACCTGGTGCGCCAGGGCAAGGTGCGTTACATCGGCGTGTCGAACTGGACGGCGTCGCAAATAGTCGAAGCCTGCTCAATCACTGCTGCGAATGGTTGGGAACCCCTGGTGAGCATGCAGCCGCAGTACAGCATTCTGAGCCGCGACATCGAGGTCGAGATCCTGCCCGCTTGCCGCAAGTTCGGACTTGGCGTGATCCCTTGGAGCCCGTTGGCCGGTGGCATGCTCACCGGCAAGTACAGGTCCGGCGAAGAACCGCAACAGGGCACGCGATTCGCGGCGCCCGGACCGTTTCAGCGTATTTGGCGCACACGGGCACTCAACGAGCGTAATCATGCGATCGTCTCGTTGGTGCTCGAAGAAGCCCGCAAACTCGAAGTCTCGCCGATCGCACTGGCACTCGCGTGGAACCTGGCACGTCCGGGTATCGTCTCACCGATTATCGGGCCGAAATCCGAACAGCAACTGAACGATAACCTGGCTGCGCTCGACGTTGTGTTACCCGACGAGGTCGTTGAGCGGATAGACGCGGCCAGCGAACCCTATCTGCCGTATCCGCACGACTTCATGCGTATGGCGCGGCAGCTCACTGCGATGCTGATTCAGCAAAACTCGTCCGCGAAGAGCTAGCCAACTTCGGGAAGTTCGCTTGCCGTAAAGCTCTGGCGTTGACTCAAACTGCGCCTTAGCAGAGATCGATCTGCGAAGTAGCACGATTCGAGCGATCCGGCACACTTCAAGGACAGGGATTAATAGCCAGAGTTTCACGACTAAGACAAACGGTTAGGCGTTGCCTTTTGCCAGCTCTCGCAGCACATATGTACACCGCTCGGCAGCCGAAACCTTCGGTACATCGACGACCTGATATCGCTCCAGCCGACGGTACCACTCTTTCACGATACTGTAGACCGACTCTGCGTGCTCGAACGTGTGGTCGCGTTCGTCATCCTGCCTGTAGATCGCCTTCCACGGGGGCAAAACGAAGACCTTAGAGCAGTATTGGTACTTCGAGAGCCACATGCTCAACTCTGTCTCGCTCAGGGCTGCAACGCGATCGAGTCCGCAGAGAGCATCGAGGACCCCTCGTTCAAAGAAGATATAGCCCGGAGTCGCAGCGTGACGAACAAAATTCTCGATGTCCATTCGGAGGGTTTCGTGCGCGAACTCGAAAGCGTTCGGTCGCGGACTCAACCCGCGCCTACGGCGATCCTGGATGATGGCGCGCGGGCTATCTCCGACGATGGTGTGGCCGCAAGCCTGCAGCGCCAGCAAGAGCGTGGTCTTCCCTGCGCCGGGGCCGCCTGTGATTACTACTCGAGACATGCTCTGGTGTCCTGCTTTGCGACGCCTAACGTAATTTGGACCTCTCCGGCATACTCCGTCGCTGAGTCGTCCGAGCTCGTCAATCTTTGTCGCTGGTTCGAGTCCGGCCCTGGGACTCGAAGTGGGATTTGAACCCACGATGTACTTTCATCCCTGCGGCCTTTCAAGTTCGAGAGATTGCCGTCCACCCGCGTCCAGAGCTAGCAATTTCGTACGGGTCCCAGTCCACAGGAATCGCTATCTTCCGCCGAAATCCGCCCCCTTCACAATCCAATTCGTCGCGATTCTGATCGCGCTCCATACCTCAGGACGGATTATTAGCTAAATCGCGTCGCAACCTGTGACGTCGATCTCTAGAAGAAGACGAAGGATCGGACCACGACGTTTTTGCGGCACGGCGCGCCTTCGGGCGCGGTCGGGTCGACGCATGCGGCGTGGAACGACCAGCGCGAGACCGAGCCGTCCGTGATCGAGTCGTAGCACTTTAGCATCGAGACCTCGGTCGGCTTCTGCTGCGGAAACCAATACCACTCGTGGTTGGGGCGATAGGTAAAGCGAGTGGTCTCACCAACGCGGTCGTCATAGATGCGGTAGTTGGTGATGTACGGCTGGTCGGCGAAGGACGGCCAGGCGCACAGCACAAAGGGATTTTGCTGCACGGTCTCCATCGGCTTGGCGAGGTTGATGGACATGAAGCGGCGCGACATCTTGGCCTCGGCCTGCGCCTCGGTGTAGTGCTGCTCGCGCCCGAAGTTGCGCAGGTTCTTGGTCAGCAGCTCGCGGCATCGCACGCGGCCGCTGTTGTCGTTGAGATCGTTGTGCACGAGGTAGGCGTAATTTGCGTTCACACCGGGATTCTTGTTGGCCTGATCCTCTCGGCGATCGCCCTTGTAATCCTTGTCGAACACGTCGTGGTTGTAGACGAGTGCGTCGCTCGCGCCCGGGAAAAACTCGAGCAGGAGCTTCTCCATCTCGCGGTAGAACACGCTTTCCACTTCGGCAGAATCGTAAAAGTTCTTGCACTTCGACTCGCAATACCCGAGCGAGACGCCAAGTTTGTCCATGCATGCGGCGCTCGAGGGCGAAAGCCCAGGGTAGTATTCCCCGATTCGCCGCGCGTCGCGCAGGACGTGCGGAAAGTAAAGGCAGCGGCGCACGATGTCGTGCTCCTCCTTGCGCAACGCTTTGGCCAGTTCTGCCTGAGTCGGATCACGCCAGATCGTGTTCGACGGAACGATTGAATAGGACGGCTGCTCGTACACGGTATAGCGGAGTGGAAGCGCAATCCCGCCCTCGGCGGCAGTGATGTTTTTCGCGCGAATGTAATCGAGGCACTCCCGCTGAGTGCGGAAACCAAGGCCCCACCTGGTTTCGATCGGACCGGGAGGCGCGTTCTCGATCAGGTCGATAATCGCCTGTCCCTCGGGGTTGCTGAGCAGCTCGATCGCCGCCGTGGTCGCCGCTGCCGTTCCCGCGTCGCCGTCCTTATCGAACGACATATACGACAAACCGCCATTGGCGGCGATCGGTGTCGACTGCCCTTTCGTGAGTTCGAAGCGAGGAACATATGCCGAAGAAATTCGACCTGCTGCCCCTGCGACGTTACCTGCGGTCTTATGCTCATCCATGGCGAGCCTCGCGGCTAATACACCCAATCGTGGGTAGGGGTTTCACTTCGTGGAGATCTGTATCGCCCAGTGAGGCGAACTTAAGCCGCGCCCGATCCGCAATCAAGTGCAGCGTCAGGCGTGGTCGGGGTGCGAACCCAATCCGGAATTAACGTGGAGCCACCTGTGTGCGGCGAATTACTGATTTCCTTGATCCGCCCTGTCGACTACACGGGGCTGGTGACGCCGAACGGTTGCGTTCGGGGATAGACTCTCGCTATGCGTCAGACTCGAGTACGGGTCGAAAAAGGCATGGCGTCCCATGGATTCCCAAGCTACGAACATCGAATACGAGCTCGACGATTCGATCGCTACAGTGCGGCTCAATCGGCCCAAGAAGCTCAACGCCTTTACGTTCGAAATGATCGGCCAGATTAGCGACGCGGTTGAGCGTGCCGCCGCGGACGAAGGCGTGTTCGCAATCATTATTACGGGAGCCGATCGTGCCTTTTCCGCGGGGCTCGACGCAGGAGATCTCGCGCGCTCGACGAAGGGCGGCGCGCCGCCGAGCGCTCGCGAGGCCGCGACGGACGATTTGCCGGCGCTGTTCAGCTATCTGCTGCGCGTGCCGAAGCCAGTGATTGCGGCAATCAACGGCGTTACTGCAGGAGGCGGCTTCGTGCTCGCTATGATCTGCGACATGCGGTTCGCAGCGTCCGACGACGCGAGCTTTACGACCGTGTTCTCCAGGCGCGGGTTAATCGCCGAGCATGGTACGGCATGGCTGTTGCCGCGGATTGTGGGCACGAGTCGCGCACTCGATCTGCTGTGGAGTTCGCGGCGCTTCGATGCCGCCGAAGGATATCGAATTGGATTTGTCGATCGCCTGGTGCCGCACGAAGCCCTGCTCGCGGAGACCAAGGCTTATCTGCGCGAACTCGCAGCGAACGTCTCGCCGAACTCGCTCGCCGTGATCAAATCCGAGGTGTATCGGCACTGGTCGCTCGCAATGGAGCCTGCGTTTCGCGACGCCGATGACCTGATGAAGGTGGCGCTCGCGCATCCCGACGCGGCGGAGGGCGTCAAATCGTTCGCCGAGCGCCGTGCGCCGCGATTCAAGCGAATTAGAGGAGAACGGCCGTGAGCATCACGCCCTTCGAAACGATCGTCTATGAGAAGTCGGGCCCGGTCGCGCGGCTCACGATGAATCGTCCCGACCGACTGAACGGAATGACCAATCGGATGTTGGTCGAGACGCGCGAGGCTGTCGCGGCAGCCGCCGAGGATCGCACGCTCAGAGTGCTGGTCCTGACCGGCGCAGGCAAGAGCTTCTGCCCCGGCGCCGACATCAGCCAGGTCGCGTCGGCAGCGCCGGACGCCCCTCTCACAGCGGACGATTTCCGCGTACCGATCTTGCTGCACAACATGCCGGCCGTAACGATCGCGGCGATCAACGGCGCTTGCGCGGGGGCCGGTCTCGGATGGGCGCTGGCATGCGACTTCAGATTTGCTGCGGAGTCGGCGCGCTTCAATGTCGCGTTCCTCGATGTTGGAGTTGCAGGCGATATGGGCGGACCGTGGAGCCTCTCGCGAATCGTTGGTCCGGCGCGTGCCCGCGAACTTTATTTCTGCCCGGCAAGTTCGACGCCGCCGAGGCACTCAAGCTTGGATTGGTTACCCGCATTTTCCCGGACGATCGATTTCGCGAAGAAGTCGATGCAATCGTGAACCGGCTTACCGATTCTGCTCCAATCGCGCTCCGCACGTTGAAGGCAAACTTCGTCGACTCGGAACGGATGGACTTTGCGGGGTACGTTGCGCTCGAAAGCGAACGCCACATCAGAATGTTCGAAACCGAAGACACTCGCGAGGCGTTTGCGGCCAAGGCCCAAAAGCGCAAGCCCCAATTCAAAGGCCGCTGAAAAGGAGAGTTCTCTCATGTGGCTCAGACTTCGACAAATCGCGCTCGTCGCGCACAAGCTCGGCCCGGTAGTCCAGGACATGCGCGATGTGTTCGGCCTCGAGGTCGGATATCGCGACCCAGGCGTAAAAACTTTCGGCCTCGAGAATGCGATCTCCCCCGTCGGCAATCAGTTCATCGAATTCGTCTCCCCAATTCGCGAGAACACCGCAGGCGGACGTTATCTCGATCGCCGCGGCGGCGACGGCGGCTACATGGTCATCTGCCAATGTGACGACCATCGGCCGCGCAAAGAGCGCGTCAAGCAACTCGGCATCCGCAAGGTGATGGAGAGCGACGGGCAGGAGTACAGCGTGATGCAGCTGCATCCGCGCGATACCGGCGGCAGCTTCCTGGAAATCGATTTCCAGAAGGGCGGCGAAGACATCAATGGCCCATGGGAGCGGGCGGGCAAGGACTTCCACAAGGCGATTCGGGCCGATGTCGTTCGCGGCGTCGCAGCGGCTGAAATTCAATCGCCCCACGCGAAGGACCTCGCCGAGCGCTGGAGCAAGATCATCGAAATTCCAGTCAAGCCGGACAAGGCAGGCAACCCGAGCTTATGCCTCGAAAACGCCACGATTCGATTCGTCAAGGACCTCGACGGGCGCGGTGAAGGTCTCGGCGGACTAGACCTCATAGCGGTCAATCGCGCCCGGGCACTGGAAACGGCCGCGCGCCTTGGCAAAAGCGCGTCAGACGGTACGATCCGAGTCTGCGGTATGCGGATGAACCTGGTTGAGGCCTAGCTGGCAGTCTGACTCCGGGAGTCTATTTTCGAAAATGACCTACAGCTCAATCACGTAGCCGTCAGGGTCGGACACATATGCGTATGGGAACCGACCGCCATGTTTCCAACGCGAGAGCAGCTTTCCTCCGGCTCGCTCGACTTGCTTGATTACGCGATCGTGATCGTTGACGTCGAGCTTGAATCCGAAGTGCTGAAATCCCCCAGCCATTCCGATCGGCCCATCAGGGGCAACCAGATGCAGAGCCAACGAGTGTCCTCCTACTTCCGGCACCATAAAGATCAACTCCGGACCGGCGCTGAAACCGACCTTGAGCCCAAACGCTTCCTTGTAGAAGCGGACCGAGCGCCGGAGATCACGCACGTTCAGATGCAGATGATTGAAACCCTCCGCTTTTACCGGCGCTTCAGCGCCTTTCATCGGGAGCCTGCCTTGTGTTTTTCCATTATTCGTACCGGTGGCCATCGCGCACCTCGCTATTAAAGATTTCAGGACGGGTGCCGAATACAAATATCGCGCTGGCCAGCGGATCGAGCAAGGACTGGCTATTTGACCTTATCCAGTGCGAACTCTCTCTAGCGGGTTTGCCGGCGAGCCTTACTCCAGGATGCCTCAGCATCATAGCTTTGCGGTCCGCTCGACGAAGCGAGCGAGCTTGTGATTCCAGCTCGAAAGCGCTGGCCAGAGTTCTCTGTATATCTCGCCCAGTCCCGCGTAGGCCGCCCGCTCTCTAGGCCTCGGTTCGAAGGTCCGAACGACATGGCCGGCCATGGCGGCTGATGCCTCGGCAAAGCTCCGGAACCAGCCGCATCCGATGGCGACCGCGATGGCCGCGCCTAGAGAGGAAGCCTCCTTGCTCGTCGAGCGATGGACAGGGACGCCCACAGCATCGGCCAGGATCTGCATCCAAAGATCCGAAGCCGTGCCGCCGCCCACCGCGACATAGTGGTCGATCGTCTGTCCGCAACCGACCTGCAGGCGCCTCGACGCCAGCGTCTGCTCGAGCACTACACCCTCCAGCAGCGCGCGATAGAGATCGCCTCGCCGGGTCGATCCCGAGAGACCGGCGATCACGCCGCGAGCCGACGCATCCCAGTAAGGGGTCATGCACCCCTCCCAGTAGGGGACGAGCACAACGCCGTTAGCGCCGACCGGTGAGGCTGCGGCTTCGGCCTCGAGAGCGGTCAGCGCCTCGAGCCGCCGCTGAGGGTCGATACCTAGGAGTTCGCGCGACAGCCAGTCGACCAGGAAGGTGCCTGCGCGCAGGCAGGTCTCCAAGATGTAGCCTCGATCGGCGACCGCTGTCTCGGTTCGAAATGCGGCGTCGAACGCATAACGCTCGGAATAGGTTCCCGAGACTATAGCGGTGCCGAGGTTGATATAGGCGCGGCCTGATTGCAGGACATTGACGCCGGTGCCCGCGCACTGTCCGTCGCCGCCGGCCGCGAACACTGGAGTGTCGGCTCGAAGTCCGGTCGCTTGCGCGGCGGCTTTCGTGACAGTTCCGATGAACGCGCCGGGTCGCACGAGCGGCGGCATCTTCTCGATCGGGACTCCTGCCGCCGCGAGAATGTCCTGCGACCAGACCAGGCGTTCCATGTCGAGGACGCCCAGCGGATCGGCCGAGGCAGTCGAGGTCGTCCAGCGGCCGGTGAGCCGAAAGCAAAGATAGCCATGGACCTCGGCGATGTGGACGGCGCGCTCCAAGAGATGCGGCTCGTTCTCACGCAGCCAGACCATCCGATAGAGGCATGGAGTTATATCGACGGGCTTCCCGGAGATCGCGTGGATCTTCTCGGAGCCGAAGCTCGCCCCGAATCGCCGCATCTGGTCGATCGCCCGCTCGTCGAGCCAGACGATGGCTGGACGGATCGGCTCGCCGTGTTCGCCGAAGAGACCAAACGTCTCGCGCTGGTTGGAGACCGCCAGGCCCGCAATACGCGTGCCCGGGTCGACCTTTGCAGTGAGCTGGCGCAGCGCCCGAGACGTCGAGAGCCACCAATCTTCGGGTTCCTGTTCGAACCAGCGCGGGCGAGGCTCGGCCAGCGGGATAGCGGCACGCCCTTCAGCCACCGGCGTACCGGTTCTATCCCAAGCTATCGCCTTGGTGGCTGTGGTCGAGGAATCGATTCCGATGACAAGGTCGCTCGGCATAAGGGCTTAGCAACACGAACAGATGTGCACATGCGCGGCCGTTTTCATAGATGTAGGGGATCTTGCGCACGATTAGACCGAAGCCTAATCGGCACGGTGGGGCCGATTTTCGCATTGCTGGCGAGCGGCAGTCCCGAAATTGGAGACCAAACTCGGCACACGCTTGAGTACGAAATTCAGCCGCGGACCGAATTTCCGAAAGCTCACGCAGGTTTCGGACTTCCCATCGCGATAAAATTACTCCGCCAGACCGTAATCCTGCCGGTCGCTACGTCCTGTTCGGCCCCATGCCGGCGATGGTTGGTCCCGCGATTTCCGCCGTGCGCAGCACACCTGCGGACGCACTCCGAGCCGTCGTTTGAAAATTGTCTAAGGTCTTGTCTCTACCGGCCGCCCGAAAAAGCTCTCCAAGCGCCGCGCTCGATTAACTGGTTGAAGATTTGACTTTTTGCCGATGCGGTCGCTAGCGTCGGGATTAAATCGAACTGAAACGCAGGAGGTCACGGCCAATGGCGAACGACTTTACAATCTGCGTTGGAACGGTAGGCGCGGGAGTATGGTTCAGCCCAGACGGCGGCAACCATTGGCGGCGCAGCAGGATGAAGCTGCCGTTCTATGCCGAGCCCGGCGAAATACAAGTTCGCACGCTCGCCGTTTCACCCCACAGTCCTCATCACCTTCTCGCTGGCTCCGAAGCGGGACTCTATCGAAGCGAAGACAATGGCGCGACTTGGCAGTGGATCGACTCGCCGATGGAAGGCAAACAGATCTGGTCGGCGACCTTTCATCCCGCCGACCCGGACACGATACTCGCGGGCACCAAGGAGCCCGGGGTCTATCGCACGAACGATCGCGGCGGGAGCTGGCATCGATTGGCGGTGCCGATGGCCGAGCGATGCCTGGCTGGCGCGCCAAAAGTTACCAATATCCTGATCGATCCGCGTGACAAGCGCACGATATGGGTGGGTGTCGAAATCGACGGAGTCTATTGCAGTCGCGATGACGGCCAGACCTGGAGACATTCAAAAATTGGGGACAAGGAACTCAACCGCGACGTCCATGGGGTGGCTCTCGCGACAGGACCGCGGACCAAGCTGTTGGTCACGACGCCGGACGGAATCTGGAGCAGCCTTGACGAGGGCGAGTCTTGGTCGCTGCACGGATTCCCCAAGTTTGCAGAACGGGACACTATTTCGTATTGCCGCGGAGTCGCCGTCAAGCCCGGAAATCCCGACACGATCTTCGTGGGCAACGGCGACTTCATCCCAGGCAAGCGCGGCGCGATCCAAAGGTCGCGGGACGGTGGCACCAGCTGGGAAGCGTGCAAGCTGCCGGTCGAGCCAAATTCAACTATTTACTGGTTCGGAACAAATCAAGCGAACCCCGATGTCGTCGTGGCCAACAGTCTGCACGGTTACTTGTATTTGAGCACCGATTCGGGCGATTCATGGACGAAGGTGCGCCGCGAGTTTGGCGAGATTCGCGCTGTCACCTGGGTGCCGAACTAGACCTGGTCATTCCAGCCTCTACGAGCAGACCGATTATAGGCGCGTCGCAAGCATCGAGCGACGGCTGGATGGCGACAAGCAGATCTCCGCGGACCTCCGCAAATCCAAGGAGCAGAGCGATGGCTATAAATCTCGAAGACAGGGTGAAAGAGCTGGAAGCGCAGGTTGCAGAGCTCTACGATCGCGAGGCGCTCCGCGATCTGCGCTACCGCTACCATGAATGTATCAACGAAGCTCAAATGGCGGAGATTCGTGACCTATTCACAGAGGACGGCGAACTTGATTTCGGGCATCTGGGCAAGGCCAAAGGCCGCGAACAAATCAGGGCGTTTTTCTCGGGCCTCGGCCGCGATCGCTCCGGACCCGAAAGCCGCCGCGGTCTTTATCGCGTACGGCAGTTCATCCATAACCATGTCCTGAAGGTCAACGGAGATCGCGCTAGTGGCTACGCCTACCTAGAAGCCAAGCCGGTTTACAATGGCGAAAGCTATGTCGTCGCTGCGCGCTACAACGACGAGTACGTAAAGCGCGACGGGCGCTGGCGCTTCAGCAAAATGAGTCTCACTCCATTCTTCATGGTCCCGCTGAAAGAAGGATGGGCGGGCGACGATCTCCTGAAGATGGGTCGCTAGGAACTAAAAATATTCGTGGCAGCAAGGGCGTATTATGAAAGCAGATGACGGCGTTCTGACCGGACTGAAAGTGGTCAGACTGCCCAAGGCGGGAGCGCTCTCGAATCCGACGAGCATCCTCTAAACCGCCGCGTTCTTGCAGGCAGCGAGCAAGCTGAGTACGGCTTCTACAAGGAACGCCGTGCTCGGAAAAGAGTCGATAAGGCTAAGATGAAATTTTACCTCGCTCTTACCTTTTTGCTCGGTGCGACTTGCCTCAGCTCGTGCATACCGTTGCCAGTGCACTATCACACGCGGCCCGATATCTATGGGACAGTTACCCGGAACGGCGTACCAGTTGAGGGTGCCAAGGTGGGATACTCAGATGATCTCACCGACGCACAGTGTGATTCCCCCGTTGATTCGCATCCGGCGACAGTAGTATCGGAAGCCAACGGTGCTTTTCATTTTGAAGGAACTTACTCGTTTTTTCATATCATTTATTTGAAGCCTCACGCCGCTGACACTGTAAGCGGTCGAATTTGTATTGATACTTCTGACGGCCAGCATTTCAGCCAACAGTTATCCTTGAATGGCGGAAGTACTGTTGGTTCAATCCCCGATACTGCGTCGTGCGATCAATTGATAATAAAATGCGATCTCGCGAACACGTGTACGGGCACGGCCCAGTGACCTTCCGTCTGACGGAAGGCAAGGTCAATAGCTTAGCGATGGCAGGTGCATCACAGAAGCTCAAGGAAGAGGGCCGCTGAAGCGGAATCGCTGCGCCGACTTTTCACGCCTTCGACGCGGCGCAGTGTTGTGGCCGATCCGCGGCTTACGAGACAGTGTGCCAATCGGAACCGAACTCGATTTAATGGCGCGTCTTGCGGGAGTGCTGCCGCGCGCTCGACACGGCGGATGGCGAGCTCTTCGAAGGTACAAGTCCGTTTCACATGTCGCTGTACGGACTCGACTCGGCCGAGAAGCCGCGAACAGCGAAATCGTCCGCGCGAAGGCATACTATTCGCTGAGCGGAAATGACTCAGTTCCAGCTATAAAAGTCTCGAGGAGCCGTTCATAAAAAAGCATCCAATTCTCCTTGGTGTTTGGACTGCCTAGAGGACGTTGCGGACGAGGCGGTTGTTGAGAGACGGAGCTAGAGAGCGTGACACAAGGGCCGCGACTTATTGAGCTACAATGAGTGACGAGACCAAAGCCCTAACGTGGTACTTAGCCTACGGCAGCAATATGAACCGCAGCATCTTTGAGAGTCGTCGCGGCATTCGCCCGATACAGGCGCAGCCAGCCCTGCTCGAAAACTATAGGCTCCGCTTCAATCTCGCGATCGGCCTCGGCGAGCGCGGCGTCGCCAACCTGGAGTTTCAGGCGGGTGCTCGCACCTGGGGAGTGCTGTATTTGATCTCGCTCGAACAGTCCGAGCATCTCGACCGAACGGAAGGCGTCCCAAGGGGCGCATACCGCCGTATTCCAATCAGTGCCATTGTCGATGGCTGTGAGCAGATCGCAGCGTTCACGTATCAGTCAGAAAAGATCAGCCTGGGGCGAAAGCCGTCTCCGCGTTACATCGGCTTGTTGATTGAAGGTGCACTTCAGCATGGCCTGCCTACGACCTATCTCCGGTACCTGCGAAGTTTCGAGTTGGCCGCGGACGAGCGGCCTGTGGTCCGCAAAAAATGTTAGACACTCAGGCGGCACTAAGGGATGACGACGTATTCGTGGTGAGAGTTCGTTGAAGACCAGGCGAACGACGATTGAAACTAGCCGTTCGAAAAGGTGGTAGTGGCGTTGCCGCTGCGGGAAACTTGAATGTTGATCGTGTGCGTAGCGAATCACCGATTTCCCTGATCCGCCCTGTAAAATTCCCTGATCCCAAAAAGTAATTCCCTGTTCGGTCGAGAAAATTCCCTGTTTTCTCGAGTAGGGAATTGATCGAATTCATCAAGTAAACAGAGGTGTTTTCGGCTTTCAGAGCGCTCGAAACAGGCCAAAATCGACTGAATTCCCTGTATTTTCCCTGTTGATCAGGGAATTTGACGGCGCTGAGACGGGTTCGATCCAGACTGCACCATCCGTCACAGAGCTTGTAGCGTTTACGTACACATCGGAGAAGGCGCAAATTGGCGTGTGGACGGGCCGATTCGCGCAGCCCCTGCACCGAAGAGAGCAAGCAATCCTATAAATCGCCGATTCGCTCCGATTCCTCTGTGCTTAGAAAAGATTCGGTGCCACGAGCCAAAGGCCTCATAGAGCCATCTTTGACGCTGGATTCTTTGCCAAGGCTCGAATCCCACGCACGGTCGCGGGCAGATCACGCGGCCGTCACGCGGACGGGATTCTGACCAGCGACAGCCACGAGCGGAGCCTTAATCCTTGCCCCTTTAACGCTTGACCCCCCAGCGAGGGTCGAGCGGATTTCGGACTTTTTGCCGCGTGGTCAGAAAACACCCCTCTGAGTAGGAGTTCATGTATGTGTCGCAAACATTGGCGCGCACTGATACAAAAAACTCGCGATGAAATCCGCGAAGCCTGTGATAGAGGTCAGCGAACTACGGGTCGAGCGCGAGGCCGTAATCCTCGAGCGTATCGACTGGCGCGTCTCGCGCGGGGAGCATTGGGCCATCCTCGGCGCCAATGGTTCGGGTAAGACTTCGTTGCTGCGCGCGTTGACCGGATACCTGTCGCCGACGGCCGGCACCATCCGCGTGTTCGGCGAAACCTACGGCCGCTTTGACTGGCGGGAGCTGCGTACCCGCATCGGACTGGTCAGCTCGAGCATTCACCAGCTGATGGAAGAAGGCGAAACGGCTCTGAAAGCCGTTGTCAGCGGACGCGATGCCCAGATCGGGTACTGGGGGGCGATGCGGCCCGAGGACCTGCGCGCGGCGGCGGCTATCCTGCGCCGGGTTGAGCTGCGCGGCATGGGCGATCGTCCGTGGCGATTTCTATCGCAGGGCGAACGTCAGCGCGTGCTGATCGGGCGGGCGCTGATGGCGTCGCCGCGGCTCATGATCCTCGACGAGCCGTGCGCGGGGCTGGATCCGGTCGCGCGCGAGCATTTTCTGCAATTCCTTAGCCGGCTGGCTGGCGGCGCGCGTGCGCCAACGATGATCCTGGTGACGCATCACGTCGAGGAGATCGTTCCGATCTTCTCGCACGTGCTGATCCTCAAGGCGGGGCGTGTGCTATCTTCGGGGCCGCGCGCGCGAGTGCTCACCTCAGCCGTACTGTCCGACGCCTTCGATGCGCCCGTGCGTCTCGCTCGGGCGCGCGGCCGCTACTCACTCTCGGTGGATCCGCGTTCCGGAATAGTAATTTGATTAGTCACATCGATTAGTTACTCAGGAAACACAAAGACTCACGAAATCTGTGGCGACGATCCATGAATCGCGGCGGCCCACGAGCAGAGCCTTATTCATTGCCTCTAGCTTCGCGTCTGACATGCTGATATCAGCTACACCACGTTTCGTGAGAAGTTCTGATACCGGGGGAAAACAATGCCGCAGCGGAAGGCTATTCTGGGCGCCTCGATCGGATGACGTTCGCATTGCTTCTGGCCTTTGCTCCCACCTATGCGCTCGCAAAGACCGTTTCCTGCGTCGCGACTACAACGAATGTGTCGAAGAACGGACCTGGTGGAACAGAATGCGATGCGATGCTTTCAGGTTCGGGTTCCAACAAGGCTGACGCAACGGCCTCCAACGGCGGTAGTGCGTCCGCAGACGCACAGAATGGTTCTTCTGCCACCGCGAAAGCGAGCCATGCGGGCACCGCAGATGGCACCGCGGATACGGGAGGGACAGCCAAGGCGACGGCTACAACCAGCGGCACCGCAGATTCCGAAGCGGACAATGGATCCACGTCCACCGCAAAAGCGAACCATTCCGGCACCGCAGATAGCAGCGCGAATAACGGCGCGACGGCCAGCGCCAATGCTGCGACCAGCGGTACAGCTGATTCGGAGGCCAACAATGGAGGCACCGCGAAATCCACTGCCAGCCACAGCGGTACTGCCGACGCGTCAGCCCAAGCGGGATGCAGCTCCACGGCTCAAGCAACGACCAGTGGTACAGCATCGGCAGAATGCACGATGTCGGGGAGCAACGTGACTGCGAAGGCGACCGGCAGTGGCACAGCCTCAGGCAGCGACACTAGTCTTCCGTCATGCAACCCGGGCGCCCACGGCACTGCTAAAGTCACGAGTCCGATGGGGAACTGCCCTTAGCCCAGACTTCTGCCTGACCCGGAGTGGAGCTCTGGATCGCGCAGCAGCCGCCGCCAGCGGCGCCTCGGTTGGCGCGGCGCGCGCGAGTGCTCACATCGACCGCGCTGTCCGATGCCTTCGATGCGCCCGTGCGTCTCTCGCGCGCACACGGCCGCTACTCACTCTTGGTGCATCCTCGTTCCAGAATAGTAATTTGACTAGTCAGATCGATTAGCCAGTCGTGAAAATACAAAGCGGCGAGTCGTTTTGGCCCGCCGCTTTGGTTGGGTGCGTTTATCGTTGCCGAAGTCGACTGGCTATTTGCCGGTGCCCGACAGCGGGATCATCTGCGGTGCTCCCTGCGCGTTATCATCGACGGTCAGGAAGCCATTGTGCAGGACGCCGACATCTGGCGCAGTGAACGTCACCGACACCTTACAGCTCTTACCCGGCGCCAAGGTCTTAACACATTGAGCGCCCTTGATGCCGAACGGCGCCGCAGTGTTTTCTCCGGTGACCACCACGCTGAGCTTCGAACTCTTCGAGTCGATGTTCTTGATCGTCACCTTCTTGGTCTTGCTCTTGCCCATCTTGACGGTGCCGAAGGGTACCGGGTTCGGCGATACCTTAACCATGCCTGCTCCGGGAGTCGGCGTCCCTGTCGGCGTTGCCGTAAAGGTCGCAGTTGCGGTAGCAGTCGCGGTCGGCGTGGGACCAACTGATGGACTTGGAGTCGGGGTGGGAGTCGCGGTGCGCGTAGCGCTGGTCGATGGAGTTGGGGTGGATGTCGCGGTGGGCGTGACGCCGGTCGATGGCGAAGGAGTCGGAGTCCTTGTCGGCGTGCCGCCGGTCGGGCTCGGTGTGGCAGTGGCGGTCGGACTCGGCGGGGTCGCACTTGCCGTTGGAGTTGCAGTACTAGTCAACGTGGCCGTCCTGGTCGGCGTCGCTGTCGCAGTGGCTCCGGTAGAAGTGGCGGTGGCAGTCGGCGTCGGCGTCACCGGTATCGGGAACGGCGTCGGGCAGATGCTTCCCGATGGGTCGATGACGGTCAGGAACGCCTGGCTCGTATTGTTGCCCGGCGCGACCGTATTGTTGACGGGTTGAAAGGCGTTCGGAGTGACCGGAAAGTCCGTGGAGAAGGTGAGGCCCGCCAC
>Ga0126371_10002410_pt1 | contig 16098 bp, 12 predicted proteins | sample PanSoiMetaPlot_4_FD_110145 | JGI IMG/M metagenome (GOLD analysis project Ga0126371, IMG submission 110145) | Tropical forest soil microbial communities from Panama - MetaG Plot_4 | ecosystem: Environmental > Terrestrial > Soil > Tropical forest > Bulk soil | place: Panama | collected 2016-02-17 | reverse complement strand
GTCGGCATCATCATGGGCTCCACTTCCGATTGGGAAACCATGGAGCACGCCTCGAACATCCTTACCGGCCTGAAGGTTCCCCATGAAACGCGTATCGTCTCCGCGCACCGCACCCCCGACCTGCTTTTCGAATACGCCGCCACCGCCGAACAACGCGGCCTCGAAGTCATCATCGCGGGTGCCGGCGGCGCCGCCCATCTCCCAGGCATGACCGCCTCCAAGACCGTCCTTCCCGTCCTCGGCGTTCCGGTCGAATCGAAAGTCCTCAAGGGTCTGGACTCGCTCCTCTCCATCGCGCAAATGCCCGGAGGCATTCCCGTTGGCACGCTGGCGATCGGCAGGGCCGGCGCCATCAACGCCGCCTTGCTTGCCGCCGCAATCCTGGGTGCCAAGCATCCCGACATTCGCGAGGCGCTGCGAAAATTTCGTGTCGAGCAGACCGACCGCGTCCTGGCACAGCCAGACCCTTCCGTTTCCGCAGTGGCGATTCCGATGAAAAACTTGCAGAAAGGGAAGCGGCAGTGACCCTGGGCATTCTAGGTGGCGGGCAGCTCGGTTACATGCTCGCTCTGGCCGGCTATCCCCTCGGTCTGCATTTCCGCTTTCTTGACCCTTCGCCGGAAGCACCGGTGGGGCGCATTGCCCAGCGCGTCACCGCTGACTACAGCGATCACGCGGCGCTTGAAAAATTTGCCAATGGACTGGAACTGGTCACCTACGAATTCGAAAACGTCCCTGTGGAAGCCGCGCAGTTCCTTGCCGAGCGCGTTCCTGTCTATCCGCCTCCCGCCGCCCTAGAAGCGGCGCAGGATCGGCTCGCAGAGAAAACCCTGTTTCGCAATCTGGGCATCACCACCACCGATTTTCTTTCTGTCGCGAACAGCGGCGAATTTGATGCCGCCCTCAAACACGTTGGCCTTCCCGCTGTGCTCAAGACCTGCCGGATGGGCTATGACGGCAAGGGGCAATGGATCCTGCGCACTGCGGACGAGGTCTTAAAAGCCAAAGCGGAACTTCCCAAGGTCCCTCTCATCCTCGAGCGCTTTGTCCCCTTTACCCGGGAGCTCTCCGTTCTTGCGGTGCGCTCGCGGAATGGCGAGACGGCCTTCTACCCGCTGGTCGAGAACCACCATCGCGGAGGCATTCTCCGTCTCTCTCTCGCGCCTGCCCCGTTACTCGATCCGCCGATCCAGCGCGCCGCGGAAGACATCGCCCGTCGGGTTCTCGAGTCGCTGACGTACGTCGGCGTGCTGGCCATCGAGTTTTTCGAGCACCACGGCCGCCTGCTCGCTAACGAGATGGCGCCGCGCGTTCACAATTCCGGCCACTGGACGATCGAAGGGGCGGTCACCAGCCAATTCGAAAACCATCTCCGCGCCGTCCTGGGCCTTCCGCTCGGCTCGACGGAACCCGCCGGTCACTGTGCCATGATCAACTTGATCGGCGATCTTCCGGAACCTTCAGACGTTCTGGCCGTTCCCGATGCGCACCTGCACTTGTACGGAAAGGCTCCACGCCCGCGCCGCAAGCTCGGTCACGTCACTGTGCGCGCGGCTTCCCCCGAACGACTTGCGCTCCGCCTGTCCGAACTGTCCGCGTTTTTTCACCGTCCCGACTTCTGCCTGGACTCCTCCCTTTCGCAATCCGCCTCCCACCGCGCTTGATGGAATGCCGTGGTAGCAACGGTTGTGCGTGTAACGATAACGCACGCTTCCGACGCTATCCGGAGCGGGCATGCTGTGGCTGACGAGGTCAAGGGCATAACGGTGCTTAAACTGAATCCCAGGGTTGTGCTGCGATGGCCGTGAGGAAAAGGGGAGCCCCACGGGGTTCCCTTTTTTTGTGTGTCCGTGTCAGGGTCTTCCTTCCTGTCGAAAGGTCGTTCTCGGCACTACCGGTGTTGCATCGTGGGGGAGATTGGGGCAAGCTACGCGCGTTATAGGGGGGTGCAATGCGCAAACTGAGCTGCTTCACTACGAGTGTGATCTTGTGTGCAGGGCTAGTGGCATCGGGTGGAGATGCCGCACGGGCGCAGAGCGCGTCTCAGAGTGGAGCGCTAACCGTAATTCGCGCAGGGACATTGATTGACGGGGTAAACGAGACGCCGCGAAAGAATCAGCTGATTTTCGTGCGCGGCGAACGAATTGTAAGAGTAACCGGGTCGGGGGAAGCCATTCCCTCGGGTGCGAACGTGATTGATCTCTCGAACGCCACAGTTTTGCCGGGGCTCATCGATTCGCACACGCACATTTTCTTGTGGGGCGAAGATCCCAAAAAAGGCGGCTACGACGCGAATATCCTGAAGGCCGGGATTGCTCTGCGAGCAGCGCGCGCCACGTTCGCCGCGCGCCGGGCTCTAGAGCAGGGGTTCACGACATTGCGCGATCTCGAGACCGAAGGCGCGGGCTACGGAGACGTCGAAATCAAGCAGGCGATCGAAGAGGGGACGATTCCCGGGCCGCGACTGTTTTGCGCGACGCGTGCGATCTCCACCACCGCGGGCTACAACCTGGAAGGCTATGCGCCAGAGCTGGACATGCCCAAAGGCGCGCAGCTCGTCGACGGGCCGGTAGAAGCGCGCAAGGCGGCGCGGCAACAATTGGATCATGGCGCGGACTGGATCAAGGTATATATGACGCACCGGTCGTGGGTGGACAAAGAAGGGCGTTTAGTGTCCCAGCCGACGCTGACGGTGGAGGAATTGAAGGCTATTGTCGACGAAACTCACGGCTGGACAAGGAAAGTGGCGTGTCACGCGTACAACGGAATCGGGTTGCAACGCGCGCTCGACGGCGGGTGCGATTCGATCGAACATGGACTGGAGATGACCGATGCACAGATCGAGCAGATGAAGAGGCAAGGGACCTGGTATTGCCCGACGCTTTCACCGTATTACGGAGACTGGGCGCCAGCCGATACACCCGAAGGAAAGCGGGACCGCGCGCGGGCCGCCGTCCATGAAGATACCTTCAAAAGGGCGCTGAAAGCGCACCTGAAGATCGTGTTCGGGACGGACATAGGCGGTATCCCGTGGACCGAGCCGATTGCGCAAGAGTTCCAGCGGATGGTGGAGATGGGCATGACACCCATGGACGCGATTCAGGCAGCGACCTCACGGGCGGCGGAAATGCTGGATATGAGAGGGGCGATCGGGACGGTTGCTCCCGGGGCCTATGCCGAGGTGATTGCGGTTTCCGGGGATCCCTTGAAGGACGTCAGCGAACTCGAGCACGTAAAGTTTGTGATGCACAACGGATCGGTCTTCAAGAATGAACTGACAAAGTAGCTCGGCGCGGGCCGTCGGAGCCCACCGTTTTTTTTGGCATTCAGACTTGCAGGAGGGAGAAAACGCCATGAACGAACAGAATTTCAAGAACCACGGAAGGTTTGTTCCTTTGTACCATTTCTTTGCACTGCCCATGCTGATCATCAATTTTGGATGGTCGATTTATCAGTGGATAGCGGCAGGGTTTTCCATCGGCGGTTTGGAATGGGTCCTGACTTCCGCGGCATTGTTTCTTGGCGTCGTGTACCCGAGGCTCTTTGCGTTGAGCGTGCAGGACCGTGTCATTCGATTGGAAGAGCGGCTGCGCTACGAGCAGGTCCTCCCGGAAGAACTGCGCTGGCGTGCCGATGAACTGACAGTGAACCAATTTGTTTCTTTGCGATTCGCCAGTGATGAGGAATTAGGGAAACTGATGCAAAAAGTCTTGGACGGCAAGCTGACCGAGCGCAAAGCCATCAAACAGCTTATCAACAAGTGGCGGCCGGATTATTTGCGCGCCTAGAGCAAGCGTTTCACGCCCGCGGAAGTTCCCAGATCCGCGGCGACACCACCAACATCGGCGTCGTTGACGCGCTGCCGGATTTGCGCCGGGGCCGCGGTGACACGAGCTCCGGTGCGCCCGTCGACCACGACTCTTGCGCCTTCGGTAGCCAGCGCAGCGGCAATGGTGAAGCCAATCCCGGCCGTTGAGCCAGACACGACCGCGGTCTTGCCTTTGAGTCCGAGGTCCATTTCTTCACTCCGTTTTCACGGGCACGGAAACTCATCGCGAAGCAGCGATGACAGCAGCGCCCTCGATTTCGGCAACTTCGACTGCGGCTAGCTTCAGTTCGCCGGCGCGCATCACGCCCGCGACTTGTTTGGCGTTTCGTGCGCCGACGATGGCCCCGGTTATTGCAGGATGCCGCAGCACCCAGGCGACGGCCACTTCGCCTGGCCCGCGGCCATGGCGCGCGCCCACCTGGCGAAGACGCTCGACCAGTTCGAGGTTCTTCGAAAGACGGGGCTCCTGGAATTCCTTATTGCGGCTGCGAAAGTCATCGGGCGGCAACTTGGCTGCGCGTTCGCGGGTCATCGCGCCGGTGAGCAGGCCGGAAGCCATCGGAGCGTAAGAAATCACGCCGATACCTCGCTTTTGGCAATACGGGAGAATCTCTTCTTCCGCCTTCCGCCGAAGCAGCGAATACGGCGGCTGAAGCGAAGTGACCGGTGCAATTTTCTCGGTGCGCTCGATTTGCGCCGAGTCAAAGTTCGACACGCCTATCCAGCGGACCTTCCCCGCTTTCTGGAGTTCCGCCATCGCGTTCCAAGCTTCTTCGAGCGAAGGGCCATTGTCGGAGGGAGGCCAGTGCATCTGAAAGAGGTCGATGGTTTCGAGCTGCAACCGGCCGAGACTTTCCTCGCATTCGCGGCGGATGGAGACTGCCGAGTGATCCGGCTTTACCTTGCGATTCTTGTCCCACGTCAGGGAACACTTGGTAAAAACGTAGGGGCGACCACCGCGCCATTGCTTTAACGCCCGCGCGACGATTTCTTCCGAATGACCCGTGCCATAGACTGCGGCCGTGTCGATCCAGTTGACACCCAACTCCAGTGCGCGATGGATTGCCGCGATCGAATCTTCGTCGTCCTGCGGACCCCAGGCAAAGTCCCAGCCGGAACCGCCAATGGCCCAGGCGCCAAAACCTACCGGGGTAATGTTCAAATCGGAATTCCCAAGTGTTTTCGTTTCCATGGCAGGCCTCGCACCGAGGAGTGTACGCGAATGGGCGGCTGATCCTTCTTTCTTTTTCTTCTCACAAAATTGGATGAACAAAAAGGAAAAAGGTTAAAGCGCACTCGGACAACCTGACCGCAGAGCAATTTGGCGCAAAGGCCGCGTCGAGCGATGCCGTTTTTCAGGCCGGATTACAGGTGAGCTGCAGCGGACTGGCAGTGGGGGGAAAGGGTGGGCGAGAGAACGTTTTGCGTCCTTGCAAGGTGCCGCCGGCGGCTTGCCGCTGATGGCAACGGCAGTGCTGCGGAACCGGTGGGAGGTCGAACCGCGCCGATCCGAAGCATTACCGCAGCGCCCTGGCCGCAGGCCGTCGGGCGCAAAACCTGGGCCCAAGGTAAAGCCGATTTCCGCGCGCACCTGAGAGGAATACCTGCCGATATGAGGCCTATCGAGATGACCAATAAGAGAAGGCGGGCGTCGGTGGTCGAAAACGAGAGAGCGCCCCAAGCTCGCTCGGGGCGCTCTCCAGAAGGGATTGTTTGTGGACAAGAATTTTAGATCGACTTGTTCGCCGTGACTCCCGCCGGAACTGCGGAATTCCTGCCAAAACCGTGGTTGCTGCTGGATTCCTTTTGCTCGGCCTTGTCGATTTCGATCGACCCTTTGAAGTAAGCGCCGTCCTCGATCATGATCCGTGCGGTGGTCAGGTCGCCGTTGACCGAACCATCCTTCTTGATTTCAATTCTGTCCTTGGCGCGAAGGTTGCCCTTCACCGTGCCAAACACCACCACCTCGCGGGCGATGACATCGGCGGTGACTTTTGCCGTGGCTCCGACGGTGAGTTTCCGCTCATCCAGTTGGATCAGTCCCTCGACTGAGCCATCGATTAGCAGATCTTCGTTGCCGGAGATCTCTCCTTTGACATACAGGCTGGAGCCGAGCCGCGCTGTGCCGCGATCGGCGGTCCCGCCCAGTGGACGCATTGCATCTGTGCTCATTACTGGTTTATCCTCCCAGGCCGCCGGAGCTGGCTTCGACGGCTGATTCGAAATTGAATTTCCTTGTTCCGGGTGTCCGGCTGGCGGTACATCCGGTTTCTTATTGCCCCACATCGGTCCTCCCTAAGGGATAGCAAACCCCATGCAGATTTCCGCCCGGGGTAATGCAAACTTTATTCCTCGAGAGAGCGGTTGGCAAACGAACTCTTGGACGTCTCACTCTTGAGAGTTACTGGACTTTCGAACAGGGCTGGTGCGTACAGGTATTGTGCAGGAATCTATATCCTCAGTAAAGAATGACTTGCGGGCGAACCCCATCAATGCGAGGGCTTATCCGGCAGCGGCTCGGTCGCAAGAAAATCCTCAAGGAAACGGCGTGAGTAGGAATCGAGCAGCTGCTCGATCCGCTCATGACTCGGGGACTTCAAAACAAAGCCGGCGTGATGAAATTTGCTGACGCGATGGACGATTTCTTCGTCGGTATAAGACGAGGTGTCGGGGTGCTCTTGTCGCGCCAGAGAAAGAATCACCCCGGCGTAATCGCGCCGCGCAGCCGGGAGTTGGTAAGCCTCCTGGCCCGCGCCGAGCTCGAGCCGCGCCCACTCGCGCCACAGATTGATCCCGGTGGCCGCTTCGATCACATCGGCGATGTAAGCGCCGCCGACCCTGGCGGCAATCTCGATAAAATAGAATTGTCCATCGGCATGGGCCTTCAGAAATTCCGCGTGGGTTACGCCGCGCATCAAACCCAGGCCTTCGATTAAATCACCGTTGATTTGGTGTAGTGCTCGGGCGTCTTCTCCGTCGCGCGGAAGCGTGCGCGTCGTGAAGACGCCACCCTGATGCGAGGTTTCGAGCGGCGGCGCGCCGTACGCATGAGCTTCCGCAAAAACCACTTCGCGTTCGGAAGTCACGCTGTCCACGTGATAAACCGAACCGGGCACAAATTCTTCCAGCAGATAAAACGACTGCTGATCCCCTAATTTATCGAGCCACGGCCAGAGCTCCTTGGGCTCGTGAATCTTCTTCATGCCAATGCCCGAAGCTTGCGACCTCGGCTTGAGCAGCCACGGCCCGGGCACGCGCGCCATGAATTCATCGAGATGGGCATGGTTCAGCACGTGTACGAATTCGGGAACGGCAATGCCCGTCTCCTTCGCGCGGGCGCGCATCGCCAGCTTGTCCCGGAAATACCGCACCGTGGTCAGGCCCATGCCTGGAATGCGCAGATGCTCGCGAAGCGCGGAGACATTCTCCATGTCAAATTCATCAAGCGCCACGATCCGGTCAATCGGCTGCGACCGGGCCGTGTAGCTCACGGCGTAGATCAAGCTCGGCAACGGCAATTCCTCGGGCATGGTGAAGACTTCGTCGATCGAGTCGAACGGCCAGTTGGCGTGACGCAGTTTCTCTACCGTCAGCAAGAGGACGCGGCAGCCCATAGCTTTGCACGTGCGAATGAACTCCTGTCCCTTTTCATAGGAACTGATGCAGAGAATCGTGAGCGAGCGGTCGTCGGGCATGCATGCCTCGAGCGGAAAGAGCAATTCGAGGCCGGATTATACTGCGCCGGGAGACGCGGGATACAGAAATTGCAGAAACGGCCCGACACGCTGGGCCCAGGCTGCTTCGTTATGCTCCGCACCCTCGACTCGTTCATAATGCAAATCCTGTTCAAGCCGCCAGCCTTTTTGCACGAGTATGTCGCGAAATCGCTCGACGTACTCGACCATGCGCGGGCCCTCGCGCGTGCCGATGTCCAGCCAGATGCGTGGGCGACGCGCTACATTCATCGCCCCGACAAAACGGTGGATGAACAACTGGTTCCACCAGACGGAAGGCGAGAGCGCCGCGATTTTTCCAAAAATGGAAGGGTGCTTCAGCCCCAGATAAAGCGAGACCAACCCTCCAAGCGACGAGCCGCCAATGCCGGTGTGCCGAACGCCGGGAAGCACCCGATACTCTCGCTCCACGAAGGGCTTCACTTCCTCAACGAGAAATCTCGCGTAGCGATCGGCGCGGCCTCCGCCGAGCTTTGGCACGGGCGTTGGAGTGTATTCGCGCACGCGCGCCTTGGTGTTGTACATGCCCACGATAATCAGTGGTTCTACCGCGCGACCGTTGATGCAGGTGTCCGCGGTCTGCCCGACGTGCCAGTCTTGTCCAGGGATGAATGATGTCGTGCCGTCAAAGAGATTCTGCCCATCGTGAAGATAGAGAACCGGGAACCTCCTTGCGGTTTGTTCGGCATAGCCGGGGGGCGTGTACACGATAAGGTCGCGCTGGTTGCGCAGAAAACGCGACCGGAACCGTTCGTGCCTGCGAAGGTTTCCCGAACTCACTGGGCAATCGCCACCAGGAGGTCTTTGGCTTCCACTTGCTGGCCGGCGGTCACGAGTACTTTAGCAATGCGCCCGGAAACAGGCGCATAGATATTGGACTGCATCTTCATCGCTTCGAGGGTGAGAAGCTTCGCTCCGCGTTCCACGGCGTGATTCACCTGCACGGCGACGCTGCTGATGACGCCCGCGGTGGGGGCCGCAACCTGACCGGGATCGCCAGGGTCGGCCTTGGGGTGTGTACGTTCCGTGACTCGCAAGGCTTTGTCGCGCACGGTGATCTCTCGCGGTTGTCCGTTGAGCTCAAAAAAGAGCGTGCGCGTGCCGTCCGGATGCGGTTCGCTGGAGGTCAAGAACTTGATGATCATAGATTTTCCGGATTCGATCTCTACCGTTATTTCCTCGCCTGAATTCAATCCGTAGAAAAACGCCGGTGTGGGCAAGACGCTGACGTCGGAATAGGTTTGGCGAATCCGGTCGAATTTAGAAAACACTTCGGGATACAGCAGATAACTAAGCAGGTCATCCCGCCGAATGGGGTGTCCCATTCTTTGCTGCAACTGTTTTTGTTCTTGCTCGAAATTCACGGGTGGCAGGCTTGCGCCCGGCCGGCCCTTCAACGGCGTACGTCCGCGAAGAATGATTTTTTGCAGTTTCTTCGGCCAGCCGCCCGGCGGGACTCCCAGCGCCCCGGAGAACATCTCGACTACCGAAGTGGGAAAGGGCACGTCGTGGGTGCGATCGAGCCCCAGGACATCCTTCGGCTGCATCTCCTTGGCCATCAGGAACAGCGTCATGTCGCCAACCACCTTGCTCGACGGCGTGACTTTCACAATGTCGCCGCAAAGTTGGTTCACCTCAGCGTACGTTGTTTCCACTTCGCGCCAGCGATGCCCCAGTCCGAGGGCCTGGGCTTGCTCACGCAGATTCGTGTACTGGCCGCCGGGAATTTCGTGCTGGTACAGCCGTGCCGAACCGGCCTTTGGTCCGCTGTCAAACGGCAAATAGTAAGTCCGCACGGTCTCCCAATAATCGGAGCACTCGTTTAGCGCATTGATGTCGAGTTGCGTGTCGCGCGGGGTGTGCCGCAGCGCTTCGACAATGGAATTCAGGTTGGGCTGGCTTGTGCCTCCGCTGACCGCCGCAACTGCCGCATCGGCAACGTCCACTCCGGCATCTGCGGCCTTTAGGACCGCAGCCGAGTTGATGCCGCTGGTGTCATGCGTGTGGAAGTGAATCGGGACGCCAACCTCTTGCCGCAGCTTCTTCACCAATTCGAAGGCGGCATACGGCTTACACAAGCCCGCCATATCTTTGATGGCCAGGAAGTGCGTGCCCAGCGTTTCGAGTTGTGTAGCCAGCGCGACATAATACTTAAGCGAATACTTAGGACGGCTTTGGTCCAGAATGTCGCCCGTGTAGCAAATCGCGGCTTCGCACACCGCGCCCGCTTCCAATGTTGCGTCAATGGCCACGCGCATGTTGTCGATGGAATTGAGCGAGTCGAAGATGCGGAAAATATCGATGCCTTGCGCATGGGCTTCGCGAACGAACTCAACGATCACGTTATCAGGATACGAGGTGTAACCGACGGCGTTGGCCCCGCGCAGCAGCATTTGGAAGCAAATATTGGGAATGTGCTCGCGGAGAGCGCGAAGGCGGTGCCAGGGGTCTTCGTGCAGAAAGCGCATCGCAGCGTCAAACGTGGCGCCTCCCCACATTTCCAGGCTGAAGAGCTTCGGCAATCTCTGCGCTACGGCATCCGCGGCGGCCAGCAAATCGTACGTGCGGACGCGTGTCGCCATCAACGACTGGTGCGCGTCGCGAAAGGTCGTGTCGGTGAGGAGCAGGCGTTGCTCTTTTCGCGCCCACTCCGCGAATTTCCGTGATCCGAGCTTCTTCAGGAGTTGTCGGGTTCCGGCCGGCGGCGCAATCCCGGGCGATGCGGGCACGACCGCCGCCTGCAATTCCTTGGGGATTGGCTTCCCCTTTACTTCGGAGTTGCCATTTAGAATCACGTCGCCAAGATAGGAAAGCAGTTTGGTCGCTCGATCGGCACGGGTCGGCAGGCGAAACAGTTCCGGTGAATCGTCCAAGAACGCGGTCGTTACTTGCCCCGTCTGGAACCTCGGGTGGTTCACCACGTTTTCCAGAAAAGGAATGTTGGTTTTGACCCCGCGAATCCGAAATTCGCGCAGCGCCCGGTCCATCCGCTGGCACGCTTCCGGAAGGTTTGTACCCCACGCGGTGACTTTGACGAGCAACGAATCGTAGTACGCCGTAAGCACGGCACCGGCATAGGCTGTTCCGCCGTCAAGGCGAATGCCGAAGCCCGCAGGCGACCGATAGGTCGAAAGCTTCCCGTAGTCCGGCGCAAAGTTGGCTGCCGGGTCCTCGGTGGTCACGCGGCATTGCAGCGCGGCGCCGTTGAGCGGCAGCGATTCCTGCTTGGGCAGGGAAAGCGGCGCTTCATGCAGCTCGTGACCTTGGGCAATCAGAATCTGCGAGCGCACCAGGTCGATGCCGGTCACCATTTCCGTGACCGTATGCTCCACCTGAATGCGCGGATTCACTTCGATGAAATACCATTTTTGCGAATCCACGTCGTAGAGAAACTCCACCGTGCCCGCACTGCGGTACTTCGCCTTGCGCGCCAGTTCGACCGCCGCGGCGCAAAGCTCCGCACGAATGCTGGCCGCCAGGTTTGCGGCGGGCGCAACCTCGACGACCTTTTGATGACGGCGCTGTACCGAGCAATCGCGCTCGTAAAGATGCAGCAAGTTGCCATGATGATCCGCGAGGATTTGCACCTCGAGATGCCTCGAGCGCGGCAAATACTTTTCCAGGAACACGGAAGCGTCGCCGAAAGCCGAGCGCGCTTCACCCCGTGCTTCTTCGAGCAGCGTTTCGAGTTGCCGAGCGTCCGGAACCACGCGCATGCCGCGGCCCCCGCCGCCCATGGCCGCCTTCACAATGACGGGGTACCCGATTTCCTGCGCAATTTGCTGCGCTTGAGCCGCCGACCTCACGGGCTCCTCCGTTCCCGGCAGCACCGGGACCCCCGCCGATGTTGCCAGCCTTCGCGCCGCGGTCTTGTCTCCAAGCAATTCCAGCAAATGGGGCGGGGGACCGATGAAGGTAATGCCCGCCTTCTCGCAGGCGCGCCCCAGCTCGGCTTTTTCGGAGAGAAAGCCGTAACCGGGATGAATCGCGTCGACGTCCTTTTCTTTTGCCAGCGCGACGATCCCAGCAGCATCCAGGTACGCTTCTACCGGACCCTTGCCGGGACCCACTTGATACGCCTCGTCGGCCTTGAAGCGGTGCAAGGCGAGCCGGTCTTCCTGCGAATAGATGGCCACGGTGCGCAAGCCAAGCTCATTGGCAGCGCGAAAAATGCGGATGGCGATTTCGCTGCGGTTGGCAGCCAGCAGTTTGCGGATTGGTTTCTCTTTCCTCTTCACGGGGCGCGGAGCTCTACCAAAATTCTATATTGTCCCGCCGCATTCGGACGAGCCGGGAACGGTTTTTTCGATGCACGAAATGCAAAGGTTTGCTGAATCCCCCGCCCGGGTGCCGTTGTACGGCGCCGCTTATCCAGAGCAGAGCGAAGAAATGGTTCGCTCCCCGGTAGGAATCACGGCAAATTACATCGGGTGTGCATTCGTTTCAGGGCAGCGGATACATTTCAGAAATCCACCGCTTTCGGGTGTGGGCTCGTCCGCCGTTCTTCGGTCGCGCCCGAACCGGCCGTGACCAGCGTCGCTCGGGCCGATTGCAGCTCGAGAAGTTGCGCTCGCACTTTCACCCAGGCCTTGGCCGTGCGTTTCGTGGCATACGGTGCATCCGGATCGGCGTAAAAGTGCAAAAGCTCGGCTTTCGCGCCAGAACTGAGGTTCGCAAAGTTTGTCTGCGTAAGCTTGTCGAGCAGCGTGGCATGTGCCTCGTCGTTCATGCGGTATTCTCCGGGCCCGGTGCTCTGTCCCACGTCAAAATTGTCATTCTCCAACTGCAGCGTTCCTTCGCCTGCCTCGTCCAACAACTTGCGATAGCGGCTGAGCGTCGAATTGAAGCTGGCCTCGAACATATGTTCGGTCTGCGGTGTGGGGGTGCGGAATTCGAGGACCTTCAGCGGACCGAACTTGGGAAGAAGCTTGTAGAGAAACGCCAAAAAAACCTCGCCCGGACTGGGCTTCTTGTAGTTCTTGCCCCACTCGCGTTCGTAGTTCGACCGCGACAGATTGTAAAGGAAGCGGTTCTTGGTGGCGTCCGGAATATCGTCCTTGATTTCATCTTTCTTCAGGTGCCAGGCAATGCGCGTGGCCTTTGGAATCAGCTTGCTCACGTCCCGGCGGTAGGAATTCAGGGCCTTCTCTTCATTTAAAAGCACGTCCTTCAATTCGAGTCCGTAGGTTTCAAGGAAAGCCTGCTCGAGCACGCGCTGCGCCACCTCGAATCCGATGAAATCGTGATAGCCGTCCGGCGCGTAGCGCTCCTTTGCAATTTCCAGGACGTCGAAACCGAATTCCGTCTTCACGTGTGCGAGCTTGCCGTCCTCATACGTCACGCTGTCGCCATACTTCCTTCCCAGGCCAGGGTAAAGAACCGGGACAGCCCGGTTCGTCCCAATGCGATGTCCGTCGTTGTCCGCCGCATAATGCGCCAGCGCGCCGATGGCAAAGGCATATTCGTAGAGATCCTGTGAATCTCGCAGCAGCGCCTGGATGAAGTCGCCGCTGCGCACGTAGTGCGTGAGATCGCTGAAAAACGGGCTGCCAAACGGGTAGTAACCCATGTCTTGAATGATGGAGCCTCCGTACGCGTAAGCTTGCGCCCGGCTCAGGTCTGCTTCTGTGGCTTGCGGATATTTTTTCACGAGCACGGGCTTGATGTGGCTCTCCCATGCGGCGTCGATGATGGCCTCATGCGAAAGCACCGCATACGCCTGAGCGCTATCAGGTGAAACCAGGGCGGCGGCAAGCAGAAAAACGAAAAAAGGGCGGACCTGCCCAAAGAATCGGTTCGTCATCTGCACCCAGGTTAATCGACAAAAGTCACCAGAGCAATCACCACTGATAAAAAGAATTTGGAAGGTTCGGACGATCAGGCACGAAAGGGAATCGCGTCTGCGGCCGCTGTTTTTGCCAGGTCAGGTGGTGCTGGGGCTCGACAGGCTATTGCTCACGGCTCACGAGTCACCCGTGCCGCGCTTTTTCGCGAGCTCAGAATTTGCGCTCAGTATTTCCGCAGCACGCCGATGACCCGGCCTTGAATCTTTACGTCGTTCGCAGGAACGATGATGGGGGCCATATCCGAATTGGCAGGCTGCAGCCTTATTTTTCCAGGAACATCGCGGTAAAACCGCTTGAGCGTGGCTTCTTCGCCGCCCACCAGCGCCACCACGATGTCACCGGCGTTGGCCACCTGCGTTTGTTCGCAAACCACGTAATCTCCATCCATGATGTGGTCTTCAATCATGGAGCTGCCTTTCACTTGGAGCACGTAGGAGTTGCCGCCCCTCGCGAAATCGCCGAGCGAGAGCGTTTCCCGTTCCTCGATGGCCTCGAGCGGCCGGCCTGCGGCGATGCGCCCCACCAGCGGGAGTTCCTGAACCTTCCGCTCGATCACCTGCTCCTTCACCGGCTTCGGCAATTGAACAATTTCGATAGAGCGGCTCTGGTTGTAGCCGCGGCGGATAAAACCCTTCTTTTCGAGCGTGGTGACGTGCTTGTGCACGGTTGCCAGTGAGGTGAGTTTCATGCCTTTGCCGATCTCTTCGAAGCTCGGCGCGTAGCCGTGCTTGGTTTCAAACGCCACGAGATAATCGAGAACTTCTTTTTGCCGTTTGGTCAAGGGCATAGGGCGCCTCCGCACGCAAACCTTTTCCCCAGGCACTTTAGGCGAAAAGAAAGCGAACGTCAAGCAAAATAAAATTCGCTTTGCTTACTCCAGTGATTCCCTGCGGGGACGCTCGGTAAATCTCTCGGTCTAGACGCCAATTCTAACCCTGAGCTGAAAAATCCGTTCTCACCCGGCGTTGAATCGCCTCATCGCCCGATTGCTCACGATCAATCGAGACTTTAAATTGCCCCTTTGCCGTCTGCTTCAGGCTCCGTGCTTTTTCAGTTCCAACCAGCATCCGGAGGGAGCCAGCCTTGAAAAGGCCGTCCCCTACACATCGAAAGCACCGAATGTCTTTTCTCTTGTTAGAATCGTCGGAGCGCCAAGAAGGTAGAGACGGTGGTCTGACCGAATACCGGGCCGCTTACCTCGTGTGAGGTGACTCTATGGAACCTCATCCGGAACGTTCCTGGAAAGCCGAGCATCAGCATCAACTCCAATTATTGGTGGAGAGCATCCAGGACTACGCCATCTTCCTCCTGGATACCCAAGGCCGGGTCATGACCTGGACCAAGAGCGCCGAACGGATCAACGGATACAGCTTTGATGATATTCGTGGACGGCATTTCTCGGTTTTCTATCCCCCGGAAGACATCGAGAGTGGAAAAGCGGACTACGAGCTGAGGGTTGCCGCCGAGGAGGGTCGCTTCGAAGACGAAGGGTGGCGCATTCGCAGGGATGGGTCGCGCTTCTGGGCCAACGTCGTCATTACCGCGCTCAAGGACGATAAAGGCGTTCTTTACGGCTTTGGAAAAGTTACCCGCGACATTACCGAGCGCAAATGGGCGGTGGAAGCCACATTCGAGAAACTCTTTCGCTTGAGCCCCAACCCCATTCTTCTCAGTACGCTCGACGATAGCCGCCTCATTGAAGTCAATGAAGCTCTTTGTGAGCTCCTTGGCTATCGCCGCGAGGAGCTGATCGGTCAGAGCTCGATCACTCTGGGAATCTGGTTGAGCCCGGATCAACGCATCCGCATCGTTTCCGAGCTGAGAGCCGGGCGCTCCGTCCGCGCGGAACCGTGCGAGATGCGCACGAAGTCCGGTGAGAAGCGCACCCTCGATATTTCTGCCGACATAATTGAATTCCGGGGAAACTCTTGTCTTTTCGCAACGCTTCTGGACACCACAGAAAGCCGCAAGCTCGAGGCGGTCATCGAAGAGCTGTCAACTCCCGTTCTCCAGGCTCAGGAAGGCTTGCTGGTCGTGCCCTTGATTGGCAGGGTCGACCGGTCCCGTGCCACACAATTGTGCAACCAGCTGCTCCATGCCGTGCACACGAACCGCGCGCGAGCCGTGGTGATTGATCTCACCGGAGTCCCGAAAATTGAGTCGGAAACCGCGGATGGTCTTATCCGCGCGATTGAGGCCGTCCAACTTCTGGGAGCCAAAGTCATCCTGGCCGGCATTTCGGCCGTCATCGCCGACACCTTTGTCGCCATTGGCGCCAGGTTCAGCCGGATCAAGACCACTGCCGATCTGCAAAGTGCCCTCGAAGAAGCCAAGAACCTCCTAAACGCGGAAAGTACGCTTCCCTAGCTATCGTTCGCCAGCGGACCGAATCGGTCAAGGCGGCCTGTCGCCCTCTTTCTGTCGCTAAACCCCTGCCAATCCAGGCACATTGACGAACCGTTCCGGAACGCTCTCTCCTCGCTCGAGCGACCCAGTGTGGTATCCTTTACTGGTCGGCTCTCGGCGGTCTGCCTGCGAAGCCATCCTTTCCGCACCGCCTCATCCCGAATTCGAGCCACACTCCCGGGGGGAGTTCGAGGAAAGTGGAGGTTTAGGCGAGGAAATGTCTACGCTTGCGGAAGTTCCACCATCAACCAAGGCCAAACGCGAAGTCATCGAACGGGCGGTT
>Ga0126371_10002409_pt1 | contig 16101 bp, 14 predicted proteins | sample PanSoiMetaPlot_4_FD_110145 | JGI IMG/M metagenome (GOLD analysis project Ga0126371, IMG submission 110145) | Tropical forest soil microbial communities from Panama - MetaG Plot_4 | ecosystem: Environmental > Terrestrial > Soil > Tropical forest > Bulk soil | place: Panama | collected 2016-02-17 | reverse complement strand
GTCCAGCGGTCGTAGCGCGTGATGTACATCCGGATGAACTCACCGAACGCCTCAATGTCGCCTTGCACACCCAGAAACTTCTTGGTCATCTCCGCATTCGCTGCACGGCTGAAGCCGGTGGCGATCGCGTCCACGAACACAAGGTCACTGCGGTCGAGCAACGTGTTTGGATTGTCGGTAATCCGGTACGGCGCCGCGGGCATGAAACCGTTCGGCTCAAGCACGACTTGCTTCGGCCCTACGGCTCCCATGTGCAGCCACACGGTCGCCGACCCGGGCCCGCCGTTGAAACAGAATGTCAGCGGACGCTTGCCCGAGTCCTGCCCGTCAAGCGTGTACGCGACGAAAAACATTTCTGCATCAATGCGCCCATCGCCGCGCTTGATCGGCATCCGTCCCGTCGTCGCGGTGTAGCGGAGCGCCTTGCCGTCGACTGTGATCTGGTGATGCGTCACGATCGGCGCAATCTCCGTCATGTCGTAGTGCTCTTCCTTGTCGTTCGGTTCCTTGCCAGCTGCCTCTTTGGGCGGCTCAGGCTTCGCTTCTGGTGCGCGCGCAGGCTCTTGAGGCTTGGTTTCCGAAGCGGGCTGTTGCGCGGGCTCGGCTTTTGCCTTTTTGGATTTCGGCGCATCGGGTGGTGGAGCAGAATTCGTCTGCCGGGGGAACGCTGGAAGACACAAACTCAGTGCAAGCAGGAGACATAGGGGTAGCGAACGCATGGATTCTCCGTGAGAGGGAAGTTTCAGCAAGAATCGCAAGGCGACGCATTATATAGCCGCCGCCGGATGACGAAAGAAGAACTTGAGTCCCGCAACTTAACCGATATGGGCGCCCCAGAAGCAACTCGCTTCTCGCTGGCCCGCATCCATGCCAGAATCACAGCATGCTCGGGAGGATGGCCATGGTGCAACGCTGCCTCGGGGCCCTGTTTCTAATCCTGTTAACCCTGTCTCTGTTCGGCCTTGGATGCGGCGGATCACGCGATCTGCAGAGCGTCACTATTTTGCCCGCCGCCGCCAACGCCCAAAACTTCCCCAACGGTAAAGTCGCATTCACGGCGACCGGCACGTTCAGCAAGCCGCCTTCGCCCGAGAAACTCACCGGCATGGACGTCTCGTGGTGTGTTGGTGACAGCCAAGGCCGCTGTGTTGGAAATATCAATCCCGGCATCACCGTGGATTCCAACGGAGTCGCCAGCTGCGTGGGTACCTTTTCCGGGACGGCGACAGTCCTCGCGGGCAAGACCAAATCCGTGATGATGCCGGATGGCGGCAGCCAGATGGGGGTCTTCGGCTCCGCACAGCTGACCTGTCCGTAATCTCTTTCGGACGATTGCGATAATCTCCATCGCCGGTCCGCGGCAGGAACGTCAAAACAGCAATTTGATCGTGTACGGCGATCCGCAGCGTGCTATAACGTCACGCTATGAACGACGTATGGGGACGCCGCTTGTTCACAGCCGGAACGATGCTTCTGTTGTTGATCGGGTTAGTACATTCCCTCTCATTGATTGGAACGCCAACTCCGGCCAACGACACCGAAAAGCAGCTTTTATCCCTGATGCGCGACTACCACTTCAACCTCATGGGTTCGTCGCGGAGCATGAACGACCTGATGCGCGGCTTTAGCATGGCTTTTATGTTCGCCGCGCTAGGTTTCGGGATATTCGACCTGGTTCTTCGGGACGAGCGCACTGAACTTCTCAAGCGGGTGGCGCTTGTCAACATACTGTGGCTCGGTGCGATGATGATCTTGTCGCTGCGCTACTTCTTTGCGGTACCCACATCCTTCCTCGCCACGACACTGATTTTATTTGCGCTCGCGTGGTTCAAGCTGCCGGCAAGGAGTGGCCAGCCATCGTGAAGGTGCGAGTTGTTCTTGATCTTGTCGAGCAGATCCAAGTTCGGCAAAAAACTGGACCGGCCCCTCACACCCGATTCCCAAGGCCTAATACCTAAGACCTAACACCGGCTCTTCCTCACCAGACTCGGCACGCATTCGCGGAAACCATCGGCTGGCCGGCCTTGCAACCGAAAGCCTCTTGAAAAGCAGCCGAATTCTGTACCGCTCCGTTCACGCGCCAGCGGCCCGGCGAGTGTGGATCGGTCAACACCCGTTTGCGCGCTTCCTGGTCGGTTACGTTCTGGCACCAGATCTGCGCGAAGGACAAGAAGAAACGCTGCCGTGGCGTATATCCATCGATCGGCTTCACGGGAGTGCTGCCGATCGTATCCATCAGCGCCATGTACGCGAGCTTCAGACCGCCATTGTCCGCGGTGTTTTCACCCAGTGTCAGCTTTCCGTTCAGCTTCACCTCGCCCTTGTCGTCCTTCACCGAAGTAAAGCTGGAATATTCCTTTGCTGTGCAGTCCGCGCGCTCCTCGAAGGCCTTGGCATCTTCGGGCGTCCACCAGTCTTTGAAGTTGCCTTCCGCATCGTACTTGCGGCCCTGGTCGTCGAAACCATGCGTAAGCTCGTGCCCGATCACCACGCCAATGCCGCCAAAATTCACGGCGTCGTCCATCGCCTTGCCGTAGAAGGGAGGCTGCAGGATGCCCGCCGGAAAGTTGATGTCATTCATCGGAGGCCGGTAGTACGCATTCACAGTCGGCGGCGTCATCGTCCAATCTTTGCGGTCGGTGGGTTCGTCGATCTTCTTGTACTGGCGCGCGACTTCAAACGCTCCCGCCCGCACCGAGTTCCCGGCGTAGTCGTCGGCCGTGATGACCACCGAACTGTAATCCCGCCACTTGTCCGGATACCCGATGTTGTTCACGATCGCATTCAACTTTTCGTAGGCCTTCTTCTTCGTGGTATCCGACATCCAGGTGAGCTGGCCAACGTCCTTCTGCATTGCGTTCTCGATCGCCTTCACCATCTTCTCGGTGCGTTCCTTGCCCTCGGCACCGAACGTGCGATCGACATACAACTTCCCTAACGCCATGCCGAGATTCGTATCTGTAGCGCGGACGCACCGCTTCCAGCGCGGTTCAATCTCTTGTTGTCCCGACAGATACTTGCCGTTGAACAGGAAATTCTCTTCGACGAAGGCTTTCGATAGCGTTGGCGCATAATCGTTGATGACCTTCCATCGCAAATAAATCTTCCAATCTGCCACCGACGTACCGTTGATCTGTTCATTCACCTTCTTGAAGAAGTCGGGGTTGGCTACATTGAGCGCGCTGAATTTTGGCGCGCCACTTTCGGAGAAGTACTCCGCCAACTGAAAATTCGGCGCTGCTGCTGTGATCTCGGCAACCGTCATCTTGTGGTCGCGCGTTTTCGGATCGCGCCGCAGCGTGCGGTCCATTGAGGCCTGCGCCAGGGCGGTCTCAATCGCCAGCACCGTCTTCGCCTCGGAAGCAGCAAGATCCGGGCTGTCGCCCGCTAGCTTGAACATCCGCTCGACGTGCTCCTGGTACGTTTTCCGTGTCTCGACAGATTTCGGATCGTCCTTCACGTAGTAGTCGCGGTCCGGCAACGTGAGTCCGCCCTGATCGAGAAAGGCGATCGTGTTCGCGGAATCGTGCAGGTCGGGCTGCGGGTAGAACGAAAAGAGCGCCGGCGTGGAATTGCGGTGCATATGCGCGATTTGCTTGATCAGGTCCGCCTTCGAGTTGACCGCCGCAATCCGGTCAAGCTCATCTTTCATCGGATACGTCCCCTTTTTCTCGATGGTGCTCTCATCCATGCACGATGCATAGAAAGTACGCACCATCGTCTCGGTCGGAGTCTGCGTCGCCGGCGCCTCCGTCAGAATGTCGCGCAGGATGTACATGTTGTGCTCGGAGAGCGCGCTGAAACGTCCCCACAACGATTTATCCGGCGGGATCGGATTGTTCTTCATCCAGGTGCCGCACGAATACTGATAGAAATCCATGCAGGGCTCGACGGATTTATCGATGGCGTCGACGTCAAAGCTCGGAATGTCTTTGGGAAGCGCGGGAGCTGAAGGGGATTTCTCGTTCTGAGCGATACAAATTCCGGACGATAGCAGGAGAGCAAGAGTTAACAGAGCACGTGTCGGCATACTTACCTTCAAATAGTGAATTGACGGACGTGGTATCCGACCCTGTGATCGTGAAAGCTGATTTCGGATCCCACCCAACGGCGGCCAACAAACTACTACAAAGCAGAGGTGCAAGAAAATCGGGGAAATCTCGGAAATGGTTGCTTGATTAATGTTTCTTGCGCCCCGCGCCTGGTTTCCGCGAGGGTTTCGAGGGCTCTTCTCCCGGCGCGAGCACGCGCTTTACGATGGGCGTGTTGAGCTTGTACTTGCGTGGGACTATGTTGCCGTTGTCGTCCTTGACCCGCAAAATGAAGACCGGCAGATCGCCTTCCTTGCCGAAATCTTCGTGCGTCACCGCCACCGGCAGTACTCCATTCAAGTTGCGTTCGCGATAGGCCGTTTCGTAGCGATGGCGCTTCACGTTCCAGGTGAAGACATGCACTTTGTCGTAATCATAGGGCTGGCCGTCTTTCGGTTCGGTCAGCAAGGCGAGATATTGCGGGACTTTCTTCTCCTCGTCTTGGACGGTGTTGAGCACGAAGAATCCGACGAAACGTTCGCCCTCGGCGTATTGGGCGATCTCCAGCGGCACATCGAGATCGACCATGCGCGCCAAGACCCACCCCGCGTGGGACTGCGCATCGCGAATCAGCCACCAGTCCTCCATCGGCGGCCCCTCGGCTTTGTTGTCTCTCTTGCTTGTCGGATTCGTTGCTTGGACAACGCCCGCTTTCTCGGCCGTGCCTCGCGCCAATATCTGCAGCTTGGTTCCGACGGGCAAGAGGTAGAGATGCTCGCTTTCGCGGCCTGGCTCGAGGTGCAGGTTAGTGTCGTTGCGCGTGGCACCGGTGGCCTGCACGGGGTCGTTCTGATGTTCTTTGGTCAGCTTCTGGAATGCATCGAAGGTTTCCTGAGGAATTAGAAATCGTTGCTCGAGCCAGCCCTCGGTGCCATCTGCCGTGCGCACCTTAACCCAACGCTTCTCGCGGTCGATGACATCGACACGATCGCCGTTCTTCACGTTGCCGACTTTGTTGTAGACCGCTGCAACCCGGTCGCGCAGAAACGCCTGTGGGGCCGAGACGTACATGACTTCGAGCGACCGGCCGCGACCACGGCCGCAGGCAGAGAGCGTCCCCAACGCCAGCAACAGCGTCAAAGCAGTTTTCCAGGGCCGCACTTGCCGAAACGAAATCACAGGGTGTCTGCTTTCAATATATCGTGCCCCCTTTGATTGCGGGGCAAGCGCATTAACGGAATGGGAACCGCCTAGGTTTCAAATACTTCGTGTTTACCGTACGGGGGTCGTTCTTCAATTTTCCATAGATACAGTTGTATCGCTATAGCTTTGGGCAAATTGAGCAATAGGACGCGCCCAGACGAACGCTTGCCTCCCTGGACATTGCCTAACCCAGACTCGGGCTCTGAAATGCGCTCCTGGGCCTCCAAAACGCAAACAATGGCCATTCTAGAAAATGTCAGGACCATCTTTTTCCCGTCGCCACCACCTTGAGCGAACTTTCAATCACTTAGCTTGTAGAGAATCATTTTGAGACGCAGCAAGATGCGACGAGACACGCTCTGTCTCTTCGAGAGTATGGGTTAGCAGAAAAGATTGGCTGCGTTCAGCACCACACAGCGCCAGAATGAAATCGAAACTTTCGGTCAACGTGTGAATCGCAAACCTAGCTTAGTGTCCCGATTTCCGATTTCGTTAGTTCGTCACCGTAACCTGCAATGTGCCCGTGGCGTTATCTGTGGAGTCCGTTCCGGTAATGGTCACGACACCCGTCGTTCCAGCAACGGTGCCACTGCCATTCGTTCCAACGCTGATGATGGAGGAATTGCTCGAAGTGAACGAAGTGGAGGCGGTCTTGTTGGTGCCGTTCAGGGTAGCGGTGAAGTTGATCGCCGCGCCCGTACCGGTGCTCGATAGGCTGATGGTCGTGCCCAAGCTGGAAGTTATCGTCAGTGTTGTCGATTGACCGACCGTGAGGTTGATGGTTCCAGAAACGACAGATCCATTCTTGGATTGCGCTGCGGCCTGTACCGTCGCAACCGTTCCCGCAGGTGACACAAGGAGAGCCGTCGCCAGCCCAGACGAATTCACGCTGACGAAGTTGGAGTTTGAGGTTACGCTCCAAGTGGACTTGCCGGTCACGTTCTTCGTGCTGCCATCGTCATAGACGCCGGTGGCCTGGAGTTGAACGGTGTTCCCGACGTTCACCAGATTGGTCGATTGCAGGGTGGATACGGTCATGCTAGTGAGCGTTGGATCGACAAAGAATCCGTGGCAGCCGATGCCAATGGCGGCGAGCAACAAGACACTAAACGATGCAATCAGTTGGAGTTTGCGTCGGGTACTGACCATACACTTGGAAGCCTCGAAAAGGCCCTTTCCGGGGGAAAAGTCTAGTAGTTCTGACAGGGATGTACGAGTAATTGTAGCAGACCCGTCATCCAGTTCAGCTCTATCGCACAGGATCAGAAGGACGTAAGTAACCACCACGGCACCGTGGGTGGTCTAAGCCGCTGCCCCGACGCATCCCGCTTGCGGACTCAGACGACAGGCACTTCCCGCCGCTTCGAAGATAGGAACGGCCGGGATGGGGGCTCTTGCAGGGAAAAGTTGGGATGGGTCTTCGGTCTCCGGAAAGGGCCAACTCAACCACGGGGTTGAAGTCAACATCAAACTTAGAATTAGGCCTTATTGTCGGAAGTCGATGAAAAGGACCTAGAGCGGTTTCCTCGCCTGCAGGTTCAGGCGGACATAGTCCAGAAGCAAGGGCGGAGCGGCTTGGGCGCACTCGGAAGTGAGAGTTCCCAGGAAAGTCCCACGCAGATCGCCGGTGGGCAACCGTTCGAGGTGGCGCCGGAGAACCACGCTGGCCACAAACTGTTGAAACTCCGCTGGATCATCGAAGGGTGTCGGCTTCTCCTCGCTCCCTGTATCAATGGCCTCGAAACCCGCGCTCTTCAAGCGGACCGCCGTCGTCGCGGGATCAGCGAACTCCCACGGCGAAGTGAAGTTCTGGAAGTAACGCTGGTAAGGCAACGTTGACATCAATGTGTTCACACGAGTCAGAAAACGATCGAGATTACGATGGCCGCCGCACTGCGCGCACAGCCAGCCACCTGCGCGAAGAGCCCGGTAAAGCCCCGCGAACAAGACGTCGTGATCTTTTACCCAGTGGAACGAGGCGGTACTGAGGATGCCGTCGAATTGTTCATGGAACGGCATCTCGAGCAGATCGCCGGTAACAAACTCGACCCGATCGCCGAACTCCGGTGTGAGATAGGCGCGGGCCGCGTCGATCATGTTGCGGGAGACATCGAGGGCAACAACTTTTCCACGCGGCAGGGCTTCGAGAAGATCTCGAGTGAGCCGTCCAGTGCCGCAACCCGCGTCAAGAACGGTCTCATCGCCGCGTAGCGAGATCCGCGCAAGAACTTTCTTGCCCCAGCTCACCTGTGGAGCGGATATCTGGTGATAAAGGGTCGCGTTCCACTCGTGGGACATTGGTCGTTGGTCGTTGGTCGTTGGTCGTTGGTCGTTGGTCGTTGGTCGTTGGTCGTTGGAAAAGAAAAGCCTCTACGTGACAGCGCTGTCAAGGAAAACGGGGCCGGGGGTGCACAAAGACAGAAATGAAAAAAAGGAAACCCGCCGAGCTGATGACTAGCGACGGACGACTGTCATTACTGCTTTTTCTTGCCCGCGCGGGCGATGCGATCGTCGATGGGCTTGCGGCCGGCAAAGCCCTCTTCGGGGGAGTGCCAGTGCGTGATCTTGTCTTCGCCGAGTTTCCAGCAAAGCAACACGATTTCACCCTCGACGCGGCAGGGAAAATCCAGCAGCCCGATATCGATGTCTTTCACCTGCACACCAGTGGCATGAATCTCGGCGACGGCGTCTTTAGCGCGTTGGACGGCGCGCTCACGCTCCGCTTTCCGGCGGGCCACCTCGATGACGTTCACCAGCGTTCCGCCATTCAGGAATACGCGGTGAGCGACGGCTTGCAACTCGGCGTCGACTTCTTCGATCAGCCTCTTGCTGCTAATGGCGGTGCGCAACAGTGACTCCAAAGTCGGCAGAAGCATTTGCGCATCATGCAGGGTAAAAGTACGGGTGGACATAAGAGTAGTGTCTATTTTAAAGCATCGAGCGGCTTGCCGGCTTGTGACCGGAGGGAGGTTACCTGGGCCAGTGTTCGGTCTTCGGGGTACAGTGCTCGGCCATGTACCTGCGGCCTTTTTACGGTTTTGTCGCCCAGAAAGCTTTGTTTTGTCCGCCGAAGTAGCGGAAGGCGCCGTCGATGTAGACGTAGGATTTGATCCACGACGTCAAGCGGCCGTATTGGCCCGGCGTCGCAAAGACGTCGATCGCGAATTTTTGTACGGGCGGGAGCGTGCCTTTCATTCCCGGAGGTCGTTGCATGGTGGTGACATCTTCGGCGGCGGTCCATCGACGCGTGCGAACGTCGGTCGTCGCGGAAGGGTCGACCTGCAGATGCGTTCTAAGCGAATCGATGCTGGCGAAATCCCCGACGATGCACCGTTTGAACTCGGCGAATTCCGCAGAGTACTGGGAAGCCAGTTCGGAACCATGCTCCGCGCCGAAGGTGTCGTTGAACCAGTGCGGCGGAATTGCAAAAGAATCAAGGCGCGACTGGAGTTCTCGTTCGTTGTGCCGCTGAAAGCTTTCGAAGGCCGGATAAAACTGCTGTTGGAATCCTTGCGGCGAATTGGGAATCGGACTTTGCGCACGAGAGAAAGGTGCTGCGAACACGACGGTCAGCAGCGCTGCAACAAGAAGTGGCCTCCGCGTCATTGGGCCTTGGGCGTTCGAGCGAGTTCTTTGATGGGACGGCCGGCGGCAGAATCTTTGATGAGCTGGTTCAGACGTTTCTGGCGCGTTTCTTCCTGTTTGGCGCTGATCACGCGGTACGAGGCTGTCCGCCGATACCAGGGTGGCTGCCCCTGAAAAAACTCCCACGCCTTTTTGTTGGCGCGGAACTGCTTCTCGTATGCGGGAGCAAGCCTGGCGTTTTTGCGCTGTTCGTAGGCGTAGATGCCGGTTTTGTCACCCTTCCGCGCTTCGAACGCTTTCACTCCGGAAGGCCGCATCAGGCCAAGCCTGGTAAGTTCGGCGACACGCTTGACGTTCACTGCGCTCCATATGCTCGTTAGCTTGCGCGGTGTAAACCGGATCTGGTAGCTGATTCCGTCAATCGAATTGCGCACGCCGTCGATCCAGCCATAACTAAGAGCGCAATCGACGGATTCGGGCCAGGTAATGCTTGGCTTTCCCGAGTCCCGCTTGTAGAAGCCAACGAACAATTCCTTCTCGACGGCGTGGTGTTGCTCAAGCCATGCGCGGAAAGCATCAGGAGTAGTGAAGAAAAGAGCCTTGGTTTTCGTCTTCATCGAGGTTCAGCGCTCGGCTTTTGCGGTAGGCCGCGCCATCCGCGAGAGGGCTTGCGTGTACTCGCGCATGGTCTCAGGCAACGCACGGTTATACACGAACTGGCCTTCGCGGCGGCACTCAATCAGTCCAGCTTCGACCAGCGTTTTCAAGTGATGGGACACTGTTCCGGGCGCCAAGCCGTATCGTTCGATGATCTCGCCACAATACATTTCCGGCTTCGACGCGATCGATTCATAAATTTGCAGGCGCGTCGGATCGGCGAGAGCTTTGGAAATCTTGGCAACTTCGTTCGTATTCATCGACTGTTTTTATTCTAATTGCTGCTAAGCCTCCCCGCTTCATTGAGTTGCACTTACCCGGGCAAGCCGGCGGGAAACTTTGCAACTTTGTATTTTGACGATCATCAAACTATCGAATTAAACCCACAGAGCGGCGGGTGGCGCCGAGGTAAATGACTCTGGCTATGAGACTTCCACCGCCGCTCTGGAAGAAGTCGGGAATGAGGAGGCAATTATGGCGAGATTGGACGGAAAAGTAGCCGTCGTTACGGGTGGCAACAGCGGAATTGGCTTGGCCACCGCTCAGCTGTTTCATCAAGAGGGAGCGAAGGTGGCGATTTCAGGCCGCGATCAGAAGACGCTGGACGCAGCCGTAAAAGCGATTGGCAGCAATGTGCTGGCGGTTCGCGCAGACGTTTCGAAGCTGGCTGATCTGGACAAGTTCTATAAGGCCGTGGGGGATAAGTTCGGCAAGATCGACATCATCTTCGCAAACGCGGGAATCGCGAAGTTCGCGCCGTTTGCCGATAGCACGGAAGCGTTGTTTGACGAAACTTTCGACATCAACGTGAAGGGTGTGTTCTTCACGATTCAGAAAGCGCTGCCGCTGTTGAATGACGGAGCGTCGATCATCATCAATTCGTCGGTGGTGAACGAAACTGGTCTCGCTGCGGCCAGCGTCTACGCCGCGACGAAGGCTGCAGTACGTTCGTTCGCTAGAACCTTGACGACGGAACTGGTAGATCGCGGGATCCGGGTAAACGTGGTCAGCCCAGGGCCGATCACGACTCCGATTTTTGGACGCACGGGTCTGCCGCAGGATGCCATCGATCAGTTGGCGCGTGAAGCGACGACGAAAGTCCCCATGAAGCGTTTCGGCAAGCCGGAAGAAGTGGCCGACACGGTGTTGTTCCTAGCGAGCCCTTCATCGTCGTACATCACCGGTGTCGATATCAACGTGGATGGCGGGATGGGACAAGTGTGAAGAGACAGGTGTCAGCTCTCAGGCCTTCTGGTGTTCGAGATCGAATGTTCAGCGTCGGATGAGGAACGACGGGTCTGGGCTAGCGACTGAAGGTCGACGATTGCCAACCGATCTTCTACCCGCCGATGTGGACCATGGTGCGGGAGGCAGGAACAAAATCGGGCTCGCCGATGTGATGGCGAGCCTCTTTTTTCAGGATAACGCCACGGATGAACTGCTCGATTTGCGCGTCGGTGGCCCCGCGCCTGATCTGTGCGTGCAGGTCGTGATCCCACGCCGAGAAAAGGCATGTGCGCAGCTTGCCATCGGAGGTGATACGGATGCGACTGCAATGTCCGCAGAACGGATGCGAGACGGGTGCAATGATGCCGATTTCGCCGATTCCGTCATCGAAACGATAGCGGCGCGCGGTCTCAGAACGCTCGTGCGGGATTTCTACCAGCCGGCGGAATTCGGACATGCGAGTTAGGATTTCGTCGAGGGTGATGACCACTTCGGGCGACCAGACGCGATCTTCCTCCAGCGGCATGAATTCGATGAAGCGAAGCACCACCCCTTCTTCACGCGCGAACTTGCCGAAGGGAATGATCTGGTCCTCGTTGAAGCCACGTAACAGCACACAGTTCACTTTGACTGGCTCAAGTCCGGCGCACTTGGCGGCGCGGATGCCGGCGAGCACGTTGGAGTAGCCGTTCGCAACGCGGGTAATGCGCGCGAAGCGTTCGGGGTCGACAGCGTCCATGCTGACTGTGACGCGGTGGAGCCCGGCGTCTTTGAGCGGCTGCGCCATCTCGGCGAGCAAGTGCCCGTTGGTCGTGAGAGCGATTTCGAGCGGCTCCCCGTCTGCGCCGCGGAGTTGGGAGAGGTCGCGCACGAAATTGACGATCCCTTTGCGAAGAAGCGGCTCGCCTCCGGTGAGGCGGACTTTCTTGATCCCTAGTCCGGCGAGGACACGAGCCATGCGCAAGTAGTCGGCGAAGGGCAGATCGCCGTAGAGCGCACCTTCATTGCCAGTGCGGCAATAGACACACTTGTAGTTGCAGTGATCGGTGACCGAGATCCGGAGATCGGTGATCGCGCGGCCGAATTTGTCGGTAAGCAGCATGCAGCACGCAGACATCACATTCAGCCAATCGACGAAACCGTCCGGCTCGAGCCTCTGCGGGCTGAATACCGAGGGCTGATGGCTGAATGCTAAGGAAAAGGACACGCACCCGAGCGGTACGCCGGTGAGTGTCTCCTTTCCAATGCGCTTCTCGCGAAGCGCGGGAGGCGTCGGCGTTTCTGCCGGTGCCTTTGGGAGATTTTCTTGCCTTCACGGAGTTCGCGGAAGTTGCGGCGGAAAAGCTTTTAACCGCAAAGAGCGCGAAGAAAACCACGCAAAGGACGCAAAGAAAATCGCCCTCGCCTCGGCAGCCCGGGTATGCCCTTGGGATGCAGAGGTCGGAAACTCAGAGGTAATTATATGACTTTCCGGGGAGAGAGGCAGGTCTTCGAGCCTCGCTTTCCGCTGTCAGTTATCCGCGGTCAGTTATCAGCTGTCAGCTAAAGCATCTGCAGTCGCTCTCGCCTGCAAGAACGCAGCGATTATTGCTTCGCCTTCGCGAAGTCTGCCACTCCAATTTCGATCACGAGCCCTTTCATCTTGAGCGGAACCTTTTCGTCGACCTCGCCTTCTTTTTCGCTGTTCTCGCTTTTGGCATCTCTGCTGACGTTCTCTTTCGAAGATTCTTCGGCCGTACCTTTGGAAGCGTCGCTCTTTTCTTTCGGCGCGGGCGTGATCGGCCATTCGTCGGGTTGCGCGGTGCGGGTCCACACGCCGTAGACTTTTCCGGCGTACGCCGTGATGCCCATGTAGTCGCCCATGAAAACGTCGGTTGGGTCGGACGGCTTGGTGCTCCACACGTAATTCTTGAAGGTCACCCCGCCGTCATCCGAGCGGGCGAGCACCATGTAATAGCTGCGGTTGGCGGGATCGGTACGACGGTCGCAGAAGATCACGTTCACCGATCCATCGACGGGGTCTACGGCGAGCCACTGGAAGAGTTGGTCGTAGCCGTTATGCAAGGAGTCGTTATTTACGCGCACCGGTTCGGACCAGCGCTTGCCATGATCTTTCGAAGATGCCGCGAACACATCGATATCGCCGTTGGTGAAATCGCTCCAGGTCACGTACAGCTGATTGTTGCGGGGATCGATACCGATCTGAGGGAAACCGTTTCCGCGAGAGACCTTGTCGGGATCGAAATACGACGGCCCAGTTGGCAGGATCGTGCGGGAAGGTGTGAAGGTCGTGCCGCCGTCTCGGGAGTCAGCAAAGACGATCCCCGAGATGTCGCACCATACGACGTAAAGAGTGCCGTCAGAGCCGACCGCGCCGGTGAATCCTTCGACAGCTCCATTGTCGTCGCGAGGCAGTCCCCGTTTTGTGCTGATCTCGATGGGCGCGGACCAAGACTTCCCACCGTCGGTTGACCTGGAAAACAACATGCGCGACTTGCTGAGCGTGAATTCGGTCCAGCCAACGTAGAGATTGCCGGCGTATTTCGAATGCGTGGTATCGGCCACGATGTAGGGCTTGTCTTCAAAGGGAATATTCGGCTCGGTCGGATGCGCGATGACAACGCTGGCATCTTTCTCCCAGGTCTTGCCGCCGTCGGATGTGCGGCGCACGAAGATGCCGTTGCGGGTGGCGTTATGCGCCCAGTAGTTCGTGGTTCCAAGCTTGTCGAAGGCAATGTAGCAGAGAAATGCGTGACCCTGATTGTCGTAGGCGACCGAGACGTCGCCCGAGCGACGGTAGTCAGCGGGGGCAGTGCCTTCCGCCATGGCCCAACGTTGGCCGCCATCGCGGGAATAGACGATCGAAGCATTTACCTGGTAGGCCGCAAGCAGTTGCTGGGGATTGTTGGGATCGACCGCAATCGAGGGTTCAGTGTAGGGTCCCGGAATCGGCGTGACCTGAACGATCTGAGCTCTGGGTGGCGGAGAAAGCGCGGGTTGCGCGGGTCCGACTTGAGCGGTGGCGGCATGGAAGGCGATTGCGATCCGCAGCGATTTAAAAAGAACTTCGCGGCTCAAGGATCGCGCGATCAATTGGATTCTCCGGCGACGACCTTTTGGCTTACCACCTTCTGGATGGCGTCGTCGGCGAGTGGGGCCATGACTTTGTAACCGGCGGCATTGGGATGGAGGCCGTCGTCGGCGAGTTCTTTTTTCATGTAGCCCTTGTCGTCGATCATCGCGCTGAAATAGTCGAGGTAGGTGCAGCCGTGAGCGGGATCGGAGCAGTAGTCTCTGAGCCAGCGATTGAGGGCGACAATCTTTTCAGGTGGCCGCTGCGTGAACATATCGCTGGCACGCTCGGTGTACTGGTGCACAGGCAGCACCGAACAATAGATCACCTTGATGTTGTGGAGACGGGCGAGTTCGGCAATCGTGGTGTAGTTCGCTTCAATCTCTTCGAGCGACATAGGGCCGGTATTGCCGGCAATGTCATTGGTTCCGGCAAGGATGATGACCGCTTTGGGCTGAAGATCGATGACGTCTTCACGGGAGCGGACGAGCATTTGGGAGGTGGTTTGTCCGCTGATGCCGCGGTTGATGTAGGGACGGTCGGGAAAATACTCCATGAGGTGCCAGCCATCGGTGATGGAATCGCCAAAGAAGACGACGCGATTCTCACCGGGCTTGGCGGGTTCGAGGGTTGCGTTCGCTGCGTGGTAGCGAGCCAGTTCGCCGAAGTCGTCCATGTAGGTGGAGATGCGTGATTGCCTCCAGATTTGAGTGCGCTGGGAGCCGGTGACCGGCGGATGTACTGGCGCCGCGGGAATCTGCCCCTGCGGGGAAGAATCCGTGGTGGGCTGAGGGGGTTGCTGAGCCGGAGCGGAAACGCAGCAAATGAAGAGCGCAACCGGTGTCAAGAAACGCACAGCAAAGTTCAGGGTCATCGGCCCTTCCTTTCACGAGCGAGAGCATTTTACAGGGGTGAACAATGGGATGAAAAAACAGGTCCTTCGCTGGGCTCAGGATGACAAATCATGAAAATCACCGAATCGCAGTAATCGAATGCAGACAATTCGCGGGCCAGGGCGCTCGCGCCACAGGTCACATGCCGTCGTAATTCGGGCCGCCGCCACCCTCGGGCGGAACCCAGGTGATGATCTGGTAAGGGTCCGCGATGTCGCAGGTCTTGCAGTGGACACAATTGGCGGGGTTCAGGCTGATGCGCTTGCCATGTGGTTGCGATGCGTCTTCGACCAATTCATAGACGTTTGCCGGGCAAAAATTCTCGCAGGGGCCGCCATATTCTTTTGCGCAGCGCTCGTTGCAGATGTTGGTGTCGTGAATGATCAGGTGTGAGGGCTGATCTTCCTCGTGCTTCGTGCCGGAGTGGTAGAGGTCGGTAAGCTTGTCGAAGGTGAGCTTGCCATCGCCTTTCGCAGGCCCAAGCAAATGGGCTTCGGCCCCGCCGTCGGCGGGGAGTTGGGAGAGCTTTTCCATGTGCTCGTGACCGGCATGCGCGGGGTAACGATTCCATAAGCCGCGGCCCCCGGTGAATTGCTGCAGTCCGGCGTGGAAGAGACCGGCGAAGAATCCTTTTTCAAATCCCTGGTGGAAGTTGCGGACCTTCCAGAGTTCGTCTTTGATCCAGCTGGAGTCGACTTTTTTCTGAAACTGGCCCAGCGTGGCGAGGGACGAATCGCTTTTTTGGAGAGCGTCGAAGGCGGTTTCGGCGGCCAGCATTCCGCTCTTGATTGCGAGATGAATGCCTTTGAGTCGCTGGGAATTCAAGAAGCCAGCGGAGTCGCCGAGGATCATCCAACCATTGCCCGCCACGGGCGGAATCGCCCACCAGCCGCCGTAGGGCAGGGACTTCGCGCCATAGCGGATCATCTTTCCGCCGGTGAGCAAGCTTGCGATGAACGGGTGCTGCTTGAAATCTTGCAAGACGTGTTGCGGGTCGAGGCGCGGATCCGGATAGTCGAGGCCGGTCACGAAGCCCAGGGAAACGATGTTGTCTTTGGAACCGTAGATCCACGCGCCGCCATATTCTTTGGTCGTCAGCGGCCAACCCATGGTGTAAATGACTTCGCCGGGGGCGACGCGTCCGGAGGGAACTTCCCAGAGTTCTTTGACGCCGACGCCGTAGGTTTGCGGGTTACGATCTTTCGCGAGACTGAACTTGTCGATCAGCTCTTTCGTCAGCGAGCCGCGCGTGCCCTCGGCGAGGATGGTGACTTTTGCCTTGAGATCGTAGCCGGGCTCGAAGTTGGACTTGGGCTGATTCTGTTTATCGACCCCTTTGTCGTCGGTGCGCACGCCGACGACGCGATCGCCGTCGTAGAGAAGCTCGGAGCCCGCGAATCCGGTAAAGACGGTGATGCCGGTTTCTTCGACT
>Ga0126371_10002408_pt1 | contig 16110 bp, 16 predicted proteins | sample PanSoiMetaPlot_4_FD_110145 | JGI IMG/M metagenome (GOLD analysis project Ga0126371, IMG submission 110145) | Tropical forest soil microbial communities from Panama - MetaG Plot_4 | ecosystem: Environmental > Terrestrial > Soil > Tropical forest > Bulk soil | place: Panama | collected 2016-02-17 | reverse complement strand
GAAGGGTAGGCTGTACTTAGTTGGGGGGATTCCAAGCGGCGAAACGCAAATGGAAATTCGAGCTTAGCGGCAGAAAGTATCCGATAGTCTATTTGGGCTGTCAACTGTGAAGGACCTTGCTGTGAAGGACCTTGCATGTGAAGGACCTTGCAATGTCAAGGAACTTGCACAGTGCCGGGTGTGCTTCCATTGGCATCTACAGTGTGTACGGTCCATATTGGTCGATTCCGAGCGAGTTCTTGACGGGAGTTGCGGCGGCTTCGAATATCGCCTTGATTCATTCGGTTGCGAATTTAGGCGGATTTGCCAGTCCTTGCGCGATCGAGAGTGTCAGCCAGAAAACAGGCAGTTTGTTCTGTGGTTTGGCGCTTACGGGAGTATCCCTATTCCTGTGCGCAGTACTCGCCTCGTTTCTACCGAAACACTCTCGCGCTGGTTGACTAGGATGCCCGGGTTGGCTTGCGGGACCAAGCTCCGACGAGTGCCACACACGGAACGAGAGTTGTCGACCTTGCGACCTCGGATTGAATTCTTTCCAAGAGAATGCCCATATCGCCCAGGCCTTCAAGAGAAAGATTCAGCTGCTGCATTTGCTGTAGCAGAGTGCAAAAAAGATCATAGATCCAGAGCGCGGCTGCAGGATTGTCTCCCACGGGGATTTCCAGTTGCAGAGTCGGCACCGGCAAGCCTGCCTGCTGGAAGATGCGATGAAGAGTAAGCCCCATCTCGGTATTCCCACCGGAACGTTCAAGAGACTCGCAAATGAGGGAAGCGCAAGCTGACCAAAGAGGCAAGTGCGCAGCCAGTGGCAGAATGGGAGTCCAGCATGGTTCGTGAAAGGCGATAATTCCATGGGGGCGAACCAGTTGAGACACTGATTGCAGACCGACAACTGGATCCGGAATAAACTGAAGAATGAACCGACCAACCACCCCATCGAACTGTTGATCGACTGGGAGTTGCCGTACATCGCATTCGGAGAAGCTCACATGGTTAAAGCCGGCATCGGCCACGCGAGTTTTGGCTCGGGCGATCGAGCGCGAATCGCGTTCGACTCCCACCACTGTTCCCGAAGGACCAACGAGTCGGGCCGCTAGCATTGCCACGTCGCCAACGCCGGCGCCAAGATCCAGCACACGTTGGCCGGGGCCAATTCCCGCTTGAGGAAAGAATCGCTCGGTGAGGGGCGCTAGAATGGCCGCCTGCCGGATCAGGCGCTCGTGTTCGGCATCGGTATTGCCCAGCGCGTAATGAGTGCGATCGCTCGTTGGCATATGGCGGAGGATATTACCATCTGCATTTCGAAATCGGAGCACCCCTCAGCTCGTAGTGACCATTCAGCATGCTTCCAGAGTTGTAACTTGGTCATCAACTGTATGCAGCCGATGATCATTCTGGGCGCATCGTCGGGAACTCGGAAATATCAGGCGGACGGTCAATTGTTGAAAGATCGCAGTTACACTCGTCAACCATTCAGTCGTCTCCATCTGACTCACACCATTCCCTTCCTCAGTTCTTCCAAGGGATACTTCGTGCCGCGCCATACGATCCCGTCATTCCACAAAGTGACAAACATTGACTTCAACAGGGTGTAGGTGAACATCGCCGAGCTGATGGGATGCAGGAAGAAGTAATACGGGGGCACGGCAGATCGCCGCGACATGCCGACGTAGATCATGAATAGGGATCCAAGGGCGACCGCGAATGGCAACCGTTCCCAGCCATGCGCGAGCCAGATTCCGAAAAATGGGCCCAGATTGATGAATACGAGTCCTAATGCGGAGATCAGCGTACGCCAGGATTGAAACGAGAGGACGGCGAAGAAATTCTTCGTGAGATTGTTTACGATCCCGAAAGCGCCGTGTCCCCAGCGGATCGAGATCAGGTCGCCGCCAAACACATTGCGCTGCGCGAAGCCTGCATTCTTGACGACCTTACCCAGCTTCATGTCGTCGAGCACTTCCATGCGCAAGGCTTGATAGGTCCCGACGGCTCCATAGACCTTACGCCGCACAAGATTGAACGCACCTACTCCCATATGATCGTCAGTGCTGGGGTCGGCGACTTTCCAGGGACGATGTCCAAACATGAACATCGTTTGGAAGAATGCGATCATCATGTACTCGCCCGCGCGCTTCATGATCATCTGTGGGAAGAGAACGATGTGGTCGGCAGGCTCAGCCTCGGCGTAAGCCAGGGCACGCCGTAACGAATCAGATTTGAAGATGACATCTGCATCGGTGAACAGCAGCCAGTCTCCGGTGGCCTGGTTCGCTGCCGTCCACATGGCGTGAGTCTTGCCGAGCCATCCGCGTGGAAGTTCTGTGTGATGAACTACTCGAAGCTCGGCTACCCGACCCTTCGCGGTTCTCGAAGGGTGGGAATTTCGGGTACTTTGACTGATGCGCTCCATAATCTCGCCGGTCCGATCAGTCGAGCGGTCATTGACAGCGATGACTTCGTAGTTGTCGTAGTCGAGTGCGAGCAGCGAGCGCAGACAATTCTCGATCTCTGCTTCTTCATTGCGGGCAGGAACGACAATAGAAACACGCGGATTACCGGCGGGCGAAACTGGCATTCGATTCCACTCAGGACGGGAGACATCCGCCACAGAGGGCATGCCCAGGCCGGCGTCCACGATGCGGGAGAACCAGGCGAGCGCCAGAATGATGCCCGCAATCCACCAGAAGTAAGTCATCCCGATTACGTCTTCCCTGTGGTTGCCAGATCGGCATTCAATGCGACGGCTGGCGCGAATTTCATCCCATAGAACAGTATCGCCGAAGAGATACCCATAGCGATAATTGGCAGGATGAACGCGCCCTGCAGGGAGCGGCGATCGGCAACCCATCCCATCATCGTAGGCGATGGCACATCACCGAGCAGGTGGATGATGAAGATGTTTACGGCCAACGCGCTCGCCCGAATGTGTGCATCGACTGCGTTGATGACGGCAGCGTTTAAGGGCGCGGTGTTCAGCAGCAGGAAAAATGCGGCGACACCGATTGCAGGAATCATCAGTGGCCCCTTGTTGAATAAAGCCACGATCATCACGGGAATCCCCAGTAGCATACTGGCCGCAGAGACGAAGTAGTACGAGCTTTTCATCCGTGGCAAAAGGTAATCGCCCAACCAACCCCCTGCCAGCGCTGCCAGGATGCCATCGATCACGATGATCATGCCGAACAGCAGATTCGCCCTTTCCAGCGTGTAACCGCGTTCGCTGTAGAGAAACTGTGGAATCCATACTTGAATTCCGCCCAGCGAAAACGTCATGGCAGCCATGCCTAGCGTCGACGTCAGAAAGGCTGGATTTTTCGCCAGGCCGAGAATTGTTCCTCGCTCGGGAGTTGCCTTTAGCGAATCAAATTGTCCGCGCTCGGGCTCTTTCAGAAACAGCACAGCGATCGCCAGCAAGAAGCCGGGAGCGGCCGCGATGTAGAAGGGAAAGCGCCATCCGTGGGTGGGAGCGAGGTACCCTCCCAACAAGTAACCCGCCGCCGAGCCAACGGGGATCGCCAGATAGAAGACTCCCAGGATCCGCCCGCGTATGTTCTCGTGGAAAAGATCCGAAACGAAGGTCGGAGCAATCGTGACAAACGTCGCTTCTCCGACACCGACCAGCGTATGCCGGATCAGCAGCTCGGTATAGTTGTGCGTAACCGCTGTGAGCAGTGTCAGGCCGCTCCAGAAAAATGCCCCCAGCACTATGATGAGTTTGCGCGAGTAGCGGTCAGCCAGCGGACCCACGAAAGGCGCCGCAATCATATAGAAACCCAGGAAGGCGCTCGTCAGATATCCGATTTGTTCTTTCGAAATGTGGAATTCGTCCTCAATCAGCGGCTGCACCGCGAACAGGACGTTGCGGTCCGCGTAATTCAGCAGATTGAGCGCCGTCAGAACAATAAGCGCAGTCTTGGGTTGAAGATGGTTCCGGGACACGCGTCGAGCGAATATAACACGGGGCCGAACATCATCAACCGCCAAGGACATAAAGGTGCACTAAGGTGCATTAAGGAGACAGCTGCGCAGTTCAAATTCCTTCGTGTTCCTTAGTGCCCTTTGTGGTTCGTCCCTTTCGGCCTCGGCCACTTCGCTACGATGGTTGTCGAAATCCCGCCGCGCGGCCGGAACTCTCCACGAACCTCGGCCCACACAGGTTTCGCCCACTTCACGACATCATCAAGAACTTGGTTGACCACGTTTTCCTGAAAAATCCCCAGATTGCGGAAGCACTGCAAGTACTCCTTCAGTGACTTCAGCTCCAGGCAATCTTTATCGGGCATGTAGCGGATATTGATCAGGCCGAAATCCGGCAAGCCGGTCTTCGGGCACACTGAGGTAAACTCCGGATCGTCGACCACGATTTCGTATCCGGGAAACTGGTTCGGCCAAGTTTCAATCTCGGGGAATTTATGGTCCAGCCCAGCGGCGGCGTGTTCGGGAATATAACGTGGCGACTTCGGCATGGGACTATTGTAGCGGGTCAGAGAATACAGCCGAGCCTCGTGCGGCAGCATCTAATTCAGTACCATGCCTGAGAGTTCCCTGTGCTCTCGTGACCATCAGGATGGTAAATTAACCCTTACGCTTATTCCTACCGCATACTGAAAGAAAATCGGTTGGCGCTGACAAAAAACTCGAATGCTCCGTCGAACAGGCGGTGGATCTGGCTTTTGTCCGCAGCCATCATTTTGATTTTGGTGCTGTATTCCTACCTCCACCAGAGCCCATTGAAAGTGCGTGCTGTAACGGTGCAGCGCGGTCCCATCCGCAGCCAGATTTCGACGAACGGCAAAGTAGAGCCCGTCCGAAACTTCGAATCGCATGCACCGATTGCGACTACGGTGAAGCGCCTGCTCGTAAAAGAAGGAGATCACGTACAGAGGGGCCAACTGTTGCTGGAGCTCGATAATGATGACATCCGCGCCCAGGCTGCCAGGGCACAGGCCCAGATCAAAGCAGCTCAAGCCAACCTTGCCGCCACGAAAAACAGCGGAACACAGGAAGAAATTCTTACCCTGAACGCGCAGTTAGCCAAAACGCGGGCGGCCCGCGACACCGCCCAGCGAAATCTCGATGCGTTGAAGCGTCTGCAGCAGCAGGGTGCCGCATCTGAAGGAGAAGTCCGGCAGGCCGAGACTACCTTACAAAATACCCAGGCCGACTTGAATCTGCTCGAACAGAAACAAAAAGATCGTTACTCCCAGCCGGAGCTCGCCAGCACCGAAGCCCAGGCGGCGCAGGCCCAAGCGGCTTACGAGAGTGCACAAGATGCGTTGAGCAGATCGAGCGTGCGAGCTCCATTTGACGGCATAGTATATTCTCTGCCCGTAAAATCGGGAGCTTTCGTCCAAGTGGGAGACATGCTCTTGCAGGTAGCCGATCTGTCGCACGTGCTGGTGCGTGCTTTCGTCGACGAGCCCGATGTGGGCCGCTTGCAGATGGGACAAAAAGTTGAAGTCACCTGGGATGCCGTGCCTGGACGCGTCTGGACCGGAGCCGTCAACAGCGTTCCTTCGACAGTCAAGCGGAGCGGCAATCGAAATGTGGGCGAGACGACCTGCCTGATCGACAACAAGGACCTGCGGCTGCTTCCGAACATCAACGTCGGCGTGACGATCGTGGTTGCGGCACATAACCATGTCCTTACGCTACAACGCGACGCCCTTCACATCGAAGACAACAAACCGTTTGTGTTTCGAATTATTGACAACCGGCTGAAGCGTCAAGCGATCGAATTTTCGTTGCAGAATCTTACCCGCGTGGAAATTACTTCTGGGCTTTCCGAAGGGGATGCTGTAGCCATGCCTGCAGAAGAGACGAAGCCCCTGTCCGATGGCGCGGCGGTCAAGGTCGTCCCCTAAGTCATGCGTATCGCCCGGTTTCTTAGTTACGGTCCCCTGCTTTCGGCTATTTTTCTCATAGGCTTGGTCGGGAATGCGCTCCCAGCTTTGGCGGCCGCGCCTTCTGCAAAAAACCTTCTTGCATCCGGCCATATCGACGAAGTGATTCCCTTTCTGCAGAAGGAAATCAGTCAGTCTCCCAACGATGCCGAGCTTCACAACCTGCTTTGCCGCGCGTACTTCATGGCCGAGGATTGGGATCGCGGCATTCCGGAGTGTGAACGCGCGCGCAATCTGGACCCGCAGAAGAGTCTCTATTACATGTGGCTGGGACGAATCTATGGAGAAAAGGCTGATCGTGTGGGCTTCCTTTCTGCGGCTAGCATGGTGAGGAAAGTCCGAAGTTCGTTCGAGCGCGCTGTGGAACTCGACCCCAATAACTGGGAAGCGCGGACGGATCTAGCCGAGTTCTATCTGGAAGCGCCCAGCATTGTCGGCGGCGGCAAAGATAAGGCTCGCGAACAAGCCAAGGCGCTTTTGCCGCTAAATCCAGGCATGGCGCACTGGGTATTGGGGCGTATCGCGGAAAAAGATAAGAACTCCGCCGAAGCCGAGCGCGAATACCGGGCTGGCATTGACGCAACCCACGGAGGAGCGCGCGCCTGGCTCGATTTCTCGATTTTCTTGAGGCATGCCGGCCGTTTTGAGGAGATGCAGCAGGCACTGGAAAAGGTCGAGTCTGCCCCCGTCGACCGCGCCGAGTCTCTTATGGATGGCGCCAGCCTGCTCTTGCATGCCGAACGGTACTTTCCTCTTGGCGTCCGTCTAGTGCGTCGTTATTTCTCCTTCGGAACCGTTGAAGAGGGACCAGCATTCAAGGCACATACCTATCTGGGGGAACTGCTCGAGAAACAAGGAGACCGTCGCGCGGCTGCACAGGAGTATCGCTTCGCACTGGCCCTCTTTCGTGGCTATAGGCGCGCGGAGGAAGGCCTGAAGAGGCTCGAGCACTAGTCGACCACGCCCTCGCGTAACCACAACCTTGACGCCATCCGGCGGGCGGGTGTCTCAGGACAATACGATCTAGAATTTCACTTAACGATGGTGAACCCTTCTTCATCGCAAAGGCGTTCAACCTCGGATTTCAGAAACAATTGCATCTCGGATTTGGATCCAATTTGTAGTTGATATTCGGTTTTGGCCTGAGAGTCCGAGGCAAACCCGACTGATTCCCAAACCGTGAACAATGAACTGCCGTGAGGGTACAAAACTATCTCTCGAAATTCCCGACGCGGATCATCACGATTTTGGAGCACGACGCGTTCGACGGCTCGTGCCGGGATAGGGATCATGTGATTATGGATGCAAAATCTAAAGCATGAGTAGACCCTGGAAAAACTATCGCCAGAATCGCCCTTTCGCATCTTCGCCGTGGCCGCAAAAGTCCGCGATATTACCTGATATCCAGACACTCGGTCGGATCGCGCACCCAATCACTTACGATGTGAGCCGAATGATGTGAGATCGCCCATGCTCGAACGCCTTCTCTTTTGTTCAATACAGCCGTTTCTGTAGTTGCCAAGGATTTTGCTAAGTATATTTCCGTATTCTCTGCTCTCGGCGTTTAGTGAGGAAATCTAGCGAGTCTTGGCTGTCCGAAACGAGGGTTCCAGATGGACGACAAGATCAACATTTTGTTGATCGACGACGAACCTAGCAAGCTGCTTACCTACGAAGTCATGCTCGACGAACTCGGTGAAAACCTAATCAAAGCCCCGTCGGGTATGGAAGCATTGGAACAGCTGTTGAAGCACGACATCGGCCTCGTGTTAATGGACGTATGCATGCCAGGCATGGATGGCTTCGAGACGGCTCAGATGATCCATGAGCACCCCCGCTTTCAGAACATACCGGTCATCTTCATTTCTGGGATTCTCGTGACAGACTTGGATCGGCTAAAAGGATACCGGTACGGCGCTGTCGACTATGTTTCGGTTCCTGTCATTCCGGAGCTCCTTCGGGCGAAAGTGAGGGTTTTCGTCGATTTACATCGCAAGGCGCGGCAATTAGAACTGCTCAACGCTCGAATGACCATGCTGAGAGACGATGAGAGGAGGCGTATTGCAAGAGAACTGCACGACAGTGTTGGGCAATTGGTCGCCGCGATGGCGATGAATAATGCTTCAGTGGAGGCAGAGTCCAACAAGCTTACTTCAGAAGCGGCCACCTGCGTCGCTCAGAACGCAGCTTTGATCACCGAAATCGGTAAACAGGTTCGTACGATTTCTCATCTGCTTCACCCTCCACTGCTGGACGAAGCTGGCCTGGCATCGGCTCTACGATGTTATGTCGAAGGATTTGCTGCCCGCAGCAAGGTCGACGCCCGCCTCGAAATGCCGATAGACCTTCAGAGACTCCCCAGTGACATCGAGCTAACCCTTTTTCGAGTTGTGCAAGAATGCCTCACCAATATCCACCGCCACTCTGGAAGTCCAACTGCGGCCATTCGCGTATTGACTGAAGGAGCCTCGATCAGGGTCGAGATTCGAGACGCCGGGAAAGGAATGGCCCCCGAAAAAGCATTCGATTCGTGTCAGGCTGGCGTTGGACTTCGTGGGATGCGTGAACGTCTTCGACTCATCGGAGGAACACTAAAGATTGACTCCGATGTTAGCGGCACCCGCGTGATTGCCATCGCGCCGGTTCCAGCATCAACGATTTCAACGTCCCCGCTATCCCAGTGTCCTAGCCTCGACTAGCCATTCGCCAAAACATCGGATCCCTTCGTCCTAGCGATCTCACCCGGAGGTTTACTGCCAGGCGGCCCCGGAACAACAAGAAAGCCTAGTAAATATGGACCTTCCAGGCATCAGCGTCTCTAGCCTCTGCTAAATTAGCATTTGGCTTGCATCCAAAATTGTTCATACGATCATTTACGCCATTCTGAAAGGGACGCAATGAAACCTTCGAGCCGCGGTGCTCTTGCCTTCACATCCCTCCTCGCCATTCTTTTCTTACCCGCGTCTTTGCAGGCCGAACCGATCCCCCTCAAGCGCATTGTCGAGCTCGCGCTGTCGCACGCGACCGCGGGAGCGATTGCGGCTGCCGACCAGCAACGCGCCGATGCTGCCTACCAGGAACTGCACAAGAATTACATCCCCCAACTCACCGCAGGAGCCGGGCTCGGCCCGCCGTCGTATGGCTTCCCACTCGCACTCGAAGGACAGGCCCCATCGCTTTTTACCATCAACACTCAATCGTCGATCTATAACCCGTCGCTCCGATCCGCGAGTGCGGCAGCAAAAGCCGATGAAAAGATGGCTGCTCTGAATACCAAAGATCAACGCGAGGCGATCATTCAAGATGCAGCTCAAAGTTATGCGGAACTCTCCAAGTGGGAACAACGTCTGGCGAGGTTGCAGGAGACACAGACCGAGGCTGACAAGTTTCAGGGCGCCGTGGAGCAACGCGTAAAAGAGGGAGTAGACAGCGAGATCGATGGCACGAAGGCCAAGCTTTCTGCAGCGCGGGTTCGCTTACGCGTCGCAGAAGCTCAGGGATCGGCCGATGTTCTCCGCGAGCATTTGTCGAAGTTGACGGGCCTGGCCGCGCAGAGCATTCAGACCGATCCCGAGTCCTTCCCTGTACCTCCAGCACCTCCTGCGGAGGAGACGGTGAAGGATGCCGCCGCGTCTGCCCCCAGTGTCGAGGCTGCCGTCGCGCATGCCCGTGCGCAGTACCTGCGTGCGCAAAGCGAACATCGAGCGATGTGGCCCAGTTTCGATTTGGCAGGCCAATATGCGCTTCTCTCAACTTTCAATAATTTTCAGAACTATTACATCCCGTCACACCCATGCACTGTAGGGGGAGTTTCGGTACTTTGCGTCAGCAACTCTTTTCAGAGGAACAACGCCACGATTGGAGTCTCCATTCGATTTCCTTTTCTCAATATATCGCAGCGCTCCCGTGCCGCTGGCGCCGACGCCGAAGCTCTGAAAGCAAAAAAGCAAGCTGAAGCTGCACGCGACAGAGTCTCTGAACAGACGTTGCGCTTGCAGCGATCTGTGACACAGCTTCAGGCTGCACACGCTGTTGCGGAACTGGAACACGAAGTCGCCGAAAAGAACCTGACCGCGACCCAGACGCGTATCGATGCGGGCACGGCTAATCTGCATGATCTTGACGATGCACGAGCGCAACTCAGTGAACGCTTCATGACGCTGCAGGATGTCACCTTCGATTTGCAACGAACACAACTCGGCCTGCTGCGATCAACGGGCGATCTGGAGAAGTGGGCGCTAGGAACCCACTGAGGACCTGAGGAATTTTACTTTGTGGTACGGATCAGGGCTAAGAATCCGACTTCCGGGACGCAAGAAATCCAACTGCCTGATGAACCCTGGAAGAGCGGCCCTTTCAGGGCCGCATAAGGAGGCAACTAGACGAGGGCTTTAGCCCCGGGTTCACAACTTCCCGCGCAAGCTCTTCACGACCTCGCGAATCGCCTTCTCATTCCTTCGATACCAGCGCCACTGACCTTGCTTTGTTGCCTCAACGAGACCTGCTTTCGTCAAGATGGCCATATGATGCGAGATGGTCGGCTGCGACAGCCGAATCCGCTCCTCGATCTCTCCTCCGCAAAGGCAGGGACCATGAACGGGCTTCTCCGTCCCGGGTTTAGCGTCGGTTACCCGCTCTTTCAGAACCTGCAGAATGCGGCGGCGTGTCGGGTCGGCAATGGCATGTAGAGCCCGATCCACCGATGCGTCCGAAGACATGGTGAACTACTGATAGCGCGGAAATCGATGGATGTCAATCTAAGGAAGTGATGTCGATGACTATTTCTTCAACATCGGGCTGTACCCATCGCCAATCAACCGCGTGCGCATCGCCTCGGCATCCTTAGACTCGGCGAATGGTCCCAACTGCACGTGAAACAGCTTGTCAGACGTGGATTGCGCGGCCACAAACGCGGGATAGTCCTTTTTCTTGAGCGCGTCCACCAACGCCTGCGCGTCTTCCTGTTTGGTGACTGCTGCGATCTGCACGAAATATCCGGTGGCAGGCAGGGTCGTATTGGGATCTACGGCGGTCGATTGAGGCTGCTGCGTTGGAGTGATCGGTGTAGCAGTCGTCGTTGGAGCGGCTGCATTATCCGTCTTCGTATCGGCTGGAGGGGTCAGTTCCGGCGTGGCTTCCTTTTGCTCTACGGCTTTATAGAACGTCATGGGAGGCGTGGCCGATCCGCTGCTAGCCCTCCCGGCGTTCGCGGAAACCTGAGGAGTGGCTGGCGGACCGGCTGTCGCAATCATCGGCTCGGACTTCCTTCCGAGCGAATATCCGAGAGCGAAGAAAAGAGCGCAAATCGCCACCAGCCCGAAAAACAGTACGAGCAGCTTTCCCGTTCCAAGGGTTATTTCGGTATCTTCGGACGAAGCCATAGTTAAACTCCGGGCGCTATCTCTCAAAAACTAGGGTACTCCACTTCTTCTGGGTTCCAGGAAAAATCGGGAATCCCCCTTGGCACCGACGTAACTAGGCGGTCTTGACTAGGCCGTCTTCGCCGCTGGTGCTGCAGGCGTTCTCTCGTCGCCCCTGCTCAACAACTTCTGAATGCCGGAGAAGAAATCCACCGGCACCGGGAATACCACAGTCGTATTCTTCTCGACACCGATTTCGGTGAGTGTCTGCAGATAACGCAGCTGCACGCTGACCGGCTCTCCGGAAAGCAGGTGCGCAGCGTCGACCAGCCGCTGCGCCGCGGAGAATTCGCCTTCCGCGTGGATGATCTTCGACCGCTTCTCGCGCTCGGCCTCGGCCTGTTTGGCCATGGCGCGGAGCATCGATTCCGGCAGATCGACCTGCTTCACTTCGACGTTCGTGACTTTGACGCCCCACGGGGACGTGTGCGTATCGAGAATGCTCTGCAGCCGTAGATTGATTTTGTCGCGATGCGCCAGCAGTTCGTCGAGTTCCTGCTCGCCTAGCACGGAACGAAGCGTGGTTTGCGCAAACTGCGAGGTTTGGTAGACGTAGTTCGAAACTTCCACGACCGCTTTGCGCGGCTCGATCACGCGCAGGAAAATAACGGCATTCACCTTTAGCGTGACGTTATCGCGGGTGATGATGTCCTGCGGAGGAACCTCGAGCGCTTCTTGCCGCAATGACACGCGCACCATGCGGTCAATCGGTGCAAACACCAGGATTACGCCTGGGCCTTTCGCGGCCGGCAACAAACGGCCCAAGCGGAAAATCACGCCGCGTTCATATTCGGCCAGAATCTTGATGGAACTGAGAATGTATATGACGACGATGACAATGACAATGGTGCCAAATCCACCCAATATCTCCGGCATGAAGCCTCCCCGTTAGGGAGCGACAAGGTCCCTAGGGCGGATTGTATAGCAGTGGGAAGCAAGCGGAGAGCAAATCGAGCGCAGAACAGTTGCTTGCCTTGATGCTTCAGTTCCAGTGCGGAACCGGTCTGCTGACCTGGCATTGGATCTCGGAAATGGATTGTGCCGCTTTGCTGTTGGTGAAAGCCGAGAGCCCGAAGCCGGAAGCCCCTATGGTGCCCTCGCCACCTGAATCCGGCTGGCGTCGACTGTGACCGCCCGCTGAATCTCCATCTCGATCGATGTCCCAACATCCAGCTTCACGTCCGGACCATGCTTCAGCAGAGCCCACGCCGCTCCACCTGCCAGTCCGGCCAGTCCGCCGTAACGCGCGCCATTCAAGCCGCCCGCAGCCGCGCCTCCGATCGTGCCCACAGTAGCACCCACGGCTGCACCTTTGGCCGCTTCTTCCGCGCGTTTGCCGGTGTCTTTATCCTGCTGGATCGTTCCTTCGGCGTCTTTTACGGTATGGTCGTCCGCTCCGGGGGTATTCTCAACCGACCCCGGCAACATGACTGTATAACCGCTCGGATAAATCATCGAGGTGAAGTGAATCAGGATTTCCGCTCGCTTTCCGCGAGTTGAACGCTCGGTGTGCGAGATCTTGCCCTGAATGTATGTTCCCGCCGGGATGAGGATGCGGTCATTCAGAACAAATGGAAATGCCGTCTCCGCATACACCGCGTCGCCCTCGCGCGCACTCTTTGTGGAGATTGCCTGCTTCAGCAACAGCGGAACCTTCGTCCCAGCTGGAATCACCGCAGTGTTGGCGGCGTGGGATGACTCTGCTTGCTGTACCGACGCGGGCGGATTCGTAGCCGTAATCGAGTCGGCGGCGGGCTTCGACGTCTGCGCGCCCTGGCCAAGGGCCACACCTGGAATCAGCAATACGCTGCTAAGAAACCGCATACGAACCTCCCGAGCGAACGCAGATTATACCTAGAGAGTACTACGCCTTAGCGGCTAGGATGCGTCCTCAAGGCTCGGAGTTTTCCGCCAACCTGGGGTGGACACTTTGACAGACTGTGGAGTGGGGGCCTACCAGGACTCCAGACGAAAGCGCCGGGATCGGACGACCAAACCTTGCCCGGTCGTGGCTGCGATGGATTGCTTGATCACTTCGGTTACTTCGCGATCGATGGCGTGGAGTTCATCAGTACCGAGGTTCGTGAACCGGAACGGCTGCAGATATCCCGCGCCGCCCCGCATGGGAAACATCATCTCTGCCGTGGCCCGCACTTGGCCGGAACTCAGGTAAATTGCAACATCAACCCACGACCGCTCTTCCACGTAATTTGAAGCGTCCCACAACCCTCCGGTGATGGAGAGTTGCTGGAGCTTACCTGATAGTTGGCGACCGTTCTCAAGTCGAATCACAGCCATCAAAGAGCCGTGAAGGTTCGCGCGTGGAGCGCGTCTTGAAGGCCGGCGTTGAAAGAATTGACTCATTGCAGAATCCTCGGTCTGGTGCCCCATCCTTCGGCTTCAGTCAGGGCAGGCTCTTTCGCGCCTTTTTGCGAAAGGGTGGGCCTGTCAAATGGCCGGAGGCTCCGGTCCGATCTAGCGCGAAAGGCTGCTGCCGTGCAATTCCGGCTGTGTGCTTTGCACGAGCAGGCGGTTAGTTCGGCGCATCATTCTCCAGTCGTATTCGTAAGCGGTTCCACAGGCCAGGCAGATCTGATAGTGCCGTCCGTTGCCGTTGATGCGTGGCCACGAGAAGCGGTGCGTGCAACCTTGGCGGAGAAGCAACTTCAGCAATTTCACGGTTTCACCTGATTTCGGTTCTTCCATTGATCGAGCCAACGGGAGAAAAAAGGTTTGTGTTGGTCGTCCAGCAAGCCTCGCAGAGTGGACAGAAGAATATTTGGAGGCTGCGATTTCGAGAGAAACGAATCCACAGAACGCAGCTTATTCTTGGGCAGCGGTCCGTAGGCCGACAAGAGCATGATGGGAACGTGAGAATTGATGCTCTTCATCTTCGCGGCAACTGTATCGGCGTTCATTCCCGGCATTTGATAGTCGAGGACCACCGCATCGACGTTGCGCGACCGGAACAGTTTCAGGCCCTCATCTCCGGCGCTTGCTTCCAGAACTTCATAGCCGTTCTGTTCGAGCAATTTCTTGCGCCCAATCAGGCTGTTCCAGTGGTCGTCGATGCAGAGAATCGTCGCCTTTGCGCGAGACATAAATTCTCACATTCCATCCGGGCCAGATAACTCTGTTCAGCGGGCGCACTTCCAGGCAGGAAGCTGCGTAGGCTGGACTACGAAGTGGTGGGCAAGCTGATTCTGTATCCAGTGCTGCGCGTTTTCAAATTACCAACGTGCACGCCCTGCACCGGTTACCCTAGGGCAAAATTGGAGAGGAATCTCAATGAGTTATCATCCCGAGGTCCGCATATTCTGCTGACCGAGGGACCTAACGCCTGTTGGTCGGCGCCGCTGCTGCTGACCAGTGCAAGGGTCCTCAGCACGAACGAATCCGGACGATAAGGCAGAACAATATGATCTGATCGCAGAGCGCGGGCACACTGCTCACTTGGACTCAGATTTCAGCTTCGCAATCTTGTCCTGAGCGACCTTCTCCAATTGTTCCTTGAACTGGGCATTATTCTTGTCACCGGGAAGCAGTTCCACGCATTTCTCTTCCGCGGCCAGGGCAAGTTCTTTCTGTCCGGCAGCTAGATATCCGTCGCTGAGGCTGTCTTGGGCATTCGCTGACGCCGGATGAGCGTCGGTATTGACCTTGAATAACTCGATGGCATCTTCCTTATCGCCGGCTTGCAGCCGGTCATAGGCCAACAAATTCACGGCGAACTCAGGCGAGACAAGGGCTTGAGGATCACGTGCATGCGTTTCACGGTACAACTGGGCCGCGCGTCCAGCGCCACCCTTCTGGCTGGCTAGCGTCCAGAACTCTGAGGCCGGAGTCTTTCTGGGAGCAACCGTCGCTTTCAGATCGACCGGCTTGGTAACCAGGATGTCGACGAAGAACGCAACAACTTGCTGCACCAATTCTGGATGCGGACCGAAAATCTCGGTTCCATGCTTCCCGTCTTTAAATCCGGAAAACTTTGTCCGCGGATTCGCCGACAGATCGGCCGTCCACTGCATTACTTCCACTGCATCGTCGTTGTATTCATCGTCGGCGGCGGCTGCCGTAAAGATCGGACGCTCGGGATGATCCGCAATGAAATTGATGCCCTTCACATCCGCAGTGCCCGCAAGCAAGACCAGCGCCTTCACATTCGGATGCCGCTCCGCCAGTGAGACTGCATTGCCGACGCCGCAACTGCCGCCACCGAAAGCGAGTCTCCCCTTGTCGACACCGGGCTGTGAAAGCAAGAATTGATAGGCCGCGTCGAAGTCGTCAGGCCACCGCTCATTCAACTGCTGCCTAACCTCAGGCGAGCCGCCTTCGAATCGAGGCCCGCCGCTCTCCCCAAAGCCGCGATTGTCGATGGTGAGCACGTTAATTCCGCGCTCGCTCAAACCCTTGGCGACTGGCTCCCACGACTTCCGTGTGGTGTTGCACATGTGTAGCAGCAATACGCCCGGTCCAGGCTTCGCAGCAAAGAAGGTGGCGCGCAGTTTAGTTCCGTCGGGAGAGGCAATGTCGATGTCTTTGGGTGCAGGGCTCTGGGCAGACGCCAAGCCCGTGAACAACAGTAGAAGTGAAAAGAGGATTGACCTGGGCATGCGATTACACCTCCGAAATCGTCAGAACTCCTGCCGGCTTCAAGAATCTAGCTAAGCTAGCTAAGGATAATCCACGGCAAGCCACATTTAAGGGAATGTTCGCATAGACCAGGGTAGCGGTGCACGCGTAAACCAGAAACCTGTGTTCGCGACCGACTTTGGCCACGTTTG
>Ga0126371_10002406_pt1 | contig 16111 bp, 16 predicted proteins | sample PanSoiMetaPlot_4_FD_110145 | JGI IMG/M metagenome (GOLD analysis project Ga0126371, IMG submission 110145) | Tropical forest soil microbial communities from Panama - MetaG Plot_4 | ecosystem: Environmental > Terrestrial > Soil > Tropical forest > Bulk soil | place: Panama | collected 2016-02-17 | reverse complement strand
GCCGCTCTATCGAACTCGAAGCCGTAGTAGGCGCAGTCGTAGAACTCAGCGAACGCCTCAACGTCCCCATGCCGCACACCCGCGGCGTCTATGCCTGCACCAAACTCCTGGCACACACCCGCGCCGCCCGATCATCTCTTTAGTGGTTACACTGCGGACAAGAACTACTCCGACAAAATCAATAGGGGGGTCTAAGACCCGCCCGCGTACAGTGTCGTTGCAATTTTCAATTTAAAGAAGGTGTGGCAGCCATGACGGCGAATTTCTCGTCCGATGGTCTTCCGCGAAACCAATCAAAACGCAAAATTGAACTGCTTCCCGCCCCCAGGCGCCGGCGCCGAATCCAACTTCGCCAAATCCACCTGCTTCCACTTCCCCGCCATAATCCCCGCTCGAATCTCAGCGGGACTCTTCCCCAGCTTCGTCTGCTGGTAGCTATACACAGCTTCCTTCTTGCACACATCGCAGATCGACCCGTGGTTATCCCTAAAACAATCCAGCAAACTCGTATGTCCCACCTCGCGATCGCAACGGCAATAGCAAGGCTGCTGGTAAAGCACTGGCTTCACCTTCGCAGCCAGCGCATAAATTTTCTGCGTTCGCACATCAGGAAATTGTTTCGGATCGAGCGTCCCAGGCAACGCTCCGGAAGGAGGCGCCGAGTGGTACGCCGGAGTATCCGTGTCAGGCCCGGATCCCGCCGCAGATTGCACGAGCGCCAAATTCGCACCCGGCCCCGGCCCACCATGCGCGTACCCGATTCCAAACCCAGCCCCAGCCATCAAAATCACCCCGGCAAATATAAAAGCCGTCTGCCTCATCTCGCACCTCCACAAACGCCAAATCGTATCACACCTCCAGTGGTACAGGCACTCCTGCCTGTGCTCTGACGAGCGCACAAACCAAATTCGTGCACCCATCGTCCTCGGGATCAAATCCGGCCACCCACTCGCCGAGCATGAAACCACATCCTCCCATTTTTCTTCCCCGCCCCGACATTGACTCCAGTCCCGCCGTAGCTTAAGGTTCGCTAAAGAGGATCAAACAACAAGCGAGGCCCCACAAAATGTCCACCTTCCCAATTTTCGATCTCTCAAAATTCACAAACGCCTCCCCCGCCGAAAAAAAATCCCTCGGCCGCGACGTCGACGAAATCTGCCGCCAAACCGGCTTCCTCGCCTTCACCGGCCACGGAATCCCCGACGAAACCATCTCTCGCGCCTGGAACTCCGCCCGCGCCTTCTTTGATCTGCCCGTCGAAAAAAAGCTCGCCGTGAAAATGCGCTACGAAGGCTATCCCTACGGCTACTCGCCGCTCCAATCGGAAGCCCTCGCAAAATCAAAAGGCGAAGATACCCCGCCCGATATCAAAGAAACTTTCAACATCGGCCCGCTTACGGTGCCCCCGCACACGGGCAACGAGCCCTTCGCCGATTTCCGCTACGCCACCAACGTCTGGCCCGCCGAGCCCGCCGAATTCGAAGAAGCCTGGTCCGATTACTATCGCGCCCTCGGCGTTCTCGCCGGCAGAATCATGCAAGTCTTCGCCGTCGCGCTGAACCTTCCCGAGAATTTTTTCGACGCTGCCGTCAACGACCCCATCAGCGCCGTCCGCGCCCTCAACTACCCGCATCAAAGCGCCGCGCCCAAGCCCGGCCAACTCCGCGCCGGCGCGCACTCCGATTACGGCAGCCTCACAATTCTTCGCGCCGACTCCGTCGCGGGCGGCCTCGAAATCTTCAACCCGCAAAAGCAATGGCAGCCAGTCCCCGCGGTGCTCAATGGCTTCATCGTCAACATCGGCGATCTAATGGCCCGCTGGACCAACGACCGCTGGGTCTCCACCTTGCATCGCGTCGTAAATCCCCCTGCCGATTCCACTGGCTCCACGCGCCGCCAATCCGTCGCCTTCTTCCACCAACCCAATTGGGACGCCGAAATCACCTGCATCCCCACCTGCCTCGCCCCAGGCGAACCCGCGAAATATCCACCGGTGCGCTCCGGCGAATACCTAATGCAAAAGTTCCACAGCACAGTAAAACTCAGCACCGCCGCACCAAAATAAATTCAGTCCTTCTTTGCCTCCTTGCTTCCCTGCTTCCTTGCTCCCCTGCCTCCGTGGCACCCTCCCAGCTTCACTCCTTCGCCACCTCCGCATACGCCACCGCAATCTCCGCCGCCACCCGCGCATTGTTCAGCAGCAACGCCACATTCGCCGCCAGGGTCCTTCCACCGCTCTCCTTCGACAGCGCCTCCAACAAATAAGGCGTCACGCGTTTTCCCTGCACTCTTTCTGCTGCTGCCGCCACCAGCGCCTTCGCAATCAATTCCTCCAGCTTCCGCCGCGGCAGCGCACTCCCCATCGGCGCCGGATTCGCAAACACGATCCCCGCCGTCATCCCCAACCCCCACTGCTTCGCCATCAAACGCGCCGCCGCCCGGCCCGAATCCACGCGGCACTGCAGCGCCAGCCCGCTCTCGCGCGAATAAAACGCCGGCAGCTCATTCGTCCCATACCCCACCACCGGCACTCCTAATGTCTCGAGCATCTCGAGCGTCCGCGGCAAATCCAGAATCGCCTTCGCTCCCGCGCACACCACTGCCACCGGCGTCCGCGCCAGCTCCGTAAGATCCGCGGAAATATCCAGCGTCTCCTCCACGCCCCGGTGCACTCCGCCAATCCCGCCCGTCGCAAACACCCGAATCCCCGCGCGCGACGCAATCCACGCCGTCGTCGCCACCGTCGTCGCTCCCGCCCGCCCCGACGCCACCACCGACGCCAAATCCGCCCGGCTCACCTTCGCCACTTCCTTCGACTCCGCCAAGAACGCCAGCTCCCCAGCCGACACTCCCACCACCAGTTTCCCGCCCAGCACCGCAATCGTCGCCGGCACCGCCCCGCCCGCCCGAATCGCCGCCTCCATCCCACGTGCCGTCTCAATATTGTGCGGATGCGGCAATCCATGCGAAATCACCGTCGACTCCAGCGCCACGATCGGCTTCGAATCCATCAGCGCGGCCGCCACTTCCTCGTGAACAAAAATCCCCTTGTCGCGCCCCACCTGTCCCTTATCCAATTCCCCCTCCAATCCTTCCCGCTCCGGTCATACCACAGATTCACAACACGCGCTCGCCCGACGCTTTGCACCGTCCTTTTCTACCGCCGTCGCAAAAACCCCATTAACTGATTCGAGAAAGTACCATTGCTCGATTTTCCCGCCCTTGCCACTCTTAATTGTCGCGAAAACCCTGCGCGACTAACTCTGTCGAAAAGAGGAGCGATGAAAATACGCACCGCGGTACTCTCCCTGTTGCTTTTCTCCACTGCTGCAGCCGCTCAAAACCCCGATCCATCCAAATGGACGTGCCGCGATCTTTCCGACTCAAGCGGCTTCGTGAATACAGACGAAACGATTTTCGGCAACCTCGCCTGCCGGCCAGTTGCACAGACCCCGGCCGCACCGGCCCAACCCACGCCAGCCGCGGCCTCCGATTCGGACGCCCCCGCCACCATCTACTTCTATCGCGCAAAACGGTTTCAGGGCTCCGCGCTCAAGCCTTCGGTTTTTATTGACGACGCCCCCTTCGGCAATCTGCATAACGGCGACAGTCTCAAATTCTCCCTGAAGCCCGGAAAACACCGCGTCTATTCCACCGATAAGTCCACGGGCATAGATCTCGAAGTAAAACCCGGAGAAACTTACTATGTGCGCGTCGATATTCTAGTCGGCTTCTGGAAGGGTCACGTCGGCGTCACCCTCGTCGATCCACAACAAGGAAAATACGAACTCGGGCAGGTAACCCACTAGCGAATCTCTTGAAATTTTGATCTGTCGGGGCACAAACTTCGCTTAAGTGCTAACGCGCCGGGCCTCGCCTCGTGCGTCGGCGCTTCGCACCAGCTTTTTCGTATTCCTGACCCCCGGTTTATCCTGAGGAGCGAAGGGCAGGGCCTTCGCCCTCCATTTTGCGCGGATGGCAAGACGCGGGGACCCGTTCGGGTTGCGTTGCCATTTCAGACGTTGAGGCGGCTTCCCTACGCCGCTACTGGTTTCAGCGGCAGGATATGCAACCGGTCGAGCGCCATCTCGAATACCCTCTTGTTCGTGATCATCGGTTCAATGGTCTCCAATTTTACGATGCCTGTGGTCTTTACCACTGCCGCGATGAGCGGGGCGGCGATATCGGGTGCCATTGATTTGTTTCGTTCGGCGGCGCCCTCTGTCGAAAGGCGGTCGAGGCCGAGCTCGCCGAGACGGTAGTACAGCCATTTGTGATCGGCCAGGTGTGCTGCATCAACACAAACGAGTTGCGCTAGGCGCTCGGAACCAGGCACGAAGCGAATCATATAATCCGGTGAATAGTGCGTATTGATCACCAGTGTTCCGCCCGGAGGCATCCCGCGCAGATAATCCCAACCCTTGACCATGGTCTCTTCTACCAATATGACGATGTTGGGTTGCTCGTTTTCGTAGGTGAGCGCGTTCTCGATCACTCCGTCGCTCACCCGACAGTACTTGCGTGTCGGGGCGTTAGTGCGATCGGGATTATCAACGTAGTTTTCCATCGCCTGCGAGTACTTGCCCTCGCGCACGGCAGCAGCGGCGATTGAATTAACAATGTCGCGGCCTTCTTTGTCCATGATGATGCCGCGCGTCCAAACTGTGAGTTCCGTGTAACTCATGATCAATCTTCGTCCTCTCACCAGACATTTTGGGTGCGTCTGGGAACAACCTCTGGACGCGAACGCTCAGCTCTCTCTCTTTTCAATTGCTTGGATCCAAGAACCGTCAGGAAATTGCTCTGCAAGGCCGCGAACGGGCGACGCGAGCGCCATGTTGAAACTCTGCCGCCGTGACGAGCTCGATCCAACGATTTATAACGCGAAGTCTTGCCGGAGCTATGTTTTCACAATGTCACGGCCTAGGATGCACCTCCTCGAAAGCGTCACACAAAGTTATCACTCAGGCTCTGCGCTCTTTTCAACTTCGGTGCGGAACGGGATCACACCCGGAACAAGCCACTTGTCCCACATCTCGTCGACCTTGCTCTGGAAGTAATCAATGTCATCCTTCGTAAAATGTGCGAAACGTCCCTGCTTGAGTAAATAATCCCGCACCGGCAGCCGTCTGATGCGGCGGTCAGCTAGTTGCTGCGTTTTGCCGATCAGTCTCAACACTCCGTTTTCCACTTCGTAGAGCGGCCAAACTCCCGTAGTTACCGCCAACTCGCCCATTTCGTGGGAGAGAAAAGGATCGTAGTCCCAGCCTTTGGGGCAGGGATCCAGGGAGTGAACGAATGTGGGCCCGCCGATGGACAAAGCCTTGCGCATGGCATTCATCCCTAGCAGACCGTATGACATGCAGATGGTGGCGACGTACCGGCACGTGGGATGACCTGCCGCCATCATGCCGGCCATGTTCTTTTTCCAGCGATGGTGCATGATTCTCTTCATCCTGCCCGGGGGGCTAAAGGTTGTGTGTGCGCCCCACGGTGTGCTACCCGAAAGCTGGATGTCAGTATTGGCATAAGACTCGTTGTCGTACATCAAAATCAAGCAGTTGTAGTCCGGATGCGTCAGGGTGGCGGAGATTCCACTGATTCCCATATCCGCTCCGCCTCCGTCACCGCAGAAGGCAATCACGTTGATCGGCTCATTTTTTATTTTGCCTTTGCGCATGAGCACCTTCAGAGCGGCCGATGTTCCTAGAGCAGCCGCCCCGCTGCTGCCGAGCTGAGTATGCATCCAGGGCACTACCCAGGAGGTGCTGTAGTAGGTGGTGTTGGCCACGTACATGCACCCCGTGCTGCCCAAGATAATGGTCCTCGGACCCGCGGCTTTGGCCATCATTTTCATGAGCAGAGCCGATTCGCAACCTTGGCATGTCCTGTGACCCGAGGTGAAGAACTCCTCGAGTGGGAGCTTTTTGACGGCCTTGAAGGCCTCTAACTCCTGAGTCGGATCGATCTGTATGTAGGTAGGCATGGCTATTCCATCCTTTCTCACGAAAACAACCTATCAACAAACACAAACTATAGCTATTCCCGAAGCCCAATCCATTGTGTAAGCGGTTCCGATTTGCCCTGCGCGGCTCGATAGACAGCCGCAGTAATTTTCTCCACGTCAGGCACGGTGACTTCGCGACCCCCGAGGCCAGCGATGAAACCCAGTACCGGCGGCTTCTTTCCAGGGGACGGGTAGAGCGCGTTGCGGACCTCGCCGGCCACCACGCCGCCGAGATAGGGCGAACCGAAAGAGTAGTCGCGGTCGATCACCCCGACGGCGGAGAAGCGCCCCAGGCACTTGGCCAGTTCCTCCGCGGCGAAGGGCCGGAACCACCGCAGGCGCACGAAACCTACCTTCTTCCCTTCGGCCCGCATTTTGCGGATAGCGACTTTGACTGGTGTGGACAGTGTGCCCATTCCCAGCAGCACCACCTCGGCATCCTCAGTCAGGTACTCCTCAAAAAATGGACTGCCGTAGGAGCGCCCGAAGATCTTCTCAAAGTCAGCGTAGGCTTCCTTGATGACGCCGAAGGTGCGCTCCATGGCGGCATAATTCTGCCTCCGGATCTCCATGACCCAGTCTTCATTGCCCTGTGGGGCCACTGTAATGGGATTGTCGGGATGGAGCAGCAGTTCTGCGCGGTTGTAGCGAGGCAGGAATTCGTTGACTTTCTCTTGCGATGGGACCTTCACGAGCGCTTGCGAGTGTGTCAGAAAGGCACCGTCACAACTGATGGCGCACGGCAAGAAAATACGCCGATCTTCCGCAACCCGATAGGCGATCAGGGCAGTGTCCAGCGCTTCCTGTGGGTTGTCCACCCAGACCAGTTGCCAACCGAGATCGCGCACCGCCAGTGCGTCGTTGTGCTCCACACCGAACGCACCTGGATCGTCCAGGGCCCGGTTGCCCACCATGGCTACCATCGGAATGCGCAACGCCGGTGTGACCGTCAACGCTTCCATTGCGTACATCCAGCCGACACCGCTGCTGCCGCAGAACACGCGCGCGCCACAAGCGGATGCGTGCTTTACGACTTCAAATTGCGAGTGTTCGCCTTCCGCCACGATGTATTCGCAGTCCATTTCACCTTCGGCCACTAGCTTGGCCACATACTGCATTACGGTGTCGTAAGGGCGGATGGGATAGGCCGTGATCACATCCACGTCGGCGAGCTTGCAGGCCACGGCAATCGCTTCGCTGCCCGTGATGAGGGCCGTGTCGTCAATCTTGTGATGTTTCTCAGTTTCTAGGGCCACTGGAACCATGACAACTCTCCTCCCTGAACAGTTAGTCCTCGCGCGCAGTTTCTAACATCTCGGGAATCTGCTCTTCGTATTGTCCGCGATAGCGAAAGCCGTGCGTGCGTTCCGGGTGGGCTGCTATCTTCTCCTGAAGCCACTTCCCGTAATCCGCCTTATCCCGCCTCCACATCTCCCACTGGCTGTCGTTATCGCGGAACTCCGTCTCATTCACCATGGTGACGCATTCTTTAACCGGGCAAACCGCCTCACAAACGCCGCACCCGCAGCAGGCTTGCATATTGGCGTCATATAAGCCGTCAGGGGTGACATCAAAGCAGGAGTCCGGGCAGTGCAGCCAGCAAAGCGTGCACTTAATGCAGGTCTCGAAGTTCACGACAGGCCGCATCGTGCGGGTAGAAAACTTTTTGAAGGTCGGATTGCGGTCAGGCCGAAATCCCCCTACGGTATGTGTGGTAGGGTCTTCAAACGCGCGGCCTGCTGGAATGCTGGGGATGGTAACGCCATCGCGCATTTCATGCCACTTCGGGAACTCAAAAGAGTACGGTATTTCGGGATTGCCCTGGTCGGGTCGAACGGTGACCGTGGTGAGTCGCTCGTAGGCCCGCGCCGCGGAAGAGGTCTTGATGGGATCCTTCCACTGGTCCAGGATAACCTTTTGGACCGATTTCAAGCTGAATAGGTCGGGCAGGATCTGGGAAATAGCGCCGAGGATGCGCACATCCGTGTGGTCATCCTTGTAAACCCAAAGGCCTGAGAAGCTGACCGTGCCCTTTACTATGGCCAGTTTATACGGGGATGCCTTGCGATGGGCCATCTCGATGATGGTATCGGGCTGCTCGCGAGAGGTTACAATCAAGGTGCCGCCGGGTTTCAAAAGGCGGTTGACCGGCTGTAGCCCATACCAGGCCCAGGACTCGACGCCCTTGCACAGAGTGTCGTCCACGGCGATGGTTATATCGACCTCTTTGGGCTCGTACTTGGCCATGCCTTCCTCGAGCGTCACGTCATCGCTGGCCACAATGGCGAAGCTCTTGGCTGGAATGCCATTGCGCTCCGGGCTGTCGCCGTATCGGCCAAAGGATATGCCTCGCTTGCCTTCTTCATGTGCCGCCAACACAATCGCGCGGCTGATATTCTTAGCAAGAGTTTTCTGAAAGATTCCCCGATAAATAATTTCAATGGCAAAGAGCCGGCCCATGGTTGAACCTCCACTCAAATTACATCTAATTCAAGTTATTCAAGACGATGTCTTCAATCTCCTCGACTAGTGACTCCGCAGGATGCACGGTGAAAGTTGCCGCGAGAGGCGATGGGTCGCGTTCCGTCGGTCGGCTCACGGTGAACACCCTCTCCAGATCAAAACCCCTTAAGTACAATCTCTTCGATGTCTTTGATGTGCCGCCGCATAGCTGCCTTTGCCGCTTCAGCGTCACGGCGCTTAATCGCAGCCAGAATCCGCCGGTGGCCGGCGATTGATTTTTGTGAGCGCCCTTCCACCTGCAAAGAACGTTCCCGGGTCTCGCGCAGGAGTTCCATCAGAATATCAATCACTTTAAGCACCACGCTATTTCCGGACGCGAGGGCAACGGTGTAGTGGAACTCGGCGTCTTCCGCGATCGTCACCTCTCCATGCTCCTGCTTGTCCTCTTGCCGCTGCAGAATCCCTTCCATTTCGGAAATCTCATCGGCAGACGCGTGCATCGCAGCGCGTGCAGCCAGTGGCGGCTCCAGCATCTCGCGAAAGTCCAGGAGCTCGCCGACCGATTTCTGGCGGCGCTTGAGCGCATCGGAAAATGGATTGGTAAATGAATCGGTCGCGAGTTCGCGAACAATCGTCCCGGCGCCTTGCCGCGACTCAACCATGCCTACCAGTTCCAGGCCTAGAATCGCGTCTCGAATCGAACTGCGGCTGACCTGCAGCGTCTCGGCCAGCTCGCGCTCGGAAGGTAACTTGTCTCCCGGCTTCAGTTTTTTTAGAATCAGGCGTTCGATTTGCTTGGCGACTTCTTCGTAGACTTTACCCTTGCGGATAACCTCAAAGTCGAATTTGGCGGGAGTCGGCACTGGTAACTGGTCCGACCATCAGGCCAGTTATAAGTCCGACCGCACCCCTTGTCAAGGCCCTGATCAATTATTCTCGGGCCCTTGAGCCTTCTTGCGTCGGGGCTGGGTTAAGCGGAGAGTGAGCGCCGCCACAGACAGCGACCTCCATAGTCCACTCGTCACCTGCTGCCGGTAGCATGCCCAGTCAGCGTCACCGAACTCGCGATTCCACCGGCACTCAGCGGCTGATCCGGGAATCGTCGCGCGATAGCTGCGCCGAGCTCCGCCAGGCACAAGGCGGGATTCTTCAAAGCGTTTCGTCCGGAAGTGGCATCGTTCATGCGCGGTGTTGTCCAATTTCTCGAGCATCCGAGTGATCGAGACTCGACAACTGTCCAACCTCACCAGAATTCGCCTTCCATGGCGCGCAAGGACGTTCAGAAGCTTTCGTGCTGCGAAATGGAGACTTAGACCATTTGTCGGGACGAAACTACTTCAATCTATGCGCTGGGCGACTTTCATCTTCCTCCGTCGATGTGCAACCAAGTATTACGAGGGTGAAGTGTTTGATGACCTGTATGAATTATCCCTTACTGCTTGTTCCTCAACGCATGTAGTTCTAATCTACGGTCGCGCGATTAGAATTCGTCATAACACATTGAAAAGATGCAGCATAAAAATCTCTAATCGGTGGTAAAGAGGGGCCTTGAAAGTTTCCGGAGTCCGTTTTCGAGCCTGTTGCCATTCCGCGCGGGAGGATAGCGGACAACGAATGAAGGATCGTAAGCAAACCCGCTCCAAGCCAGCGATCGTCGTCATCGGCGATATCAACATCGACATGCTCGGCCGCGTGAAAACGTGGCCGAAACCGGGACAAGATTGCCTCGCTCCTCAACTCGAGATGCACTGCGGCGGCGTAGGCGCTAACTCCGCCCTGGCCCTCGCGCGCTGGGGTATTGACGTGCGGCTTGCGGGTTGCGTCGGTCGGGATCGCTTCGGCGACTACGTTCTCGAGCATCTCGCGGAAGGCGGCGTGAACACGCGCTGGGTCGAGCGCACGAGCGACGCGATGACAGGTTTTTTCTACATCAACATCACGCCCGACGGCGAGCGGACATTTTTCGGCAGCCGCGCCGCGAACGGTCGCGTAAAAGACCTACGCAACCTGCGCTCGCTTTGCCAGGAAGCCGCAGCAGCGCATCTCGTCGGCTACAATTTCCTCAATCCCGGCCCCGCGCACGCCGCCAAACAAATTGCCCGCGAAATTCATGCTCGCGGCAGTTGGGTCTCGCTCGACGTAGGAATGGCGCCGGCCCAGCAGATTCCCCGAAAAATTTTGCAAATCATTCCGAGCGTCGATATCCTCCTTCTCAGCACGGACGAGGCCGCGCTGCTCACCGGCGCGCACGACCCGCGGCGCGCGTTTGCGGCGCTTGAAAAAGCAGGCGCGCGCGAAGTGGTCCTGAAACTTGGAAAGAGCGGCTGCCTGATTTCGCGCAACGGTGGACCGCGGCATGTCCCGTCATTCGACGTGAAAATGGTGGATTCCACGGGGGCGGGCGACGCGTTTGTCGCCGGATTTTTGCAGGCGCGACTGCGCGGCTGGTCCGCGGAGGAAGCCGCCATCGCCGCGAGCGCGGGCGGCGCGGCCGCTGTCTCGTTCGTCGGTGCCGGAGAGACGCTTCCAGGCTCGCGCGAAGTCGTTGCGCTGATGCGATCGCAACGCCTGCCGGGAAAATGGGACGCCGTGCGCCGGAGCGCGCTCACGCGCCTTCAAAATCGCAATTCGCGCCCAGAGAGGCACATATGACCCCAATGCCGGATCGCAATCAATTGCCCGAATGGAAAAAAGAGCTCGACCGTCCGCGATTGAAATCGCTCGCCGATCTTTTCCCCGTCCCCAAGCCTGTAATCGGAATGGTGCATCTGTGGCCACTTCCCGGCGCACCCGGTTACACGGGCTATGGAATGCAAAAAATCATCGACCAGGCGCTTCGCGATGCGGAAGCGCTGGTGCAGGGCGGAGTGGACGGGCTCGCAGTCGAAAACATGTGGGACCTTCCCTACTACGTGGGCAACGACGTGAAACCCGAAGCGATGACGGCGCACGCCGTCGCGGCTGCAGAAGTGGTGAAGAATTTCCCGATACCGGTCGGCATTAACGTGATTCACAACGGCGGCACCGTGTGCCTTTCGATCGCGCTGGCAGCAGGCGCGCGCTGGATTCGCGTCTGCATTCTCACCGGCGCGCGCGTGTGGGATACGGGCGAATTCGACCATGGCTGCGCCGCCGAGCTGATGCGCAAGCGGAAAGAACTGCACGCCGAAGAAATCCACATTTTTGCCGACGTGGACAAGAAGCACTCCGTACCCTTTCCCGGAATCGACCTGCGCACGCACATCGAGTGGACGGAATTTTATGGAGCGGACGCGCTGATCGTTTCAGGGCGATTTACAGGAAGCGCGCCGGATGTGGATAAAGTGCGCGAAGCGAAGAGGTACGCGAAGCGGCCGATTCTGATCGGCAGCGGCACCAGCGCGGACAATGTGGCGGCATTTCTCGAACACGCCGACGGCATCATTGTGGGAAGCAGTTTGAAAAAAAACGGTGTAATGCAAAACGAAGTGGATGCGGGCCGCGTCCGCGCACTGATGAACAATGTTCAGCCAGTCCGCGAGAGAGCCGCGGCCCGGGCGTCTACGTCAAGTTCTTAAGACGTTTCGAGCGCTCCGCGCTAGCGTCCGTGAGCGGCTTGCTGCGAAGCCGGCTGCTCCGTGTTCACCATCCACGGAATGCCGAAACGGTCGGTGCACATGCCGAAGCGCGGCGACCAGAAGGTCTGCTGAATCGGCATGATGATGTTTCCACCTTTGCTCACTTCGTTGAACAGGCGATCCGCTTCCGCCGAATCTTTTGTGCTCACCGAAAGGGAAAATCCTTGCGGAGCCTGGTAACGATCGGCCGGCACGTCACTACCCATCAACACTCTTCCGTTCAGGTCCATGCGTATGTGCATGATCTTGTTGCGATAGTCGGGTGACGATTGCGCGGCAGCGGGCGCTTCGCCGTACGTGGTCTTGAAGGTGATCTTGCCGCCGAGCGCTTTCTCGTAAAACTTAAACGCTTCCTCGCAGTTTCCGTTGAAATGAAGATAGGGGTCCAATTGCATGTTGCCTCCTGTGTCTGATTCAAATCCGGATCGCGCTCGCGATCCGGTGATGTTTGATTGAGCCGGGGAAAATCAGCCGCCGGACATTGCTCCGACGATTAGAAACGGTTCTTTGCCAGCGATAACGGCCAAGGGCAGGGCGGTTTCCGCTGGCTCGTGCGAATAGTCCTCTTCGCAGGCGAAGAATCTTACGAATGGCCGGCGCTCATGCGTCACCTGATCTCGAATTGTGCCGCGCAACACCGGATACTGCGTCTCGAGCGCGTTGAGCACTGAAAGCAGCGTCGGCTCTCCGGCGACTTCGACGCTCACTTCGCCGTTCACGCGTGCGAGCGTTCGCAAATGTGCCGGAAGTACCACGCGAATCATTGCAGCGTCTGAACCTCCACGGAGAGCACGGCCGGCAAATCGCGCACGATCGCGTTCCAGGTGTTTCCTGCGTCCGCCGATGCGTAGACTTGCCCGCCGCTGGTGCCGAAATAGATTCCGCAGGAATCGAGCGAATCGACTGCCATCGCGTCACGCAGCACGTTCAGGTAGCAATCGCGCTGCGGAAGGCCCTTCGTCAGCGGCTCCCATTCGTTGCCGCCGGTCCGGCTGCGAAAGACGCGCAGCTTTGCGTCGTGGACGAAATGCTCGGAATCGCTCTTGATCGGCACCACGTAAATCGTTTCCGGCTCGTGCGCGTGAACGTCAATCGCGAAGCCGAAATCGGTGGGCAGATTGCCGCTCACTTCCTGCCACGAATCGCCGGCATTGTCGCTGCGCATCACGTCCCAGTGCTTCTGCATGAACAAGGAATTGGGACGCGAACGATGCATCGCGATGTGGTGAACGCAGTGGCCCACTTCCGCGGTGGGATTCGGAATTCCTTCGGACTTCAATCCACGATTGATCGGCTGCCACGTTTTACCGGCATCGTCGGAGCGGAATGCGCCCGCTGCCGAAATTGCGATGACGATTCGATTCGGATTCTTCTCATCGAGAATGATTGTGTGAAGGCACAAGCCGCCGGCGCCCGGTTGCCAGCGCGGCCCCGACCCGTGTTCGCGCAAACCGGGAAGCTCGTGCCAAGTGTGCGCGCCGTCGGTCGAACGAAACAGCGCAGCATCTTCCACTCCCGCGTAGACCGTGTCCGGATCGGTGAGCGACGGCTCGAGGTGCCAGACGCGCGCGAATTTCCACGGATGCGGCGTGCCGTCGTACCACTGATGTGTGCCGGGAACTGTTGCGTAATCGAATTTGTTGCCGACTGGCTCCCAGGTTTTGCCGCCGTCGTTCGATCGCTGAATGAGCTGGCCGAACCAGCCAGTGGATTGCGAAGCGTAAATACGGTTCGGGTCCACGGGCGAGCCTTTGAGGTGATACATCTCCCAGCCGGCAAAGTGTGGACCGCTGATGTCCCACTTCTCGCGCTTTCCATCGGATGTGAGGATGAACGCGCCCTTGCGCGTTCCAACGAGAACTCGCACTCCGCTCATTCAATTCTCCTTGTGCGCCGATGGCCGTATTCACGTCGCTCGGATTGTTGTGTGAGAGCCATTTCTCTTCTACTGACGGAGGCCGGGCGAACTGGTAAGCGAACTGGACGCGTCAATTATTTTGCAAATCGAGTCCATTTTCGCAGTTTCCGGCAGCTCTGGGCAAGTGGGAGGATTTTTGCAATCCGGGGCGAATAAGTCAGCTCGTTGCCAGGACAACAATCAGACGGCGAGGGCCGTGCGCGCCCATAACGAGAATTTTTTCTATGTCCGCGGTGCGGCTAGATCCAGTGATGAGACACAGAAAGGAATTCTGGGCCACGGTTCCGCGCTCTTGAACACGGGCCAAGGCGGCATCGATATCGGGTAGGAGCTGATTGATCGTCGCCACGACAATGTGAACCGGCGCGACGACGGAAGCGCCGCGGCCTCCACATCCGGCGGAAACGAGCACGGAACCGGTTTGCGCCACGAGCGCTTCGCACGCGGAGATCGTGGCTTGCGCGGATTCCTTTGGTCCGCTTTCGCTCGACCACTGAATCGTGCGGCCATCCTGCCATCCTGCCGCGAGTTTGCGGAGATCGGGCGAGTCTTGAACGAAGATTTCTCCGGGCGGAAGCTCGGCTAGGAGTTCCTTTATGGCCGCTCCGCTCGCGTGCAAATTGGGAACGGCGACAAATTCCGTGATGTTTATTGCGCATTCTTTCTGAAAGCGCTCGAGCAGATCGGTGACGGGAGCGAAGACCGGGCCTGCGTCGACCGGGTCGTGACGCGGAGCTTGCTCGCGCAACGCCGTACGGATGCGAGCGAGGATGGTTTCGCGGCTGGGGTTTTCAGTTTGCGGCATTGTTTTTTCCCCAGAGCGCGCGAAATGATTTTTCAGGGACGCGGGGAGCGGCATGATTCTTCGACCATGGGCCCATGGGATCGAGCGCCGTGCCGTCCAAACCCAGGCCATGCGTGATGTGGAGGGCCATGCGTGCCAGACCGCCCGCGAGCCGGAAGCGCGAGGCGCTCTGCATGGTCCATTGCCAGATTTTGAAACCAAACCGTTCGACCCACGGGCGGGCGGAATGATTCACTGCGTTGCGGCGATTTTCGAGAAGGTGATGATGCAGATCGATTTTCACCGGGCAGGCATCGGAGCACGCGCCGCAAAGGGATGAGGCGTAGGAGAGATGGTGAAACTCGTCGATCCCGCGCAAGTGAGGAGTGAGGACGCTGCCGATCGGGCCCGGATACGTGGTGCCGTAGGTGTGGCCGCCCACGGTGCGAAACACAGGGCACACGTTAAGGCAGGCGCCGCAGCGAATGCAATGCAGCACGTCGCGCTGCTCGACGTCCGCGAGCAATTCAGTTCTGCCATTGTCGAGGAGTACGACGTGGAATTCTTCGGGCCCGTCGACCTCATTCGGTTTGCGCGGTCCGCCGATTAATGTGTTGTAGCAAGTGATTGGCTGGCCGGTGCCCGCCGTTGCCAGCACGGGCCAGAACACCGCGAGATCCTGGAGCCTCGGAATCACCTTTTCGATGCCTGCGAGGGCTACATGAATGCGCGGGACACTGGTGCAGAGGCGGCCATTGCCTTCGTTGGTGGTGAGGGCAATCATTCCGGCATCAGCAACGAGAAAATTGGCGCCGCTGATTCCCATTTCGGCTGAGAAAAAATCGCGGCGGAGCGCGCGGCGAGCGGCGGCGACCAGCTCGACGGGATCGTCGGTATCGACATCACCTAATTTTTCTTTGAAAAGATCGGCGATGTCTTTCCGCGTGAGGTGCATTGCGGGCGTGACGATGTGATAGGGCGGCTCGTTTCGCAATTGCACGATGTACTCGCCGAGATCGGTCTCCATCGCCTGAATGCCGGCCTTTTCGAGCGCGGGTGACAGATGAATCTCTTCCGCCACCATGGATTTCGATTTCACCATTTTGCGAACGCCGCGACTGACAGCGAGGTCGGTGATGTAACGACAGGCTTCGGCGGAATCCGCGGCCCAGAATACATGGCCGCCGCGTTCCTTCACACGCTGTTCGAACTCGAGGAGATAGCGATCGAGGTTGTTTAGCGCTTCCCACTTGATTTCATGGCAACGCTGGCGGGCCGCTTCCCAGTCCGCAAAGCGGGAGCGGCCGCGATCATTGGCAGCG
>Ga0126371_10002405_pt1 | contig 16113 bp, 16 predicted proteins | sample PanSoiMetaPlot_4_FD_110145 | JGI IMG/M metagenome (GOLD analysis project Ga0126371, IMG submission 110145) | Tropical forest soil microbial communities from Panama - MetaG Plot_4 | ecosystem: Environmental > Terrestrial > Soil > Tropical forest > Bulk soil | place: Panama | collected 2016-02-17 | reverse complement strand
GATCCGAACGGCATCATCACCAGCTGGAATCCCGGCGCGCAGCGCATCAAGGGCTACGCGCCGGACGAGATCATCGGCCAGCATTTCTCGCGCTTCTACACCGAGCGCGACCGCGCCGCCGGCGTGCCGGCGCGCGCGCTGCAGATCGCCGCGCAGGAAGGCCGCTACGAGGCTGAAGGCTGGCGCGTGCGCAAGGACGGCACGCTGTTCTGGGCCAATGTGGTGATCGATCCGATCCGCGACGAGCGCGGCGAGTTGATCGGCTTCGCCAAGATCACCCGCGACGTCACCGAGCGCCGCGAAACCCAGCTTGCGCTGCAGGCGGCGCAGGCGCAGCGCGCCCAGGCGCAAAAGATGGAGGCGCTCGGGCAGCTGACCGGCGGCGTTGCCCACGACTTCAACAATCTCTTGATGATCGTCGGCGGCCACGTGCAGTCGCTGAAAAAGCTGGTCGCCAACGATCCCAAGGGTTTGCGCGCCGCCGAAGCGATCGAGCTTGCCGCCAAGCGCGGCGCGACGCTCACGCGTCAGCTCCTGACCTTCGCGCGCCGGCAAACGGTGCATCCCACGACCGCCTCGGTTGCCGAGCGCATCGAAGCGCTGCGCACCATGCTGGCGTCGAGTATCGGCGGCACGGTGACCTTGATCAGCGACATCGCACCGGACACCTGGCCGATCAGCGTCGATGCGAGCGAGTTCGAGCTCGCTTTGGTCAATCTCGCGCTCAATGCGCGCGATGCCATGCCGCAAGGCGGCATGATCACGCTGTCAGCCGAGAACGTGCAGCTGCGCGCGCCCGATACTCCGGCCCGGCTCGAAGGCGAGTTCGTCGCGCTCGCGGTCACGGACAGCGGCAGCGGCATCGCGCCCGATATTCTGCCGCGGGTGTTCGATCCATTCTTCACCACCAAGGAGGCGGGCAAAGGCAGCGGGCTCGGCCTGTCCCAGGTCTACGGCTTCGCCCATCAATCCGGCGGTACCGTCACCATCACCAGCGAGCTCGGCCGCGGCGCGTCGGTCACGATGTATCTGCCGCGCGCGTTGAGCGGACAGGCGGCGGTCGCCCAAGATGCGCCGCTGCAGGAAGTGCAAGGCGGCGCCGCGTTGTTGGTCGAGGACAATCCCGACGTCGCCGAAGTGACGCGCCAGATGGTCGAGCAGCTCGGCTACAACGTGCACACCGCCGAGAGCGCCGAGGCGGCGTTGGCGCTCGCCGAGCGCGTGCCGTTCCAGATCGTGATCAGCGACATCGTCATGGCCGGCAGCATGGACGGCATTGCGCTGTGCCAGGCGCTGCGGCGGCGCTGGCCGGATCTGCCGATCGTTTTGGTCACCGGCTACAGCAGTAGTGCGGCGACGGCGGAAGCGGAATTCACCGTGCTGCGCAAGCCGTTCCTGCTCTCCGAATTGAGCCGTGCCACGGCCAAGGCGCTGGCCGAAGCCCGCGCGCCCAACTCTGGCAACATCGTGCGCCTGCAAGACGCGCGGCGGGAAGGTGTAGCGAAGCGGCAGGATTAGCCTTCGCGCGCCGTCACTCGGCCGCGCTGCGGACCAGCGCCACCGGCCGTTTCGGCGTCTTGTCGACCACCAGCGTGTCGAAGTCGCGGACGATGTCCCCGGTGATGATCGGCTCGGCCGGCAATCGGTCGGTCGGCTCGTACCACGGCAGCCGCGATTTGACGTTTTCCTCGAGCGCCTTCGCCACCAGGGCGCCGATTTCCTCGCCTTCCAGCGGCACCAGGCGGTCGTCGTCGCCGTGCTTGTACAATTGCGGGCAGAAATACAGCGTGTGAATGCGCGGATCGTAGCCGTCGATCAGGAGATATGGCTTGAGCCGAAATCCGCTGAGCTTTTTGACGATCTTCCGCTCTTGAGTCGTCCTTGCGACTCGCAGCCTGCCGCCCGGGGCGCCGACAATGGTGTTGGCCTCGAGCAGGATGATCCAGTCGTTGCTGGCGACGTTGTCGTTGTGAATGGGGATGAGATGATTGGCGTCTTTGCCCATACGCGCCTCCCGTGATCCGTGCCGTTCAAGGGGTGGAAAGCCTGGAGGCATAAACGGGCGACCGAAGTTTTAGTTCCGCTCGCCCCCTCCGGTGGCTTGGCCGGGTGGTCGAAAGCGTGGCGTACTCCTGCGTGCCCGCACTTTGGCGAAGCGGGGCCGCAGCGATCATGCCTTTGTTCCGACATCCCGGCTGCGAAATTTTGCCTTGCGCCGCAGTTGTAATTCCTCAGCGAAATCGGGGATGCAGGTCATGAGTGACCGGGCAGGGGACTTTTTAATTCACTGGCTTACGCACCACGTTCATGCATTGCCGCCGGTGCAGCGGCTGGCGGAGGCTGTGCGGCTTGCCACCGAGTGTCGGAAAGATGCCGTCGCGGCCGGGATTCCGCTGCAAGAAATCCGCGACGTGGCGGGCGGTGATCTCATCCGTAAGATCCTCGAAGCGCTCGGCACTCCGGCGCTGGTCGCTGACGCGGCGCCACTCGCTCCGGACATCGACGTGCCGGTCGAGACCACGTCCTCGTAAGACGCTCAGTGCGTCCGCCCTCGTTCACCTCAGGATGAGTGATGAGGGAGCGACGGACTTACAGCTGCCGGATGGAGTCGAAATTCCAGGCGTTATTGGGCGGATTTTCGCCGATGCGCAGCGTGGTGTCGTTGACGAAGTGGTACGGCGGCACCGGCAGATTGTACGGCGCCGGCACGCCGCTATAGACGCGGCCGGCGGGGTCGTACTTTGAACCGTGGCACGGGCAGAAATAGCCGCCGATCCAGTCCGCCACCGGCGTGGTCTGGCTGGGATTCGGATAGAACAGCGGAATGCAGCCGAGATGGGTGCAGATGCCGACCAGCACGCCGAATTCCGGCTTGGCCGAGCGATGCCAGTTTTGCGCATACGGGGGCTGCTGCATCTGCTCGGAATTCGGGTCGGACAGACGCGAGATGTCCTTCTGGTTCTGCAGCATGTCGAGCGTCTGCTTGGAGCGGTGATAGATCCAGATCGGCCGCTCGCGCCAGCGCACCACGATCTGCGAGCCTTCGCCGATCTTGCTGACGTCGACGTCGATCGGGCCGCCGGCGGCAAGCGTCGAGGCGTCGGGATTCATCTGGTCGATCAGCGGCACCAAGGTCGCTGCCGCGCCGACCGCCGCCACGGTGGCGCTGGCGATGTAGAGAAAATCGCGCCGGCTCGGCTCCCCGCTGTGGGCGGTCGCCGTGGTGGATGCAGAATTCGCCATGTCCAGCCTTTCTCTCGGCCTTGACGGAATGGACCGCAAGCAGGGGCGGCCCGGGCCGGGTGGTCGGTTCGGCCGCTTTATGTCGGCAGCGGCCCGCTTCGTCAATCCAGCGTGAGGTGCACCTGCGCCGCGGTGTCTGCAGGCGTACCGGCGGCATCGATCCGGATCCAATCGACGCGGCCGATGTCGTAACCTTCCTGCGCCTGCGCCACCTCGCCGCCGGCATCGGAGGCGTCGCGGGAGCGGCCGCCGACGCGGGCGAGCCGGACTTCGAGCGGCGCGGTGAGGAACAGTCCCTGCAGGCGCACGCCGGCGGATTGTGCGGCTGCGGCAAGGGCCGCGCGTTCCTCGGGTCTCGCGAACACCGCATCGACGATGATCGAATGGCCGGCCGCGACGATGCGGTGGGCTTTGTCGCAGAGCCCGGCATAAACCCGCTCCGTCACGTCCGCCGCATAGGCCTCAGCCGGCAGCCGCTCGGTCTCGCCGACGCCGAACCGGGCCTTGCGCTCAACGTCGGAGCGCACGATCACGGCGCCCGGCATCGGCGCGACGCGCGGTGCCAGCGTCCGGGCAAGCTGCGATTTGCCGGTGCCGGACAGGCCGCCGATCGCGATCAGCGTCGGCTTGCCCGGCGTGAGCGTCCGCTGCGCGAAAGCGAAATAAGCGGCCGCCGCCTCGGCGATGCCGCGTTGCTCTTTAGCCGGCGCGCGCTCCATCCGCGCGAGAGTGACCTTGGCGCGGATCGCCGCGCGCATGGAGAGAAAGAAGGGCAGGGCCGCAAGTCCGTCGAGGTCGTCGATCCAGCGCGTTGCTTCGGCAAGGTAGCGGTTGAGAACGATGTTGGCCGGCTCGGGCAAGCCGCGCTCGACAAGATCCATCAACAGAAAGGCGAGATCGTACAGCACATCGCCCGAGGCGATGATGTCGGAAAACTCGATGGCGTCGAACAGCACCGGCCTGCCGTCGATCAGCACAATGTTACCGAGATGCAGGTCGCCGTGGATGCGGCGGACGAAGCCGCCACGGCCGCGCTCGCGCAGGAGCGGCACAATGCGGTCGTAGGCCTCGCGGCTTTTCCGGGCCAGCCCACCTGCAGCGGCAGCAAGCAATATATCGCCTCGTGCGGAAAGGGCTTCGGCGTGCTCGTCGATATAGGCGCCGAGCGCGGCGATCCACGGCTCGGCCTCGACCGGCGGCGCCTTGGCATGAGCGGCGGCCACCGCGCGGCCGAGCGCGTCGGCCAGCGCAGCGTCGATCGCGCCGGTCAAACGGTCGAGCGTGCGCGTCTCGTCGAAGCGGCGCATTTCGACAGCCCATTCAATCGGCGTGCCCTTGCCGCCGATGGCGAGCCGCCCGTTGCGCTCGCGGGTGATGGCGACCACGCCGCAATAAATTTCCGGCGCATAGGGCGCATTGACCGCAAGCTCCGCCTCGCAAGCCGCCTTGCGCTTGTCGAGCGTGGCGAAATCGAGGAATGGAAAACGCACCGCGCGCTTGATCTTCAACGCGCGATCTCCGGCCAGAAACACCGTCGCCGCATGGGTATCGATGCGCCGCACTGTCTTTACATCGGCCGCATCGTAGCTTTGTGGGTCGGCGAGAAACGCCAAAACCTCGTCCTGCGACTGGGCCGCCTCATTCATTCGGCCGCAGCCCGTACGGCACCAGCGCCCAGATGCGCTCGTGGAAATAATACAGAGCGAGCTTGGTCAAAATTTCCGCCCCGGCGATCGATCCGGCGATGACGACGCGGCCGGTAATAATGAAGCTGACCAGGAACGTGTCGAGCGACGCCGTCACACGCCAAGTGACCGATTTGGCAACCGAGCGACGATGCGCCTCAAACCCACGCAGCCAACGCATGGTGAACCTCGCCATGTGGACGGGTATGAATGCCATTAATGTAATTGCGGAAATCCTCACCGTCACGATGCGCAAGACTGGACCAATGCCCAATATCGCGGCATTCAGGTAACCATTCCGCGCCGCCCAGGAGACCGATATGCGCGCCAAGGACAACATGCGCACCGCCGCCGAGGTGCTGGTCGATCAGCTGCAAATTCATGGCGTGCAGCACGTGTTCTGCGTCCCGGGGGAGAGCTACCTCGCCGTGCTCGACGCCTTCCATGACAGCGCGCTGACGGTCACGGTGTGCCGGCAGGAGGGCGGCGCCGCCATGATGGCGGAGGCGATCGGCAAGGTGACCGGCCGGCCGGGCGTGTGTTTCGTCACCCGCGGTCCGGGCGCCACCAACGCCTCGGCGGGCATCCACATCGCGCGTCAGGATTCGACGCCGCTCGTCATGTTCGTCGGCCAGGTGGCGCGCGACATGCGCGAGCGCGAGGCGTTCCAGGAGCTCGACTATCGCGCCGTGTTCGGCTCGATGACCAAATGGGCGACCGAAATCGACGATCCGGCGCGCGTGCCGGAGATCGTGTCGCGTGCCTTCTACACCGCGGCCAATGGCCGGCCCGGACCGGTCGTCGTTGCGATACCCGAGGACATGCTGGTCGAGCGCGTCGCCGTCGCCGATGCGCCGCCGTTCGCAGTGGTCGAAACGTCGCCCGGTCCGGCGGAGCTGAAAAAATTTGCCGAGATGCTTGAGGCGGCGAAATCGCCCATCATCCTGCTCGGCGGCAGCCGCTGGTCTCAGGCGGCCAGCGATGCGGTCGGGCGCTTCGCGCAAAAGCACGCGCTGCCGGTCGCCACCACGTTCCGCCGCGCCCATGTGTTCGACGCGCTCAATCCCTGCTACGCCGGCGACCTCGGCATCGGGCCCAATCCAAAACTGGTCGAGCGCATCAAGGCCGCCGATCTCGTCATTCTGCTTGGCGGCCGGCTCGGCGAGTTGCCGTCGCAGAGCTACACGCTATTCGACATTCCGCGGCCGCAGGTGAATTTCGTCCACATTCATCCGGGCGCCGAAGAACTCGGCCGAGTCTATAGTCCGACGCTCGCGATCCATTCGACGCCGAGTGCGTTCGCCGCGGCCCTCGAGCATCTCGAACTGCGCCGCGCCGTGAAGGGACAGGGCGAAACGGCGCACGCCGATTATCTGGAATGGACCGAGAAGCCCACCGCGCAGCCGGGCACCGTCAATTTCGGCGCCATCATGGTGTGGCTGCGCAACAACCTGCCGGCCGACGCCATTATCTGTAACGGCGCCGGCAACTACGCCGCCTGGATTCACCGCTTCTTCCGCATGCGCCGGTTCGGCCAGCATGTGGCGCCAACCGCGGGGTCGATGGGCTTTGGCGTGCCGGCCGCGGTGGCGATGAAGCGGCTTTATCGAGAACGCACCATCGTGTGCGTCGCCGGCGACGGCGATTTTCTGATGAACGGCCAGGAATTCGCCACCGCCGTGCAATACGATCTGCCGTTCACGGTGCTGATCGCCGACAACGGCATCTACGGCACCATCCGCATGCATCAGGAGCGCGAATATCCCGGCCGCATCTCGGCGACGGAGCTGCGCAACCCGGATTTTGTCGCTTATGCGCGCGCCTTCGGCGGCTTCGGCGCCTCAGTCGAGCGCACCGAAGATTTTCCAGAGGCCTTCAAGGCGGCGCAGGCGAGCGGCAAGCCGGCGATCATTCGCCTGAAAATCGATCCCGACGCCATCACGCCGGTGACGACGCTGGCGAACATCCGGGCGAAATCGCTCGCTGCGCAGGGCGGCTAAGCGCGCAACGCTCGCGGCATCGCGCTCGGAACGAAAGGCTCCGCTGCGGATTGGACACCCGTAATGGAGGGTTCCGAGATGAAAACGATCCTCGCTGGCGCGATTCTGGCGCTCGGCGTCGCGCTCAGCTCCACTGCGGCCGACGCCAAGGGCTGCATCAAAGGTGCCATAGTCGGCGGCGTGGCCGGTCACTATACCGTTCATCACGGCATGATCGGCGCCGCGGTCGGCTGCTACATCGGCCGTAAGGAGGCCAAGCGGGCAGAGCGGCAAAGGGAGCTGCAGAGGCAACAGCCGCAGCAGACCCACACGCAACCGCAGTAGCCGTGGTCGCTGCGGCTATGCAGCGACCCTCCCGCTGCAGGGCAGGGCGCGGCCTTACTGTGCCTTGATGCCGGCGGCCTTGATGATCGGCCACCATTTGTCGATCTCGGCCTTCTGAAACGCGTGCAATGCTTCGGGTGTGCGCTGCTCGGGCGGATAGATGTCCTGGGCCAGGTCGAGGAGCCGCTTGCGCGTCTCATCTTCGGCGAGGGCAGCCTGCACCGCGGCGTTGAGCTTGGCGATGATCGGCTTCGGTGTACCTTTCGGCGCCCACAGCGCGTGCCAGAAGAAGAAGTAATAGCCCGGCATGCCGGCTTCGTCAGTGGTCGGAATTTCCGGTGCCACGGCGATGCGCTTCGGCGCAGTCACCGCGTAGGCCTTGAGCGCACCGGCGCGCACATGCGGCAGCGACACTGCCGGCGTGTCGAGCTGAATGTCGGTGATGCCGGCAAGGAGATCGTTGGTCGCCAAGCCCGCGCTGCGGTAGGCCACCATCTGCCAGTGCAGGCCGAGCATGTTCGCCATCAGCACGCCGGCGACATGGCTCGGGCTGCCGACGCCCGACGTGCCCATCGTGGTCTTGTCGCCGTTGGCTTTGAGCCAGGCCACCAGCTCCTTGAGGTCCTTGGCCGGCATGGTCTTGCGCGTGTCGATCAGGAACGGCTGGGTGGCGACCAGCGCAACCGGCTCGAAATCGTTGAGCAGATCGAAGCCGAGATTGTAGATGGCGCCGTTGGCGACATTGGTGCCCCACATGCCCCACAGCACGCTGTAGCCATCCGGTGGCGAGCGCACCGCACGGGTGACGCCGATGGTGCCGGCGGCTCCCGAGACGTTCTCGACCACCACCGGCTGGCCGAGATTCTTGCTCATGGCCTGCGCCATGATGCGGCCGAGCGCGTCGGTCGAACCGCCCGGCGCCAGCGGCACAATCATGTTGATCGGCCGGTTCGGATAGTTGCTTTGTGCAGCGGCCGGCGCGGCAGCGGCCAGAGCCAAGCTCGCGGCGGCCCACGCGGCGAGCAAAGTCGTTCTGCCGATCATGATCGTTTCTCTCCCTTTGCGGTCGGTTGCTTCCGGATATGCCAGAGCCGAACGCGTCACCCAAGCGCAAAGCCGGGCGCCGCGACGTTGTGGCTCCACTTGAATCGTGGTTCACATGTTGACATGCGAGGCTGATTCTATCCGCCAATGCCTTATCGCCGCACCGAAAATGTCAGCCGCCGGCTCGCGGCGCGGCGTGCCGCCATCGTTGCGGCGGCGCGCGCCGCGGCGAGCGAAGGCGGCTTGGCGGCGCTGCAGATCGAGCCGGTCGCCGCCAAGGCCGGCATCGCCGCCGGCACGGTCTATCGCTACTTTCCGGGCAAGACCGATCTGGTGACGGCGTTGCTCGGCGAAATTGCCGATGCCGAAATCGGCGCGCTGCGTGGCGCTGTGGCCGCGGCGCCAGGGCCGCTGTCAGCGCTCGCCGCCGCGATCATGACGTTTGCGGCGCGTGCATTGCGCGACCGCCGATTGCTGTATGCGGCGATCGCCGAGCCGGTCGAGGCCGACTTGAACGCCGCACGGGCAACATTGCGCAAAGCGATCGCCGCCGAATTCGCCACGCTGATCAACGCGGCGGCCTCGCGCGGACAATTGCCTGATCAGGACGCCGGGCTTGCGGCGGCAGCGCTGCTCGGCATCCTGATCGAAGGCTTGCTCGGCCCGCAGGCACCCGACGCCGCCGGCCGCGGGCGCGACGTCGTTCAGTCGCTGACACTGATCGCGTTGCGCGCGCTCGGCGTCGCCGATGCGCGCGCCCGCGGGCTTGTCGTGCAGACGCCGATGCCGCCGGATTAGCTGCCGGACGCCGACACCACGTCGCCGAACAGCTTCCAGGTCGTGCCGTCGAACTTTTGCAATTGCATCTGTTTGATCGGCGAGAAGTCGTCGGCGCTGGTGTTGAGCGTGATGCCGGGCAGCAGCATCGGCAGGGTCAGATTATGCAGGCTTGCCGCCTGCTTCATGATGTTCTCGCGGGTGAGATTATTGCCGGCGGCCTTGAGCACGGAGACCATGGTCTGCACGTTCGAATAACCGACAACGGTCTGCGCGTCGGTGACGTTGGCGGACAGCCCGTGCTTCTGCATGAAGTCGAGCCATTCCTTGTATTCCGGCGTGTTCTGCCATTGCGCGTCGGTCGGATCCTTGACGAAGTTGGCCGAGATGATGCCAACGCCCTTTTCGAGTCCGGCCGGCTTCATCACCGTGCCGACCGAATTGCCGACCGAGTTGAGGAAGTGCGTCGGCTTCCAGCCGATATCGTAGACCTTGCGGATCGCCTGCGCGGCGAATTTCGGAATCGCCGCGGTCAGCAGCACGTTGGCGCCGCTCGCCTGCAGCGCCACGATCTGCGAGTCCACGGTCGGGTCGGTGGTCTCGTAGGACTGCGTCGCCACGATCATCTTGGCGGCCTTGTCGCCGAGGCCGGCGCGCAGGCCGTTCAGATAATCCTTGCCGTAATCGTCGTTCTGATAGAGCACGGCGATCTTGGCGTCGGGCAGGTTTTTCAGAATGTAGTTGGCATAGATGCGCGACTCGGTGCCGTAGCTCGGCAGCCACATCATGGTCCAGGGAAAGTGTTTTGGATCGTTCCACTGGTCGGCGCCGGTGGCGACGAACAGTTGCGGCACCTTGTTGTCGTTGAGATAGCCGTGGATCGCCATGTTGGGCGGTGTGCCGAGCGTATGGTACATGAACAGCACGTTGTCCTGCTCGACCATCTGACGCACCAGCTCGACGGTTTTGGGCGGTGAGTAGCTGTCGTCGCGGCTGATCAGGGTGATCTTGCGGCCGTTGATGCCGCCCTGCTGGTTGATCATGCCGAAATAGGCGGCATCGACCTTGCCGAGCACGCCGTAGGACGATGCCGGGCCGCTGTACGGCATGGTGTTGCCGATCTTGATCTCGGTATCGCTGGCGCCCGGACCGTATTGACCGGCGGCGTAGGCCAGTCCGCAGGCGAGCATGAGGCCGACCGCTGACAGGCCGCCTCGCAGAGTCTGCTTCACTGTCATTCCAACCTCCCTGAGCTTGTCTGTTACTTTGCTGAAGTCGAGTTCGACAGAACTTGTTCCCCAGCCGCGCTACGCCTGGTCCGCGCCCGCAGCCAGGCGACGAGCGGACCGACCGAGCCGACCACGCCGCGCGGCATCGCATACATGAACAATAGCATCGCCAGACCGTAGATTGCCCATGGCGCGGCGTCGGAAATGTCGTTGGCGAAGTTTGGCACGAATTCGATGAAAAAGCCGCCCAGGATGGCGCCGCCGATGGTGGCGATGCCGCCGACCGCGGAGCCGACCAGAAACGACAACGACAGAAACAGGCTGAAACTCTCGGGCGCCACAAAGCCGACCACGATCGCGGACAGCGCGCCGGCGACGGCGGTGAACAGGGTCGAGGTGCCGAACGCCAGCGTCTTGTAGCGTGCGGTATGGATGCCCATGGCGGCCGCGGCGATCGAGTGGTCGCGGATCGCCATCCAGGCGCGGCCGGTGCGGCCGTTGAGCATGTTGGCGGCGACCCGGATCGCAATCAGCAGAACGACCAGAACGAAGAAATAAAGCCAGCGATCGCGATCGATCGGCAGGCCGGGCGGCGGCATGGCCTTGGCGAGATGGATGCCCTGCTGGCCGCCGGTCCAGGAAAAGTACTTCAGCGTTTGCGGGGTCGCCACCGCCATGGCGAGCGTGACCAGCGCCAGGTAGGGGCCCTCGAAGCGCAGCGCCGGCAGCCCGAACAGCACGCCAAGCGCAAAGCCGACAAACGCGGCTGCTGGCAAGGTCGCCCAATACGGCACGCCGTAGCGGTGCATCAGGATCGCGGCCGCGTAGGCGCCGGCGGCGAAGAAGCCGCCGTGGCCGAGCGAGATCTGGCCGTTGTAGCCGGTGAGGATGTTCAGCCCGAGCACGGCGATGGCGTAGATCATCACCAACGTGAGCTCGAACACGTGATAATTGCTCAGCCCGAACGGCAGTGCCGCCGCCAGCACGATCAACGCCGCGATGCCGAGGCGCCGCCAAGTGTCAACACGCAAGCCGGCTATGCCGCCGATGGCGAGCTTTTCAGTAGCGATCGCGGCGGCGCTATCATTCATGATCAGACCCGCCGCACGATCGCGGTGCCGAACAAGCCGTTCGGCCGGAACACCAGCACCACGATGATCAGGATCAACGCCACCGTGAGCTTGAGCTGGCTCGCGATCAGATAAGTGCCGACCAGATTCTCGGTTACGCCGACGATCAATCCGCCGATCACCGCGCCGACCGGGCTGGTGATGCCGCCCAGGAGCGCGCCGGTGAAGGCGTAGAGCAGCACGCCGCCCATCATGTTGGGATCGAGGAACAGGATCGGCGCCACCATGATGCCGGCGGTAGCGCCAATGGCCGCGGCCAAGCCCCAGCCGATCGCGAGCATGCGGCCGACCTTGATGCCGCACAACCGCGCCGACGCCGGGTTTTGCGCCGCCGCGCGCATCGCCAGACCGATCGTCGTGAAGCGAAAGAACACGAACAGCAGGCCGAGCATGACGAGCGTCACGGCGATGATGCCGAGATCGCGCGTCGTCATCAGCGCGCCGAACAGCGGCCGGTCCGGAAACGGGCTCGGAAACTCCTGCAAGGTGTAGGTGAACAGCCAGCCGGCCAGCGCATTGAGGATCAGCAACAGTCCGATGGTGACGACCACGGCGGCCAACACCGGCGCGTTCTCCACCGGCCGGATGACGATGCGTTCGATCAGCATGCCGCCGATGAACGAGACGACGAGGGTGATCGCAAAAGCGGCCCAGTACGGCACGTCGGCATTGACCAGCATCCAGGCGATGTAGGTCGAAAACATCGCCATGTCGCACTGCGCGAAATTCACCAGATCGGTGGCGCGGTAAATCATGACCAGTGCCAGCGCCATGCTCGCATAGATCGCGCCGGCGGCGAGCCCGGAAAATATCTGCTGCAGGAAAAGGTGCATGGGCGCGCCGGTCAGTAGCCGAGATAGGAGCGGCGGATCTGCGGATCGTCGGCGAGCGCCTTGGCGCTGCCGGAGGCGACGACGTAGCCGGTTTCGATCAGATAGGCGTGGTCGGCAAGCTCCAGCGCCAGGCTGGCGTTCTGCTCGACCAATAAAACGCTGACGCGCTCCTCGCGCCGGATGCGGTCGATGATGGCGAAGATCGCCTCGACCACGCGGGGCGCGAGCCCAAACGACGGCTCGTCGAGCACCAGAAGCCGCGGCGCCATCATCAGCGCGCGCGCGATCGCCAGCATCTGCTGCTCGCCGCCCGACAACGCGCCGGCTTGCTGGCGCCGCCGGTCGGCGAGGATCGGAAAGTAGCCGTACATCCGCGCCATGCTCTCGTGCGGCTTGCCGGCGCGGCTATAGGCGCCGAGGCGGAGATTTTCTTCGACGGTGAGGCCGATGAACGTGCCGCGGCCTTCCGGCACGTGCGCCACGCCCATGGCGGCGATCTGCTCGGTCGAACGCCGGCGCAGGGTGTCACCGGCAAAAACGATGTCGCCCTCGCTGCGTACGATGCCGCATACCGCGCGCAAGGTCGTTGTCTTGCCGGCGCCGTTGGCGCCGAGGAGCACGGTCATGCCGCCGTCTTCCACCGCAACGTCGATGCCGTGCAGCGCTTCGAACTGGCCGTAAAAAGCCTTGACCGCCTTGAGCTGCAGGATAGGCGCCATCAGTGCCGCGTCCCCAAATACGCTTCGGTGACCGCCGGGATGCCGCGCACCACCTCCGGCGTGCCGTCGGCGATGACACGGCCGAAATTGAGCACAACGACCTGATCGGAAAGACTCATCACCAGGCCCATGTGGTGCTCGACCAAGAGCACGGTGATGCCAAGCTGATCGCGGATGGCGCGGATCAGTCCGCCGAGCTCCGCCACTTCGTCATGATTGAGCCCGCCGGCCGGCTCGTCGAGCAGGATGAGCGACGGTTTGACCGCCAGCGCGCGCGCCAGCTCGACGCGTTTGCGCTGCGCGAACGTCAGGCGCGCCGCCGGCCGCGTCGCTGCGGCCTCAAGCCCGACGAACGCCAGCATGGCGCGCGCGGTGCGGTCGAGGTCATGCTCTTCGCGGCGCGACGCGGGCAGGGTGAAGGCGTCGGTGAGCGGCCCGTTGCGACAGCGCGCATGGCCGCCGACCTTGACGTTGTCGAGCACCGTCATCGAATCGAACAAGGTCGGGCTTTGAAAGGTGCGGCCGATCCCCAAACCGGCGATGTCGAACGCGGTGCAGTCGGCGAGCGAGCGGCCGTCGAGGCGGATGTCGCCGCGGGCCGGGCGATAGAGCCGGCTCAGGCAGTTGAACAACGTGGTCTTGCCGGCGCCGTTCGGGCCGATCAATCCGGCGATCCGGCCGGCAGCGATCGAGAACGTAACGCCGTCGAGCGCGACGATGCCGCCGAAGCGCATGGTCACGTCCGCGACTTCAAGCAGCTGCGTCATGCGGAGCGAATCGCCATCCGGCTATCCTCCCGCTCGCGTTTCCCCTCGGCGGTCGCCTTGCCGCGGCAAGGCAACGTATTGATCCGGCTTATTGCACCGCCGGTTCAACCCAACGCTGAGCAGCGTGACACGCCCGCTATTCGCGCGTCAACGCGACTGAAAGGCATAATTTGACGTGAAAAGGTGCATTGCGGCGCCGCGCCGTCCGGCCGCGAACGGGCTGCGACCGCTCGCCTTCAGTGTGACAGCAGCGTCGGCGCCGTCATGGCGCGCAGGATGCTGCGGGTGACGCCGCCGAGCACGAATTCGCGCAAGCGCGAATGGCCGTAGCCGCCCATGACGACGAAATCGATGTTGGCGTCGGCGGCATGCGAGAGCAGCGCGTCGGCGACGTCGATGTCGCCGCCGCTGATGCGCTTGACGTCGACATTGAGGCCGTGCCGGGCGAGGTGCTGGCCCATGTCGGCGCCCGGAATTTCATCCCGCTTGCCGCGCTCGTTGCCGGCGATCACCAATTCGACCTGGCCGGTGCGCTCCAGAAGCGGCATGGCGTCGGCAATGGCGCGGGTCGCGGCCCGGCTGCCGTCCCAGCACACCATCACCCGATCGAGCTTGAGCGGCGCCTTCTGAATGTACGGCACCACGATCACCGGCCGGCCGGATTCGAATAGCGCGCTCTCGGCGATCAGCTCTTCGACGGTATCGTTTTCGGGCTCGGCCTGGCCGACGACGACGAGGTCGAAGCGCCGCGCGATCAGGCCGAACTGCTCGCTGGCACCGGCGAGGCTGGCGGCCACCTTGACCGGCTCAGCGCTGAGACCTGCCCGCGACGTTGCCGCGGCAAAGCGGTCGAGCGCGGCTTTGGCGGCGGCCTCGCTGTCACGCTGCTGGGTTTCGATGACCTCGGGCGGGATGTAGCCGGTCGACGCGACCGGCACGATCGCGTCGTAGACAAAGGCGACGCCGGTCACATGCGCATCGAGCGCGCTGGCCACGGAGACGGCGTAATCGCCGGCGTATCCGCCGGCTTCGCCGACGCTGAGATTGACCACGATGTCCTTGATCATTGCGGCATCTCCTGGTGCCAACCGGCGACTTCGGTGTCTAAGTGTCGCGATTATACCCGCCCGTCATTGAGGGAAATCAAGCACGTCGTCGGCCGGCTATTTCTTCTTGGCGCCGTCGGCATCGAATTGGCTGAGGAACGCCCATAGATCGGCGACCTTCTTCTCGTCCTTGAGCCCCGCAAACGGCATCTTGGTGCCTTTGACCGTGGCCTGGGGGTCGTTGATGTACTGCTTGAACGTGGCTTCGTTCCACGTGATGCCGGAATTCTTCATCGCCTCCGAATACGGATAGTCGGCAACGCTGCCGGCCTTGCGGCCGTCGAGGCCGTTGAGCTGCGGGCCCAGCATGTTCTCGGCGGTGTCGCCGATCTGATGGCAGGCCCGGCACACGGCAAACTCGCGCTCGCCGTCAGCGGCGCTCTGCGCGGCGGCCGCGCCCGCCGATGCGGTGACGATCATAACTCCGAGAAGCAATATCCTCATCCCTGCGTTTCCTTTTTCGATTTCAGGCCCCGACCCCTTCAAGCGAGCCCGTTCCAGGCTGTCAACGGCGAAATGGCCCAGGCCGCGCTGCGACATGGCGGGCCCAGCGCGACTTTGGCGCTGTGCTATAATCAGATCAGATGACGTCCTGAAGCGCGGAGCCGAACGTGCCAGTCGCCATGCCCTTACCCGATGACGCGGTGCTCGCGCGCCGCGCCGAGATCGTCACGGCGCTCAAGCGTATCGTGCCGGGCGAAGGCGTTATCGCGTCCGACGAGGCGATGCGGCCGTACGAGAGCGACGGCCTGACCGCCTACCGTCAGCTGCCGATGGTCGTGGTGCTGCCGGAAACCACCGCGCAGGTCGCCGGCGTGCTCGGCTACTGCCATCGCGAGGGCATCAAGGTCGTGCCGCGCGGGGCCGGGACCTCGCTCTCCGGCGGCGCGCTGCCGCTCGGCGACGGCGTGCTCCTTGGCATGGCCAAGTTCAACCACATCCGCGAGATCGACTTCGACAACCGTGTCGCCGTGGTCGAGCCCGGCGTCACCAATCTCGCCGTGTCGCAGGCGGTCGAGCATGCCGGCTTCTATTACGCGCCCGATCCGTCGTCGCAGATCGCCTGCACCATCGGCGGCAATGTCGCGGAGAATTCCGGCGGCGTGCACTGCCTCAAATACGGCGTCACCACCAACAACGTGCTCGGCTGCGAGCTGGTGCTGATGACCGGCGAAGTGCTGCGCCTCGGCGGTAAGCATCTCGATGCTGCCGGTTACGATCTGCTCGGCATCGTAATCGGTTCGGAGGGATTGCTC
>Ga0126371_10002404_pt1 | contig 16113 bp, 12 predicted proteins | sample PanSoiMetaPlot_4_FD_110145 | JGI IMG/M metagenome (GOLD analysis project Ga0126371, IMG submission 110145) | Tropical forest soil microbial communities from Panama - MetaG Plot_4 | ecosystem: Environmental > Terrestrial > Soil > Tropical forest > Bulk soil | place: Panama | collected 2016-02-17 | reverse complement strand
GCAAACCAGTGGCGGAAGCGATGGCGGTGGGTGCGCGCGGGCATACAAGATCGACGTACGCGCTGGCCATTACCGGCGTGGCGGGTCCGGGAAGCGGCGGCGATGCGGCTCCGGTCGGCACCACGTTCATTGCTCTGGCCGACAACGAAGGCACGCAGGTGCTGCAGCGGCAGTTCATCGGCGACCGCACGCGCATTCGCAATTTCGCTTCGCAGCTGGCGCTGGATTTGCTGCGGCGGAGAATCGCCGGACGAGTGTAGGGGCACGTCAGAGACCTGCCCCACTACAAACTTAAGCGCACCACCGTTTCCAGATGGTAGGTCTGCGGGAAGAGATCGACCAGCGTCATCTTCTGGATCTGATAACCCGCGGCGCGCAAGGCCGCAAGATCGCGCGCCAGAGTGGCGGGATCGCACGAGACGATCACCAGATTGGGCGGCCGCAGCCCGGTGAGACGTTGGACGACAGTCTTGCCTAGTCCGGCGCGCGGCGGGTCGAGCAGGACGAAATCCGGCGCATGGTCCATCGCTTCAAGGTGCTCTTCGGCCGTCGCTTTGGCCGCAGACACGTTCGAGCGTCCGGCACGCTCGAGGTTGAACTGCAGGTCGCGCACCGCGGCGGAGCCGGATTCCACCGAGGTGACGGTGTGAAGTCGCGCGCCGAGCGGCAGCGAAAACAGACCCACGCCGGCGTACATTTCCAAGGCCGACTCGCCCGCGGCTCCCGCCAACGCGGTTTCTACCAGCTGGTCCAGCAAGAAACGGTTCGCCTGAAAAAATGACTGGCCGCCGACGCGATACTGTCCGCGATAATCGAGGGCTCCGGGTACGAGCCCGGGAATCTGTTCCGCGCACCAATCGAAGAAGCGGCGCGCGACCGGCTGCGTCGCATCGATGACGTTCAGCTGCACCTGCGCCTCATCGGTAAAGAGTTCGAGGGCGCGCAAGAACCGCGGCCAGCGTGAGTCGCGCAACATTCCGTTCAGCGCGGCGATGGTTTCATTCAACTTGGGCGAAGCGATCGGGCAACGGTCGATGGCGCACAGGGTGTGCGACCGCGCCTCCCAGTAGCCGATGCGGCCGCCCTCGATGTGGAGCTGCACGCGGTTGCGGTAACCCCATGGCTCGCCGGCGACGACCTCGATATCATCCGGCGGATCGATTTTGCCCACTCGCCGCAGTTCTTCGCGCAGGATTTCCCGCTTCGCCGCCAATTGCAGCTCGTACGGCGCGTGCTGGTAATGACAGCCGCCACAACGTCCGAAGTATGGGCAGGGCGCCGCCACGCGCTCAGGCGCAGGCTGCAGCACTTCCAGGGCGCGCGCCCGCACCAGTCCCGGTTTTTCGCGCTCCGCCTGCGCGCGAATGCGTTCGCCCGGCAGGACGAACGGCGCCAGGACGACACGGCCATCAACACGGCCGAGGCCCTCGCCGCCATACACCAGCTTCTCCACGGTGACTTCATAATTGCTTACGATAGGGATTTACCCCCGTTCCCTCTATCATGAAAACACGAGTCTTTTCCGGAATGCAGCCAACCGGAAATCTTCACATCGGAAACTATCTAGGCGCACTGAAGAACTGGGTGCGCATTCAGAAGGAATACGAGTGCATCTTCTGTATTGTCGATCTGCACGCCATCACGTTGTATCAGGATCCGGCGGAACTGCGCGGCAAGATCCGGGAGATCGCGGCGCTGTACCTGGCAGCGGGGATCGATCCCAAGGTCTGCGCGATCATGGTGCAATCCGAGGTTCCGGCACATGCCGAGCTGGCGTGGATGCTCACATGCGTCACGCCGGTAGGCTGGCTGGAGCGGATGACGCAATACAAAGCGAAGACAGCCAAGCAGGAATCCGTGGGGGACGGCTTGCTGCAGTACCCGGTGTTGATGGCGGCGGACATTCTGCTGTATCAGGCTGGTATTGTCCCGGTAGGCGAGGATCAGGCCCAGCATCTGGAACTGACGCGCGACATCGCGCAACGCTTTAACTCGCTGTATGGCGAAACCTTTGTGGTGCCCAACACCAGCTTGCCCACGGTGGGCGCGCGCATCATGGGACTCGACGATCCGACGCAGAAGATGAGCAAATCGGCCAGTGGAGCGCACCACGCGGTGGCGCTGCTCGACGCACCCGAGACGATCCGCAAGACGATCATGCGCGCCACCACCGATTCCAAGCCAGCGGTGGACGTTGAAACCGCGGGACCCGGCGTGCTGAACCTGCTCGCGATTTACCAGGCGTTCTGCGGCGCCACTGACGACCAGATCAAGCAGCAGTTCAGCGGCATGCGCTACGGCGATCTCAAAAAGCAGGTGGCGGAGATGGTCATCTCGCACCTGGAGCCGTTCCAGCAGCGCTACCGCCAGATCACGGGCGAGGCCGGCTATCTCGATCGCGTCTTACAGGAGGGCGCCGCACGCGTCGCGCCGGTCGCGAACGACACGGTGAGGCTGGTGAAAGAGCGGATGGGCCTGTACACTGCAAATGGCTAAGGGTCATTGACAGGCGCGATTCCTCTGCATTACCTTGAGACCATGCTTTCCGAAAACACTCAAATGATCCGGCGTTTTAGCCTCTTCTTCCTGGCTGCCGCGGCACTTCCGGCTTTCGCGCAGACGGACGTGAAGACAACGTTCGTGAAACACTTGAAAACTTCGCGCGATTTCACTCTGAAGGTAGCCAATCAGATGCCGGAAGACTCCTACAACTTCAAACTCACACCGCCGCAGATGAGCTTTGGCGAGCAGATGGTCCACCTGTCACAGGCGGTGGGCTCGTTCGTGGCAACCATTCAAGGTCAGAAGCCGAGCTTTGGCAAGCCGGCGTCGATGGGCAAGAAGGACATCGTCGCGTTCATGCAGAAATCGTTTGACGGGGCCATCGACGGTGTTTCCAAGATGACTTCCGAGCAACTCACGAAGACCTACAACACGGGCGATGGCTCGATGACCGGCATGGAAGTGCTGATGTTTATGCTCGATCACACCACGCATCATCGCGCTTCGGCGGAAATGTATCTGCGCGCCAAAGGCATCACGCCGACGGAATACGAGTTCTAAGATCGGAAAGCGTCATCGGGCCGGGGCGTAGCCGAAGGTCATCGTGATGGAAACGCTGCGGCCCGGCAACAAGGTGAGGGCGTCGCCCGGCGCCGGCGTGTTGCTCTTGCCCGAGAACGGAACCACGCCGACAATATTGTGCTGGTCCAGCAGATTGTTGATCGCAAAGCGAATTTTGGTTCCGCGCAGGAAACTGTCTCCTCTGACAGTGTAGTTAAAGAACAGGTTCGTCACATTGAACGGGTTGATGGTGACGGCTTGGTTGATCGTGCCGTTGTCGTTGTACATGGTTCCGACACGTTTGTTAAACATGCCGATATCCCAGTTCTTCTGCTGATAGGTCAGGCCGATCGCCTCGGTGTTTTTAGGCGTATTCGCGATCCACAAGCCGCCGTTCGCATAGCTCCGGCCTTCCTGGTACTTCGCCGCGCCAAGCGTCCCGTTCAGATAAAAGCTGAGACCGTGGCCAACCTGGATATTGCTCTCGGCTTCGACCCCCTTCGTGTTCGACGGGCCCGTCTGATAAAAGTACGCCTCGCCGGTGGTCGGGTCGATGAAAGTGGAATACGGGTTCTGGAAGTGGCTATAGTATGCGTCGACATCCAGAGTCCAGCGATTGAATTTCGTGACGGAACCGATCTGGTACGTTTTGACAGATGTCGGGTGCGGGAGGACTGCCACTTGGGTGATTCCCGAGTTCACGGCTTGGCCGTTCGCCCCGGAGTCAAACACGCTGCTTGGTGGAATATTGCTGCCGGTCCCGAACTGCGCGTATGCCGTCCAATTGGTCTTGAGCTTGTAGCGCAGGCTGGCTGAGGGCATCCAGGAGCGGTACTGAGCCTCGTGGTATGCGAACGGCGCGCCGCCAACACAAACCGTCGTCTGGTTGACCTTTGGTGTGGAGAGCACCCCCCCCACGCACCCGACCCCAGTCTTGCCGTTATCCTGGAACTGGGTCAAATACATTCCGTATTCAGCCACTTTTATTCCGGCCAGCGCGCTGAGTTTCGAGGTGATGTTGTATTCATACTCGACGAACGGCTGCGCCGAAAGCGTGGTGAAGTGCTCATGAAAGTTGGCCAACAGCGAATCCTGCCAGGTGCGCGGATCCGTGGGAATCTGGTAACGGTCCGTATACGCCCATTCGAACCATAAACCCGTCCGCAGGACGCCGCGCGCCATTTCATAACTCACCGTCGCGATATCGCCCACTTTGCGATAACCATTCAGCTTGTCGACGCCACTCGTCGGAGTGATCGACTGCGTCCCGGGGAGGAAGAATCCGTCCGCCTGAATTGACGGGTTGTTGTAGTTCTGCTTGTTCCAATAACGGTAGGTGTACAGCTTGTTGTCGAATTTCCAGCCTCGGCCCAACTCGCTGTGGATGCTGATGTATTCGAAGTCTGTTTGTACGTGGTAGAAGTTATAGCCGTAGTAATTCGGCTGCGCCGGATCGTTGCTCAACAGATAGTTGTCCCCGAACTCGGCGATCTGGGCACGCGTCGGCCCCTTGAGGTTGGGCGTGTTCGTCCATAGATCCACCAAGCCGCCGAACAATGTGATCGTCGTGCGGTCGTTGAGGCGATACTGATACTTGAGGAATCCGGCGACGCGTTTTTGATAGTTGAACGTCTGGTATCCGTCCGAGAGCATCTGGTGCACGTTAGCGGTTACGCTGGATTTCTTGCCCGGGCCAAACTGTCCGGAATCCGCATCCAGAGCGAGCATTCTTGTATTGAAGGAACCGTAAGACGCGGTGGCGCGGATATCGGGAGAATACGCCACGCTGCGCGACAGCAGGTTGACGGTTCCACCGAAATTCGTCGGCCCAATTGAAGAGGCTGATCCTGGGCTGCGGTCGAAATCAACACCCGCAATGAACTGACTGGGGAAGAATGCCCACGAGTGGTGCGTCGGATCGTTAGTGTCGTTAAAGGGAATTCCATCGGCTTGCATCGTATATTGGCCATCTTTGAAACCGCGGAAATAGGTTTTGCTGTCTCCCAAACCGACGCCATTGGGGTTGACGCTCCACGTGCCCGGCGCGTTGTTGAGCAGTTCAGTGTAGTCCGCAATCGGCGACGCGAAGTTTTGTATGTACTCTGGACTGATCTCCGATCGCGCCGACCGGGCATCCAACGTGTTCTGCGAAGGGGCGGTCTCCGCCGCCACCGAAACCGTTCCTTCCACCGTGATGCTTTGCGCCAGTTCTCCCACATTCAAAGACAGGTTGACGGTCTCCGTGCCATTGGACGCCAGCTTGACTCCTGTGCGGCGGCTCGATGCAAAGCTGGGAGCGGAAGCCTCCAGTGTGTAAACACCGGCGGTCAGCCCAGAAACAGAAAATTTCCCTTCCTGATCGGACACCAAGACGTGCGGAGAACCGGAGGATTCGCTTCTCACAGTAACTTCGGCGCCGGGAATCGGCTTGCCGGACACATCCAAAACCGCGCCCGCGATGGTCCCGGTGTCGCCCGGGTTTTGCTGAGCGTAACTGGGGAGAATTCCGAGCAGCGATACGACGAGACAGACGAATAGTTTTTGGGCGCGAATAGCAGACACGATCCCTCCTGAACCAGTGAATGAAGGATGGTAGCAGCGATGTTTTACATAGCGATGACGGTTCAATGAATTCCCATTGACAGCGCGCGGATTGCATCCGCGATACCATCAGTACTTGAACCCCCAACCGCAAATTCTCATCCTCGACGCAGGCGGCCAATACTGTCACTTGATCGCGCGCAAGGTCCGAGACCTCGGTGTCTACGCCGAAGTCCGCGCAAGCGAGACTCCCGCAGCCGAGTTATGCGCTGCGAGAGGGCTGATCATTTCGGGCGGGCCGAGCAGCGTCTATGACGTAGAAAGTCCGACCGTCGACCCCGCGATCTTTACGCACGGCCAGGCGGTGCTGGGAATCTGCTATGGCCATCAGCTGATGGCGCATCTGCTCGGCGGCGAAGTGAAAAAAGGGGAGAAAGGGGAATACGGCCTCGCCACGCTCGATCTGGAGGCTACCATCGACCCGCTATTCACCGGGCTTTCGGGCCGCCAGCAGGTTTGGATGAGCCACCGCGATCTCGTTGTCAGTCCGCCAGAGGGTTTTGCCGTAGTGGGACGCACGGACACCTGCGCAGTTGCCGCGATGGCCAACCCCGGACATCGGCAATACGCAGTGCAGTTCCATCCCGAGGTGGTCCACACCACGCACGGAAAAGAAATCCTCGCGCACTTCGTTTTCGGCGTCTGTCAGTGCGAAAAAGACTGGGCCGCACGCCACCGCGCGCCTGTAATCGAGCAAGAGATCCGGGCTGCTGCCGGCTCGCGCAACGTCTTCTTCTTCGTCAGCGGCGGAGTGGATTCCACTGTCGCCTTCGCGCTCTGCACGCGGGCGCTCGGCGAGAACCGCGTACGGGGAGTCTATGTGGACACCGGGCTGATGCGGGAAGGAGAAACGGATTTCGTCGGCCGCATGCCGGGAATCTCGGTGGAATGCGCCCAAGAACAGTTCCTGGGCGCGCTGGAGAGCGTTACGGACCCCGAGCAGAAGCGCCACATTATCGGGGAGGAGTTTGTGCGCGTACAGGAGCGGGTCATTGCATCGCGCCGCCTGCTGGACGAACACTGGATTCTCGGCCAGGGCACGATCTATCCGGACACGATTGAGTCGGGCGGCACAACGAAGGCCGCGCTGATCAAAACGCATCACAACCGCGTGGCGGGGATTCAGAAGCTGATCGAAGCCGGCCGCATCGTCGAGCCGCTCAAGAGTTTCTACAAAGACGAAGTTCGAGAAGTCGGGCGAGAGCTCGGCTTGCCGGGCGAGTTGCTCGACCGCCATCCCTTCCCCGGCCCCGGCCTGGCCATCCGCTGCCTCTGTTCGGACTTCGACGGCGCCGTGCGCCAGATTCCGGAAGGATTTGTGATTCCGGTGCATTCGGTCGGCGTACAGGGCGACTCGCGCAGCTATGCGCCGGTCTTAGCGATTGACCGAATGGATCACATCTACGCCACGGAATTGATTAACCGGCTGTCCAACGTAAACCGCGTCATTGCCGAGGTGGCTGTGCACGCGCCCCTGGCCCAGTTGCGTGTCCGCAGCTGCTCGCTCACGGCCGAGCGGCTGGCGCGGTTGCGGAGGGCCGATGCCGCTGTACGCCATCTCTCTCAAGAAACCGGGTTTGACCATCGCGTCTGGCAGTTTCCGGTGGTTCTGATCCCGCTAGGCACGCCGGATTCACCCGATTCAATTGTGCTGCGGCCGATTCACTCGGTGGACGGGATGACCGCGCAATCGGTCCCGATGGATCCAGAGTTGTTACATCGGATCACAAAGGAACTGCTGGCGCAACACGGAATCGCGGCGGTTTTTTACGACCTGACCCACAAGCCCCCCGCCACAATTGAGTGGGAATAACGCGGCTACGGCAGCCGCATGTCGATGCCGGACTCGCGATTCAGCCGCTCGGTCAACGCCTTGTCCACCATCGACAGAGACACCTGATTGTGAGTGTTCCCGGAAGTGAAGTAGTGCAGCGTATCGCCCTCCACCCAGAACGCAACCGCCGAGTAGATGGTGTGGTCCGTGAACGCGATCAAATAGTGCTGGGTCTCCGGAGGAGCGGGCTCCGTGGACGCGGGCTGCGGTGTCAAGTCACCGGGACCGGCCGAGGCGTAACCGTCCGGCGGTGGGAGCATCACGGGCTGCTGGACCGAAGGATACACGACGACAACATTCGGTTGCTGGGGAGGTGGCGGCGGGGCCGCACCGTCCGTCAAGTAAGGATTGTCATAAAAACCGCCGGCATAGACAGGCACGGGATACGGCAGCAAGCCGCCATTGTTGCCCAGGCCGCCGTTGTTGCCCCGGCCCCCAAATCGCCCGAAATTCCCTCGGCCACCGACCACCGCTCCGCGGCGAGCCAGGAATGTCGGATCGGTCACCGCGCCGGGAATCACCAGCCGAGGAAACCCGAATCCGCTCGGGAATGCCGCATTACCAAAAAACCGAGTGACACCTGGTAATGCGGAAGTGCCCCCGGGAAAAACCGCGTTGCCGAAAGAACCCACAACAAAAGGCTGGGTATTTGCGAAGACGCCGCGATTTTGAACAAAAGGCTGGGAATTTACGATGCCGCCGCGATTTTGAGCCCATCCCGCAACGGAAAAAAACAGCACTAGACCGAACCCGGCGAGAGCTTTCATCAGATCCGCCCTTCTACCGACATTCTACGCGAAATTGCGCTCCACGGTTACCGGAGGAAGGTTACTGCTTTCTTGGGGCGGCTCCGGGAGCGGCAGGGGTACGCGCGGGTGCGGCCGGACGCGGTGCGGCAGGGCCTGGAGCCGCCGATGGAGCCGAGGTTCCTCCGGCGGACGGATTCGCCTTATCGTAGAGCGCGATGATGTCAGCAGTAATGTCGACCGCCGCGGCCCTCCACAAGACGCCCGTCTGCGGGTTGCTCACATCGAGGATGACGCCGAATCCGTTGTCGGTCGCATATTTTTCGAGCACCTTCATCATTTTGGCGCCCAGTTCCTGCATGACCTTGCTTTCTTCCTCCTGCACGTCGGCGTCAAAATCCTCGCTGTCGCGTTTCAACGAGGTGGTCTTGGAATCGATGTCGCGCATGAGCTTGTTCTTCGCCTCATCGCTCATGGTCGCACTGCCCTTGCGCAACTGGTCTTGCGAGGTGTTAATTTCACCCTGTTTCTTTTCCAGTTCCGACTTCTTGGGGGCGAACTTCGCCTGCAGCTCATTGGCCGCTTTCTGGCCGTCCTTTGTGCCAAGGAGAGCCTCTTGCACGTGGATCACGCCGACCTTGGTAGGCGGGTTTTGAGCGGGGAGCGCCATCGCGGCTCCGAACGCCAGCACGGGAATCAGATAGTTTTTCAAGCTCGAAACTCCTAAATCTTCAAAATACTAGCATATCGAACAAACCGCGATTGTTAAAACGTCCGTCCGACGGTAAAGCGGAAAAGTGTGTTCCGCTCAAAGAACGGCGTGGCTTGGCCAAACGTCGCGACCGCGCTGTTAAACGTTGCGGCGTTGGGGTAGAAAGCCCGGTCGGCGACAATGGGAGGTTGAATGTATTCGCGAACTTTGGTGGGATTGTAGGCCCAGTACACACGGAACGGAGCCTGCACAATCGGCAGCAAGACCTGGATTTCGAGACCGGTTGACGTACGCAGATTCTGTGTGCCAGGCGCGATCTTGACCCTGCCATCGAAAGCCGCCTGCGGAAACTGCAGATTCAGATTGTCCACCTGGCTTTGCACCATCTTCAGCTCGTTGGGCCGCAGAATGCGGTTGAGACCGGCATCGGCGAAGATCGCCAGCGTCACAGGCCCAACAATCGGAATGCGGTATTCGAAATTGCTGATGACGGTTGTATCGCCACCCGGTGTAATTAGCTGATAGCTCGGCACCGTCATTGTGACGTCCTGATTGGTGGCGACGCCGTTGACAAAGACCTTCTGGGTGCGGTGCGTTCCGTCGGCGTTCAGGATGGGCACTTGCGCGCTCGAAGCAATGAACGCAATGGGAGTGATCTCGAAGAAATCGTAACCCCGGACATCCTGCTCGCCTCCGATGTACCGGCGCGAGAACGGCGGAACCTCTTTACCGCCGTAGCCGGTAATGAGAGACCCGGAGAGATGGAAGGCCAGTATGTGCGTCTTATGCCAAGGCGCCGGCTTGAAGTATTTGGCGTCGATCGCCGGCCCGATCGTATTGACGTTGCCGCCCAACCCGCTCCCCGCAAAACTGGTGGAAACGTAGATGGATCGGCCCGCAGTCGGGTTGATGGGCGAGTTTACCGAATTATAGGTGTACGAGGGGGTAATACTGCTCGTCTTGACGCCGTTCAACTGGCTCGGTCCGGCTACACTGGCGAAGTAAAGATACTGGAAATAACTAGTTGCCGCTGCCGTATTCGTTTTGATATCCGAAATATCGTAACCGTAGGTAATTCCTACGCGCGCGAAGCTGCGCTTAAGGGGGTAGCTGCTGGAAACCGTGAAGCCCTTGCTGTTCTGTACATAGTTCAGCAGGTTTCCCTGGCCAAGCTGGTTGTACAGAGGCGTGAGATCGTATCCGGCGAAGATCGAAGCCTGGCGCGCCTGGTTGAAGTCGTAGCGCGTCAGGTAAACGCGAAAACCGAGCTGGATCGGCTTGTCGAGGAAATAGGGCTCGGTAAAGCCGAAGCTCACGCTGCGCAGAATCGTCCCGAGCTGAGAATCGACGGACAACGTCTCGCCCAGCCCCAGAAAGTTGTTGGTGGAGTAGTTGAATCCGATGAAGCTGCCAGCGAGGCCGGACACGCCGCCACTCAATCCCACCGAGTTTTTGCCGCGCTCTTTGACCTTCAACGTGATATCGACCGTATTCGACTGCGGATTGCGGTTGATGGTGGCGGCGTCTTCCTTCTTCAACGTCTCGAAATACCCGAGCTGGTTCAGCCGCAGGATGCTGAGATCCCAGAGTCGGGTGTTGAACATGTCCCCTTCGTCGAGTAGGATTTCGCGGCGAATCACCTTGTCACGCGTAGTGGTATTACCGGAAAAATCGAGCCGGCGGACGAAGAACTGCTTGCCTTCATCGGCGGTGAGCGTCAGGTCGACCTGATCGGAATTCGGTTGTATGTCGAACGACGGTTCTGGGACGAAATCGATGTAGCCAAACTCGCCGTAAAGGTTGCGCATGTTTTCCAGGCCCTTACGGAGCTTGGCGGTGGAAAAGATGTCCCCCTCCTTCATCTGGAACAGGGTGGGTGTCAGGCTCTGCGGCGTCCGGAACAACTTCACTCCGACGTAGTTCAGCATGTGGAGATGATAGAGACGGCCTTCCTCGACTGGAATGGTGATATCGGCGAAGATGCCGGGATTGTTGGGCTTAACGATGGGAAGGCGCCAGCCCTCGCCGCCGGTGCGGCGCATCTTGACCGTCTCATCGAGCGCTTTTGCAGTGAAATACCCTTTGTCCTGATAGGCTTGCCGGATTCGTTCCTTGTCCTCGTCGAGTTTCTCGGGGTCGTAGGTCTTCGCGAAAAGATCTTCCAGGAAAATGGAGTACGGGATGCCGATCGGCCGCGAATTCTTCATGGCGCGCACCACCTGCCGGCCGGTAAACTCCTCGTTGCCCTGGATCTCGATCTTGCCCACCTTCACCTTGGGTCCTTCATTCACGTTGAAGGTGACTTTGAGCGAAGAGGGAGGCAATTGCTCAATGACCGGATCGACCGTGGCGTACTGCCGGCCGCGCTCGGCCAGGAATTCCTTAAGCACTACGGCCGCACGCTGCACCTTGTTCGGGTCATACTGCGATTCGACGGACAACCCGACTTTGCGTTCCTTGAAGCGGTCCAGAATCTCGGAAACGGTAACAGAGTGGATGCCCGCGTAGTCGATCGACCGCACTACCCGCCGCTCCGTCACCACAAAAGTCAGGTTCACCCCCGTGCGGCCCGGTTCGGCTTCCAGGACGATATTGTCGAACCGCTGCGTATTCCAAAGGGCCATGTAGTCGCGTCGCAAGGTGTCTTCGTTGTACACGTCGCCCGCCTTGCTCACGATTAGGGCCTTTAGCGTGTCTTGGGGAACGCGCCGGGTCCCGCGGAATGCAATGCTTTCGATGATCTGTCCGGACGGCTGGATCGCCACAGTTGGTTGGGGCGGTGTTTCCAACCGGGGCTGCCCGGGAGGCGCCGGGGGTTGCGCCGGTGGAGGCTGCTGGGCCGGCTGAGCAGGCGCCGCTTCGGGGACCGTCTCAAACGGGTTGGGGGCACGCGGGGTTTGCCCGGCGGGCGCTGGCGCCGGTGCCTGTCCCTGCCGGGGTGGAGGCGACTGCGGTTGCTGGGCTCTCAACGGAACCATCAACGGTGCGCAGAAAATCAGAGGTATAAACGCCAGGCGCCGTCGCCTGTGAAGCTTCATCGAAACATGCCTTTCCACTCTGCGCGCCTACAATGACAGTGATGCACGGATTCCCGTTCACCTCGGTACAGATCGGTTGCCAAGTTGGTAAGCCATTATTTTACCGGATGTTGGGGGCAATAGCCAACGAGCGGCAGGCGCTACACTGTGAACCTCCGTCACACCGGATTGGCGGCGCCGAAGGGCCTAAGCCGGCACCGCCGAACGGATGAACGTGACGATGGAGTCCAGAGAAGCCCCCGGCTGAAACACCGCTGCTACGCCCTGGCGCCGCAGGGCATCGGCATCTTCGTCGGGGACGATGCCCCCCACGATCAACTTCACATCGCCCATGTCCTTTTCTCGCAGCAGTTCCAACACCCGCGGGACGATGGCATTGTGGGCACCCGACAGAATCGAAAGCCCGATCACCTGGACGTCTTCCTGTAGCGCCGCGTTGACAATCATTTCCGGCGTCTGGCGCAAGCCTGTGTAAATGACCTCCATGCCGGCATCGCGCAGCGCCCGCGCGATCACTTTGGCCCCCCGGTCATGGCCGTCCAGCCCCGGCTTGGCCACCAGCACTCGAATCGGTCGCGGCATTTCTTATAGGTGACTCGTCTCCTGGTAGGTACCAAACACGGCGCGTAACGCATCGCAAATCTCGCCGAGCGTCGCGTAGGCGCGCACCGCGTCCAGAATCGCCGGCATGGTATTCTCGCTTCCTTCCGCGGACCGGCGTAACGCATCGAGACTCTGCTCGACGCGCCGGTTAATGCGGCGCTTTTTCAAGGCAGCGAGCTTCTCGGACTGCTTGCGGGCAGCCGTCTCACCGATCTGCAGCAACTCGATGGGCTGGTCGTCGGATTGAAACCGGTTCACGCCAACGATTACCCGTTCCTCGGCCTCCACCTCACGCTGATACCGATAGCTCGCCGTGGCGATTTCCCGCTGCGGGAACCCGGCTTCGATCGCCTTGATCATTCCACCCATGCCGTCGATACGCTGGATGTAGTCATTGGCGGCTTGCTCGGTCTCCAGCGTCAGCTTTTCCAGGAAATAGCTGCCGCCGAGCGGATCGGGTGTCTGGGTGACACCGGTCTCGTAAGCCAGCACCTGCTGCGTGCGCAGCGCGATGGTCACGGCATGCTCGCTCGGCAGGGCGTATGCTTCGTCCAGCGAGTTGGTGTGCAGCGACTGTGCGCCGCCCAGCACTGCCGCCATCGCCTGCAGTGCAGTGCGCACCACGTTGTTGTAGGGCTGCTGCCAAGTGAGCGAACACCCGGCTGTTTGCGCGTGAAAGCGCAGCATCTGGCTTCGATCGTTGCGCGCTCCGTACCGGTCGCGCATTACGTAAGCCCAGATCTTCCGCGCCGCCCTGTATTTGGCGATTTCCTCGAAGAAATCACTGTGGGCGTTGAAGAAGAAGCTCAGACGGGGCGCGAACTCGTCGGTGGCCAGCCCTCGCTCCAAGGCCCAGTCCACATACTCGATGCCGTCCCGCAGGGTGAACGCGAGTTCCTGGACCGCGGTCGACCCGGCTTCGCGAATGTGGTAACCGCTGATCGAAATCGGGTTGAAACGGGGCGTGTGCCGGGCGCCGAATTCGATGGTGTCCGTCACCAGCCGCATTGAAGGCCGCGGCGGGAAAATGTACTCCTTCTGCGCGATGTATTCCTTCAGAATGTCGTTCTGAAGGGTGCCCGAAAGGCGGGTCCAGGCCACGCCCTGCTTCTCAGCGACAGCCAGGTACATCGCCCACAGCACCGCCGCGGGAGAGTTAATCGTCATCGAGACGGTCACGTCTCCCAAAGGAATGCTCTGGAAGAGGGTTTCCATGTCCTCGAGCGAGCAGATGGAGACGCCGCACTTGCCGACTTCGCCTTCGCTCAGCGCATGGTCGGCGTCGTAGCCCATCAGAGTCGGCAGGTCGAACGCTACTGAAAGCCCGGTCTGCCCCTGCTCCAGCAAGTAGCGGTAGCGGCGGTTGGTTTCCTCGGGCACGGCAAATCCCGAGAACTGCCGCATGGTCCAGAGCTTGCCGCGATACATGTCGCGGTGAATACCGCGCGTGTAAGGGAATTCCCCCGGCTCGCCTAGATCGCGGGAGCGGTCCAGTTCCTGTACTTGCTCGGGCCCGTACACGGGCTCGATGGGCACGCCGCTAATAGTCGTGAACTGCCGTTGGGCGGTCTTCATCCGGATCCGATCTTATCGTAGCGCGGATGACTTAGTTGCGGACCCCGACCGCTTCTGTCCGCCCGGCTAGCGGCCGGATCGCGCCGGCTCCGCAAACGGCTACTCCGGTTTGCGCCAGCGCCGACAGAAAATTGAAGAGCAGCGAGTACAGCACTTGTTCGGTCAGTGACTGCTTGCCCGGAAGCCGGAACGTGACCGGCAGTTCCTTGGCAATTGACAAGCGGACGGCTTGCGGATAGGCGCGCCCGCTACGATCGCGTTTGTTGGCAAGCGACATCGGCGTCTGCATGACAGCCCCGGTCCGCCCGTCGACGTAAAACTGACACCGCGAGAACCAGCCCAGGTTGGCCGGATCGGCGGCGTCAAACAGCAACAATGGCGCCCCGCGGCTCGGCGCGCTCAGATCGAGTTGCATCAACCTCGGGCTGTCTTTTAACCGCACCTCGAACCCAGCCTGGCGCGCTATGTTGGTCACCATTTCGGGCTCGAGCTCGAGATAGATCAGCTTGTGGGGGCCGGCCTGAAGCACCTGCATGGCAATGCGCTAATTGTAGCGCACGGCCCGATGAGCCTATTGCATTCCGCGTAACGTGATTCCCGCGTACGCCAGAGTCAATCCGATCATGACTACCACCACGATCCACGAAACGAAGTTGAACCACCGCGGGTTCACCCATTCGCCCATCAGGTCGCGCTTGTTAATCAGCAGCACCATGGGAATCAGCACGAACGGCAGCAGCATGCCGTTCAGCACCTGCGAAAGCACGATCATGCGCACCAGCGGAAATCCCGGAATCAGCACGACCCCGGCGCCCAGCGCAATCAGTAGCGTATAGAGGGTGTAAAAGACGGGCGCTTCCCCCACGCGCCGGTTGACCCCGGCTTCGAAGCCCAGCCCTTCACACACGGTGTAGGCGGTCGAGAGCGGCAAAATCGATGCCGCGAAAATCGAAGCGTTGAACAGCCCCGCGCTGAACAGAAGAAAGGCGTACTCGCCGAAAGGCCGCAACCCGAGCGCGGCTTGCGCGGCATCATCGATATCGCGCGGCATCACGCTGTAGATCGCGCCTGCGCAGGCCACAATGATGAAGAATGCAATTACCGAAGTCATGAAGCATCCCACGATGACCTCAACCCGCGATTCCGAGTATTCCTTTGCCGTGATTCCCTTCTCCACTACAGCCGCTTGCAAATAGAACTGCATCCAGGGCGCAATGGTGGTTCCCACCATGCCGATCAACATGTAGATGTAGGCCGGTTCCAGCAGCAGCACAGGCTTCACACTGTAAATGGCCGCCTCTTTCCAATCCGGCTTGACCAGAAACCCGGAGATCACGTAGGTCACGTAAAACACGCACGCGAACAGAAATATCTTTTCCACGCTCTGGTAATTGCCTTTCACCACCAGGAACCAGACCGCTAGGGCCGCCAGGGGGACCGAAATATACCGGCTCACATGGAACAATTCGAGCGAGCTGGCCACACCGGCGAATTCGGCCATGACATTGGTCAGGTTCGTGAAGACCAACAGCGTCATCATGAGGAACGTAATGCGCAGCCCGAACTCCTCGCGGATGAGATCGGACAGCCCTTTGCCGGTCACGGCTCCCATCCGGGAACACATTTCCTGAGTGATGATCAACGCCAGCGTGATCGGCAGCAGGGTCCAGAGCGGCAGGTAGCCGAAGCGCGCGCCCGCGGCTGAATAGGTGAAGATTCCGCCTGAATCGTTATCGACGACGGCGGTGATGAAGCCCGGCCCGATGACCGCAAAGAAGATCACGATGTGATGGCGGAACCGGCTCAGGATGTTCCGCATTCGTCACTTGTTCCTCAATACCGAGATCACATCGTCGGCCGTGATGACCCCAGCCAACATGCCATTTTGATCGACGACCGGCAGGGTTAGAAGGTTGTACTTGTCGAACAACTCGAGTACCT
>Ga0126371_10002402_pt1 | contig 16125 bp, 12 predicted proteins | sample PanSoiMetaPlot_4_FD_110145 | JGI IMG/M metagenome (GOLD analysis project Ga0126371, IMG submission 110145) | Tropical forest soil microbial communities from Panama - MetaG Plot_4 | ecosystem: Environmental > Terrestrial > Soil > Tropical forest > Bulk soil | place: Panama | collected 2016-02-17 | reverse complement strand
TTTCGAAACACCAGTCCTAGAGGCATCTCGTACTGGAGCGCCTCGAATGTACTCGGCAGCTCACTGCCTCGATCGAAGTAGGCATGTGTCCACGTCCAGAACTTGCGGTGCCGGTAGCCGCAATTGTGACCTTGCAATCCGAATCCCAGGGGTGATCCCTCTATCGTGCACCCGTCGAACATGATCTTCCCGGAAAACACTGCATCTGATTGTGGAGTTCGAGAGAACCCAATCCATCCCTTCGTGCTCAGCGTGACGTGAAAGCTCGAGCGGTAGGTCAAGTCCCACGAAATCGAATGCCCATCGACCTGTATGGCTCCACGACACGACTGCTCGTTAATTTCGTTGTCAGCGATTTGGAAATGGAATGGGCTCTGCGATCGTCCACTGAGTCGCAAGCTATCGGCTGGAAACCCTTGAATGAAAGTTCTGGGTACGCCCTCTCGAGGAAACCAAGTCGCCCAGATCTGAACGGGCATGCCTTGCGGTTGCTGTGTGCACCCGTCGCGACCCAAATTCATGAGAAGATAGCGGAACCACCAAGCCCCACTGTTATCAGCCAGACCAAGACGCAGAAACCATACCTCGTACCGGCGCCGCATCGCTCGAGTTGAGAAAACTGCGTTGAGCGTTTTCAAAAGATTTCCTTATTTGCGGCGAATGATACTCCGGTTCATTCGGGAACACAGTGACCTGCCCGGTGGGAGTGTCACCGTCGAAGTTAGCTATTGTTTCGGCCTAAGTGACAAGGGGCATTCCTTCAAAGGGCAGTCTGCAATTTTCGATGTGTTGCAAAATGCAACAACTGCGGCAAAACGGAGAGCGACAGTTTCCACCCAAATCTACGCATCAGAAATATTGATGTAGCACAGCAATATTTTGAGTCATTGACTCCCGTCTCGGTCGTTGACCACTCTCTATGCTTTGTCTAGAGTACAAACTGAGTTGGCGTAAGTCTTCGCATGAATCCACTAGCCACGAACGCGAACCGAATTGGACGGGAGGTGCGACTGCGTCTACTCGCCCTTACCGTGGCCATTCTAGGCCTGGTGCTTGCACCCTCAGGATTCAGCGGATGATGTAGCCATTACAACTTCAGTTTTGTCCATCGGGCCATCATCCCTTCAGGGTTGATGGCCTTTTGGTTTTTGGCGGCAGTTCTTTCGACAACCTTTTAGCTGCCAGTGGGATAAGGGGGCGATTTTGGCGATACGGGAGCGGGTAGTAATTTTCGACACCACCTTGCGGGACGGCGAGCAATCTCCCGGCTGCAGCATGACGGCCGACGAGAAAGTGCGGATGGCGAGGCAAATCGATCGCCTGGGAGTCGACATCATTGAAGCGGGATTTCCAATTGCTTCAGATGGCGATTTCCACGCGGTACAGGCCGTGGCGCAGGTCGTCCGGCGGCCGGTCATCGCCGCGTTGGCACGTTGCCGCCGGGACGACATCGAGCGCGCGTGGCAGGCGTTGGCTGGTGCAGCGCGTCCTCGCATTCACACCTTCCTCGCAACCTCCGATATCCATCTCGAGCACAAGTTGAAGATCTCGCGGCGCGAGTGCCTGGAACAGGCGCGCGATGCAGTGCAGTTCGCGAAGTCCATGTGCGAAGACGTGGAGTTCTCTCCCGAGGATGCGACTCGAACGGATGTAAATTTCTTGTGTGATGTGGTCGACGTCGTCATCGAAGCGGGCGCGACGACCATCAACATTCCTGACACTGTCGGGCACACCGTACCGTCTGAGTTCTCCAACTTGATCCACGCGATCCGCGGGCGAGTGCGAGGCGCTGAAGGCGTTGTGATTTCGGCGCATTGTCATGACGACCTGGGATTGGCAACCGCTAACACGCTCGCAGCGGTCGAAGCTGGCGCGCGCCAGGTAGAGTGCACAGTGAATGGAATTGGCGAGCGGGCAGGGAACACTTCGATCGAAGAATTTGTGATGACGATGCGGGTTCGACCCGACCGCTATGCTTTCGAGACCGCGGTAGCGAGCGAACAGCTATACCCGTCAAGCCAGCTGCTGAGCGAAATTACCGGCGTCGCGGTCCAACCCAACAAAGCGATCGTGGGGCGGAATGCCTTTGCCCATGAAGCTGGCATCCATCAGGATGGAATCCTCAAGAACGCGCTCACATACGAAATTATGACGCCCGAGTCCGTGGGAGTTCCGGGAACCAGTCTGGTTTTGGGCAAGCACTCCGGCCGTCACGCCCTGGCCATGCGCTGCACGCAATTGGGATTCGAGCTGGAGCGAATGGAGCTGGATCGTGTTTATCGGGACTTCGTGTTGCTCGCCGATCGACATAAGTCCGTGAACGACGGTCAGATCATCGCGCTCATCGCAAACGTCCGAGCGGTTCAATCAAAAATCTCGGCAATTCCTTCACAGACAGATCGTGTGCCGGTCCCCCGTGATTTTGAGCACCTTCCCTTATTTCCATTGGCGCATGCTGAGCACACCAACGGCATCGCAACCCCGGCTTCCTTCACAGCGGATCATGATGGGGACCAACAGGAAGACTATCTATGGGGCGTCTAGAGTCGGGAGGCATTCGACTGGAGGGCGTGTCGGAGAATCGATCCGATCCGGCCGCCTGGTCATACGAGAAAAAAGGGAGCGAGCAATCGTGACTCGCTCCTGAGAGAAGGAAGCAGGAACCGCGTGGGTCTGAATTAGCCTTAGTCTCCCGATGGCAAAAGCGACTCTTCCGTGGGCATGATCTCTGCCACGAGAGACGGGCACTCGCCAAGAATCGGTTCGCAACCAGCGTCCGGGCCGTGCTTGGGCCGAACCTGCGCTTTGATGTCCGCGAACTGCTCCTGCTCTGTTGAGCCGTTCAGTGCGGTAGTGGAAGACGTCCCGCCTGCGATCACTTGTGTGACGGCATCGAAGTATCCGGTGCCCACGAAGCGCTGATGTTTGACCGCTTGGTATCCATACTGCGCCTCGCGCGCAAACTCCTTTTCTTGCAGCCGAGAGTAAGCCGTCATTCCGGTATCTTTGTAACCGCGTGCCAGTTCGAACATGCTCAGGTTGAGTGCGTGGAATCCAGCCAAGGTGACGAACTGAAATTTGTATCCCATGCCAGCCAGTTCACGCTGAAAGCTCGCGATCACCTTGTCGTCGAGCTTCTTCTTCCAGTTGAACGATGGAGAGCAGTTGTAGGCCAGCATCTTGCCTGGATACTTGCTGTGAATTGCCTCAGCGAAGCGGCGTGCTTCCTCGATATTCGGCTCTGACGTCTCGCACCAGAGCAAATCAGCATAAGGCGCGTAGGCCAACCCTCGCGCAATCGCGGAATCCAAACCTCCACGGATCTGGTAGAAACCCTCCGAGGTGCGACCACCTGTCAAGAACTTCCGATCCCGAGGATCGATGTCGCTGGTCAGCAGGAACGCACTATTCGCATCGGTCCGTGCCATGATGAGCGACGGCACGCCGAATATGTCAGCGGCCAAGCGCGCTGCGACCAACTTCTGTATCGCCTCGGAAGTCGGAACAAGAACCTTTCCGCCAAGATGGCCGCACTTCTTCGCTGAAGATAGCTGATCCTCGAAGTGTACGCATGCCGCCCCGGCCTCGATCATCGTCTTCATGAGCTCGAAAGCGTTCAAGGTGCCGCCAAACCCTGCCTCGGCGTCGGCCACGATGGGGGCGAACCAATACGTGCCGTTGTTGCCGTCCATGTGATGGAGTTGATCGGCCCGCATCAAGGCGTTGTTGATTTTCCGCACCACATTCGGGACACTATCCGCTGGATAAAGGCTTTGGTCTGGATACGTTTGACCGGCATCGTTGGCATCGGCCGCAACTTGCCAGCCGCTGAGATAGATTGCTTTCAGCCCTGCCTGCACCTGCTGAACGGCCTGATTGCCAGTGAGTGCGCCAAGCGCGGCGACATAGGGCTCATGATGAAGAAGCCACCAGAGACGCTCTGCCCCAAGACGAGCTAAAGTGTGTTCAACGTGTACGGATCCTCGAAGTTTGATTACATCGTCGCTGTTGTAAGGGCGCGTGATGCCCGTCCATCGAGGGTCGGTTTGCCAATATTTCGCTAGTTCAGACTGGCTGAGTATGCGCATTCTGAGATGTCCTCCCGGTGCTCCGGCGCTGCCAGAAGTACACCGCAGATCTGTACTGTGAAACAAATGGAGTCGTCCGCTTGGTACAACTCGTCCAATTCGTCCTAGCATCGAACCTCAGTCTCAAAGAGTGCCTAATATGAATCGCATGACAACTACCGCACTACCGTTCTCTGCCGTCGAAGCCGAAATCCTCACCTCCGAAGCGCGCGAGTTTCTAAATGACCTCGCACGAAATTTTGAGAAACGACGGCAAGATCTGCTCGCCCGACGCGAAGTGCGACAAAAGCAAATCGACGCCGGCCAAGTGCCGGATTTTCTCCAAGAGACCGCGCAAATCCGCGAATCCGAGTGGACAGTGGCCCCGATTCCGAAGGATCTGCTCGACCGCCGCGTGGAGATTACCGGACCAGTCGATCGCAAGATGATCATCAACGCGCTGAATTCCGGGGCGAACGTATTCATGGCTGACTTCGAGGACTCCAATTCTCCGACCTGGCAGAACAACCTCGAAGGCCAGGCTAATCTCCGCGACGCTGTGAATGGCACGATCAGCTATCTGAGTCCCGAAGGCAAAGAGTACGCACTAAAACCAAAGGTTGCGACGTTGCTGGTTCGTCCACGCGGTTGGCATTTGACCGAGCGACATTTTCTGGTGGATGGCGCGCCAATTTCCGGCTCACTCTTCGACTTCGGCCTGTACTTCTTCCATAACGCGAAGAAGTTGATCAGCAAAGGAACGGGGCCTTATTTCTATCTGCCGAAGATGGAGAGCCATCTCGAGGCCAGGCTCTGGAATGATGTCTTCGTTTTCGCCCAAGAACGATTGGGCATACCACGGGGAACGATCCGCGCCACCGTGCTCATCGAAACGATCCTTGCATCGTTCGAGATGGACGAGATCCTCTGGGAGCTTCACGAGCACTCTTCCGGATTGAACTGCGGGCGATGGGACTACATCTTCAGCTTCATCAAGAAATTCCGCAATCGCCCTGATTTCGTTCTACCCGACCGCTCGACGGTCACCATGGACAAGCATTTCCTCCGCTCTTACGTCGAGCTGTTGATTCGTACCTGTCACCGGCGGGGAATCCACGCCATGGGCGGGATGGCAGCGCAGATCCCCATCAAGAACGATCCCTCAGCGAACGAACGCGCGCTCGACAAAGTGCGCCAAGACAAATTGCGGGAAGTGACTGCCGGCCACGACGGTACCTGGGTCGCACATCCTGGCCTCGTGCCGATGGCAAAAGAAGTGTTCGACGCCCGCATGAAAGAGGCAAATCAGATTAAGCGCCCGCTTCCTGACGTGAAGATCACGGCCAAGGATCTCCTTTCAGTACCGGAAGGAAAGATCACGGAAGAAGGGCTGAGATGGAACATCGACGTCGGCTTGCAGTATCTGGAGTCGTGGCTTCGAGCAAACGGCTGCGTTCCGATCTACAACCTGATGGAAGATGCGGCCACCGCTGAAATCTCGCGCGCGCAGGTCTGGCAATGGGTACGACATGGCGCGAAGATTTCCGACGACGGCCGTCCGATCACCCAGGAAATGGTTCGCGCACTCGTCATCGAGCAGCTGAAAAAGATGACAGGAGCGCGCAAAGAAGAAGCGGCAGCCATTTTCGACCGGCTGATGACCGATCCACACTTCACAGAATTTCTTACGTTATTGGCATATGATTACATCGACTGAAACAGGATCGGCATCCCAGTCGCAACATGAGCCTCGAAGCTTGTGAGATCTCCGACGATTTCCTGGCGTTGCTCAAGCAAGATTTAGTCCACCGCCGCGTAGGGCAGGGAATGACCCGCCTTCAGGAGCGTAGTTGTCTATTCTCTGCGCTAGATCCTGAACAAAAGAACGCCGCACGCTTTGCCGGATACCTCGCGCAATGGGTGGACATTGGTTTTCAACGCCCCGCTCTCGTCAAGCAGGTCATCTCCCGCTTTCCCACATCGATTCGATCACGCTTGCCGCTGTGCGATTACCTGCATCTCCGTTTGGCGGAGGGAATGATTGCGATGGCGGAAGAAGCCACCGACGATGCAATCCATCACTTGGATTTCGTACTCTCCCTCAATCAGGAAATGCAAGAAGACAAGGAATTGCTGGCGATTGCGAACTTCTGGAAAGGGCGCTGCCTGCGCATGAAGGGAGAGTACGATGACTCGCTTGCTTTTGCCGTCAAAGGGCGGGATCTCGCGACCGAACTCGGACACGAACCAATGGCCGCGGTTATGCGCGTCCTGGAAAGCTGGCTGTATTTCCAAAAGGGTAATGAAGCCCGAGCGCTACAGATTCTTCACGACGCGGAAGCTGCGCTCAGTGAGACCGACGACCATCTTACCTTGGGCAATATGCAATCGTCGTACGGGCGAATCGCCCGTCGCCAGGGGCGTTATCAACATGCGATCGAATATTTCACAGCCGCAATTCATCACTATCGGCAACGGGATCCACGTCATCGAAACATCGCGCGTTCCCTGAACAATCTGGCCAACGTGAAGCGATTGATCGCCTTGCAACTGCTCAGAAAGATCGACGCAGATGCAGCGCGACGACGGAAAGCCGCCTCGAAAGGGCGAGCCAGCGAAAACGGCGGAAAGGCTCAGCACCGCGACCGGTTTGAGCAGTTAAGAGAAGAGGCCGTCGCAGAGCTGCAGGAAGCGGCCGGGATCTATGAGGAGTATCGCAACCACCATGGCCTGGGCAGCGTTCACCTAAGCTATGGATTTTTGCACTTGGACAACGGCGATCTCGAACATGCAGATGCCGAGGCTAAAACCGCATTTCGTCTCGGGGAAGAAAAGGGCGACCACATTCTGATGGCGCGCGCCCGGTTGCTGAATTGCATGATCGAGAACGCGCGGGTCGAGGAAGAAATCGGAGAAAGCGCAGAGCGCGGTATTCACGCTCGCGAGGCACAGGATTGCGCACACGAAGCAATCGAACTCGCACGCCAAACGCAGAATCGCCGCCTGCTGGCCGATTCTTACATCTGGCAGGGACTCACCTACTGCAACCGCTTTTTCGACGATCCCGAGTCGGCGCGTCAGTCTTACGATCAAGCTACGGCGTTTGCCAAAGGCAATCACGCCGATGGCAGTTGGGAGGACCTGGATCTTCTGAAGAATAAAGTTCTGCGAAGCGGACGCGTCAGTCCGGTTCTGCGAGCGTGGTCCCAGGGGGCAATTGGAGATAAAACTTTCCAGCAACTATCGGAAGAATTTGCCGAACTAGTAATTCCTAAGATTTGGGAGAGAGAAGGCCGCAAGGTTTCCAGAGTCGCCTCACGTTTATCGATGTCACCGAAGAAAGTGCGCCGAATCCTGAGTCGAGTTGGTAGGCGAAAGTGATGCCTATTCTCGCGGAAACGTTGGGAGACATCTGCCGGTGCGATTCGATCTTCCCCAATTTCGACTCAATGTAACGAGTAACAGTCGATCGAGCGTCTCATAGAGCTTCCGGATTCTTCCGGAGCGAGCCTGATATTCGCCGAGTTGTGAAGCGTCAAGGGATGACTCTTGCTCCAAGGTCTCGATTTTGCAAGTCAATCAACTGAAGAACCTCTCGCTTGATTGCAGAGGTTGGGTCCGTGATCATACTCGTTCCCCAAGGATAAAGACGCACTGGATTTGACCAAGAAGACCGACAATTATGAAGGGCCGTTTTGGTGTTAACTGTTGAACTCCACGACGACCTTGCCTACAGCATCAGATTGAACCAGCGTATGCGAGGTAGAAAGAGACTTCCATTCGAACAGTTCCCTCTGCTAGTGGTGGGTCGAATTCTCGAGATGCTCGGTTCGAGGGAAGTATCCCGGTTCCGTCCATCCACGACAGACACGTCCAAGTGGAGGATGTACTTGTGAGTATTGTGGCCGTGCATTGTTTTTAACAATTCGGGCGTAAGATCAGGCTGCTTTTTAGGCCAACCTCCCCCAAAGGAGCCAGCCATGGTCGAAGAGCCCCGTTGCCCGTACTGTGTCTCGAGTGACCACTTCATGCTGCTGAGCCGGACCGGAGATGGTCGCTTTGTGTGTACGAAGTGTGGACACGTCGTCTTTCCTGAAAACAAGGTTTTCCAGTGTCTCTGCTATCACTGCAGCGCGATGAGGGCCTTTGAACCTGCAAAACCGCGATTCTGGTCCGTACGAAAATTAGTCAATTGGTGAAAAATCCCCTATACACAAAAAACCTGTTGCCGATTGACAGAGAATCGTTCGATGGCGGAGTTAACTGCGCTGTGCCCGGAACCGGTCCGGAACGAATTCGAGATCGCTGGCTTCGCTTACAGCCAAACGAATTTGGAATTCCATGGTATCGAGGGGAACGGGATTCTGATAGTCCGTTAGAGACCTTCTTAGCGCACCTGCTGCTGTTGCATTAGACGTCCGTACGAGACGATAGATCTTCACGGCTAGGGTCTCTGCTGCACTGGGGGTCAGCAAGAGTGGAACGAGTGATGCAAGTTCAGCATACTCCGATTCCGATATCGTGACGCCCCGTTTCTGACACACCATGCGCAGAAGATCAAAACTTTCCCGCGCACTGGTCGTTGGGAAGAGCGGAATCTTCACATCGATGCGTCCGGGACGCTTGAGATCGACTTCAATGAGGTCTGGGCGGCTGGAGGCGAGAATCCAGACCAATTTGCCCCGATTTGAATTGTTTCCCATTTCCTCTGCGAGCATGGAGTAAATTCGGCCCGAGATCCCCGAGTCGCCGCTACTGGAATCACGACGACCGATGGCCTGATCAGCTTCGTCAACGAAAACATAGCATCGGCCCAGTGCCTGCAACAGGCGGAAAATTCTCTCCAGATTTCCTTCAGTGCTGCCGACCCATTTGTCTCGAAAGTTCTTGAGTTTCACGACAGGCACGCGAGCTTCGCCCGCCAGGCACTGCACCATGAAAGTCTTGCCCGTACCGACAGGGCCGCAGAGCAAATAGCCTTTGGGCATTGCGGCAAGATCACTTTGCTGCCACAACGCAATATCCTGGCGCAGCCAGCTCTTAACTTTTTCCTGTCCATGAATATCGTCGAGAGTGCGAGTGGATTCGATGAACTCAATCAGCCCGTTGCAGTCCTTCTCGACCAGTTGCTTCTTAAGCTGAACGAGGTCGCTTGGGGCGAGACTTTGCCGGGAGTACTCGCGGGTCTTGAGTAACGTTTCGACCGCTCCGAGGGTTGAGCCAGACAGTTGTTGTGCCACTCCGTCCAATTGCCCGGAGAACTCTCGCAAAGCCGTTGGATACGCCGGATTCAGAAATTGGAAGGCTTGAGTCAATTGCTCGGCAGAAGGCAACGCAATCTTGACCCGGGCCGCACGCGGGTTGTTGACGATCAAAGGGTGCAGATCGTTTATGTTCTCTGAAACCAGGAAGGTTGCCAAAGAGTGCCCGGCCAGTAGGGTTTCACTTGACCAATCGCGGATCAGACTCGCCAAGGCATTTAGATCGTAGTCAAATCCGCCCTGAAAAGCCGGCGCGAGAAGGTCTGCACTCTTGATGATGCATCCCACCTGTACGCGTTCACGTTTCAACCGCGCGAGGTTGGCAGTGTATCGGAAGTAGTGAGTCAGAGTCTCAACTGCTGGTCGCGGCGATTTTGGGAGATCCGGATGCTCATTGATCTGCGGCCATCGTGAGAAGATCTCGCCGCCCTTTTCCACTCGAATGCCGTTCCCGATGTCGTAGCTCAGTACGACATCGAAGTTGCACAGGAGCATCTGTAGAAGAAATTCGGCCAGGCCGCCCAAGTGTGTGGTAGGGGATGGGACCACCATCTGGTCGTTGACGTTTCCGAAGACGATGAACTGATTAGCAGCGTTGCTCTCGTAGATCTGAATCGCATCGAGAGCCCACTGAGGAAGTTTTGCCTGGTGTGACTCGACGTTTGCCGTTTCCGAGGTAGCCATCAGGCCTGTTCCTTTTGCGCAGATGGTTTTTGCTTGGCGTACGTATGTTCAAGGGCATTGATCGCTGATTCGTCGTCTCCAAATACAGAGCCGCCGAGAAGGTCGCTGGCCAGTTCAATGTCGGCGGAAATGGTTTGCGGTTTGCCCTGCACGGTGGCATTTTCGAGAATCAGATCAACCTGGTTGTCGATGCGTGTCAGGTCGCTCTCAATCTCTTCGAGGGTTTGCTGCTTCTTATGCATTGTCGCCAACCGCTTCTTAAGGATGTTGAGCGTAGCAACTTTCGATTGACGAAGGGATTCGGTCTCTTCGCCGTCCCGAAGGTCTTTATCCAGGTCCTGAATCTTTTTGTCGAGAGTCTGCTCTGTTTCGCTACTAGGATTCATGAGGTGATGGCGAGCCACGAGAAGCTTCAAATAGACCCATTCCAGGTTTTTTAGCGCCTGATCGTTGCTATCGATAATGTACTGCTCTGCCTGTTGGGTTCGATAGACATCTAGGATTTGATTGCACTTCTTTGCCAAGTCCCAAAGCCTCTTTTGAGCGCTGGCTTCGAGGAGCTTTACGAGCGTTTGTCGTTGCTGGTCGGCGTTGCCCTGTGACCGTTCGAGGGATTGGGCTTCAACGACTTTCTGGAAGCGCGGATTAAAAGCTAGGGCAGGAACCACGGCAGCTTCGACGGCAAGGCCCAGCAGCCAGAATGCAGGTTGAGCGAAGCCGAGGATCCCAAAAGCTGTTGCCGCCAGCACGTTGACCGGAATCCGGCCAAGGCTCGGTACATCGACGCTGACGAAAAAAGCGGACTTGAGATAACGCCACACTTGAGATTGGCCGCGCCCTCGCGATTGTTAGGTCTTCTCCACTCCGGCTGGGCCCATCGACTTGGTGGGGCCCTCGGGCGTATGCTCGTCTGCCGAAGCCGCGATATCTAGGACGATTCCCTCTTTCGCTGCAAAGTCGGCCAGGGCCTGATCCGCCAGCGCTTTTTGCTCAGCCTCTTTTACCACGAGGCCCGAAGTGTCCATGGTGTCTCGGGCGACACGAACGCGACCTGCTGCCTTTGAGCGCTCTTCTTCGACGATAGTGTGCAAGCGATCGAGGGTTTCGCCGGAACTGCCAATATTGGTAATCATACCCGAGGCCATTTCGGTCAACTCAGCCATGGCACGCTTCATCTTAAGATCGGTAATGCCGGATTTGAGAGACTCAATTTTGGTGCGCGCCGCGTTGATCGCAACATCTCGCGCGCGCACAAGATCCTTGTAAGTCTTTTCAGCCTGTTCTAACTGAGTTCGATTTTCGCCCAGCTCGCGCTCGATGGTCTGCAGGCGAAGGGCATACTGCGCGGCGGTGTCGCGGTTGCCGGCTCGCAGATTGGCGGTCGCTTTGGCCCGAAGATCACGCTGTTCGTTTTCCAACTGGCGGACTTGGGTGATCAGTCTCTCGCAAAGGCCAGCGTGCGAGGCGAGACCTTGATTGTACTGGCCAATTTGTTTGCGAAGATTTTCCTGCTCGACTTCGAGCAGAGCTTCCGGATTCTGGCGTTCGAGGCCGGAGACAAACAGGCTGAAGAAACCACGAATAAGGTTTGAGATCCTTTGAAACATTGGTTGAACGCCTCCACTTGTAGTACAAAGTTACGTTCTATCGACCGCCCTGTGTTCGCTGCCAACTCGCCAGGAGATTGTTGACGACCTCGGCTTTCGGCGGCTCACAGATCTTTTGCAGATCCACCTGAACACCATTCGCAGCGAATAACACGAAAGGGCTGTCCGCGAATTTCACTGGCACGCTTGGATTTGCCGGGCGAAAGCCATGCGCAAGCGACTCCTTTTGAATCGGCTCGGTGAGCAGGAAAGTTAGGAAGGCATCGGCGGCCTTGCGCTGATCCTTGCTACTCCAGGACGCATTAATAATGTAGTACGGATTCTCATTCCAGGCGTTATATTCAGGATAAACTACCCGCAACTGCCCCCATCGTCCTTCGGCGTTTTTCAGGTAGTCGATGGCCACACTTTCGTAGACGTAGAGTACGTCATATGACGATGGCCCCTTCAAGACCATCTCCTTCATCATGTTGCCGGTGCTGTTCGACATCCCACTTGCGCCACGCTCCAGTTCTTCCAGCCACTTTTGAAAGCCTACGTCGACGACATCTTTCAAAGTCAGATCTTTCGTCTTGTGGTGATAGGTGTAGGCGGCAAGAACAATTGTCATCAGACCTGAGTTGGATTGATTCGGGTGGGTGTGACCAAACTTGAAGAGGCCCCATTCTGGATGATGGGCGATCTCATCCCATCCTCCCTTCGCCTGCAACGCCTGGTTCACTGTCTCCAGCGACATGGTTTTGTACTTCTGGACGAACGGCTGGTAGCGCTCTTCCCAGACCACAAAGACCATCGGCGTCAAGGCAATCGGCTCCTCGCGCACGATCGGATTGTCGTTGTATTTGACCTGCCATTCCTGAACAAAAATATCTTTGTAAGCCGCGCTCGCGGGGGACCAGACATTGATACGCTGGTCGCCGGACAAAATTGCGTGGGCTCCTTCGAGTGACCCCATCGGGATCAAGTTGACTTTGATCCGCTTGCCATCCGAGGTCTTCGAAAACTCTGAAACAGCCCACTCCAGCCAGCGCTGTTTTTCCGTACCGTAAGCGAGTCCAATCTCTACAGGCGGTCCGCCGCCGAGGAGAGTCGTGGCTGCGTCCTTCGTCGATTGCAGAGATTTCTTTCCTACGAACAGGTAGTAGGCTCCGAGAACACAGGCAAGCACGAACAGAGCAATGAAGATGCGTCCAAGTGCAGTGAGTTTTGGTCCATCGCTCGAACGATTGAGGTTCGCCATGTCCTATTCGTTCCTGGCTAGAAGAAGGTGGAGATGTCTTTGAAGACATCGACGATGTTCTCTGGCGTCCCGTCGTACGACTTGGCTTGGGTTGCTTGAGCGATTTGGCCAAGGATGTCTTTTCGCGCGTCTTTCCCATAGGCAATCGTAAAAACATGAATCTTATGAGATTCGCCGTCAAAGCGAACGTGATCCATCAGTTCGTTGAGGTGCATTTTGCTCTCGGTATCTTCGCCGTCGGTAAGGACGACGATGGACAGGATGCTATCGGATTCTCCGCCGGGGTTTTGAGCGAGAAGATACTGGTAGGCCGTATCAATCGAGTCGTAAAGAGCCGTTCCTCCTTGAGCAAAGAGAGTGCCGATTGCTCTCGAAAGCTCATCCCTTCCAGTCTTAATCAGCAGATTCTGGCTTGCCCATGTGATCTTGTTATTGAACGGCAACAAGGAAAGGCGATCTCCGTCGGACAGCAAAGCAACCAGTTGCCTTGCGCCTTCGCGGGCATTCTGTATTTTGTGGTCGTCGTTCATGCTGCCGGATGTGTCCATTACGAGCACGACGTTCGCCGCCTTCTTCTTTTGTTGCCACAGGCTAAGGATGGCATCGATCACCGTCGGGGACGGAACTTCGAGTGTCGTCTTCGGTTCCTTCGGGTCGACGCCGCGGGCCTCATCGATCGGAGCGCCAAGCGGCACATCCACAGAGCCCGGCCGGAATCCATAGCCGATCGCCTTTTCTTGTTGAGGCTTTTGCAAGAGATATTGAATATACAGTTTGGCGGCCTCGCGGTGCTCTGGAGTCACCCACTCCCGCTCCACGATCCCGATCGGGTGATCGCTCCAGAACGTGCCCTCTTTGGGATAAATCGCCACTACGGGGAAAGGAAGATTGTTTTGTGAGTAGGACTCGATCACCATGTTTTCGTAAAGCACTGCCGCCGAAAGATATTGAGGGCCGCTAGAGAACATTTGGCGTCCAAAGAATCCGGTCGAACTTCCGTAATGCACCACCGACTTCTCAATGCCCGCCAAGAACTCGGCTATGTGTGGCTTGGTTAGATCAGCGGTGGTCAAACCCGCAGTTTTTCCTGATGCCGCGTAGACCTCCGCGAATAAAGAGATCAATCCACTGTTGCTGAACTGCGGATGGGTGTGGCCGAACTTGAAGGATCCCCACTGCGGATAGCCGTAGGCTGCCCATCCTTTTTGGCTCCGCGCGAGTGTCAAAATGTCGGACCATCCGATTGGCTTCTTCCCCCAACCCAGCGCCTCGGCCATGGGTTTCCACATGGCAATCACCACCGGCGAAAGAACGAGATTGTCTGTGGACGCGATTAGGTCTTTTCCGAACCTGCTTTGGGATTGCGCGTTACCCAGCTTGATGAAGGCCGCAGACGCCGGGCTCACGATGTGCGGTTGGCGTCGTCCTTCTACGATTTCGTCGATCGCCTCGCCGGATCCCATCGGAAAAGCTCGGACAAAGATGTGTCTGCCGCTGCTTGTCCGGTGATCGCCACGATTGAAATCGCTTGTGACGTCGTTTATCCACTTTTCCTTCTCAGAACCGTAGGTGAATGTCAGTTCCAGCTGATCGGCAGGGGACACACTGGTTTCGGGCGCGGCGCCGGTTCGTGTCTTGCACGAAGGAAAGAGGAAAAGCGAAAGAACGACAAGGAGCGAAGTGATTACGTTACGGCATCTAGTGGAGGGGCACCCGGACAGCATCCAGGTCACATTCATATAACCTCAATGCCTAACACAATATTGTAGAGGCTCAGCTTACTGGTTCAAACAAAAGTCGTCGAGAAGGGCTGTTGAAGGGGCCCATTAGCCCTAATTTTTAACATTGCTTTAATATTTGGATGGTGTGCGCGTCGCGATTAATTCCAGCTAGGGCAGGCGTTGTTTACCATCGTGGCTGCGGTCGCACAGCTTGAGCGCGACCTGATACGGGAACGGGTGGCTGCGGGAATCCGCGTTGCCCGGCAAAATGGAAAACGTCTTGGCCGTCCTCGCGTAACCGTGAGCACGGACGAGATTCTGCGACTCAGGGCAGAGGGCCAGTCCTCACGGAAGATTGCCGCCGCACTAGGCATCGGTGAAGGAACAGTCCGAGATCGACTCAAAAGCCAAGCGCGAAAAACTCTGCTGTCAGCGGCTCGTAACCGTCCTGTTTTCTATCGTAGCGCTCTGGCGTTTCCGCCGCGCATTAATCTACAGATTCTCGCGCATTGCGCCCACGCCAGAGGGATCGAGGCACTTGGGGTTGTACGCATTTCAGCTTCGGATGAGGCAGCGTTTACGGTCGGTGCAGAGTTGCTGATCGATGGTGGGATGAGCCTCTGAGAGTCGAGAACCTTCATAGCCAGCCTAATTCGTTGTAGTCAGAGCAAAGGCCGACTGAATGTTGCCGTTGGTTCTTAAGAAAAGGGCCCGGCGTTCCGCCTAGCACGAAACACCGAACCGTCATTCAGACCATGCTTTTATTACGCCGCTGCTCGTGCTGCCGCTTTAAAGAACGCGAGGAGGTCATTGTTAATCGTGTCGGCCTCGGTAGTGGGCATGCCGTGAGGAAAGCCCTTGTAAGTTTTCAACGTACCGTTTTTCAGCAACTTTGCAGACAGAGGCGCGGAATCAGCATAAGGTACGATCTGATCGTCATCGCCATGCATCACCAGAACCGGAACGGTGATCTTCTTCAGGTCTTCGGTGAAGTCGGTTTGAGAGAAGGCGACAATGCCATCGTAGTGCGCCTTGGCTCCTCCCATCATGCCCTGACGCCACCAATTCCGGATCACCGCCTCGGATGGCTTCGCGCCGGTGCGGTTGTAACCGTAGAAGGGTCCCGACGCAAGGTCGTAATAGAACTTGGTTCGGCTGGCGGCGAGCTGTGCTTGTAAGTCGTCAAACACCTGTTTAGGCAGCCCGCCTGGATTGGCCTTTGTCTTCACCATCAACGGCGGCACCGCGCTTAGAATGGCTGCTTTTGCAACCCTCTTTTCGCCATGGCGACCGAGGTAGTGCACGACTTCACCGCCGCCTGTCGAATGGCCGACGTGAATGGCGTCTTTCAGATCGAGATGCTCGGTTAGCGCCGCCAGATCGTCAGCGTAATGATCCATGTCGTGGCCATCACCGGTTTGTGAGGAGCGACCATGTCCGCGCCGATCGTGAGCGATAACTCGATAACCGTGCTTGAGGAAGAACAACATCTGCGTGTCCCAATCGTCGGCTGAGAGCGGCCAGCCGTGTGAGAAAACGATCGGC
>Ga0126371_10002401_pt1 | contig 16131 bp, 9 predicted proteins | sample PanSoiMetaPlot_4_FD_110145 | JGI IMG/M metagenome (GOLD analysis project Ga0126371, IMG submission 110145) | Tropical forest soil microbial communities from Panama - MetaG Plot_4 | ecosystem: Environmental > Terrestrial > Soil > Tropical forest > Bulk soil | place: Panama | collected 2016-02-17 | reverse complement strand
GCCGCCACTCAAGGGCGAAACCATCAACTACGCCACGAAATGATGATCAGGCGCGAACGGTTTGGCAGTCGCGTGGTGCTAACCTGCGTGCAACCGCTCAAAGGGTGCAACAATGCCAAAATTCCTTCGAAACCTTGCAGCTGCGGTGGTTGCGTTTGGGTTTGCCGGCAACGTTTCCTGCTGGGCTCAACAGGCCAGCTCGGAATGACGAACGAGGAGGCGCTGCAAGCTGGGACCATTGCGCCGGCAGAAATGCTCGGGCAGGAAAAAGCCTCGGCTCCAGTGCCCCGGCTACTTTGCGGATATCGTCGCCGTGTAAGGCGATCCACTTGCTAACATTGAGGTCATTGTCAAAACGTACGTTGGGTCATGAAGGGTGGCGTCGTGGTTGTGTGATAAGACGCGCGGTTCTCACGACAAGTAAACGAGGCCGTGCGGACGCGAGCCGTAGTGACCACACGCCAAATTCGGTCGGCTGTTCAGGCACGCCGCGAAAGCCGCCGAAGTACGGAAGACGCTTTCTCTTCATTCGAACGCAACGACGCGCCGGATCGTGCGGGCTGCTCACAAAGTGCAGGCGTGCCGAACTTAATTTGCTGATTCTGCTCCCATCTCCCGCAAACCGAAGCTCTTTAGCTGAGCCTCGAATCCAATCGAGGGCGGCGCGGTTGCTCCGTGCCTTGCTGTCGATCGCCGAATTGTGTCAGACCTTTGATCGTCGCCTTGTACTGCTCCAAGTCGAGGCGACCCGACAAGCGCCGTCACTTGGGAGTCAGGTCTGCGCGCCAAGCACTTGAGAAAAAGAGCCTGCGAGCCATTAGCACCGCCCAGGCGACTAGACCGCCGCAAAAAATCGGGACCAATAATCGGCTCGTGGCCATGAGTCCCCTCCCAGATTCGGTTCTGTGCATGTGAGCGTTTCTCAAATTATATCGATCCTATCGTCTCAAAACGCACGGCCGTCAGTCGGCGTTCGATTTTGAACGCCCGCGGAAGGGAAAGCGGCCTCTGACCCAAGACAGCTCCCGCGATCCGCTGGTACATTTGGGCCTATGCAATCAGGGTCTCGGTCTTAGCGACAAGTGGGGAGCGGAGTGAACCGTTCCCCTTTCTGACAAGAGGATTTGCTCAGAGGCCGAATACGTACAGCACGGTGGCTTGACGCTGGTCCTTGAGCTCTGGTGTGTTGACGAGCTTGGCCTTGGCTGAAGCGCTCGGCCCTGACGCGATCGCGATATACTGCTTGCCGCCAACCTCGAAAGTCATGGGCGGTGCCGAGAAGCCGGAGCCGACATTAATTTTCCAGAGCTGTTCGAGGGAGAGGTCGTCGAACGCTGCAACAGTGCCGTCTGTCAGCCCAAGGAAGACCAGCCCGCCGCCGGTCGACACCGTCCCGCTGTAGTTGGGGTATTGCAGATGAACGGTTTTCTTGATCTCGCCGGTCACGGGATCAATGGCGGTCAAGTTGCTCTCGTAACGGTCGGCGGTTTTGTAGGCGCCGCCGTTCCAGCCTTTGTCTTTACTATGCTTCGCCGTATCGATCGTGACGTCGGAGCAGGCTGTCATCGCCGGGATATACGTCCACTTTGTCTGCGGACTGTAAGAGGACGGCCAGTAGTTGTTGCCGCCAGCGATCGACGGACACACCTTCTTGGTCGGCTCGCCTGGGTTCTGATTGGCCAGCGTCGAATAGGTCTGGATGTCCTTGTTCGGATCGTAGTCAAGCGGCTTGCCGGTCTTTTGGTCGATGCCCTTGGTCCAGTTGATGTTGTCCATGTAAGGCTTGGCGCTGACCATGGAGCCGTTGGTCCGCTCCATGGTGTAGAAGAACCCGTTGCGTGCGGAATGCGTGAGTAGTTTTCGCTGCTGGCCCTCGACCACGCCGTCGATCATGATGTGGGTCCCGACCTCGTCGTAATCCCACATGTCGCCGGGCGTGAACTGGAAATACCAATTCATCTTGCCGCTGTCCGGGTCCCAGGAAATAGCGCTGTTGGAGAAGAGGTTGTCGCCCGGCCGGTAGGTCGGGTCGAACATCGGCACCGGGTTGCCGGTGCCCCAGACCGTTTGGTTTGTATCGGGATCGTAGGTGCCGGTCACCCAGACGGCGCCGCCGCCAGTCCGCCAGGCGTTGTTCTTGTCCTTCCAAGTCTCGCTGCCGGGCTCGCCAGGGGCTGGGATCGTGTACTTCTGCCACAGCCGCTTACCAGTCGCGGCATCGAGACCGGCCATCCAGTCGCGGACCCCGGTATCGCCGCCGGCGGCGCCGACAATGATCTTGTCCTTAATCGCGAGCGGCGCCGAGGTCAGCACGACCTCGGGCGTATCGGCGAAGGAGGATTCCCACACGACTTTGCCGGTCTCCTTGTCGGTCGCGACGATCCGCGGTGGCCCGCTCGCAGCAGTAATGACGAAATTTCCCCACAAAGTCGCGCCGCGGTTTCGGTCCTGTCTTTGTTGTTTCGGGTCCATGCGCCACACGATCCGCCCCACCTCGCCTGAAGTTCCGTCGATCTTGTAGAGCACGCCCCAGGAATCAGTGATGTAGATGAAGCCGTCCTCGGCGAGCGGAGTGGCGTGGATGAACTCATTGCCGGAGCTTCCGCCAAGGGGCACCGCGTAGACAAGCTTGAGGTTTTTGACATTGTCCTTGTTGATCCGCGCCAATGGCGAAAAGCGCTGGCCGTTGTAGGTGCGGTGGTTCATCAGCCAGTTCTGCGGCTCGGGATTGAGGAGCCGCCCCGGTGTCACGTCTGCAGCGACCGCGGGCGACGCCGATATAATGCTTGCTAGTAGGGCGGCGTGGATGGAAACGTTGCGTCCTTGCATTGATGCCTCCCATGCAATTGCCCGCCACTTCGCAGCGAGTGGCGTTGATGGAAGTCTACATTGTTTGAAGGGCGATGTCCGCAGCCACCACATGGCGGCGGGCAAATTTCTTGCGTTGTGGAGGGCTAGAACGCATTAGAGGCCGGAACGGCTGCGCGGTTCTCATCGTTCAAGGCGCACGTGGGTCCCTTTCGGAAGTACGGCAATCATCAGCGCAAACCAGACGGGCCGGGGCCGCTGCGCTGCTGCGTCAGGAGGTTGATCGCCACGGCCAGGCGGTTGGCGCGATCGTGGTGATCGCGACAGACCGTAATCGCGCAGCCTGATAGCGGGACGGAAGACGGCTAATGCCGCCTCGAAGCGACGCGTCGTTCCTTGCCAAAGCCCGGCAGCATCATGCGCCTGGCAGGGAACGCGGGCACGTCCTCGTTATAAAAGAAACGTTCAGCGCAATTCGCTAACGAATGTTCGATCGTCGGGCCGCACGGATTGAACGTCGGCCATGGACCGTCATGATCATCACGGCAGCGATTCCACGATTTTACGGACCTTCCCGTCCTCCTTGCGTCATGCCGGCGCCATGCTGGAGCTGCGAATATTTCTCGGGTTGAGCAGTTTCCTACGCGTCCCCGCCTGGTCTTTCACTCTGACGCGGGCTCGGATTGACAAGTGGTTGGGCGTAAAAGACTGTCTCGCTGTGAAGGAAAAGAAAGCCACAGGGACGTACAATGAAAAACGCACTCCTAAAAATGCTTGCGCTTGCGCCACTGCTTTTGATGAGCGCTCCGCTGTCATCGCATGCGGAAGACGGCCCGCCTACAGCCGGCATCCTGCAGCGGCTCACGGAACAGAGCGGTGTTTATAACACCTCCAAGAACGGCACGACGCCGAAGTTCATGGTCGATCCAACCTGGCCGCTGCCCCTTCCTCATTCCTGGCTGCTGGGACAGGTCGGCGGACTCTATGTGGACAGACACGATCACATCTGGGTCTATAACCGAGCGCGCACCATGGCGAATGATGAAGCCGGTTTAGAAAAGGCTTTGGCCGGCGTTACCAACGCAAGGCGGCAGGAAGCGAATGGGCTGGGCCAGGCTCGCGTCAATGGCTTTGGTGCGGATTGCTGCCGCGCCGCACCTGGGGTGCTGGAATTCGACGCCGGCGGCAAGTTGCTGCGCGCGTGGGGCGGTCCGTCCGACCAGGGCTGGCTCGCCCGTCACTGCAAGGAGGAAGCGGGTTGCATCTGGCCCAACGTCGAGCACGGCATTTATGTCGACGATCACGATAACGTCTGGATCGCGGGCAACAGCGACAATGTTCCGAAAGACGCAACCGCCTGGACCTCCAACCGCCATGGCGGCGACGGCTTTGTGCTCAAGTTCGACATGGACGGCAATTTCAAATTGCGGATCGGCGGCACGCCGACCGCTCCCGCCAGCAACGATACGAATGGCGGGTTGAACGGCACGCCGACCCTGTATCGGCCCGCGGATATGGTGGTGGATCCGAAGACCAACCGGCTTTATGTAGCGGACGGTTATGGCAATCGCCGCGTGCTGATCGTCGATGCCGATACCGGCAAATATATCGGCCATTTCGGCGCCTACGGCAACAATCCGGTAGACGACGCTGCCGCGCGCGCGGCTGGTGCCTGGCCGGACGATTATGCCAAGGGCAACAGGAAGCCGGTCTACTTCAGGAATCCGGTGCATTGCGTCAAGATTACGGATGACGGCAAGCTCTATGTCTGCGACCGCGGCAACGACCGTATCCAGGTGTTCAACAATCTGGATCCTGATCTGGGCAAGCCGTGCAGCAATCCGAACGGGGAGGCGGGCAAGTGTGGTTATGTTGCTGAGCAATTCATCAGCGAACACACCTATACGCAGCCCGAAATGCCCGGCACATCCGTGTCCATGAACTTCTCGACCGACAAGGCTCAGAGCTGCCTCTACATCGGCGACAACACCAACATGACAATCTACATCCTCAATCGCCAGAATCTTCAGGAACTGGGCCGTCTCGGACGTGCAGGCCGGATGGCCGGCAATTTCCACTACCTGCATCAGGTCAGCATCGATTCCGCCGGGAACATTTATACGGCCGAGGTGGATTCGGGAAAGCGCCTGCAGAAATTCCTGCGCTATGGGCCTTCAAGCTGCAACGGCACCGGCTCTGACGTGGTCGGCGGTGAGGCTGCGGATCACCGATAAGGCTTCCGCGGGGATTAATCTTCATATCGTAACGCATGCTGGCAGTTGACGCGGTGATCGCGCGGCAACGCCAGCGGCAGGGCCGGTTGCGGCGGGATGGTATTCATGAATGCGGAGGTCGTTGCCTTTCTTGACAGCCTGAAGACCGGCACCCCTCCAGCGGCGGCCGTCCCATTACTCCGCGCCGTGTGGCACGGACTGCGCGGGGATTGGGAGGCCGCTCACCACATCGCCCAGGACGATGCGAGTGCTGAAGGCGCATGGGTCCATGCCTGGCTGCATCGCATCGAGGGCGATGCCGCCAATGCCGGTTACTGGTATCGGCGGGCTCAGCGGAACGCGGCTGAAGGCGATCCACGCGAGGAAGGAAAGACGATTGCGGCGTTTCTTCTCGAACGCTGTTCGGACTGACGGCGGGCCGCCCGCGAGCAGGAGGCCTGACAGGAGTAATCGCCGTTGTACCTCGCCCGCGAGGTCGGCGCGTCATGCAGGAGCGGCGGGACTTCTCTTTCAGAAGGTCCGGTCTCTCAGAAGGTCCGGACCTTCGCGGCACGCCAAGCGCTCCTTGCATTCACCCTCGTGCTGGCGGCAGGGCCGGGCACGTCGTCGGCCTTCTCTCAATGGCAATTGCGAGCATGATTAGGGTTTGAACTCCGAAAGCGAAGATCGTGTGTTCGAATCACGCACGATGGCCACCGAACATCATGCTGCCGGCATGGTCGGTACGATCGTGGGCTCCGCCGCGTCTGTTGTTGGGGTTGAAACGCGCGGCTTCTTGTCGAATACTTTGACCGCGACCATCGCGACGCGGCGCAACTCCTCGCGATCCGAGCCTGAGGCGGCCAAAACGCCCATGCCCGAGATGACGGCCGAGACAAATTTCGCCAGCGCTGTTGGATCCTCGTCTGGCGCGAGGTCGCCCTCTTCTCGCGCCCGAATAAAGCGCTCGCGAAGCTGTTGCTCCTTCTGCGCCCGCCGTGCCGCGAGTTCAAATGGCACATTCTCCGATCCGGCGCCGCAGGCGAGACCTCCTGCGACCAAAAGACAGCCCGGAGGGTTGTCGGGATCCGTCTGCAAATCGGCGATACGCAGCAACATGCGCTCGATCAATTCGCGCACCGTGGGCGCCCCCAGGGCTTCGGCCATGAACTCGTTGTGCCGTTGCGTGTAGCGGTCAAGCGCCGCCTTCAGCAACCCCTCCTTGCTGCCGAACGCAGCATAGAGGCTCGGCGGGTTGATCCCCATGGCGTTGGTCAATTCGGCAATCGTCGCCCCCTCGTAGCCGCGGCGCCAGAACACCTCCATCGCCTCGTCCAAGGCCTTTTCGGTGTCGAATCCACGGGGCCGACCCATGGTCATTGTCATCTCTCCAAAATATTTTTTAGCGCTCGATACAAAAGTCCCTTGACCCGCTCTGGACGCCCACACATCTGTAGCGTCGTTTACAGATATAGGAGCTTGCGATCATGGGTCAACGGACGCTGTCATCGATTTCTAGAGGCCTGCGTCGCTGGACAGCTGTTGCTCTTGTCACCGCAGCGACGCTTGGGGGTATCGGCGTCGCGATCACCGGAAATACGGCGCGCGATGCGCAGGCAAGCGGCGGCGCGACCGCCGATCTCGCAGTGCCCGTTTCGGTGGACCAATTGGCGCCCCAGACCGTCGATCCGTATTCGGAATTCTCGGGGCGGATCAACGCGGTTGACTATGTCGAGATCCGGCCACAGGTTGTCGGCCGCATCACGGAAATCCGCTTCCACGATGGCCAGCGGGTGAATGCCGGCGATATTCTGTTCGTCATTGACCCACGGCCTTATCAGGCGGCTGTCGCCAAGGCGGAGGCCGATCTCGCCACCGCCGTCCACAATGCCAAGTTAGCGAAACTCGAAAGCGACCGCAGCAGCCAGCTGGTCAAACCAGGAGCGGTTTCCCAAGAGACTTACGATCAGCGCCTCAATGCCCAGGCCGTGGCCGAGGCAACGGTCAAATCGGTGACGGCCACGCTGGCGTCGGCCCAGGTCAATCTAGACTACGCCTTCATCAAGGCACCGATTTCGGGACGCATCAGCCGCGCCGAAATTACTGTCGGAAATCTGGTTGGTTCGCCGACGGCCCCCCCGCCGCTGCTCGCCTCCATCGTGTCGGACAACGGCGTTTATGCCGACTTCGAAGTCGATGAACAGACGTATCGTAACAGCGTTCGCAGCTACGGGCACACCCAGGAACGGCAACAGCAAATTCCTGTGGAAGTGATGATCCGAGGTGACACGCAACAGTTTCGCGGTCACCTGCTGAGCTTCGACAACCGGATCGACACGGCCTCGGGAACCATCCGCGCGCGTGCACGCTTCGACAACGCGGACGGAAACCTCATTCCGGGCATGTACGTGTCTGTGCGAATGGGGGAAGGCGCGCTCGACGATGCGCTTGCTGTGCCGGAAAGTGCGGTGGGCAACGATCAGAGCAAGCGCTTCGTCTTCGTCGCCAACGAGAACGACAAGGCCGAGTACCGGGCCGTTCGCCTCGGTCCCCAGGTGGAAGGTAAGCGCGTCATTCTCGCCGGCCTAAAAGCGGGCGACCGCGTCATCCTCGATCATCTTCAGCGTCTCGCGCCCGGCGTCGCCGTGCGCCCACAAGTCAACGTGCGTCAGCAAGCCGACAGCCGCGCGGCGCGCAATTGATCGTCGTCTGGCGACGGCGGGGAGAACTGCCATGTCGTTATCGAAGTTTTTCATCGATCGGCCGATTTTTGCCGCAGTCATTTCGATTGCCATTTTCCTTGCCGGCTTGATCGCGATGCCGCAGCTGCCGATCTCGGAATATCCCGAGGTCGTGCCGCCATCGGTCGTGGTGACGGCATTGTTTCCGGGCGCCAATCCGGAGACCGTCGCGAATACGGTCGCAACCCCGCTCGAAGAGCAGATCAACGGCGTCGAGAGCATGCTCTACATGTTCTCGCAGGCTGCGAGCGACGGCACGCTGACTCTGACGGTCACGTTCAAGCTCGGCACTGACCCCAATCTCGCTCAGCAGCTGGTGCAGAACCGCGTGAACCAGGCGCTGCCCCGCCTGCCCGACGTCACGCGGAATCTCGGCGTGACGACGGTGAAGAGTTCGCCCGATCTCACCATGGTGGTGCACCTCAAATCGACCAGCGATCGCTACGACATGCTTTATCTGCGTAACTATGCCGTCCTCAACGTCAAGGATCAGCTCGCCAAAATCGAAGGCATCGGCAGCGTTCAGCTGTTCGGTTCCGGCGATTACGCCATGCGGCTATGGCTCAACCCGCAGAAGATCGCGGAACTGGGGTTGACGGCTGACGACGTCGTCAATGCGGTGCGCCGCCAGAACGTGCAGGTTGCGGCAGGTCTGGTGAACGGGCCGCCCTATAGCCAGCGGGGCGAAGTTCAGCTTCCGATCAATGTCGACGGAAGGCTCTCCGATCCGGAGCAGTTCGGCCAGGTCGTCATCAAGAACAGGAACGGAGTCGTCACGCGCTTGAGTGATGTCGCGCGTGTCGAGATCGACGCATCGGCCTACAGCCTGCGCTCCCTGCTCGATAACCAGCAAGCCGTGGCAATTCCGATCTTTCAAGCGCCCGGTTCGAACGCGATCCAAATTTCCAACCGCGTTCGCGCCACGATGGAGGACCTCAAGCAGAACTTCCCCGAGGGCTTGGATTACAGCATTGTCTATGACCCTACCATCTTCGTGCGGGACTCGATCGAGGCGGTGGTGCACACCCTTCTCGAAGCGGTGGGGCTCGTCGTCCTGGTCGTGATTTTGTTTCTACAAACGTGGCGCGCTTCGATCATCCCTTTGCTCGCCGTCCCGACCTCCATCATCGGCACGTTCGCCGCGATGTATCTGTGCGGCTTTTCGATCAACGCCTTATCGCTCTTCGGCCTCGTCCTCGCCATTGGCATCGTGGTGGACGACGCGATCGTCGTGGTCGAGAATGTCGAGCGCAACATCGAGGCTGGCCTCAATCCTCGCGAAGCCACCATCAAGGCGATGAGTGAGGTTACCGGGCCGATCATCGCCATAGCACTGGTGCTGTGCGCGGTGTTCGTGCCGATCGCCTTCATCAGCGGTTTGACCGGCGAGTTCTATCGGCAATTCGCTCTGACGATCGCATTCTCGACGATCATCTCGGCGTTCAACTCGGTGACCTTGTCCCCGGCGCTCTCCGCGCTCCTGCTCAAAGGCCACGGAGCGCAGAAAGACCTTCTGGCGCGCAGGATGGAGAAGGTTCTTGGCCCGTTCTTCAACCGGTTCAATCGCGCATTTCGCGCGGGCTCGTTGGGCTACAGCCGCGGGGTCGGCAACGTCCTGTCGCATAAGGCCGGAGCTGTTGCGGTTTATGCGATCCTGCTGGCCGCAACTGTCTTCATCTTCCGCACGGTGCCGCCGGGCTTCGTACCACTGCAGGACAAGCAATATCTCGTAAGCTTTGCGCAGCTGCCGCAGGGGGCCACTCTCGACCGCACCGAAAAGGTGATCCGCGAAATGTCGGATATCGCCCTGAGAGAGCCCGGCGTGGAGAGCGCGGTCGCGTTTCCTGGCCTCTCGATCAACGGCTTCATCAACAGCCCTTCGGCAGGCATCGTCTTCGTGACGCTCAAGCCGTTCGAAGAACGAAGATCGGCTGAGCTGTCCGGATTCGCCATTTCGCAGAAGCTTCAGGCGAAGTTTGCCGGCATCGGGGACGCCATTATCGCCATCTTTCCACCGCCGCCCGTGAACGGTCTCGGCACGATCGCGGGCTTCAAACTGCAAGTGGAGGATCGCACCGACCAGGGCAATGAGGTCCTCAACCGCGTGATGGGTGAGGTCCAGGCCAAGGCCGCGAAGACGCCCGAGTTGGCGCGTGTCTTCTCGAATTTCAACATCACTGTGCCGCAGCTCTACGCTCACGTCGATCGTATCAAGGCAATGCAATTGGGCGTCGAGGTGCAGGATATCTTCGACACCATGCAGACTTATCTCGGGTCGATCTACGTCAACGACTTCAATCGCTTCGGGCGGACCTACGAAGTGATCGCCCAGGCCGACACGCCGTTCCGCGCCAAGACTGACGACATCCTGCGGCTGCAAATCCGCAATTCCTCAGGCAAGATGGTGCCGCTGGGAGCCGTGATCGACCTCAGCTACACCACGGGACCAGACAGCGCACTGCGCTACAACGGTTTCCGCAGCGCCGACCTCAACGGCGTGCCGGCGCCCGGCTTTTCGTCCGGCCAGTCGCAGGCGGCGATTACCAAAATCCTGAACGAGACGCTGCCTAAAGGCATGCGCTTCGAGTGGACGGATTTGACCTATCAAGAGATTCTTGCGGGTAACACGGCGCTGTTCGTATTTCCGATCTGTGTTCTGCTGGTCTTCCTTGTGCTGTCGGCTCAATATGAGAGCCTGTTTCTGCCGCTCGCAATCATCCTCATCGTTCCGATGTGTTTGTTCTCGGCTCTCATTGGGGTTTGGCTCACCGGAGGCGACAACAACATATTCACCCAGATCGGCCTGTTCGTCCTCATCGGCCTCGCCTGTAAGAACGCGATCCTCATCGTGGAATTCGCCCGTGAACTTGAACTGCGGGGCCGACCGACGGTGAGCGCCGCGGTCGAAGCCGCCGGATTGCGCCTGCGACCGATCCTGATGACGAGCTTTGCGTTCATTATGGGAGTGGTTCCGCTCGTGCTGTCCACCGGAGCCGGTGCGGAGATGCGTCATGCGATGGGCGTCGCGGTTTTCTTCGGGATGCTGGGCGTCACGTTTTTCGGCCTGTTTCTCACCCCGGTATTCTACGTCCTGCTGCGCGGCCTCACTGGCATGAAGCCGCTCAAGGGCCACCAACTCGAGGTGAAATCACTCGTAAAGGAGGTGCACTCGATTTAGAGACTGGACTTACCGGATATCGGCAAGCTCAAAGTCGGTGGGCGAGCCTTCAGAGGTCACGGTCCAGCATGGTCGAGCACCTTGGCGGCACAGGTAAGACGCTGCCAGCGATTTCCAAATGCGTGCGAAAAACCGCGTAGAAGCAAAGCCGTTTCTGTAAAGAATTCTGCGCTTTGAGTGCTGGCTAGGGGTCAACGGCGACGAGCTTCTGCTCGTAACCTTTCCACCGGCGGTGCTGGGCGTTCCAGAGAAGTCGCCGATCAAGACGGAGACGGCGTGCAGCAACGGCGGCGCGGCGGCTTCGGACATGCCTCTCATGCTAGCGCCAGCCCGCGGCCGGCGGTAGGGATGTGCCTTCAATTCGCGAAATCGCGCCCGTCTTGTACTCGCAGTTTCTTCGCGTGCAGCGCGCCTCTCTTCGCGTTGAACCACGCCCTTTGCAACGAGCTCGTTGCAGCAGCATTGCGCCCAGCGTATTGGTCGATACGCTGAACGTCTCACTCTCGCACAGGGCCAGCCGGTTCGCAGCCTCCGCACATTGCTGGCCGATCTCGCCACGCTCACACGCAACACCGTGAGATGTGGCAAGGCTCCAGCGATGGCTCTCCTCGCGAGACTGACCGAAATCCAGCAGAGCGCCTTCGATCTGCTGGCGTCAACGCCGCAATTGTAGTCAGTCCTCGATCAAAACAAATCAATGACTTACGCTGCCTTTTAGGTTAAAGTTCAGATTAGAGCCGTGCTCTCGCCGCCTCCGCGATGGCAGCGTTGCGAGCCTGGTCCAGATCCTGGGTTCGCTGGAATTCCAGAAATAACGGGATGCAATAATAGTAGTGTGCCCCGTCGTCGCTGTTGACGACGACTATCCTTGGGACGGGTCGTCGCGGGAGACGTCACAGCTCATGGCTGGCCGCGGGCATGAAATCACGGGCTAAGCAGGCCGACCAACGCGCCGATAATCGCCGCCGGCAAAGCCCAAATAACAGCCGCCGGAAAAAGCCCCGAATGCAATGAAATAGCCAAGAGCCCAGAGGCCGCCCGTGATAGCGCCCGCTATCGGGATTACCTTCCATGGATTAGTTGCCATGTTCGAAGCACAGCCCGGGGCGATGAAACGTTCGTTGATTTCACTAGAGTTTTTGCTGTCGAGTTTCTGGGTAGGGGATTTGCCCATGGCGTGGACTTGCCGGCAGCCTTCGCCGCGTCCTTGAGGGGATCGTCTCCGGGACGTCGAAGGGAATGAGCGTCTTGCGAAACCTCCTTCAGACCAGCCAATGGCTTGGTGCCTCGAAAGGGCATCTTACGTCTATGCCGACACTGCCGAAATTGCGAAAGATGCGGAAATTTCGAGGCCGAGACGCGCGCCGATTTCGCCTCGATCACGGCACTCCCCTCAATCCGGAGCGTAGTAACGCTCTTCCGCGGCGCGCCCGTGCTTATTGCATTTTTTGTTTTCGTGCTTAAACAAGTTGTGATGGTCGTCGGGTCCAGGCAGTTTCGAAAACTTGAGAGGCTCTGCAATGAAAACCAGCGCCACGAGGAGCGCCACACTCGCAGCACTTTTTTGTATGGCGTTTGTATCCATTGACTGGACGCTGACGGCAAAGACCGCCCAGCCGGACCGGACGATCCCACCGCCCCAGACGCAGCAGGAGTCGCAAAGCGGATTAAAGGTCGCACCGACCGCTGTTGTCCCGACCATCGCTTCTCTTTCTCCAAGCTCGGGCCCCCTCGGCACTCTGGTGACGATCAAAGGCGCCAACTTCACATCGGAAAACCACATCCAATTCAGCGATGAGCAATCGCAAAAGTCCTTTAATGTTCTCGCAGGCGCTTCGATTGCCTCCGAAAGCGGTACCAGCCTGCGGTTCCATGTGAACACATGCCCTCCAAATCGGCCTCTATGTCCCGGATTTTATGTCCTTCCCGGCCTCTACAAAGTTAAGGTGATCAACGGCAATGGCGCTAGCAACGAAGGAACGTTTGCGCTGACGGCCCCATGAGCTTCGCCTGTGCAAGACGCGTCGAATTCCAAACAGATATATTTTGAATATTTTCGGTTTCCACTCAGACTATCATTGTGCTAACATTTCGAAGTGCCTCTAATGAGGCATCGTAGTTTTCGCGACATTGTTTGCTCATTTGTTAGTTTCAAGCGCGCGGGGGACGTTTCATGAATAGGATTGGTGCGCTCGGAGTCATGGTTCTTGCGGCTGCGTTCATAGCGTGTCCAATTCACGCACAGCAGCAGCAGCGTCCACCAGTACCCCTTTCATACCGCAATTTCCTCCAGTTGAGGGACAATCCCCAGGCCTTGGAGCAACTACGGGCAGGACTGCGGCCCGTTACGCCTGAACCCGGACCGCTTCCTATGCCGCCGTTGAAGCCGTTGGCAGAATCGAGGGCCTCGGTCGGGCTGAACGCTGTGAATGAGTTTGCGGCCTCGAACGACCTTAGCTCCGTGAAGACACTAGACATTTTAAAAGGGCTTAACGTATCTGCTTTTTCACACGAAGGAAGGCCTGCTGGCCTGTGGTCGAACCTGGCAAATGTTCCGCCAGGGGGGCCGTTCAATTTCGGCAATCCGCTGCTGTTGACGGACGGTACCGTCATTGTGCATCAGACAAGTACGCCCGACTGGTACAAACTCACGCCAAGCAACACTGGCAGCTACGTCAACGGCACATGGACCAAGATCGCGTCGATGCAGCCCGGCTACGCGCCATTATTTTTTGCTTCTGCCGTGCTGCCCAACGGACAAGTTATCGTCGAAGGCGGCGAATACAACGCAAACCAACAGGACTATGGCATCCAAGGTTCGATCTATGATCCGACGGCCGGCGCTTCCGGCACTTGGACGCAAGTGCAGCCACCTGCCGGGTGGACAACCATCGGCGACGGCCAGTCCACGGTACTCGCCAATGGCAAGTTTATGATCGCCAGCTGTTGCGACGAAACGTTTCGTGCTGCGCTTTTCGATCCAACCCACCGGACCTGGAACAATACTGGAACCAATAAGGCCGACGGGTATGACGAGGAGAGCTGGACCCTGTTGCCCGACGGGAGCGTGTTAACCGTCGACGCCTACACGACCGCCATCGGCGACACGCCTTGCGGGCGCAATACCGAACGATACGATCCCACGTCCGGCAGGTGGTCGTTTGCCGGCACCGTTCCGACCCAGCTCGCCGATTGCAACAGTGCCAATGCCCAAGATGGCCAACCCTCTTACGAGCTCGGCCCACAGGTGCTGATGTACAACGGGGAGGTCATCGTTTTCGGCGGAACCACCGCGAACGTCGCGCACACAGCGCTTTACAACACGGCCACTAAAACATGGACGGCCGGGCCGGATCTGCCGAGCACTTGCGTTTTCGAGGGAACCGACGGCACGGTCAAGACGAATGTGCCATGCACCTTGGCCGATGCCCCCGCGACCCTTCTGCCCAACGGCAATGTCCTATTCGTGGCAAGCCCCGGCAAGTTCAATAACCGGGCAAGTTTTTTTGAGTATGATCCTACGACGAAAGCCTTTAGTGCCGTACCGGGCACATCGGACGCCAATAGCATCACGGCCTATTACGTTAATTTCCTCACTCTTCCTACTGGGCAAATTCTTGCGGTCGAGAATTTCACCTCGACAATCCAGATCTATACGCCTCCAGGAAGTTACCAAAGCGCATGGCGCCCGACTGTCATCGACCCGCCAAGTTGCGTCCTCCCCGGTAGCACCTACATGCTAAATGGCAAACAACTTAACGGACTGTCGCAGGGCGCGAATTATGGCGACGATCAGCAGGCTGCGACCAACTATCCCCTCGTAAGGATCGTGAACAATGCCACCAGCCATGTGTTCTATGCGCGCACCTTCGATCACAGCACGATGACGGTTGCTCCAAACGCGCCCGGGTCGACGAAATTCCAGGTGGCGGCGCCTACCGAAACCGGTGCCAGCATGCTCTATGTCGTCGCCAATGGCATTCCCTCTGAGGGGACTGCGGTTATCGTTGCTGCCGAATCGTGTCCGTCGGCAGCACTTGGCGCACCTCAGGCAAAACGCCGGTCGGTGAGGAACGGAGGAGGGCGCCGGTGAGGCTGAAGTCGGCGTGCTTGGAACTCGTCCCCGGCAGGGTAAAATGAATCTTCTACCCGACGTGATGTTTGCCTCCCGGTGTGGTGTTGGCACTCCAGATTGCAAACCCCGATGGCTTGGCGGAGTGGGCTTTGCCGCCGCTCTGACGTTCGCGCCAATTTCGGCACTGGCTGACCCGATCGTTGAGCCAGCGGTGTTTTCCAGTTTAGGCGGTGTTCTCGACGTTCTAATGGTTGCCAGGGCGCAGCCGGTGCCAACCATTTCGTTTGCGCCTGCAGGGGGCGGAGCACCGATCAATCCGCTCGGATGGGTGTACGAGGTCTGTCCGCGGCCGCCGTCAGGCACCCAATGCCCGGCAACTGCGACCACGGTTTCCGATTACGGGGGCGTACGGCTGGCTCTTCAAGCCGGCGACGTTCTCAAAATCCGTCTAGTCAACCGGTTACCTCCGCTCGACAACGCAAAGCTCAAACATGGGACGGAGCCCGGCCAGGCCAATCTGTTTCGCAATCCGACCAACCTGCACACCCACGGTATGATCGTCGCGCCGCGGACGCCGACGCTGGTCGATCCAACCTTCGGCGACTACGTCTTTGTGGAGGTCTACAATCCGGCGAACGGGATGCCCGAGCCGCAGGGGCAGCACGATCACGGCTCGGTCAAGATGGATTTCGTGGATTACAAGATCCACATTCCGTCAAAACATCCTTCCGGGGCATTTTGGTTCCATCCTCACGTCCACGGCATCTCGCTCAATCAAGTGGCCTCCGGCCTCTCGGGCATCATTTCTGTCGGCAAAGTGCGGGACTACGTCGAGGATGCTCCGAGCGTTGTGCGGCACTTGATCCTGAAGGACATGCAGGTGTTGAGCCGAAGATCTCATACCAAAGGTTTGCCTGAGGGCATCTTCCAGTACGCCTATGGCCCCACCACGATCCTGAATGGCGAGGCACAGCACCCTCAAGTCGCGGTCACGGACGGCGAAGTGCAAAATCAGCAGGTTGGCGATTTCTGCGAGCAGCGCGATAATGGCGGGCCCAATACACGACACGGATTCTGCGAAGGCGAACCCACTGGGCCTGGAAACAACAATAGCTT
>Ga0126371_10002400_pt1 | contig 16131 bp, 18 predicted proteins | sample PanSoiMetaPlot_4_FD_110145 | JGI IMG/M metagenome (GOLD analysis project Ga0126371, IMG submission 110145) | Tropical forest soil microbial communities from Panama - MetaG Plot_4 | ecosystem: Environmental > Terrestrial > Soil > Tropical forest > Bulk soil | place: Panama | collected 2016-02-17 | reverse complement strand
CCAACTCTCGGACAATTCGTGTGACCCTTCGGGTAAAGCACACGCGCCTCAGCTGTAATCGACTTACCGAATCTCATCCCATCCGAACAATTCCCGGGGTGGGTGTCAGGTCAGTATAAAGTCGGATGCGTGCAGGTTGTTCGCGGCGACGTGCTGCAATTTACAGGCTGTCCAAGCGCCATGCATCGACAACTGTACTGGAAGATCCTCGGGCTTTGCGCCCCGCAGGACGCGGTCAACGTAAGAGGCCGCTCTCCGCCTCATTTCGCCCGCCAAGGAGGTAGCCCGAAATCCAAGGGATATCCGCTTCGCACCAATCGTCGTACACTCAATGATATTATAAGGCGGACACTCCAATTAGATCGCCCAATGTCCGTCAACGATCAGAAACGGGTCGTCGATGTTGGACCTCCGTCCAACTCGATTACAGCTGGCTTTGTATTCATTGTGCACGTAATTTATCGAGGTAGTACGGGCTCAAGGATCGAAGTCAGTAAAGACCAAACCACGCAGAAGGAGTGACGCCATGACCGACATCACACTAAAGACGCAAGAAGACGTCCTTATCTTCGACATTTCCGACGAAGTGTTGGAGATTGCCGGGGGCGCAGCAAGGGCACAGACGAACTTCACCCTTGGCGCTTGCACCGGCTTGTCCGAGTGTCCGGGCTCACCAGCCTAGTTAGACCTGGCTGCAATGCTTGGTTTGCGTTTGGCGTTCGCCCAGCGCGGCTGAAAATATCGTACCTGAAAGCAACATGCGGCGACGCACCGTTCCCCTAAGCGTCGCCGATGTGCTCGGCATGGCCGGTACAAAACTCCGGCTGTGGCGTAGCGATGTTAGCATCTTCTCGAATTTCCAATGGTGGGCGGATGGCGTCGCTTCGCGAACTACATCGAGAGCAGCGGCCTCTCATCAGCCCCTTAGCCCATGACGCCTTATCCGCGCGGCTGATCGAACAAGCCGGCTTTAAGACTTTCAATATTGGCGGCTCCGCGATGCTGGCAGCGCGTTATGCGTTGCCGGACCTCGGACTTGCCGGCTTCGCCGAAATGCTTGCAGGCATCCGTGACATCATCGAAGCCTCGAAGCTCCCCTGCCTAGTGGATGCGGATGACGGTTATGGTGACGTCAAAAGCGTGGTGCGGACCATTCGAGGCTATGAAGCTGCCGGCGTTTCCGGCGCATTGCTGGAAGACCAGTCGCGGGAGAGTAAACAGCCAGGCGCCGCTTCAGCCCACAATGTCGTTCCACTCGAGGTCATGGAGCAAAAACTTAAAGCCGCGATGGCGGCGCGACACGATTCGGATTTTGTTATCATCGGTCGAACGGATGCCTACGGCGCCGAAGGGCTCGGTGCCGCGCTCAAGCGCGCCGAACGATTCCTGCGGCTCGGTGTCGACGGGATATTCATCGCAGGGTTGAAGACGCCTAGCGATTACGCCGAAGTCGGCAAGGCTTTCAAAGGCGCATGGAATTGCGCGGCGATCTTCGAGGCGGCAATGACGCCGTGGCTCACCCCGGCGGAACTCTACAATATGGGATTTTCGCAAGTCGCTTATCCGAACATCCTTATCGGGCGCGTGACTAAATCGATTGAGCAGGGATTGCGGCGTTTGACCCAGCTTGCTGCCGGAAAGGACACTGCTTTTACCAATGGCGAGCAGGACATGGCGCTGAAAAGCCTGACCGACGCACTCGAGTTACAAAAATGGAAAGAACTCGAGAAGAAGTTCTCGTAAGGCTAACCATGGTGGAGCCGCCGGTCGATGATGAGCAGAAGCGTATTCACACTTGCTGCGAACAAGACCAACAAGAACGTAACCGACATAATCAAATCGATATTGTACAGACTGATTGCATTCATCAGCAGATAGCCGAGACCTCGCTGTGCGGCAAACATTTCACCGAGGACGGTACCGATCAGCGTCAACGAAAAGCCGACTCGAAGGCCGGTGAAGATTTCCGGCACAGCGGCAGGAAACAGAATCGCGCTTACCATAACCGCTGGGCTTAGTTTCAGGACGCGACCTGTCTTGATCAGAATCGGTTTGATGTTGCGAACAGCGGCCAAGGTAAAAAGCGCGACCGGGATGATCCCGTGAATCGCACCAAAGGCAATTTTCGCCGAAATGCCGATTCCGAAAGCCAATAGAATGATTGGATAGAGAGTGATCTTCGGAATCGAATAGAGCGCAACCAGCATCGGCTCCATTGCATCACCAGACAGGCGATGTAGCCCAAGCGCAAATCCGATGAGAAGCCCAAGCGCCACCGCGATCGCAAGGGCTGCGGCAAAGGCTTTCAGTGAATCGGCAAGATGAAGCCAGAAGTCGTCGGTTCGCATCAGCTTGCCGAGAAACTGCATCGTCTCCCATGGCGAGCGCAGGGCGACTTCGCCAACGATGAGATAGGCCAATTCCCAAAACAGGAATAAACCGACGATCAGGATGACGGTATTGCGAAACGGGGCGATTGCCTCCCTCTGCATCACTTCTGCCCTCTTCTGGCGAGCAGCACTCTCTCCCAGTGCGAAAGCACGCTATTGGCTGCGATGGACAGCAGCAGAATCAACAGAATGAGCGGGTACATCGTGGCATTGTCGAAGTTCGTATAGGCGTAACTGATTTCGTAACCCATTCCTGCGCGTGCCATGATGAACTCCGAACCGATGACTCCGATGAACGCGTAGGCGAGCGCCAACTTGGCCGCCGTCAAAAGGTATGGCGCGCAAAACGGCAGGGTGATGCGCAGCGCCGTTTGCAACGGATTAAGCCTGTTGACCCGTGCGGTCTTCTTCAACACTGATGGCAGGCGATCGAGACCATTGAGTGTGGTAACGATCACGGCAACAACCGCCAGCAAAAATCCGATCAGGAGCTGTGGCCCATCGCCGAGACCGAACATGACAATGAACAAGGGATAGAACGCGAAAACCGGAATGGCGTAGTACGTTGCAAATAACGGGTCGAGAACATCGCGCGCCGTCTTGTACCTGTGCAGGATCGTGCCGCTGACGACACCGAAGACGTATGCCGCGGCAAATGCCAACAGCACATTCGCCAAGCTCTTCGCGATTTCACCGAAATAGCGTCCGGCCAGTATCATGCGGAAGAAATCACGGACAATAATGTGAGGCGGAGGCATTGTGACCTTGTCGATAAACCCGGCAAAGCAAAGCGCTTCCAGCAGCAGGATAACGCTCGCGACAACCGCGAACTGAAACAGCCGCAGCCTGCTCATGGACCGCTACCCATCCGCCCCATCGTCTTCAAGGATTCTTCGCGCAATGTTTTCCATAGGCGGCTGGTAATTGCGCCGAACTTTTCGTGTTCAACAATTCGACTGTCGCGCTCGCGCGGCCATCCCGTCTCAACAAGGTCGACCGCTTTGCCTGGTCGGGCTGACATGACAACGATACGGTCCGCCAACATCGCCGCTTCGTCGAGCGCGTGGGTGATCAGGAAGACAGTGGCCCCGGTTTCCCGCCATAGCCGAAGCATCTCATCACCCATCAAGAGGCGGGTCTGCTGATCGAGCGCACCAAAAGGTTCATCAAGAAGAATGAGGCGCGGCTCTGCCACGATCGTTCGCGCAATACAGACACGCTGGCGCATGCCACCCGATAGTTGCGCCGGATAAGTTTCGGCAAAGTCGCGCAGCCCCATCATATCGATGACTGCGGCGGCCCGGCGCGCTTTCTCTGCCGCGCCGATATTTTTCTGCCGCAGGCCAAATTCGATATTCTCACTGACATTAAGCCATGAAAAGCAGGCATCCTCTTGGAAAACCACTCCGATGCCGTCGGGAACGTTCTCTTTTATTGCGTGTCCTTCGAATTCAATGTCTCCTTGCGTCGGAGCGGTGAGGCCGGCGATCAGTTCAAGCAGCGTCGATTTTCCGCAACCGGACGGACCGACCACGGCAAAAAACTCGCCCCGTCTGATCTCGATATCGATTGGCCCGAGGGCATGCACCCCTCCCCCGACGGCCCCGGAGGGAAATACCTTCGTCACGCCGCGCAGTGTCACTTGTGCCGCGACCAAGCGATCATCCTTCGGCGCACACGGTTCTATTTCACTGTTTTGAGATCATCTGGCAGAAATTGGGTATCGATGACCTTGGAAAGATCGATGTCCCCGGTCAAGGCACCCACACTTTTCTGCACCTCGATGATGCGCTTCATTCCGTCGAGGTGGAAGTCGCCGTCGCCCCAATAAGGAATGCCCTCGGTGGTGCTCGAAATCAGGTTTTTCACTGCGCTCGTTGCCACCTCCGGTGTGATGTTAAACGGCTTGGCTAAAATTTCGCCGGCTTCTTCCGGGTGGCCTCGCATGAATTCAATGGCACGGCGGCGCGCACGAATCACGGCGCGGATAAAGTCGCCGCGCGTGGCCACAGCCTGGGCTGTAGCCACGCCGACGACGTTGTCGAGCGGAGGCAACGCCTCTGCACCTGTGATGAGCACGCGGAACTTGTCCTTCATTTTTGACCAGAGCGGCTCGGTCACCGGCGCGACGTCGATCTGCCCGAGGTCGAGCGCCGCAACCATCGGTCCAAATCCGCCGGTCTTTACAAGCTCGGCATCCTCCGGCTTTAGACCTGCCTTCTTAAGCATAAGGATGTCGAGCGCCTGACTGGTCGAGCGCGGATTGGTGTAGCCAATCTTTTTGCCTTTGAGATCAGCAATTGTCTTAATCGGTGAATCCTTCTTCACCAACCAGGCGAATTCAGCGATGGTAAGCACGTTATCGCTCACGATCCGCAAATCGGCGCCCTGCTGGATGGCAACAGCAATTGCGCCAGGATTGGCCTCACCATAAGCAACGCCGGCCATCGCGTTGCGAACCGAAGTGCCGCCGCCCTCCGACGCAATAATGCCAGTGACGTTGGCACCTTCTTCTTGAAAATATCCTTTTGCCAATGCAACGCCGAACGGCATGCCATTTGCGGATGAGCCGTAGTTGCCGATGGCGATATCTTCTGCACTCGCCGCCGTGAGAGCGGCGAGTGTCAGTACAAATGCGGGAAAGACGAGACGCGCAAGGAATTCGCCAACCATCGTTTCCTCCTGCTGTGCTCCGCCGGTTTATATCCGATCTGGTTTTGTACGGCACAAACGCGTGATATTATTATAAGTATAAGGCACAACAATCACAGAGTAACGTCCACTGTTCCCTAAAGACGGATATTGCGGGCCCCGCACCCGACGACCCGCTTTCAAAGGCGCGGGTGTCGTCGTAGCCGCAGCGCGAGTCGGACGAAAGTCACCGACATAGAGTGGGCCGCCTTTATGCCGGCAACGAAATTGCCGGAAACCTTCGAGACGCCTCCAACTCGACGACGTTGGCCGACGGCGATCTCACGAGCAGGTAGATCGGTGGCGGCAACCCGCATTAGCATTTCCAAATTCCAGCCGTATGTCATCTCACTCATGCCAAGACCATCCAGCACATCGCGCCGGATCGCGCGAAATGGCGACAGGTCGCTGAAACACGCGCCATAAACAAGCCCCAAGAGCAAGCGACCGACGTGGGCAGCGATGAGCTGCTGTGGCGTCAAGCTACCGCGCTCTCGCGCGCCACGAACGCGCGAGCCGAGAACGAAGACGGCGTGCCCCGCAACAATCGGCGATATTAGATCCGGGATGAATTCCACTGGATCGCTGCCATCGCCATCCAGAAAGACCAGGATTTCTGCGTCCTTGCGCACTGCCGCGATGCCGGCTTGGATGGCGCGCCCGTAGCCGGGTCGTGACTCGACAATGACACGAGCCCCAGCCGCGGTGGCCTCGTCGACCGTTCGGTCGTGCGAGCCACCATCCACGACAACGACTTCGCCTACATCACGCGCAAACACAGAGGTTACGACCCGCGCAATTGCCGCTTCCTCGTTGAGGCATGGAATAATCGCTGAAACAATGGCCGAACGATTGGCGGTCGGCCGCAGCGCGGTGCTCTCGTGCCTCGCGTCGTTCACAGACTCCAACGCAGTCCACAATTGGCACAGGCCGCGGCCGGCTTATCGGAAAGTAGAGCTCCCCGAAATTCCCGATACGCGGACCCGTTCCAGATTTCCCGCAAAGTTTGCTGCGTCGCGTCGCCCAATGTGTAGTTGTCATAACCATGCTGCGAAAACGGCGCAATACAGCACGGCAACGCCCGGCCGTTAGCAGTAAAGTACATCAGCGACCACGGCCGACGGCAGAGCGACCAGGGCGAGTTTTTGTCGATTCTCTTTAGGCTTAAACCCGGCTCGGACGCTGCGCCTGATGCGCTGAAGGTGATACCAAGCGAGCGCGCAAGATCTTCGGCTTGCTCGAGATAGGCCGCTTCTTCGCTCGTCAAACGCTCAAAAAGCGCTTGATCTGGCTGCGCTTTACCAACGGTTGTTTGATCAAAAAATACGAGTCTTTGCAAATAGACTTCCTGAACGCCAATCTCGGCCGCAAGCAACACAAATGACGGAAGCTCTTTTACGGTTTCCTTCAAGCCGGTCAGCCAGACGGAGACCTGTGGCTTAACGTGCCCCTCATGCTCTTGTAATTCGCGAAATGCGCGCACGTTACGTACAATCCGATTAAAATAATCTCTGCCCCGAACGGCCTTGAAGCTTTCGCGGTTTGATGCATCAAGCGAAACGCGAAGCTCATCGAGCCCGGCCGCGATGAGCGCGCGGCCGCTGCGTTCACCGAGGAGAGTCCCGTTGGTGTTGAACAAAACGTAGATCCCGCGCTCCTTTAAATACTTCACCATATGCGGCAGGTTCGCGACCAACATTGGCTCGCCGACACCGTGCAGCACCGCCCGCGCAAGATCGGGAACTTGATCTACAATCGATTTGAACAATTCCCAACTCATGTCTGCGGGCGGCTCAAGTTCCTCGTAGGTGCGAGGACACGTGGTGCACAGCAAATTGCAGCGATTGGTCACTTCCAGATAAAGACAAACTGGCGGACGGTCCGCGACCTCTGTGCGCTCGCCTTGTACCGATTCGTGATAGCGGCGCGGATCTATGGGCAATTCAACGGGCGGGTCATCGCCGAGAGGGATCATTGCGATCGCCCTGTGTCTGCGGTCCGTTTCAGATTTGCTATCCGGGCGGACCAGATCAAGCTCAGAATACAACTTCCAAATAGAACTGACTTCACGACCAACTTCGGAATTTGAAAATCCCAACGGATTTCGTCAGTCAGCAAGAGTGCTCCAATGGAAACTACCCAGGTTGGTGCATTGCCGCACAGCGCGACGAACGGCAAGATTGCCAGAAAATACCAAGGGTAGTTGGGCGACAACAGCAGCAGGACCAGCAGCAACAGCATATTGGTGTCCGTCAGACTGGTCGCGATCGTTCGGTCCGGACGGCGGGCAGCCCAAAGGGCCATAAAAACCAGAATTGAAGCCGCCACCGCAGCATAGACGGCAACATCGCCGCGATGCGCGCCGAAAACGAGACGCCAGAGGGAAAGTAACCAGAGATCGTTACCGGAAATAATGCCCTCTTCCGCCAAATAGCCTTGAGTCAAGAAGCCGAAAACTCCCCAGCCGATGGAAAGATAGGGCAGATAACAAAGCGTGATCACGACGATCACAACGAGGGGCATCTTCCAGTCCCAAGGGCGCCAGACTGAAGCGAGCGCTGGCGCCACATATGGCTTTACGAGCGTTCCGAGAGCGATCGAGACCGCCCCAAGTTTTGTTCGGCCCGTCAGCGCGACCCATAGGCCGACAAGCATCAGCGCAACCGCCAAGGCATCAACATGGCCGCTGTTGGCAATCTCCCAAATGGGAAGGGGGTGCCAGAAATATGCGACTACCCGAGTTGTTGGCCGTTTCATGCGACGCAACAACAGCATGACAATGGTAACGCTCACAGCCTCGCAACCAAGTAAGGCCAGACGCATGGTGTTTGCGCTTTCGCCGATTCGCGTGACCACTAGAAAGAAGAATTCGGCGACCGGCGGATAGATTGTGACGGCATATTCGGCCCGATTGATTCTTGGGAAGATTGTCGCATCGCGCAGATGCGCCACAGCATCGTGGGCAGGAAAATAACTGTAAGGGTTGATGCCAGCACCTTGAACCCTTCCATCCCAGACGTAGCGAAAGATGTCGCTGGACAGGAGTGGGTCAAACAGCAGTACATAGCCTCGCAGCGCAATCCCGATGCCGAAAATCACCCAAAGAGCGCGATTTATTGGTGTACGCTCAGCAACACGCGTCGCCGCTAATGCCAACAGGCCGGCAGGAATAGTCAGAGCGATAAAGGCATTGTCGCCGCCGGCCCGGAAGGCAAAGGGTGTCACAAGGGTGAGACCTGCGAAAATCGCACCGATGCCGACCAAAAGATAAAACGACGGCTCATTTTCGGCGGATCTTGGCATCGGATCAGGGGCCCGCTAGCGGGGCCGCCGTAAGACAACTTCGAGTGGCTAGAGCGGGGCTGCCACCTTGAAATCGCGTTGAATTGCCAGCTAGTTCGTCCCGTAACCAACCCAGCGTTTCAAGATCATCGACGTCATACCATTCCGGGAGCAGCGCGGTTGCAAGTCCAATTTCTTCCGCGCGCTCGCGGGTTCGGCTAAAAACAGTTTCGGTCCCCCATTCAATTTGCGCAAACAGACGCCTGTGTGGACGTTTCAAACCGATGAGGTAGTAGCCGCCATCGCTCGCCGGTCCAAGCACCAGCCGGTCGCCCGAATTGCGCAATGTTTCAATTGCTTGAACCAGAAAGCGGCAAGGAAGTGTTGGGCTATCGCCATTAACCAACAAGATACAGTCGTGTCCTGCCGATAACAGATCGCGCGCGGCGCCAAAAAGAACTTCTCCAAAATCGTCGCCTGCCTGGAGCAATAGGCCAAACTCTGTTGGAAGCAGATCGCGCAGCACTTGTTCAGTTCCAGCTGGCGCATAGACGGCGTAGCCACACCTTCCGAGTGTTTCGGGTACCGCTTCTATCGCTGCAGCAACGTCGCGCAAAAAGCAGGCGGACAGTTCTGAGGCGGCAACCGCTCCGATGGCCCTCGCGAGCCGTGTTTTCGTACTGCCCGGCTGAGGCGCTTTGCACATGATTCCGATCGCCGCAATGCCCACAGCTAGAATCGTGATTGAAAGGGATCGGCTGCGATCGCGACTAGATCCAGCGCAACTTTGCTGCCACCGAACATCAGCACCCGACCCGTTAAAGCTATACTTTGCCGATATTGGTAGCCGTCTCCGCAATGCCCGACAAGCTCCGCAATGATACAAAGCGGTAATCGTCTTTTCGCAGTAAGTCCGCCGACCACACGATCTTGTGATTCTCGATGGGGTTCGCTGGATAGTCGGCACGCGATGAGCGCTTGGCCAACATGGCGTTAGCAAATAAGCTGGAGAACCTCATTCCGAATTGAATTCTTGCTGGGGTACGGTGGTCGACTGGAATTTTGACGTCTTGTAGAGCGTGGCTGTCAATTCCGCGCCACGGGCTGCAGCGATCTGTCAGCGAGGAGACAACGATGCGCACGAACCCGTTCTTCGATGCCTGGCTTTTTCTGATTGGAGCGACCGACGATCATCGTGCACTTGGCATCTTCCAATATGCCATGGTTGCGCTGTTCTGGGCGTTGCTTTTTGCTAGCGCGTGGATTGCCTTCAAGAACTGGTCGGAAAATTCGGAGCAGCGAGGTGTCGGACATGCGATCACCTGGATTTGCCGTCTGCTGATCGGTGCCCAGTGGTTCCAAGGCTGCCTCTGGAAGCTTCCGTTACCGGTTTCCGGCGGTTTCAAATACTGGACCGGGCAAATGGGCGAGCATGCGGCGTTCGCGTTTCACCGCGAGCTGGTCAAGAACGTATATCTGCCTTACCTCAACATCATCGATCCGCTCGTGTTCCTGGCTGAACTCGCATTCGCGGTGTCGCTCATGCTCGGGCTCGGCGTGCGACTCGTTGCGGCAATTGCTGCGGTCTACTCTTTGCATCTCTGGCTCGGGCTCTACCGTCATCCTGGCGAATGGCCGTGGAATTACATGTTTCTCGCGATTGTGCACGTGCAGTTCGCGGTCTATGCCGCCGGCCGCAGCCTCGGCCTCGACGCCATGCTCCACCGTCGCGCGCCAGATAACGCCATTATGCGTTTAGCGAAACTGGCGGGTTAGCCGAATCGCCGATCCGGTAGCGGGTTACGCCACCGGACAACGAATCCATGACGTTGAGCTGCGCACCGATGGCGGCGCGAAAGCGGTTCGCTGCGTGGTGGTTGTATCCAAACGGCTTCACGCGTAGCCTACCAGAATTCGTCGGCGAAATACTTCCATCACAAGTTCAGGCTGTCGCGCCATGATCCGTCTTTTCACTTTCGCGATATCGGTACTGATTTTTGCGGCGACCTCACAGGCGCAGGAACGCCCGCCGATTTTCCAGCAGATGCTCAAGACCTACGGTGCTGATGCCTTCGGCCAGATAGAGAAAATGCGCTATACCTTTAACATCGATGCTCCCGGCCTGAAGGTTTCGCGCAGCTGGGAATGGGAACCCAAGACAGACCAGATCACCTACGAAGCCAAGGATAAAGACGGAGCGCCGGTGAAGGTGACGTATCAACGTTCGCAGCTCAGCGGCCAATCTGACACCGTGAAGAATGAAATCGATCCGGCTTTCAGCAACGACAATTATTGGTTGCTCTTAGTCCTGCATTTTTCCTGGGATGGCGCCGCCACGATCACTGACGAAGGCACGCAAAAACTGCCGATGGGAAATGGTTCGGCCCAGCGGGTCGTAGTGAAATATCCATCGGAGGGAGGCTACGCACCCGGCGATACCTGGGAGCTTTATGTCGGTGCTGACAATCGGATTCAGGAAATAGTGTACCACGGCGGCGGACCCGGCACACAAAAAAGGCCCAAGCTCCTGACTGCAGATTGGACCGACTACAGAAAAGCCGGGCCTCTTCTTATCTCGCTCGATCACCATGCCACTGCGGACGGCACCCCAATTCGCGTTTTCTTGACTGACGTGTCGGTCAAGGTGGCGGGCTCCGATAACTGGATCAACGCGCAATAGATCTATGCAAGCGCCAGCGCCTGGTCGATATCAGCAATGATGTCGTCAGGATGCTCGATGCCGACCGAAAGCCGGACGTATCCCTCCGTGACACCGGTCTGGAGCTGTTCTTCCGGACTCAATTGCGAGTGAGTTGTTGTGGCTGGATGTATAGCAAGCGAGCGGGCATCGCCGATGTTGGCGACATGATAAAGCAGCTTCAGGCCGTCAATGAACTTGCGACCCGCATCGCGGCCGCCCTTAAGCTCGAAGCCGAGTAGCGCGCCATAGCCGCCCTTCAGATAGGCATCTGCGCGGCGCTTGCTTTCGCCCGTCATTAACCCAGGAAAAATGACCTTGCTTACCTTGGGATGCTTCGCGAGATAGCTGACAACCGCCATGGCATTACTGCAATGTTGCCGCATGCGCAGCGCCACGGTCTCCAGGCCCTGGATGAACATAAAGGCGTTGAACGGCGACATGGCCGCACCGATGTCACGCAGCAACGTAACGCGCGCTTTGACGATATAGGCGACCGGCCCGAGCGGTTTGACGGCCTGTGTCCATATCGCACCGTGGTAACTCGGATCGGGCGTGTTCAACATTGGAAAGCGGTCGGCGTGCTTTTCCCAATCGAAATTGCCGCCGTCCACGACGATGCCGCCGATCGACGTGCCGTGACCACCGATGTATTTGGTGGTCGAATGCATGACGATGGCGGCGCCATGCTCAATCGGTTTGCAAAGCACCGGGCAAGCGGTGTTGTCCATGATTAGAGGAATTCCCATCTCGCGACCGATCTTGGCGACTTCTGCGATCGGGAAAACTGCGAGTTTCGGGTTCGGCAGTGTCTCGCCATACCAACAGCGAGTACGCGCGTCACTCGCCTTACGGAAGTTTTCCGGATCCACTGGGTCGACGAAACGACATTCGATGCCCATGCTACTCATGGTGTTCTGGAAAAGGTTCCAGGTACCGCCGTAGATATCGGTCGAGCAGACAAAATTATCGCCGGCATGACAGATATTTTGTACAGCGAATAGCGATGCGGCTTGTCCCGAGGCAACCGCCAGCGCAGCAACACCGCCTTCGAGCGCGGCCACGCGTTCTTCCAGCACGGCCTGCGTCGGATTCATGATGCGCGTGTAGATGTTGCCAAACTCTTTGAGGGCGAACAGGTTGCCGGCGTGTTCGGTCGAATTGAACTGATAAGAAGTGGTTTGGTAGATCGGCACCGCAACGGCCGTCGTCGCCGGGTCGGACCGATATCCGGCATGCAAGACAATAGTTTCTGCGTGAGGACTGGTTGTCGGCATGATGTTTACCCCCTGAAGCTCAAAACAGGGCAATCGTAGCGGTTCAAAAGAGGGCCGTTAAGGGTCAGCTAAACGTCCGTTTTGGCACATTTTGAACCGCGAACCTTCTAAGCCGGCTTGGCGATCCGGCAACTTCACAGCGACCTCCCCGAGTTTGCAACCAATTCCACCGCAATCCGCAGGTGGAAAAAATTGAGCGTACGTGTCGTTCAACTACATTAACAAGCCGGAATTCCACTCGCGATAAAGAAGTGACAGTGGCAAGATGCCAATCCCCCGTCACTATTTTGTCTTGAGCTTCGACAACATATCCGTGTGGGTCATCAGGGCGCGTTGCTTCCATCGATGGAGAAGTCTCTGCCGACAAGAGCATCGTGACCGCTGCCTTTGCGGGAAGCTCGAGCGAGAGCGATTGCACCGTGGCGAGGAGCAGTGCGACTGGCACCACCAATTTCCATCGCCCAATACCGACGGCCGCTGGCGGATACCGCACTCGCGACAGCTTGGCACCCACCGAGCATCATGTTCGTGCGGTGCGGAGGCGACTGCATCCACATTCGCCTTGCACAAGCCTCAGTCTCGCATCCCATCGCCACATTTTCTGCAATGGCTCCCGCCGGCCCACGATGCTGCATGAACCCAGCATGATCGAGACTGTTGCGGCGCGCCATGTCATTGGCGTGCTGCTGAGCGAGAGCGTGGAGTGAAGCGCAATCGGCATAGCACAACTCAGCCCAAAAAACCGTAGCGCAAAGAGTAGCAAGTAGTCGAAGTGAACTCATCGTGCATCCCTTACCGTCTGAAATCTTTCCGAGTCAGAGGCTATCGCACACCGCAAACAAAAGAAAAGAGTGTCGCAACAGTACAATTAATGGCCATGCTCCGTGGGCCTGACGCTGCGATATCTGCCTTGCGCCAAAGCAGACATCGCACAGCGCCCATATTCTATTTGGCTTTTGCGGGACGATACCATTCAACAACCGCGACGGCTCTTTCTGCGTCAAGGATGCGCTTCTGAAGGGGTTCAAGCCCACAGCGTGCAAGCACTTCTTCTGGAGTTAATGCCGGTACTTCGGGAAATACCGGCCTCCCACCAGGCAGGCGCACAGCCGGCGCGCGTGACAAATAAAAAGCATCATATCGATCCAGAAAAAATCCAAATACTTGCGTTCCACCAATGACACCGATGATGCCTCGCGGCACACCGAGCACCGCCATCGCTTGTTCCAAACTGGCGCCAGCCGGATTCCAGAAAAGTGCCTTTTTGTTGGAAGGATCTGGCGCGATCGCTGCAATTCTACGAGTCAGAATCAACCGTCGCCGCAAATCCGAATGTCGTTGGTGCTCATGCGAATGGCGCCCATGCACGACGAGATCGACGCCATCAAGACCGTGTTCGAAGAATGCTTGATCAGCGTTGAATTTGAGGGAATCCGGCATCACACCTGCTGAATTCGCCAGCATGCCGTCCTCGGAGACAATGGCATATCCCTCGATACGACATGAAACTTGCGAGACAGACATTACGATGACCTTGGGGATGTCTGCTTGGTGCCGATAGCAGGCATCACACCTTCCCGACGCTTCCCTATTTGTGCCCGATCACGGTCTCCAAATACTCGCACTTCGCGCAGCGAAAGATCCGCCGGTCGTGGTGGGGCTTATCCGACGGATCAACGAGGAAAAGAAACATTGGAAACCCGCATACCGCGCATGGTCGCGGCATTTCCTTCGGCTTCTGCGGATCTTCGGAATAAAGATGCGACATAGCGACAGGATAGCCAACCATTATTGGGTGAACCGGACAGTCATCTTATAACCCCACAGGTTGGCCAACATGACAGTGCTAGCTGCTCGGCTGCGTGCTTTTCGGCACGCCGTACCGTCGCGGACGTCGCCAATGCGGTAAATGCGAGTGCAGCCCAAAACGTGCGCATAGCAGCCCCCAGGCGCAGCGGAAGCCTACGGCCGCCGCGCAAATGGTTGGAGGTACCAAATTAAATCAGAAGGCGGGTTCACCGGAATTATTGAGCGCGTTGCAGTTCAGCAACTTCGGACCGATGTCCCGCCAACCGACAAAAGCGGGCATTCGTCCGCTGGTGGGAACAAACCTGCCTCTGCGTATTCACGTAGGTGATCGCCGCTCTTTCAAACACTCCTTGTTTTCTTTTGCGAGCGGATGGGGCGAGCAGCAGTTCGCACTGACGTGTTCAGTATCACGGCGGCGCGAATAAGCGTCTTCAACGCCCTTTCATCAATCTTGTCGCCCTGGCGCAAATCGATGGCACGCCTCGTATTGCCTTCGAGGCTGGAGTTAAAGAGGCCTGAAGGGTCCTCTAACGAGGCGCCCTTGGCAAACGTCATCTTAACGACATTCTTGTAGGTCTCACCGGTGCAGATAATTCCGTCGTGCGACCACACGGGAACGCCTCTCCACTTCCACTCTTCGACCACTTCGGGGTCGGCCTGCTTGATGAGAACTCGAACCCGAGCAAGCGTTTCGCCCCGCCAATCGCTCAGTTCCTTGATCCTCGCATCTATTAACCGAGAGGGAGAGTTTCCTCGTTTTTCTTCCTTCGAGCCGCTCTTCCTCTTCATCATGCTTGTGGTTCTCCGTTCCAGTTTTACCAACGCCACACGCTCCAAATAGGTTCAATGTACAGCAAATGTCGGCCTTCGGTCATTGGCGCTTCACAGAGAATTCTGAGCTGCAGAACACTTGGCGTCGGCGATTCGCGACCAATGGAACGATCGACTTTTAAACCCCACTATCAGAGCCTTTCCCGTCCATCAAAAAACGCCGGGGCCGTTTCGAACGCTGCTCTGGCGCTTTGAAGTTCATCAAATAGCTCCGGTGAGAGCGAAGGGGTGCACAGAGCAGTGTCCGCCTTCGGAAATTCAAGCGCAGATGGGCTCAACGGTAATACGCTGCGGTGTTGCGGATAGATCGCATGGCCGGATTATTGATACGGCCGCTCCTGAGACCGGTAACACGGTAGGTTGTAGCGCTCGCGCTCCAATTGCAACGCTCAATCCGCGTGATATTTTTTTCCATTCTCATTCTTGATTCCGGGCACAACAGCAAGGCGCGACCATGCCGACAAAAGGTCTTCAAGCGTCGGAAGAAAAACGAGCTTACTTCCGCTTGCTCCGGTATCTCGTCAGTAACGAACTCCAGGCCTGCAGCAGAGAAAATCAAGTGCGACCTTTGCAACTCACAGACCTCCTGAAAGATCTTGAATATCCCGAGCCGTCTAAAATTCACTAGACGCGCGCTTTTTGAGGAGACGAGCCATGGACGACGCGCAAGTAGGCTGGATTGCGGCCATCATCATCGGCGGTGTTGCAGGCTGGCTGGCAGAACAATTCATGAAGAGTGAAATGGGAATCCTGATGAACATCGTGCTCGGTATCATCGGGGCGGCGGTTGCCAGCGCCATTTTGAGCTTCTTTGGGATTCACCTAGGTGGGTGGATCGGCTACTTGATTGCCGGGTTCATCGGCGCATGCTTGCTGATCTGGATCGTGCGGGCGGTACAGGGGACACGCCGGCCAGTTTAAGACTGACCGAGCGCCCAGTCGACAAGTACGCAAAATTTCCGCACCTTGGCTGTTAAGGGCCATCGAACTCGCGGATTCATCTTAGATTTCGAGGCCGCCTCGGTTGGCGGCCTCTTCATTTCAAACCGAGCGTGCGAATTGGCAATCAGTCGACTCGTCGCGCTGACGTTCGTTCCCCATCAGTCGCGAAAACTATCGCAGGCTCAGTGATCTCCATCACAGACGGATTTGT
>Ga0126371_10002399_pt1 | contig 16131 bp, 17 predicted proteins | sample PanSoiMetaPlot_4_FD_110145 | JGI IMG/M metagenome (GOLD analysis project Ga0126371, IMG submission 110145) | Tropical forest soil microbial communities from Panama - MetaG Plot_4 | ecosystem: Environmental > Terrestrial > Soil > Tropical forest > Bulk soil | place: Panama | collected 2016-02-17 | reverse complement strand
TTGTCGCCGCGATTGCTGCGATCATCATCCTGACCGTGTTCTACCTCGGCGGTTATGTCCTGGGTGCGTTCCAGACCACCTGCTCGGCTTTCCAGACCGCCGGCACGGTCAGCCACGCCACCAGTGGTGGATCGGCAGCGAACTGCTAGATCCGGTTCGATTGGGGAGCGGCGTAAAAAGCCGCTCCCTTTTTATTTTCTTCCTTTATAACTCGCTCCTTTACGGCCTTTAAACATGCCAGAGTCCCTATGGCTGCCGTGGCAAAATTGTGTTAAATAATAAGGCTGATCGGCTCGACCCTATGAAGGGGCTTCAAAAATGAGGCGACGCGCGTTTCTGATGCTTGGTCTCGCGGTGGTTCTCGGAATTGCCGCGGTTTTCCTCATTCGTGGCTTCATCACGCGCCACGCGCCAGTCGCTCAAGCGACTGGAAGTGTCGTCGTTGCCAAGGTGGTGCTGAATTTCGGCGACCAGTTGAGCCCGGAGAACCTCGTGGCGGTGCCGTGGCCACCCGAGAGCGTTCCGACTGGCGCGTTTGGTAGCGTTGACCAAATGCTGCCTCCCGGAACCAAGCGGGTTGCGCTGCAGCCGATGGTAAAAGGTGAACCGGTTCTGATCAGCAAGGTTTCGGGCCCGGGTGGGCGTGCGACGCTTTCGGCGGTGATCGACAAGTCTAAGCGCGCAATGACCATCGGCATCAACGACGTGCTCGGTGTGGCGGGCTTTGTGTTGCCGGGTGACCACGTCGACATCATGCTGACGAGACGGGATCAAAATAATCCGACGACGGAAGTTCTGTTGCAAGACGTTCGGGTTCTCGGAATCGATCAGGACGCGAACGTACAAAAGGACAAGCCGGCGGTGGCACGTGCCGTGACGCTCGAAGCCACGCCAGAACAGGCGGAAAAATTGACGCTTGCCGCGACGGTTGGCACGCTCAGCCTGGCGTTGCGCAATAGCGCCAATACGGAGCAAATTTCGACCAGCCCAGTAGGACTGCCCGATTTGCGGCCTACTGTTGATCAACCGGTAAAAACGCAAACACCCATACAGCCTGTGGTCGATCCATTGGCCCCAGTCCGAATCTTACGTGGCACGACGCCGACTGATTATGAGGTCGGAATCGCCGCCCACGGTTCCAAATCGTAGGGAGCCGGAAAGCAGCGGGGGAGTTCACTGAATGAGTGTGATCAGAAGATCAACCCGGGCGTTTTTCGGGGGCAACAGCAGAACCTTCATGTCCGGGGTTCTCGGCAGAATTATCTTGGCGGCGGCAGTGGCAAGCGCAGCGCTTCCGATGGTTCTTGGCGCTCCTGCGCCTGGTTTCGCGCAACAAGCCGAGCCTGTCAAACCGACCAAGCCAAAATATCCAGAACACGTGGTCGTGCCTGAACGCCCAATCGCGGCTCTGGGAATGTCGGTCGCGGTCAACAAAAGTCAGGTACTTCACGTCGACCGGCCGTTTACGGATCTCGCGGTCGGCAAATCCGAAATTGCCGATGTGATCGCGTTGACCAACCAATCGGTCTACGTCCTTGGGAAGTCGATCGGCTCGACAACCTTATCGATCTACGGTCAGAATCACCAGCTTATCGCAGTGATCAACGTCGTCGTCACGCCGGACGCCGGTGATATCAAGGCTGAGCTCCATCAAATCTTACCCCATGAGCGGATCGAGGTTCGTTCGGCTAATGGATCGGTGCTTCTGAGCGGTCTGGTGTCGAACGCAGAAGCCGCAGCGAAAGCGGTCGAAATAGCTCAGCAATATGCGTCGGGCAAAATCGTCAATATGATGACGGTGAAGGGAACCCAGCAAGTCATGCTGGCGGTCAAGATCGCTGAAATGGACCGCACTGTTGCGCGTGATTTGGGCATCAAGCCAAGCGTCTTATTGGGTAGCAATGCGAGTTTCAATCTAAAGACGCTTGATGTGGTCGATCCGAATGCGTTTGCATCGGGCTTGTTGAATTGGAAGACGGGCTTTCTATCGCTAACCACCCTCATTGATGCGCTCGAGCAGAAGAATCTTGTCAAGATTCTTGCGGAGCCAGACTTGGTTGCGCTTTCAGGCGATACCGCAAGCTTTTTAGCCGGCGGTGAATTTCCTGTTCCTCAAGTGCAATCGTCGACCGGCACGCTTCCGACTGTCACTGTCGAGTTCAAACAGTTTGGCGTCAGCTTGGCTTTTACGCCGACCGTGATCGATGGCGACTTGATCAACTTGGTCGTTGCTCCGGAGGTTAGCCAGGTCGACACGAGTAATGCGGTCACCGTTTCGGGTTTTTCGATACCAGGAATATCGACGCGCCGCGCGCGAACGACGGTCGAATTGCGCGACGGTCAAAGCTTTGCTATCGCCGGGTTATTGCAAAGCAACATAACCGATCAAGTACGACAGCTGCCCGGACTGGGTGAGGTACCGATTCTCGGCGCACTTTTCCGCGATACGACCTTTCAAAATAAAGAGACGGAACTTGTGATCATCGTCACGCCAAGTCTGATAAAACCGGCACCAGCGGGAAGTTTGGCTTCGCCTACGGATACCTTTGTTCCGCCCTCTACGGCCGATTTGTTCTTTAAGGGCGAAGTCGAAAAGCCAGGCTCTGGCTTGCCGGGCGCTCGCCGCACACTGGGCGTAAGCACCGGGGGTGGATTCGACGGCCAATATGGCTACATCATTAAGTGAGGCGGTCATGCGCGGCTGGACGATTGTCTTGTCATCAGCTCTTTTGGTGGGGCTTGCCGGGTGCTACCCGGAATACCAGCCCGAAAATCATGGGGTGGGTGATTCCATCGTACATAACGTCGCCGAACAGGTCGTCAATCCAGAACCGGACAAAACCATCGCGCCGACCGAGTTGAATGGCAACCGTGCAGCGGCTGCCTATTCACGGTATCAGGCTGGCCGCGTCATACAACCTGTTGGGGGGAGTATATCAAACCTTGGTGGGGGTGGTGGCGGCGGCGCACAAAGTGGGGGCAGCGGCGCAGCAGTCGGTGTGGCTCCGCAATAATGTTGAGGCCGGCTGGTTAGGAGTTGTTCATACTGTTTCAGTTAGAGTTCCCCTATGACGGTAACGCGACATAACGCTCCCGATTCACCTGCCGCCCGTGCAGGCGCTAAGGTACGCTTGGTGAGCCCCGAACCTCCGGGTGTTCAACAGGCAGCCATGGCCGTCGGAAGTCCGCTGGAAATCCTGGCTATGCTCCGGACGCCCGCCGTTAAAGATGCCGTGGTCGATGCTCTCACTGGAATCGATAATATTGGCGTTCGCGCGGGTCATGGCGAGCTTGCGCGGCTCAATTTGCAAACTCTGATCGATACGGAAACCGAAATCCTGCTTCTCGATGTCGATCTCAGTGACCCGAGGGAACTCAAGCGGCTAGAGGAGATAAAGCGAGTATTACCGAACGGCCGCTCGATCATCGTTACCAGCGAAAACCCTTCTGTCGAAGGAATGCGGTCCCTGATGCGGCTAGGCATAGCGGATCTCGTGCCGCAGCCTCTCCAACGCGCAGATCTTTTGCGTGCGATCGCCGCGGCGATCGAGCATAAGCCGCGCATCGCGTCAAGCCTGCCTGAAGGCGAGGCGCGCGTGGTTTGTTTTTTCAGCGCCTGCGGCGGTATGGGAGCTACCACCCTAGCGGTTCAGTCTGCTTGTGCGCTGGGCGCCAAGAACATGCGTGCAAGGAAGGACGACAAATCGGACAAAGGCGAAAATAAGAACGATAAAGCCACAGTGTGCGTCCTTGACCTCGATATCCAGTTGGGGAGTGCGGCGCTGTATCTCGATTTGCCCAGCAAGAGCAGCGTCATGGATCTTCACGGCGCGATCGGGCGGGTCGATGGCTCGATGCTTCGGACAGCGATGGCACATCACCGCTGCGGCGTCGACGTACTTGCGGCACCGGCGCATGTTCAACCGCTGGAAGATTTGACGCCCGAAGGTATTATGCGGCTGCTGCTTATTGCGCGCCGAGAGTATCGGGAAATCATGGTCGATTTGCCGCCAGTCTGGACACGCTGGACGCGTGCTCTCATCCGTGGATCGGATGCCCTCGTGTTGATCTTACAGCCATCGGTGCCGGCCGTTCGTCAAGCCAAGCGCCAACTCGACACGCTGATTGAAGAAGGGTTGGAGGACGTCCCGGTTACGCTGGTTATGAATCGTGTCGAGCAACAGAGCATTTTCCGGCGGCCGATGAACGAGGTTACCCTAAAAGACGCAGCGGCGGCATTAGGACGCGAAATCACCTATATTGTGCCCAATGATTATGCGTCGATGATCCAGGCAATCAACCAAGGTCTGCCACTTTTCGAAGTAAGTGGCGCACAGGCCATTGCGAAGCGAGTTTCTGAGAATATCGACAGCATTCTTACGCAAGTTAGTGAGCATCGGGTGCGTTCCGCATCGGCGCAGCTGTAAAGGATCACGGAGCCCCTAGATGTTCCAGCGAATCATCCACGCCGGACGGGCCACTGCAGAAGAATTGCCAGCTCCGGAAAAAAAGCAGCCCCACCTCGACATGGGATCGAACGTGCCGGTTGTGGTTCGGCCACACACCGAATCGGGCGTTGACCTCACGGACCTTAAGGTTCGGATTCATCAGCAGCTTATCGACGTGATGAATCTCTCTGCCATCGAGACGATGACGGCCGAGGAGCTTAAGACGGAGGTTGGTGAGCTTATTCGTGAACAGTTGACGCGCGAGCAAGTGCCCCTAAATCAGCGGGAAAAGCAGCGGCTCACGACAGAAGTTCTTGATGAAATTCTCGGCTTCGGCCCACTCGAACCATTGCTGAAGGATCCGACGGTATCGGATATCCTCGTCAACACAAGCCAGCAAGTCTATGTTGAGCGCGCGGGTAAGCTTGAGCCGACATCTGTACGATTCAAGGATGATCGCCATTTGTCCCGGATCATCAACAAAATCGTTGCAGCAGTCGGGAGACGGGTCGATGAGTCACAACCACTATGTGATGCAAGACTCGCTGACGGATCGCGTGTCAATGCCGTGGTTCCGCCAATTGGCGTCGATGGTCCGCTGCTGTCGATCCGAAAGTTTTCTAAGAAGCCATTCAACTTGGAGCGTCTTATCCAAAACGAGACCATGGCCGCAGAAATGGCGCATTTTCTCGCCGCAATTGTGGGTGGCCGGCTCAATATTGTTATATCGGGCGGTACCGGCACCGGAAAAACGACAATGCTCAATGCGATGTCGCACGCAATCGATCATAACGAGCGAGTCGTTACAATAGAGGACACGGCAGAGCTGCAACTCCAACAGCCACATGTTGTGCGACTTGAGACCCGCCCTGTGAATATAGAGGGGCGTGGCGAGATCACACAGCGCGACCTGGTAAAAAACGCGCTGCGCATGCGTCCAGACCGAATCATCCTCGGCGAATGCCGAACCGGTGAGGCGTTCGATATGTTGCAGGCGATGAATACCGGTCACGACGGTTCTATGTGCACGGTGCACGCCAATACATGTCGTGACGCGGTTGCCCGGCTCGAGATGATGGTCGGAATGGCCGGTATCGATATGCCACTCCGGTCGATACGGTCGCAGATCGCTTCGGCGATTAATGTGATCATTCAGCTCGAGCGCATGTCAGACGGCAATCGTCGGCTGGTCAGTGTCCATGAGGTTACTGGCATGGAAGGTGACACGATTTCCATGCAGGAAATCTTCCGGTACCGTCGGATTTCGACCGACCACCAGGGCAAGGTTACGGGCCAGTTCCTGGCGACAGGGGTTCGCCCGCGGTTCGCCGGAGAGCTTGAGGCCAAGGGGATTCCTCTGCCGCCGCAGTATTTCGTTCCCGATAAACCTCTTGGGCATGGGGTGAAGCAGGATGGGTGATCCGACTACGCTCGTCTACGTAGTTGTATTCATCGGCGTTCTTTTTCTGGTTGAAGGCTGTTATTACTTGTTCGTCGACGCACGTGGCGAAGGCCGACGTAATATCAACCGACGCCTCCGAATGATGGCACAAGGGCTTGACAGCGCGACGGTGCTGTCACGTCTTCGGCGCAAACCACTGAACAATCCCGAAGGCGTCGGCGCAAAACTCGCTGACCTGCCGGTACTTAAATTTGTCGAAAAGCTACTCACGCAAGCCGGTCTAACGATAACAATCGGTCAGTTTATTATAAGAGTTGGGCTCGCCTACGTCGGAGCCGTCGTGATCGTGCTCGGATTGAATGGAGTTCGGCCTCTTCCGCTCGGACCGGTGTTGTTTGTTGTGACATTGCTCGCTGTGGGCGGTCCGGTCATGATTTTGAGACGAATGGCTCGCCGCCGCATAGCTAAGCTTGAGCAACAGCTGCCAGGATCTCTTGACATGCTTGTCCGCAGTCTGCGCGCTGGTCATCCGATTTCGTCGTCGGTCCAACTCGTAGCCCGTGAGACCGGCGATCCGATCGGCACCGAGTTTGGTCTCGCTTTCGATGAAATGACGTATGGTCGCGATTTGCAGCAGGCGCTCGAAAATATGGCGCACCGTGTTCCCCTCCCGGATATGAGCTACGTCGTAATGGCAATTAAGCTTCAAGCAATTTCGGGCGGAAATCTTGCGGAAGTGCTTGGTAACCTGGCTCGGCTGGTTCGAGAGCGACAACGCCTCCGCCTTAAGATACTAGCGCTCTCAGCCGAAGGTCGGTTTTCAAGCAAGATACTCGGAGCGCTGCCATTCGGGATCCTTGCCATCGTTTCCATTGGCAATCCCAGCTATTACGGGGCGATGACTCAAGACCCAGTGCTGCTCTATATCATGGTGGGGGCGCTCGTTGCCCTCATCATCGCTTTGCTGATTATGCGAAAAGTCGTCAACTTCCAAGTTTGAGCGGCGTTTATGCAATTCGTCGCCGACGCCCTGCCGCTTCTACTGGTCTTCGCGACCGTCGCGCTTGCCGTTATAGCGATCGGATCATTCTTTACCACCGATGGTTCGATCCAGCGTCGTCTCGAGATCGGTTCTGCCGCCGAGGAAGGAAGCATACGAGCTCGGCCAACAGAAAATTGGTTCTATCGTTCGCTTATTCAGCCGCTGCAACGCTATATTCTGCCACCTGACATTCAACAGCGTTCGACACTTCGACTTTGGTTATTGCAAGGCGGATATACCGCGCCGAGCGCACCGGCGGTTTATTATGCGACCCGGATTATGCTCGGCGTTGGGCTGCCCATTGTCGTTGGATTTCTCGCATCGTTTTTGGCGCGCTCGGTATCGTCAATCGTACTGCTCCTCGTTGTCAGTGGCATAGTCGGCTATACGTTGCCAACATTTGTAGTATCGCGCCGAGTATCTCACCGGCAGCGGCTCGTGCGGGTTGGTTTTCCCGATGCGCTGGATATGATGTTGATGTGCGTGGAAGCAGGTCTCGGGCTTGATGCCGCGATCAACCGGGTGGGTCAGGAAATTCGTTTGCCTCACCCCTTGTTGGCGGAGCAGTTTGAATTGCTTGCCGCAGAAATCCGAGCCGGGAAAATGCGCAATGAAGCGTTCCGCGCATTCTCGGACAGACTGGGGGTTGAAGAGGTGAGAGCGTTCATCTCACTTCTTGTGCAAAGCGAAGAGCTCGGAACCAACATGGCTGATGCGTTACGGAGCATGTCGGAGGACATGCGACAGCGACGCTTGCTGCGGGCTGAAGAATTAGCGAACATGGTGAGCACGAAGCTATCAATGGTGCTGGCGCTTATCATCATACCGGTACTACTCGCCGTTATTGTTTCACCGGCAGCACTTATAGCGGTACGTAATTTCATGCAGCTTCACGCAAGCGGATAGCCTTATCGTGCGGCGGGGGAATAAGCCATGAACAAATGGATTTCTATTGCGGCGGTGACGGTCGTTATGACAGCGGCAGCGTGCACCGCTTCGGAGCAAAGCCTCAAGATGCAGCCGGCGCTGTCGCTCGACGGTCGCGCGATAATGGATAACGGCGCTGCCGAATATGCGAAGGGCAAACAGTTATTGAGTCAGGGACGCTTTGCCGTCGCGGCGCAAGCATTTCAGGCGGCGTTGTTTGCGGGTGGCTCGTCGATCCAGGTCCTAAATGCGCTCGCAGTCAGTTATGACGGGCTCGGGCGCTATGACCTGTCCGCTCGTTATTACCAGCGCGCGCTCACGCTCGATCCTGACGACCCGCAGACCGTCAATAACCTCGCGGTATCTCTCGCGCGGCGTGGTGTACCGGATGTTGCGGCAAAGGTCTTTGCAAGCGTGCAAGCCAGACTCCCGAGCGATAAAATGATCGCGGATAATTTGAAGCGTGCTCAAGCAGAAGCGATTGCTGGGCCCGCGAGAGTTGCGGCGGCGCCACGGCCAATTGAGGCCATGAATCCTCCGCAAATTCCACGCATTGAACAGATGAGTCCATCGATGCAGGAACTCATCACGATGCGCACCACTCATGATAATATTATATCATCCCAAGCTTCCGCCTTGCCGTCCGTGGTTAGTGGTGACGCGTTCACGCTGATGTCGGCGGGAACGGACAGGGGATATGTAGCCGCTATCGGTGAGTTTCCAAACCCGGCGGCGGTCCTTAGTGAACCGCTAGCACCGCCGCTGGCAGCCACGGCAGAATCAGCAACGGCTGAAAAGACTGCTTCTCACGCTGCGCAAGGCATCGGTAGCACAGCTACGGTAGTCCCTCATGACGTGGTTCCTACGCCACCAGCATTGGCGGAGATGGGCGGATCCCATGTAGCGATCACCAAAGAAACTATGATGGGTAAGACCCAGGTATCGGCGGTGATTGAGCCCACAAATCCGCTGACAAATATAAGTGAACCAGCAGCGCCGCCACCGGTGGGGATGGTGAAATCCAAGGAGGTCGAACGGATAAGCGCCGATATGTCACAAGGCGCCGGCAACGCAGCTTCTGCGGTCATTCACACAACGCAAGACACTCGGCCAAAGACAGTTGCCAGCCCTTTACCTGCCGCTGAGCTGTCGTCGGACAACTCGGCCGTGATGGATTCGGCGAAGTTGGCGCTGGCCCGCAGCCGGTTAGGCACGCGGATCGCCGAGAGCCAGAATCTTCAACCGATCGATTTCATCGCACAAGTCGGCGCAACTAAGCTTGCTATGGAACGGTTGGGTGTCCGGCTTGAAGTCGCAAATGGCGCAGGTCGCCGCTATATGGCGGCGCGGATGCGGTCGTTCCTCCAAGTTCATGGGTTTGAAGTGTCACGTGTGACGAACGCCCATAGCTTTGATCACGAACAGACGGTCATTGTTTATCGGGATACATTTCAACCTGAGGCCGTCGCACTTGCAAAAGCGCTAGCGACGAAAGTCGAGCTTCGGCATATGGCAGGTCTACCAGTTGACGTTCGTTTGATTCTTGGGCGCGATCTTTTTCCTTTCGATCGCACACTCGAGAATGGGGGCTAAGGCGTGATTTCGAAGAGCTTGTTTGGCGGGACGTTCTACGTTCTGAGTGCGTTCCTGAGTATTCTGACCGTTTCAGGCTGTGCTAGTAGTTCCCCGGACCGATCTGCGAATCAAACTGCAGCTGCCGCTAGTGCTCAATCGAACCAAGTGACCCCCGCGGTATTGGCATTGCCGGAAGCTGCTTATGAAGCGGGCCACTATGATGAGGCCCTCCGTCTTTATCGGGAGCTTCTCGTTAGATATCCGAATAGTAATCAAGTAAAGCTTGGAATCGCCGATTGTGAACTTGCTTCTGGCGACCCGAGTGACGCCAACCAGCTTTATCAGGAACTCGCAGACGATTCGTCTATACATGCTCGTGTACTGCAGGGACAAGGTGTCGCACTCTTAAGATTGGGACAAAACGGACCAGCTGAAAAAGCCCTGAAGGGCGCTATCGCGGTTGACGCAACACTGTGGCGCACATGGAACGCCTTGGGAGCGCTGTATGATGCTAACCAAAGATGGGATGCTGCCGACCAGGCTTACGCGAAAGCGCTTGCCCTAGTGCCCCGGTCTGCGGCTATCAACAACAATCTCGGCTTCTCACTTCTTAGCCAAGGAAAGCTGGATAACGCGATCAAATCTTTCCAAACCGCGCTGGAGATCGACCCATCTCTTCAACCCGCTCAAATGAATCTACGCATCGCTCTCGCACTCAATGGCCACTACGAAGAAGCAATTGCTGGTGTGCAGGGGCCAAACCTTCCTGCGACGCTTAACAATGTTGGATTTGCAGCAATGACGCGTGGAGACTATACGAAAGCCGAATCGTATTTTACTCAGTCAGTTAACGCTAGCTCGAGCTTCGAAGAAACGGCATCGAAGAACTTACAGGAGCTCAACGTGATTACGGGCAAAAGTCCGAAAACTGGGGATGGGACGTAATTGACAGTGTTCGGTGATGCTTTTCTATCTGTGAAGATCATTACGGCCTGCTACGCAGCGCCACTCCTCGTTGCGGCTGTCTTCGACTTCTGGACATACCGCATTCCCAATGTGGTAACGGGAACGTTTGCTCTATTATATTTCGTCTGCGTACTGTCTTTCTTTTGGGGTATGGGGATCAACTGGCTTTCACACGTTGGCGCTTGCTTGGCCGTGCTCACCGTTGGACTCGGGCTCTTTTACTTTAATGTTTTCGGCGCTGGCGATATCAAGCTTTTGGCTGCGGCCGCACTGTGGATTGGGTTTACACGGTATTTGGTGGTGTTCCTCTTGGTTGCTGGTGTGGCCGGCGGGTTACTCGCTCTCATATTGCTAGCATTACGCAGCGCGTTGTCCCTGATTCCGATTCCCTTTCCAGCCTATTTGCCGGCTGCACTGCAGGCTCGCGCTCCAATCCCATATGGGGTCGCGGTCGTAGTTGGGGCGCTGTGGGTTGCATCCGTTATTCCATTCGTGCTGAGCTGATTGTTACGGCGTAAATGTGAGTGAGCGCTGCAACTCTCCGACGCCAACCGAGGTGAGTTGGGCGAGTGGTCAAGGGACGAAACGCAGCGTCATAGCCCGGTCAACATTAGCGGTCACGGCCTATCTTTCGCTAGGACTGATATAGCGGGAGATCTATGTGCTCCTAAAACGCTGGCAATGGATCGCGATCGTTCTGTCCATCATTTGGGCGGTGAGCGGCGGTGCTTACGAATGGAGTGTATCTACAACCCGGGCACATAGCAGAGCCTTAGCCGAATACGAGAGCTGTATCGAAATCAATGTTCTCACTCACAATCCTGCACTTAACCTGTGCGCCCAACGAGCTTCTCGCGTGTTCGCGGTGGAACTTAAGGGGTTGTGGCGCTGTGTCGTCATAGTAATCGTTACCCCCCTCGCGGTGGTATGGACCGTTACGTATCTCCTTCTGACAGGTTGGCGAGCAACTCATCGGGGTTAATGGGCGACAAAATAGACTGCGTCCTATTCGTGATTCGGACCTACTTACGAGATTGAGGTACCCATGGTGAGCAGCTACGTGTCCGATCACATCGGCATACAGAGCCACTGAACTCCCCCGCTGCAGCGCTGTCCGCATCGCTCGGCGCTACCAACGGTCTCGTTCATCGTCGCATTCTCAGTACGACCAGTTTTCACGGCTCACCCTGTGATTCGGCTTTGTACGCGCGCAGGTCATCCTCGTAGATTTGCCGCGCATCTTCACAAGGCGAAGGATCTTGCGGGTGTTGTGAAATGCAATACTGATACATTTCGAGCGATTGCTCGACACTATCGCGCGCGTTCATCCTGGCCGTACATCCTGCGGACACCCAGCCCAGAAATACGGCAAAACCAATTGACGTTATAGCTTTCATGGCGGGTTCACCTGGAAATCGTCTGCCGACCATGACGTTTGTCTATGGTCTCGTGCAACCACTTCCCGCAAAGGCACATAACGGTTTCAACTTATGGGGGCCACGTTCGGCAAAAACCTACGCAGCGTCCGGCTTCACCACTATCCGGTCAGTCATCCCTCCGCGCGGTAAGATGAACGACACAACTGCCCCTCTCTAGGAAATGTCTTCACAGGATGCGACGTAAATTGTGGCGGCGGTGCTGGGTCCATCGCGTTAACCATTCCTGGCGAATGCTAAGCCGTTGGCAATGATTCATTTACCAGTGGACGTGTAGCCTACGGATGGGACCGGCCTTCGTGACCTCGAGAGGATCACGAGGAAAATCTGCACAACGCAAGGTGCTGAATGAGTCCGCAGCGGCTATCAAGTAGTATACCGTCTCTAATAGTGGCTCCTCCGGGGCGGTCAGCCAATACTGATCGGCGTCTCCATAGACGTCATGGCCCGGAGGAAATCTCCCTGACGTTTCTCGGTGTTGAGCATCCGGTGCTTAATTGGTCCCAAGGCGGGGTTCTCCTTGTCGATCGCCATTCAGACTTGCCAGTTGGTGCTACTGTTTCGGGCGTCCTGAGTATCCGTGGGCAGGGCGGCCGGTTTCGATTTACCGCACGACTGCTACGCAGAGATGCGCGTGCAAAAGAACTCGCACTTTGCTTCGTCGATCTATCGCCCGCTCTAACCGCTGCGCTATCTCACCTGTCCGAACGAACCTAACCCGATCAATACGAAGATCGTCTCGACAGACGCACTGCTATAGCCGCGGCGCGTGACTATCTTCGGCGCAATACGATCGTGTGGCCTCACAACAGGCAGAGATCACCTGCCACCCCTCCCATTTATCGGCCCAGCGCCATTCGTGCCCCTGCTGCATCGTTTACGCCCTCTCGAGTGGGCCGCTATAGGCTTGCGCTGACGTTGCCAGAGTTTTGGAGCACCGTCTGTTCGCGCCCGACTGTTGCCGGTTTGACCGGATGCACATTCTTTTCCGGGGCTTTGCCGAATTCGGGCCGGCAACGACCATTGACGAAGGCGCCAGACTCGACCTTAAGTTCCTGATGAACGAGATCGCCCGACATGTGCGCTGTACTAGTGAGCACTACTTTTTTAGCCTCAATATTGCCGTCGATTGTGCCGGCCAGTTCGACCTCTTCGCCATAGACGGTGCCCGTGATCTTCGCGGTCTTACCAATCTTGATCAAATTGCCGCGAATGTCCCCGAGGACCTCGCCATCGATCTGAATGTCTTCTGTGCTTTCTACCTGACCAGTCACCTTGACGGCTTTGCTGATAATTGACGGTCCTTGCTTATGCGCTGCCGTTTGCCCAGCGGCTTGTGTAGATACCTGAGCTGGCCTCACATCGGTTGTAGTTGATGCGGGCAGCTCTCCCTTTGGTCGCCCTGGCAGACTGCTAGAATTGAGATCAAGGGTTCTGTCGGAACGTGAGAACATATTCATGATTGCACCTCCCACATATGCTCAAGTGTTTCAAAATAGTTTGGTGGACGCCACGGTATGCGCCCATCGATCCGTGCACCTTTCGCGACTACAATCGTGTTGTGGAAAATACGCCCAGTGACTTCGGCTGAACTATCGAGCAAGACATTGCGGCCATAGATGCGGCCGTTAAAGCGGCCAGCGATCCGTACGTCGTTGGCAACAAGGTCACCTTGCATGAAACCGTCTGTGGCGAGAAATAACCGACCCGCCATAATCTGTCCCAAAATCTTCCCGTGCACATGTATCTCGCCAGTGGTATTCAGGCGACCTGTGATTGTGAGACCTTTGCCGATTTCCGCGACGGTCTCCTCTCCTCCAATACGTGTGTCATGAGGCGTTTGATTGCGCCCCAGACGAGGCAGCATGCATACCTCTTCTGAGGCTCGTGCACGTGCTCTCTCTGATTTCAGCACTGCTGCACTATTTTCTTTGCCGCTGGTTTGACGCTGCTGCGTCACGCTTTTCAAGCGTGGCAAAAAGCGAGAGGCGACTCTTTGCTGCGGGCGTCTCCGCATTTCGTGCGGCTTCTGCAAACTTTTCGCGCCGCACTTTCGTTACAGTCTCGTTCCTTGCCACGGCTTGCCCCCTCTAGACATGACGTCAGTCCGGCGGCCTGGGAGGTGCCCGCCCGCCCCCAGTTGTTATGCTTAAAAAATCATACCGATAGCCTCACGGTCGAGTCGAGTCCGCTAATCGACCAACGATTCTTCGTCTTTACCACGCCGCGCAGGTTCAGCTATTGCCAACGAATTTACGCGCGCAGGTTCCTGATCAGCGTGCACCAGATTGCGCCGAGGGTCTGAAGAGGCGCTGAAGCCCCAGCCTGCGATTAAGTCGCGCAAGCGTCGTCGGCGCAAGGATGTCCCTGTCAAGGATTCCAACTTCAAGCGCACGACTACCCGCGGAAGCAGTAATTTTGACCACACGCTCGGTATAGCCGGTTCGACCGACAAAGATATTACTTTTGACGCCGCAACCCGTGCTAGTCGCCCACACGCAATACTCCGCTAGCGTGGATTCTTTCGTGCGATTCTCCGCAAATGGCTGGCACTCGCACAGCGCAACGTCCACGCGAACACGCGGCATGTTGATAAAAGGTAGCGATACGTAACTCGTTGACCGCTTAGCCCAGATTGCATTGAACTGGCGGGGTGCTCCGCCGAGCCCGCTCAATGGTGTTTTGTAGCGAGTCAAACTTTCCTCTAGCTCGCACTGTAGCACTGCCGAGATGCGAGCCTGGATTTGCTGCAAGTCGTCTGCCTGAGTACCGATGTCATACTCCAAGCACTGCGCGACCCAGTACTCATTCTCTCGGAATACGACAAAGTGCACTTGGCCCGAATGCATCCTCATCCCCTCTACTATGGATTTCACTCGCTTGGTGACCCTCTTGCAAGACAAAACACCGATTCGGCCTTATTTTTGCAGTGCAGTGCGGTGGTGTTTCCCCGACCAAACGGAATCAGGCGCGACCCGATCTAATCACCAATTTCAGCCGTTAAACCCTCTCTTTACGTCCCACCGGTAAATAGCGTCGCTCGATGTGCTACCATCGAGTCGCGTCGTTCGTTAATGATTCTGCATGACCGATCGGCGACACATCGGTGCTCATATGCCGCGCGTAATATTCAGTGTCATAACCCTAGTCAGTGCCGCTATTGCCACCAACGCCGTGGCTCAAAGCCGCAACCAAAACTGGCAACATTGCGCGGGCAACAGTGCCGATCTGAGAATTGCTGCTTGTACTGCGATCATTCAGTCAAAGCAGGAGGTTCCTGAAAACCTTGCCATCGCATTCAACGACCGCGGTAATGCCTATGAGGCCAGCCATCAATACGACGCGGCTATTAAAGACTACGATGAAGCTATAAAGCTCAAGCCTACATTTGCCGAGGTTTTCTATAATCGGGGTAATGCATATTATTTGGAGCGCAAATACGAGCGCGCAATCAATGATTACGACGAGGCGATCAAGTTAAAGCCGGATTACGTCACGGCACTCAACAACCGTGGTGTCGCCTACCACGATGAGGGGCACTATGACCGCGCGATCCAGGACTATGACCGGGTCATTAGGCTCCAGCCAGGCTTTGCGGAAGCATTCAACAATCGTGGTCTCGCCTATGAGGCTAAGGGTGAACACAATCACGCCATTCAGGATTACGATCAGGCCATCCGGCTGAATCCAAGTTTTGCTCTCGTATTCGACGACCGCGGAGTTGCCTATCGGCACAAAGGTCAATTTGATCGGGCTATCCGAGACTTCGATCGGGCTATCGAGATTAAGCCCGATTATGGCTTCGCCTTTTACAACCGCGGTCTGGCGTACGAAGACATGGGCGACTACGACCGTGCCATCCAGGACTACAATCAGGTGATCCGGCTTGAGCCCAATTACGCCAATGCTTTCTACAACCGTGGCAACACATACAGCCTTAAGGGCGAATACGACCGTGCTATCCAAGATTATGATCAGGCAATCAAGCTGAAGCCGGATTATGCTGTCGCGTTCTATCGCCGGGGTATAGCGGAGCGTGCGCAGGGGAATGCCGCTGCTGGCGCCAATGATATCGCCACTGCGAAGCGCCTTGACCCCAAGGTTGGCAAGTGAAGGACCGTCATGGCCGTCGGTTAAGGATCGATTTCAGACGCGAATCTACGCTGAACAGCGGTGATCGGATGCCGCATGTTCGGCCCGTAGGTTGGCGCTAAAGCCGCGGCCTACTACGAGAAGGAACCGATGAGCCGGTCCGGCAACGTCTGGGACAACGCGGTGATGGAGAGCTTCTTCTCCCCCTGAAGGCCGAGCGGATTGCCGGCAAAACCTATCGCC
>Ga0126371_10002398_pt1 | contig 16133 bp, 13 predicted proteins | sample PanSoiMetaPlot_4_FD_110145 | JGI IMG/M metagenome (GOLD analysis project Ga0126371, IMG submission 110145) | Tropical forest soil microbial communities from Panama - MetaG Plot_4 | ecosystem: Environmental > Terrestrial > Soil > Tropical forest > Bulk soil | place: Panama | collected 2016-02-17 | reverse complement strand
GAGGACCACCGGGCCGGCCACGGTCTTGCCACCCGTGCTCACCGTCCAGGCCCAGCTCGCGGCGATGACATCGTGCTTCCGGGGGGACGTCATGCGCATCCACATCGGACCGCGGGACCACGTGCCGCCGAACTCCCAGGACTCGAGGTGGGCGTCCAGCCCGTAGTCCTTGAAGCGCTGCATGGTCCAATCGTTGGCGGCGCGTGCGGCGGGTGATCCGGTGAGGCGGGGTCCGATGATATCGGTGAGGTGCTCCAGGTTCTGCATGGCTTCCGAGTGATGCATGCCCTGCTCGATCAAGGCGCCTGCCCCCGTGGTGTCCACGGTCAGGTCCTGCGCCCGCAGGGAGGTACCGGCCCACAAGCCGGCGACACCCAGGGCTGCCCACATGGTGAGGCGTTTCACGGTTTCATCCTCCAAATAGAGAGCGGTGCTGCTCATACGGTGCGACCAGGTTCCGCGTTGGCGGCGCTTGCACCGAGACCTTGCCGTTTCCTAACTCAAACGTCAAGGCGTGCATAGGTGACGTCGGTACAATACGGCGGACAACTCAACCTGAGGTCGCCGTTTATGACGTTGCTTCGTCCGCTCGCCCTCGTCATGGGGATCGCCGGCACCGCCGCACTCGCGTATTCCTGCAGCAGCAAGGGATCGACCAACCCACCGCCGCCGACCACCTACACGATTTCCAAGGTTTCCGGTGACAGCCAGGTCGGCTCGGCCACCGCCGCCTTGGGCGCCAACCTCGTCGTCCTGGTCGTGGATCAGAACAGCGCGCCGGCAGCAGGACAGACGGTCACGTGGACCGCCGCTAGCGGCGGCGGCAGTGTGACCTCCGGAACCTCCCAAACCGACGCCAACGGCCATGCCACCATGGGCAGGACCCTGGGAGCCTCCGCGGGCTTCCAGACCACAACCGCCTCGCTCTCCGGAGCGACCGGCTCTCCGATCACGTTCACGTCCATCTCGCAGATCGGCGGCGCGTTCTCCCTGTCGGCGGGCCCCGGCGGCGGCCAGAGTGACACCGTGCTGGGAACGCTGGCGACGCCCTTCCAATTCCTGGTGAAGGACCATGCCGGCGCACCCGTGTCGGGCGTCATCGTGTCGTTCACCGCACTGGATGGCGGGGGACTCAGTCAGACCGTCGACACATCCGACGCCGGCGGGATCGTCAGCACGACCCTCACCCTGCCGTCCACCACGGGAGTCAAAGCCGTCCAGGCATTGGTTAACGGCCTCGTTGGGTCACCCGTAAGCCTCAGCGCCACAGCCACGGCGGGACACCCCACGAGTATCGCGCTCGCTCAGGGCGACGCCCAGGCGGCACCGGTCAGCACGCAGCTTCCCATTGACCTCGGGGTCCGGATCCAGGATTCCCATGGTAACGGCGTATCGGGGTTGACTGTCAATTGGACGTTTGGCGGGGGCGGATCACTATCCGGAGCATCGTCCCAGAGCGACGGGTCCGGAGTGGCAGTCGTTCAGCGTACCGAGGGGCCGAGTGTGGGGGTCGGACACGACACCGCCACCGCCACGGGAGTCCCCGGGTCTCCGATCGCCTTTACTGATACGTCGGTCGCGGTGTTCGACCTCACAGTGCACGATGACTTCTACTCCCCAAAGTTCGACACTGTGGCCGTCGGATCATTTGTTCGCTTCACCTGGGCCGGGGCAGTCGGCCACAGCGTGACCTGGGATAGTGGACCTGGCACATTACCATCGAGCTCTCCGGTGCAAGTCACCGGCACGCTTGTGTCCCGTCTCAAGCAAACGGGTACCTACAGCTATCACTGCGTCATTCATGGCACGCCGGGTGCCGGGATGTTCGGCACGATTCACGCGCAGTAGGAGAGGCGCGGGAAGAGGGAGTTCCCTCTTCCCGCTTCCCCCTCACCGCCGTAGCGTTACCCCCGCCCCGTCCACAATCGGACTCCCAATGCGTTCCCTACTGGCCCTGCTTCTGCTCGCCGGCCCCCTCGCCGCGCAGCAACCCATTCGCGGATTCCCCGCCGACGCGCTCGCCACTGAGACGAAGTGGGAGAATGCGGCGCGCGCGGTGCCGAATCCCGACAGCGTGCGCGTCAACATCCGGCTGCTGTCGTCCTTCCCGCACGAAGCGGGAACCGATCGCTCGCGGCGCGTCGCCGAGACCATCCTGGCCCGGTTCAAGGCGTTCGGACTCGACGCGCACATCGAGCAATTCGAAGCGCTCATGCCGCGCCCCGTGTCCCGCACGCTCGAGCTGGTCGGCCCCGAACGGTACACGGCGGTATTGAAGGAGCCCGCACTCCCCGAGGACTCGACGTCCGGGCAGGCGGACCAGCTGCCGACCTTCAATGCGTATTCGGCGGACGGCGACGTGACCGCCGAGCTGGTCTACGTGAATTACGGCGTGCCCGCCGACTATAAGGTCCTCGACAGCCTCGGGATCAGCGTGAAGGGCAAGATCGTCATCGCGCGGTACGGCGGATCGTGGCGGGGCATCAAGGTGAAGGTCGCAGCCGAGCATGGCGCGGTGGCGTGCATCATCTACTCGGATCCGCGGGACGATGGGTACTTCGACCAGGACGTGTATCCCAAGGGCCCGATGCGGCCCGATTTGGGCGTGCAGCGCGGAAGCGTGATGGACATGCCGCTGTATCCGGGCGATCCGTTGTCGCCCGGATGGGCTTCGGAGCCCGGCGACACGCATCGGCTGACCATCGCCCAGGCGACGACGATCGAAAAGATCCCGGTGCTCCCGATCGGCTACGGTGACGCGCTCCCACTCCTCCGGAACCTGACGGGCCCCGTGGCTCCCGAAGAATGGCGCGGCGCGCTCCCTATCACCTATCACATCGGTTCCGGCCCGGCGCGCGTGCACCTGGCCGTTTCGTTCGAATGGAAGACGCGGCCGCTCTACGATGTGATCGCGACCATCCCGGGCGCGACCGATCCCGACCAGTGGGTGGTCTACGGCAACCATCATGACGCCTGGGTAAACGGCGCCGAGGATCCCATCTCCGGCCAGGTGGCGCTCGAGGAAACGGCCCGCGCGCTGGGAACGCTCGTGAAGTCTGGTTGGAAGCCCGCACGGACGATCATGTTCGCTGCATGGGATGGCGAAGAGTGGGGACTGCTGGGCTCCACTGAGTGGGCGGAACGGCACGCCGCCGAGCTCGAGCAGAAGGCGGTGGTCTACTATAACTCGGACACCAACGACAAAGGGTGGCTCGGCGCGCAAGGCTCGCACAGCCTCGAAGCGTTCATGGAGCAGGTCGCCCGCGACGTGCGCGATCCGGCGACGGGGAAGAGCGTCCTGACCGCCCTGCTCGACCACGAGCGGGCCGAGGGTCATGGCGATTCCACCGCGGGGAAGGCCTTCCATCTCGGCGCGCTGGGCTCCGGCTCCGACTACTCCACGTTCATCGATCACCTCGCGGTCCCGTCGGTCGCCACCGGGTTCGGCGGCGCGACGCCGTCTGGGATCTATCACTCGATCTACGACTCGTACACGTTCTACGACCGGTTCCTCGATTCCGGGTTCGCGTACGGCGTGACCGAGGCGCAGACCATGGCGACGGCCGTCCTGCGCATGGCCGATGCGCCCCTGCTGCCCTACGAGTTCACGCGCGCGGCGGACACCTACCACAAGTACGCGGACGAGATCGGGAAGGCGGCACAGAAGGACTCGGCGACCAAGTCCCTCGACTTGTCGGGAGTGCAGGCGGCGCTGGTCCGGCTCGATTCGGCCGCGGCCGAATACGACCGGGTGTCCGCGCGGGTCGACTCGATGCCATCGGCCACGCTCGCGCGTCGTCACCCGGCGTTCCTCGCCATCAACCAGTCGCTCGCCCGCGCGGAACGGGCGCTCTCCGACACCGCCGGATTGCCGCGGCGGCCCTGGTACCGTCATCTCCTGTACGCCCCCGGCTTCTATACCGGCTACGGCGTGAAGACGATGCCGGGGATCCGCGAAGGTGTGGATCAGGGGAATACCGCCGAGGCGCAGGGCCAGGCGGCCCGGGTGGCGGCGGCGCTCGATCGGTACACGGCGGTGATTCACCAGGCGTCGCAGGCACTTCAGCCGGTGCTCGCCCATTGACGCCCCTTCCGGTGACGGATACCGTAGGGGCCTCTTCTTAGCGAGCACGCGAGACCGATGAGCAACCCTATGCCGCCCCGCCCGTCCGTCGGCCGTTCGTCCTTCGCCATCGCGATGAAGGACTACACGTTCATCCGGCCGGGCATCGCCGTCACCATCAGTGCCGCCACGCTGCTGATCGCCTTCATCTTCGGCATTGATCTGATCCATTCGCTGCAGAAGGCGTCGAACACCGTGCGCGAAGGCGCGCAGGTTTCGCAGACCCTGCACAGCTACTCGGCGCAGTACGAAGTGTGGCATCAGATGGCGACAAGCACCGACCCGGCCTACAAGCGGCCCGAGGTGGCGACCCAGCGCGACCAGCTCCGCGACCACTTGCGGACCTCTCTCTCTGATCTTGGCAAGACGCTATCGGATACCGCCGACCAGGCGCAGGTGCGGACGATTCTCGAGGGGCTCGCGACCGTCGACCCGACCGCGACCACGAACGCGCGCCAGTCGATGACCGTCCTTCTGGGGCGGCAGGACGCGGCACTCTTCGATGCCGCCGAGACGTCCCAACATGGCGTGCTGCTCGCGGCGGTCCTGCTCGGCCTCACCGTCATCGCGGCCGCGACACTCGTCGTCCCGATGGCCTGGCTGTACATCCGCTACAAGCGGGGCGCGACCATCGAAGTGAAGGTGTAAGCCCGTGCAGCAGTCCCGGACCGCCCGGCCGTCCCGGACCCCGACCTGGCCCCTCGGCGCGGTGCTCGTCGCGGCGACCAGCGTGGTGATCGGCGTCATCTGGGACATTTCGTGGCACCGCACCATCGGCCGGGACACGTTCTGGACGCCGGCCCACATGGCCATCTACCTCGGCGGCGTGCTGGCGGGGACGAGCTGCGGGTGGCTGGTCCTCAAGACCACGTTCGCAGGCACTCCGGAATCACAGGCGGGCACCGTCACCTTCTGGGGGTTCAAGGGACCCCTGGGGGCGTGGCTCGCCATCTGGGGCGCCTTCGCGATGATTACCTCGGCTCCCTTCGATAATTGGTGGCACAACGCGTACGGCCTGGATGTGCAGGTCCTGTCGCCGCCGCACGTGCTTCTCGCCCTCGGATTCACGGGCATTCAGCTCGGCGCGCTGTTCCTGGCGCTCGCGCACCAGAACAATGAAGGAGACCGGCCGGCGTTCCGCTGGGGATACGCGTACGCCGCGGGACTCCTCGTCGCGAACGCGTCGATCATGGGCTTCGAGTACATCGCCTTTCCGAACGACATGCACCGCGCGCTCTTCTATCAGGTCTCCGCCGCGGCGTTCCCGATTCTGCTCGTCGCCACCGCCCGCGCCTCGCGGCTCACGTGGCCCGCCACCACCACGGCGGCGGTCTACATGGGCGTCACGCTCTTGATGGTCTGGGTCCTGCCGCTCTTTCCCGCAACCGCACGCCTCGCGCCCATTTACCGGAGCGTGACCAACATGGTCCCGCCGCCGTTCCCCATTCTCCTGGTGCTCCCGGCACTCGCGGTCGATTTGATTCTCCGCAAGTCCGGGACGGGACGTGGCCGCGATTGGCTCGCGGCGATCGGTGCCGGGCTCGCGTTCGTAGCGGTGCTGCTCGTCGTGCAGTGGGAAGTGTCGCGTTACCTCGTGAGCCCCGCGTCCGAGAACGCGTTCTTCGGTGCCGGTCGATGGAACTACAACTCCCTGCCCGGCAGCTGGGAGCACGAGTTCTGGAACGCGCGGGAGAATCCTCTCACCGCCGCGGGAGTCGGCATCGCCGCGCTGCTCGCGGTCGCGTCCGCGCGCATGGGACTCTGGTGGGGCAGCTGGATGGCGCGGGTTCGCAGGTGAGAAGAAGCCTTTCCTGGAGTGCGCTGCTCGGCGCGTGGGTGTTCGCGAGCGGCCACGTCGGGAGTCCGGACGCGATCTTCCAGGGAGCCGCCGGGCCCTACACGGTTCGCGTCATCGTTCGCACACCGGGAGTCGTTCCCGGCCTCGCCGACATCACCGTTCGCGTGCTCACGGGACCCCATGTCACCGCCATCACCGTGCTGCCCCTCCGCGGGGGCACACCCACCGCGGCACTCCCGCCAGCCGATACCGCTCGCGTCGTTCCCGGAGACTCGTCTCAGTACGCGGCGCAGTTGTGGTTGATGGCTCCCGGCGCGTACAGCGTGCAGGTCAATGTCTCGGGTGCCGCCGGCCAGGGCGTGGCCCTGGTGCCCGTCATGGCGCTCGCGACCGCGCGGCTGCCGATGGACCGGCCCCTCACGTGGACCTTGCTGGCCTTGGGGCTCTTCCTGTTCGTCGGGGCCCTCGAGATCGTGCTCACCGCGGCGCGAGAGGGAACGCTCGAGCCCGGCGCTTCCGCAGACACCGGACGGCGCCGCCGAGCCTGGGTGGTGACGGCACTGGCGGGCATCGTGCTGGCGTTTGCCCTGTGGGGGGGACGGGCGTGGTGGAATGCGGCCGATGCAAATCATTCGCGTTCACTCTACAAGCCCATTCCCATCCACGTCCGTGTCGCTCTGTCCAGTGCCAGCGGGGAGAACGCTTATGGACCGCGGGGTCCGGTGCTGGTGGTGACGTATGGTTCCATGATCTGGCGGATGCCGAACTACAGTCCGCTGATCCCGGACCACGGCAAGCTGATGCACTTGTTCCTCGTGCGGGACTCTGGAGGACCAGGCTTCGCACATCTGCATCCCCTGCCGTCTGACTCGTCGTCGTTCGCGGCGAGCCTCCCGCGGTTGCCTGCCGGCGGCTATCACCTGTTCGCCGATGTCGTCCACGAAAACGGACTGGCGCAGACCCTCGTCGACTCCTTGTCGATCGCACCGCCCGCAGCGTTCACGTGGAAGCCGACCGATCCCGACGACGCCTACGATATCGGCGGCGATGCGGCGACGTCGAGTGCCCCGGCGGTGCTCGAAGACCATTCGCGGATGACCTGGACACCTCCCGCCGGCGGTTTGGTGACGGGCCGCCCAGTGACGCTGGATTTCGTCGTCACCGCGCCGGATGGAAAGCCCGCCGCACTCGAGCCGTACATGGGAATGCTCGCGCACGCGGCGGTCGAGCGCACCGATGCATCAGTGTTCGTGCACCTCCATCCGATGGGCACGGTGTCTGCCGGAAGTGCGCTCGCCATTCAGTTGCGTGAATCGGGGGATACGATCCGCGGGCGCCTGGCGCCGCGGGTCGCAGCCGCCGAGCGGACGGCGATGCCGGTGATGGAGAGCGGGCCGCCGGGGACCTTCGCACTGCCCTACGAGTTCCCCACTCCGGGCGACTACCGGGTCTGGGTCGAAGTGCGCAGGGGAGGCCGCATTCTCACTGGGCTTTTCGCGATGAGGGTCGCCGGAAGTTAGGATCCCGTGAGGTCCCTGCGGAGCGGGGTACCCCGGAGTAGTTTCAGGGTCCGATGGCTTTCTTCACTCACTCGGCACCAGGCAGTGGCAGGCCCCGCGGGGTCCTGGTCGCCGTTTTGCTTGCCGCAACTCTCGGCATCACCTCGCTCCTGGCGTATCAGGCGGTGCTCGAGGTCACGTCTCACCGCGCCACCGCCGAGCGGGTACTTCGCGACTACTCGGCGTTCGCCGCGCACCAGCTGTCCACCCGGACGTCCAACGAGCTCGGCTACTACGGGTTCGGGAAGGCCCTCGGCGCGCTGGACCGGTTGCGGACCGAGACGCACCAAAACAACGCCCTGCCATCTCCCGCGGAACTGGGCCAGCGTTCCGACTCTGCCACGCGCGCGTTCCTTTCGAAGATGGCGTTCGCATTCGATCTGACGTTCCCGCAGCGCACCCTGGTGATCCGGGGCGGGCCGGCAGACTCCGCGCTCCGGCGCTGGGTGACGGACACGCTCGCGAGCTACGTCCGCTCCGTCCATCGGCCCGAGTGGGCCGATGCGGTGATCGTGGGCGCCCCGTCGCCGCACCGGTTGATGCTCGCGTACAAGTTGGAACGGGACGCCCGCGGTGCCCCGCGGGAGGCCGTCGGTTTCGCAGCCGAGCTCTCGACCCTCACGCCGCTGTTCGTGGACGCCGCGGAGAGTGGCCCCCTCATCCCGCCGACACTCACCGGCGGAATTCCCTACGATTCCATCGGATCAGTCGCCATTCAGGACGCGTACGGGCAGGACATCTACCGGTCCCCGGCCGCGTTCCCGGCCCTCTTTACCGGGCGCGACACGTCGACCACGATGCTCGGCCATCTCCATTTCGAAGTCAGCCTGCGTCCCGACATGGCCGGCAAGCTCGTGATCGGCGGACTGCCGCGTTCGCGGCTCCCCTTCATCGCCGGCCTTCTCGTCATCACGGCCATTCTGGTCGGCGGCATCCTGTACCAGCTGCAGCGGGAGTATGCCCTCGCCGCGTTGCGCGCGGACTTTGTCGCGAGCGTCTCTCACGAGCTGCGCACACCCCTGTCGCAGATCCGGATGTTCTCGGAGACACTGCGGCTGGGCCGGGTGCGTTCCCAGGAGGAGCGTTCGCGGTCTCTCGTCATCATCGATCAGGAAGCCCGGCGACTGACGCACCTGGTGGAGAACCTGTTGCACTTCTCGCGGTCCGAGCGCCACGCGGCTCACATCGACGCGGCACCCGAGCACATCGCGCCTCTCATCCGCTCCGCGGTGGAGAAGTTCGAGCCCCTCGCGGCCGCGCGGCGCGTTACCGTGCGGACCGTGCTGGACGAGCGTCTGGTCGCCGTGGTGGACCCTGGCGCATTGCATCAGATGCTGCTCAACCTGCTCGACAACGCCGTGAAGTACGGCCCCGACGGACAAACGGTGACCATCACCCTCGAAGGCTGGGGCGGCTATCTCCGGATCAAGGTCGACGACCTGGGGCCCGGGGTACCAGTCGAGGCACGCGAACGTGTATGGGACCGCTTCTGGCGCCTGCGCCGGGACCGGGGTTCGTCGGTCGCGGGTACCGGGATCGGGCTCGCGGTGGTGAAGGAGCTCGCCGTGCTGCATCGCGGCCGGGTCTGGTGCGATGAGGCCGAGGCGGGCGGGGCGCGCTTCGTGATCGAACTGCCCGATGCGACCCCCGCGCAATCGTCCGTGCGAGAGTCCCAACCCGTCGTGGAGGCGTTGACGTGAGTAAGGTGCTGGTGATCGAAGACAATCAGGATCTGGCCTACGGGCTCCGGAACAACCTGGAGATCGAGGGTCATCAGGTCGAAGTGGCTGGAGACGGGGCGGACGGGCTGGCCCGCGTCCGGAAGACAGAGCCGGACCTCGTGATTCTCGACCTCATGCTGCCGGGGCTCGACGGGTTCCGCGTGCTCCGCACCCTGCGGGACGAGGGGCGCCGCCTCCCCATTCTGATCCTCACGGCCCGGGGCGACGAATCCGACAAGGTCCGGGGTTTGCGGCTCGGCGCCGACGACTACGTCACCAAGCCCTTCGGCGTGCTGGAGCTCCTGGCCCGCGTCGAAGCCCTCCTGCGGCGCGCCGCGGCGAATGAGCCTCCCAAGGCTCCGCCCGTCGAGAAGTTCGGCGAAATCGAGGTCCACACCGCGTCGCGCACGGTGCGCCGGCGCGGCGAGCAGGTGACGCTCACGCCGAAGGAATACGATCTGCTCCTCGCCCTCATCGACCGCCGGGGCGCCGTCGCGTCACGGTCGGAGCTGCTCACCGAGGTGTGGGGCTACAGTGCCGCCGTCATGTCCCGGACCGTAGATACCCACATCGCGGAGCTGCGGCGGAAGCTCGAGAACGACCTCGCCGTCCCGCACCACATCCTCACCGTCCGAAAGACGGGATACCGACTGGAGCGCTGAATGCGCGTCGCGATGCTCGCCCTGCCCCTGATGCTGGTCGCCGCGGGCCCCAATCCTCCCCGGTCGTCCGCTCCGAAGAACGGGCAGGAGCTGATCCGCGCGATGCATGACCGGTATGCGGGCCAGTGGTACAAGACCCTCAGCTTTACGCAGAACAACACGGCCACGGATACCGCCGGGAAGGAAACGCACTCCGTCTGGAAGGAATACGCCAACATCCCGGGCAACCTGCGCATCGACTTCCTGCCCGCGGATTCAGGTCAGGGGTACATCTTCCGCGCCGACTCGCTCTACATCTTCCGCCACGACTCGGTCCGACGTGCGGCGCCTTTCATTCATCCGCTCATGGTCCTGGGCTTCGACGTCTACGCCTCGCCCGCCGAGACTACCATCGCGAAGCTCACGCGTCTCGGCTTCGATCTCTCCAAGATTCACGAAGACATGTGGGACGGACATCCCGCCTATGTCGTGGGCGTGGACGCGGGGGACAATCACCATAAGCAGTTCTGGGTCGACAAGGACCGTCTACTCTTCGTGCGAATCGTGGAGCCGGGCCAGCAGGATTCGACGATCCTGCAGGACACGCGGTTCGAGGACTATCGCGCGATCGGGAAGGTGTGGCTGTCGGCGCGGGTGCGGTTCCTGATCAACGGGAAGCCAAACTGGCTGGAGGAGTACATCGATATCCGGACGGGAGATCCGCTGACCAACGTGCTGTGGGATCCCAAGCAGTTTGCTGCGGCACGACCGAAATAGTTGCGGGATTGGGGATCAGGGATTCGGGATTGGTACGATACCCGAATCCCGAATCCCCAATTCCGAGGTGCTCAGCCTGCGAACGTGTAGGTGCAGCCCTTCTCCTGCGTCCGGTTCACCGCCAGCACACCCGACGGCACCAGAATGATTCCCGGGATCAGGTTGGCGACCCAGTCCGCCTTGACCTGCGCGCCAGTCATCCCGCCACCCATCTTCGCCGCCACCATGCCGCTCATCAGCGTGATCGCGACGTTGCAGACGCCGATCAGAACGCCGGCCGTGAGCAGCTCGTCGATGCCGTAGCCGGGGAGCAGCTGATCGGCGGCGGCCATCTTGTAGAACATGTTCCGCACCGAAGGCGCGCTCGTCTTCGGGTCATTCATCTTGGACACCTCACCAAGGTGGTACTTCGCCCACATCGCGTCGTTCAGCGCGAGCGGCGCGGACGCGTGACGGAGCACGATGGCCGCCGAGTTGTCGGCATCGGTCGTGCCGTAGGTGGCGTTGCAGGTGTTGAGCCACACGCGCGCCCAGACGAAGCCGAACCCGTCATTCGGCTCGGGTGAATCGTACATGGACTTGTGCTTGCCGTTGATCTTGTTCAGCCACCCCTCGAACATCGGATCGGCGACGCGGGACGGAGTCACACCCGCGGTCTCAGCCGCTGCGGCCACGGGCGAGACGACCGACCCCAGGCCAAGCGCAGCGGCGCCGGCCGCGACGCGTCCCAGAAAGCCACGTCGGTGGGTGGAGAGCTTCAGGTCGAGCATGGGTAAGTCCTCCAGGGGGTACGGGTAAACGCGCCCGTCAGTGGGCGCGGGATCCAGGCGGCGCCTTCGCCGCTTTCGTCTGATAGGCGACATCGGGAGGTGCGTCGCCGTTCGGCCAATCGGAAGCTTTCCCTGCGAAGTCGGGGCGTTGCTGCGAGTTGACGTAGGCAGCGACGTCGAGCGCCTGCTGGTCCGTCAGCGTCACCACCTTGTCGAACGGCATGTTGGCGACGATGAAGCTCGCGGCGGTACGCGCGCGCGACATGCCGGCCCCGATGTTGAAGGAACGGGGACCCCAGACGGGCGGTGCCGCAATCGTGCCACCCCCGTCCTCACCATGGCAGCGGGTGCACGTTTTCGCGAAGAACGCGTTGCCGGCTGCCGTATCGGGCTTCAGCGCACTCCACCGGGTGTCGGGAGGTGGCGTCTTGTAGCCGATGGGCTGGCCGCTCGACAGGAACGTCAGGTACGACACGATGTCCCGCATGTCGTTCCCGTCGACGGGAATCGCCTTGCCGTTGAGCGAGCGGACGAAGCAGCCGTTGATCCGGTATTCGATGGTTTCGACGGTACCGGAGCGCGAGCGGTACTGCGGGTAGCGGCCCGTGACCCCGACCCACGATTGCGGCGAGCGCCGTCCTTCGTCGAGATGGCAGCTGACACAACGCAGGTCATTGCCCACGTAGGTGGGAAGGCTGTCGTGCGTAGCCGTCAGCAACGCGAGCCCGCGCCGGATCGAGTTGCCGAGTGGACCCGACGGGATTTCGGAGTCCGCCGGTACGTGCGCAACGAAAACCGCTGGCGTGGCGGACCCGCGGCAGGCGGCGAGGACGAGCAGGACAACCCAGGGGGACCTCATCGGGCGCCCGAGAAGGTAACGCTCGTTGCGGCGTCGGCAACCTCCATCTAGCGTTCTCGGCATGACGCCCTGGATCAAGCGCCTGATTCTGGCCAACATCGCCGTGTTCATTCTCGAGCTGCAGTTCCCCCAGCTCGAAGCGATGTTCGCACTCAGCCGATACAGCCTATTCTACGCCCCCTGGACCCTGATCACCTACATGTTCACTCACCACGGGTTCGAGCACATCCTCTGGAACATGCTCGGACTGTTCTTCCTGGGACCCCGGGTCGAGGTCCGTCTCGGGGGCCCGCGTTTCCTCGGACTGTATTTCGTGGGAGGACTCGCCGGCGGGGCGCTCTCACTGGCGCTCAGTCCGGTCGCGATCGTGGGCGCCTCAGCGTCGATCTTCGCCGTCTACCTGGCCTACGCGATGTTCTGGCCCCGTGACCGCCTGCTCATCTGGGGCCTCATCCCCGTCCCGGCCATCGTTCTGGTCGCCGGGTTGACCGCGATTTCGATCCTCGGGGGCGGCGGCTACATCGAGCCCGGCGTCGCGCACTGGGCCCATCTCGGTGGTTTTGCGGGTGGATACATCTACCTGACGTTCCTGAAGCATCAGACGGGGAGTCAGAAGTTCAGGGCCAAGGCGGCGCCGGTGAAACCGATGCCGAAGTCGCCGGAGGTCCTCGCGAAGTGGCGTCGCATCGATCCCGCGAGCCTGCACCCGGTGAACCGCGAGGAGCTGACCCGCATCCTCATCAAGCTGGACACCGGCGGACCTTCATCCCTCACGTCTGACGAGCGGAACTTTCTCGATCGATTCGCTGGCGCGTAGCGCCGTACTTTAGTGCGGGCGCCTAATTCGTGGAGTTTTCGAGCAAGTCTCGCAGAGAGGCGACCACGGCGCTGTCAAGCAGCGCCTCGAGTTCCTTCATGCCCCGCGCGAACCCAAGTTCATCGCCCATTCGTGCACACAGCTCAGCGCTGACCCGCCCGGCTCTCAGGCGGAGCGTGTCGCTCATATCGCTCGCCAGGGACTGGTCGAGCGCTGCGCGCGCCAAGGCGAGGTTGCCCACCCTCATATGGGCCTCCGCGTAGTCGAGCCCCGCTGCCGGGGATGGTGCAAGCCGGTCCGACGTCCTGATGCCCTCGAGAGCCAGGGCGGCCTCGATCGCTGCCCCGGCATCTAAGAAGATCCGCGAGAGCGTGACAACGGCATTCCACGCAACTGCGGGATCGCCAGACCGCTCCGCCCGCATCCAGCATCTCCGCGCCGCCCGATCCAAGTCGGACACCTTCCGCTTTCCCACCATCAGTTCGATCCCCGCAAGCTCGGTCCTGATCCGGATGCTGACGTCAGATACGCCCCGCAGCCCGACCCTCGCGCGCCCATGCAGCACAGCTGCCTCATCAACCCTTTCCAATGCGACCAGAATCCGAACCGCTCCCTGCAACGCTTCGATCCACAGTTGGGGTGACTCCTTGCCGACGCCTAAGTCGAGGAGCGTTACGAGGACGTCCGCCGACTCCCGCAACGCTCCGACGATTTCGAGGTACTCGGCGTAGTCGCGCAAGGCGCCCAGTAGAGGAGCCCCTAGAGTCTCGGGACTACTTTGGGCGAGGATGGCCCGGAGACGGGCATTCTCCGGATGGTCCGGATCGGGAAGGTCATTGACGTACCGCGCCGTCGCCGCGCGCTGATATTCGAAGGCCTGCACATTCTCTTGCCACGGCCCAGCGAGCTGGTCAACCACGCGGAGTGCCAGAAAGGCCGCTTGCCCTCGTCGCGACGCCGGCTCTGTTACCCCATCTGTGAAGTCCCCGATGCGACCAAGAAACTCGGCGTGACGGAGGAGCGCGGGCGGGGAGCTACTCTTGGGCAACTCGGAACACCTCCTCGAGCGTCGTCAGGCCTTCTCGGACCAACCGTAGCCCGTCCTCGCGCAACGTCTGCATGCCGCCGGCCACCGCCAAGGCCCGGAGCTCACCCGCCCCGCGCCGTTGCTGCAGCTCCAGTCGGAGTGCGTCACTCATGACCAGGAGTTCGTAGATCCCGGTGCGCCCCAGAAATCCGGTCCCTCGACATTCCGAGCAGCCCTTCCCTCGGTAAACGCCGGTCAGGACCTCGGACCGGATGCCGAACGCGCGGGTGGCATTCGCCTCCAAGGGTTCCTCCACTCGACAGGCCGAGCAAATGCGTCGCACGAGGCGCTGCGCCAGCACCGCTTCCACCGTACTTGCCACGAGATACGAGGCGACGCCCAGGTCGAGAAGCCGCGTCAGAGCACTGGGTGCGTCGTTGGTATGCAGGGTCGAGAGCACGAGGTGCCCAGTCAGCGCCGCGTGGGTGGCGATCTCCGCCGTCTCGTCATCACGGATCTCCCCGATCAACAGCACGTCGGGATCCTGCCGCAACAACGATCGCAGCGCTGTCGCGAAGGTCACCCCCGCCTTTTCGTGCACCGGCACCTGCGGAACGCCCGGCAGCTCGTACTCGATCGGATCCTCGACCGTGAGGATCTTCTCGCGACCAGTGCGGATCCGGTCCACGGCGGCGTACAGCGTGGTGGTCTTCCCCGATCCCGTCGGACCCGTCGCGAGCACGATCCCGTGCGGCCGGCTGATGACCTCGTCGAACCGGCGGAGCGTCGACTCACCCATGCCAAGAGCTTCGAGACCGATCCGTCCCCGTTCCTTGTCCAGGAGCCGGAGCACAATGCTCTCACCGTGTAATACGGGAACCGTCGAAACCCTTACATCGACATCCCGATTCTGGAGCCGCAGACGAATGCGGCCGTCCTGTGGGACCCGCCGCTCCGCGATGTCCAAGTCCGCCATGATCTTCAAGCGGCTCACGATTGCCGCCTTCAGGTGTGACGGGGGCGTGGGAGCATCCTGCAGCACGCCGTCCACGCGATACCGCACCCGCAACTCCTCGGCGTATCCCTCGAGATGGACATCCGACGCCCGCGCTTCCAAAGCTTCGAGCAACAACAGATTCACGAGCTTGACCACTGGGGCTTCATTGGCGAGGTGCACCAGATCGTCGATCGGTGTGTCGTCGCCATTCGTCGATCGGACTTCGTCGGTGGCGAGGCCCGCAATCATCCCCTCGACCGTGCCCTGGCTTCCGTACGCTCGGCGGATCGCCGCCCGCACATCCGCCTCCGCTCCCTGGAGGATCTCCGGCTCGGCGTCGAACACGAAGCGAAGATCATCGATCACCTGAGGATCCGGCGCGGCCAACCACGTGGCGACTTGGACCCGCCCCTGACCTACGACAACTGGAAGCACGCCGTTGAACTCCAAGTACTCGACCGTGAGTCGATCCGAGAGCTTGGTGACGCTCGTGAGATCGAGCATCGTATCGGCGGTCACGGGGTGGTGTCCTTCACCTGGCGAGACGAGTCCGGCACGAGGACAGATCCCTTAGGAATGTCCTTGAGCAGGGGCGAGCCTTGATCGACGCTCTGGCGGAGGCGTTCCGCATCGTCGTCGGACGCGATGATGTGGGGCGTGATGAACAGGAAGAGCTCACTCTGCGCGTCGCTCGTCTGCGTCGACCCGAAGAGCCCACCGAGGATCGGGAGGTCCTTGAGCAAGGGCACGCCTGAGCGCGATTTGTCGATCTCTTGTTCGACGAGCCCACCGATCACTGCGGTTTGCCCATCCCGGATAAACAGGTGCGTCGCCGCCTCACGGGTACTGATGACCGGGGCGTCGAACTCGGTCTCATTGGTGGCGTTGCTCACCTCTTGGACGACCTGCAGGTTGACGTAGCCGTCGTCGTTGATCGTGGGCGTGAGAGTCAGTTTCGTACCCACGTCGCGATACTGAATCACCTGGTCCCGCACGGCCGCGTCGGTGGGCAGAGACCGGAATACCTGAACAAAGGGCCGCTCT
>Ga0126371_10002395_pt1 | contig 16134 bp, 16 predicted proteins | sample PanSoiMetaPlot_4_FD_110145 | JGI IMG/M metagenome (GOLD analysis project Ga0126371, IMG submission 110145) | Tropical forest soil microbial communities from Panama - MetaG Plot_4 | ecosystem: Environmental > Terrestrial > Soil > Tropical forest > Bulk soil | place: Panama | collected 2016-02-17 | reverse complement strand
CTTGGACATTCAGGGCCCTCCCGACATACGCTTTTCCTTGCGGCGACCGCGATGGCGGCCGCCGAGAGCGCACAACTACAAATATAACTCTATAGGCGCCGCCGCGCCCGAGCAATGCGGTCCGCGCCGGGGCGGCCCGCGTCGGACGCGCGTCCGGAAACCGTGCGAAATCGCCTTCCAAGACACCGCGGTGTCCGGCAACATGGGTCATGGCGGATCGACGATCGAGGAGCGGCCGATGAGATACCTTGCGCGATGGACGACCCTGGGCCTCCTGCTGCTGCTGGCGGCGCCGCTGTTCGCCGCGACCGCGGCCGGCCAGCAGCCGACGCCCGAGCTGCAGGCGTTTCGCGCGATCTACCAGGAGCTGGTCGAGATCAACACGACCGACTCGGTCGGCGACACGCTGCGCGCAGCCGAGGCGATGGCGGCGCGCCTGAAGGCCGGCGGCCTGCCGGCCGACGACGTCAAGGTCATCTCGACCGGGCCGCGCAAGGGCAACCTCGTCGCCCGCCTGCGCGGCACCGGCGCGCGCCGGCCGATATTGCTGCTTGCCCACCTCGATGTGGTCGAGGCGAGGCGCGAGGACTGGGCGTTCGATCCGTTCCGGTTGCAGGAGACCGACGGCTATTTCCGCGCCCGCGGCAGCATCGACGACAAGGCGATGGCGTCGATCTTCGTCGCCAACCTGATCGAGTATGCCAGGCAAGGCTTCAAGCCCGACCGCGACATCATCCTCGCGCTCACCAGCGACGAGGAGCTGTCCGACTCGCCGCATGACGGCGCGCACTGGCTGGTCGACCATCAGCGCGCGCTGATCGACGCCGAGTTCGCCATCAACGAAGGCGGTCATGGCGCGCTGCGCGACGGCAAGCCGTTCCGGCTGCCGGTCCAGCACGCCGAGAAGGTCTATCAGACCTTCACCCTCGAGGTGATCGACCGCGGCGGACACAGCGCCTCGGGCCGGCGCGACAACGGCATCTATCGGCTCGCCGACGCGCTGCGGCGGCTCGGCCAGTTCGATTTTCCGATCCACCTGAATGCGATCACGCGCGCGTTCTTCGAGCGCGTGCGCGCCGTCGAGACGCCGGCGACGGCCGACGCCATCAAGGCGATGCTCGCCGGGCAGACCGACGATGCCGCCGCCATGATGCCGCTCACCACGCGTCCCGACTACAACGCCATCATCCGCACCACCTGCGTTGCGACGCGGCTCGAGGCCGGACACGCCGATAACGCCCTGCCGCAGACCGCCCGCGCCACCGTCAACTGCCGCATCCTGCCCGATCAGGACGTCGCCGAGGTCGAGCGCACGCTTGCGCGCGTGATCGCGGACGGGCAGGTCAGGATCATTCCGAAGGGCCGGGCGGTGTTGAGCCCGCCGTCGCCGATCAACGCGGAGGTGATGCGCGCGGTCGAATCCCTGGCAGGCGAAATGTGGCCCGGCGTTCCGGTCATTCCGATCATGGGGGGCGGCTACACCGACAGCCGCTGGCTGCGCAACGCCGGCATCCCGGCCTACGGCGTGTCGGGCTTGTTCACCGATCCGGCGAACAGCGGCACGCATGGCCTCAACGAGCAGGTTGGCGTGAAGGAGCTCTACCAGAGCAAGGCGTTTCTCTATCGCCTGGTGAAGATGCTGGCGGCGCCCGGCCAGTCGGCCGTGCGCTGAGGCTCACTCCCCTTGATGCTCCTTCGTGGCGCGGTCGCGCTCACTCGATCTTCACGTTCGCCTTCCTGATGACGCCGCCCCACATGGCCGACTCCTTGCGCAGGTAGTCGGCGAAGGCAGCGAGCGGCCCGGGGACCGGCTCGACCGCGAAGCGCTCGAGAAACCGCTTGCGGAATTCGGGCTCGCCGACGATCGCCTGCACGTCGGCGTTGACCTTCCTGACGATGTCGGCCGGCGTGCCGGTCGCGGCAAACAGCCCGAACGACACGGTCGCTTCGTATCCCGGAACGGTCTCGGCGACGGTCGGCACGTCGGGAAACTGCGGCTGGCGCTTGGCGCTGGCGAACGCGAGCATCTTGAGCTTGCCCGCCTGCACCGAGCTCAGCGCCACCGACGGACCCATGATTACGGCATCGATATGCCCGGCCAGGAGATCGGTCAGCGCCGGCGCCGCGCCGCGATAGTGCACCCCGGTCATCTGGATGCCGGCGAGATTCTCCAGTTCCAGCCCGGCGATGTGCAGCGCGGTGCCGACGCCGGCCGTGCCGTAGGTGACGGTGCCCGGCTTCTTCCTGGCGATCGCGATCAGCTCGCTCACCGAATTGGCCGGGAACGTCGGTGTGACCAGCAGCGCCTGCGGAATGGTGCCGTAGCCGACGATCGGAACGAAGTCCTTCTCCACCTCGTAGGCGAGCTTGTCCCTGGCGTAGAGATGCGGCTGGGTGGTGTAGAAGCCGGTCTCGGACGCGAGCAGCGTGTAGCCGTCGTGCTCGGCCCGCAGCACGGCCTGCGCCGCGATCGCGTATCCGGCGCCGCCCCGGTTCTCGACGATGACGGGCTGCTTCCACGCCTCCGACAGCCGCTGGGCGACCGCGCGAGTGAGCACGTCGGTCAAGGCGCCGGCCGCGGAGGTCACCACGATGGTGACGGTGCGGGCCGGATAGGTCTGTCCCAGGGCGGCGGGGCTCGCCAGCAGGCAGGCGAGCAGAAGCAGGCGACTCAGCACGGCGGTTATCGCTCCTCCGATGCGCGATTTTCCAATCGCTTTCTTCGCACCGGGAGCGTAGCACGGCGGGGAACGGCCGGCGCAGCGTCAATGTGCCCCGGTCGCTGGCGCATCTTCCGGCGAAGTGGGCGCCGGTCCATTTTTCCCCTATTTCTATAGCGTTTTCTGCCTGCTGGCCGCGTGCTCTCACAGCGCCGCGCGCGGCATGGTTCGCCATGCTGGCGAGTTCGGTCTTCCCCCGGTCGCGCGCTCCCGCCTTGCCCTTGGCGCCGGCGGCCAGCCCGGCGCCGGAAAATTCGACGGCTTGCCCGGCTGACGCGCCATGGACGAGACGCGCCGCGGCATAGCCCCGCAGGTGCACGTGATGGTTGGCGCTGAGTCGAAAACCAAACAAAACGGCCGGATCAATTTCTGTATGCTGGCGTTATCCACGCGGAGGTGAGAGGCGTGCTCAGGCTTCACACTGTTACCGGCGAGTCGCTTGCCCAACGTCTTGGTGCCCTCGTTCGCACCGCCATTGAGCGCAGCAATGGGGCCGCCAGGGCGGCGTTTTACGTTTCCGACGATACGGGCATCGCGCTTTATCACGTCATCGGAATGCCCCCCGCCTATGCTCAGTGCGTTGACGGTTTCGCGATCAGCCCCGAATCGCTGGCGTGCGGCTTGGCCGCCTCAACGGGACAAGCCATTATCACGCGCGATGTCGCCGAAGAACCACGATGGCAGCGATGGTTGTGGCTCGCCAGAGAGTTTGATTATCGTTCGTGCTGGTCGTTTCCAGTCAAGACGCCGGCGGGAAGGGTCGTCGGGACCTTCGCAATGTACTTCAAGGAGCCACGCGAAGCGACGCAGACCGAGCTTGCGCTTGCAGCCGCGCTGACACGTGTCGCCGCGGGCATCATCTCACCGGAGTGGCAGCCAGTGACAAAATGACGGGCGCCTCCCGTGGCCGCCGCATATGCTCGGTGGCATGAAGAAGCCGAAGCCGAACCGCGAATGGCGCATCATTTTGATCCGGAATATGCGCCAAACCTAAGGCATCACCTTCAGCGAGGTCCCGCCGTCGAGCGTGATCACCTGCCCGACCAACGCGTCGTTCTCGGCCATGAAGACAACCGCGTGCGCGACCTCCTCGGGCGTGACGAAGCGACCGATCGAGGTGGTGCGCGCCAGCGCCTCCATCACCTCGGGCGGGGCGCCCGCCCAGGCCGGCGTCGCGGTGTAGCCCGGCGCCACCGCATTGACGATGACGTTCGGCGCGGTGGACTTGTTCAGCGTCGTGCTGACGCTCGCGAGCGCCGCCTTGAATGCGGAGTACTGCAGGAACTGCGCGCTGCCGCCCCGCAGGTTTCCGTACAGCGAGCCGACGTTGACGATCTTGCGCAGCTGCGGGCAAGGCAGCGCCAGGAACTCGCGGCTCACGTGGATGGCCGAGAGGAAGATGTTTTGCAGCTCGTATTCCCACATATCGTCGTCGTCGATGCCACCCGGCTGCGCATCGCCGGCGTTGTTCACCAGCACGTCGATGGTTGGGGTCGTCTGTCGAATCGCCTTGAACAGCGACGCGATGTTCGCGCGCTTCATGAGGTCGGCCTGGTGAAGCCGGCCGCCGGAAAGCTTCGCCACCTCACCGAGGGTCTCGTCCGCGCCGGCTTTGTTCTTGCCGTAGTGCACCAGCACGTGCGCGCCCTTGTGCGCGAACGCAACGGCGATCGCCCGGCCGATGCCGCTCGAGGCGCCCGTTACCAGCGCCACCTTTCCCGTCAGCTCCATCGATTGCTCCCGACATGCGCCGCCGTGACGCAATTTTGCCGGGATACGTCCTCCGACGCTATCGGTCGGCGGGGCCAGGACCGACGAGAGCGAGCGCCGTCGCCGTGCCGGGCAGCGGCTTAATGCAGGCGGCGCCGGCCGCGACGGGACCGCTGATGCCGCGGCCGTCCGTTTCCGATCGTCTCGATCAGGCGCAGGATGGCGCTGCGCTTCCGGGTCCCGGGAATCTCGGCAAAAGCCTGCGCGAGGCGGAGCGCGTGCGGATGGGCAAGCAGTGCGCCCCCGGACAGATCGGGCGTTGCGTGCCCGTTCCTCATGCGCCCGTTGCCGGTGCTCGGGCGGCCGTCGAACAGCACGGCGAGGGGCACCCTGAGCGCGCCGGCGATCTGATCGAGCCGGCTCGCGCCCACGCGGTTCGCGCCGTTTTCGTATTTCTGGATTTGCTGCGGCGTCACGCCGAGGTGGCCGCCGAGCTCGCTCTGCGTCAGTCCCCGCTGCAGGCGGCAGGTCCGGATGTTCCGGCCGACCAGAATATCGACACGCATGGGTCTTTTCGTCATGGCATCTCCCTCCCGGCGAAGGCGGCCCGCGCCGCTGATTGTCCGTACGCTTCCGACAAGGCCTCGGCGCGCCGCCGGCGGCGGAGCGTCGTGGCCGTGGCTCACCGCATCTTCGTGATCGCCTCCAGGTCGGCCTCGAAGATCGCCTGCGAGCTTTCGAAATCGATCAGCAGCCTCTCCGACGGGCTGGTATCCAGGCCCGCGGCCCGCAGCTGACCGATGATGTCTCGTTGTCGCATGATGATGCGCCATCCTTCCCCGACGTGCCGCTCGGCGCGCGTCCGCCTGTCGATGCTCGGGTCGTGCATGGCTAGCCGCTCCCCTCGGCAAGCCATTTGACGAAGTTGCAACTTGCGCAGCCGAATATCCGGAAGGTCGGATGATCGCTTGCGCGTGGCAGAACGGTCAGCAAAAGCAGATTGCCTCCGCACTTTTCACAGGGCGGATCACGCGGATCGACGGTCGAGTCTCTCCCACCTTTGGGCATTCCGGAATCTTCCATCTGGTGCCGAACTGCACGCAAGTTCCAACCCCGAACGCATGAGAGAGCGGGATGTTCCCCGCGCGCAATGACGATGGCCGACAGTCCGATTTCCGACTTAGGGCAGGCGCGCCTCTCGCGCTCTGCACCGGGCGCCGGAAGGGGCCATATCGCTGGCGCAGAGCAGCGCGCTGGCGCTCAGCCCTGCGCCTTGCGTGCCACCACCGGGCGCAGGCTGCCGAGCAGCTGCGCCTCGCTGATCGGCTTTTGCAGGATCGCGGCGGCGTGGCGCGGGACGATCGGCAGCACCGCATAGCCCGACGTCACGACGACGTAGATGCCCTGTTCGTGCAGCTTGTCGATCAGGCCGTCCGCCCGCTCGCCGCCCCGCAGGTTGAAGTCGACCAGCGCGGCGTCCGGCCTCTGCTCCGACACCAGGCGCTGGGCATCGGCGGCGGTTGCGACCGGGCCGCTCACCTCCGCACCGCACGCCTGCAGCAGGCTCTTCAACGCCATGGCGAGCTGCCACGAATCCTCGACAACGAGGATCCGCACGCCGCTCAAATCCAGGGATTCGGCGTCGGAAAAATCGCCCGTGTTCGGCGAATTCATCGGATGCCCCGTGACGCGGAACGCGTCCACCCATCCTCCTCGTCGCGGCCAGTGTGGCACTGCGGGCCGGGCCACGCAACTGGCCGGACCCTCCAAAAAGGCAGGCGCCGCCCGATGGGGCGGCGCCTGGTGCGGGGGAGCAGACGGGGGGTAGCCGGGGGGGCCGGCTGGGGGGGGCCGTCGGGCTCAAGCCGCCGCAGTGCTTATTCCATAGGCGCCGAGCAACTCGGCGAGGTGCTTACGCGCGTAGAACATGCGGGTCTTCACGGTCGCCTGCCCGGCACCGGTTATCCGGGCGACCTCGTCGATCGACTTGCCGTGATAGTAGACGAGGTCGATGATCTCGCGGTGCGTCGGCGACAGCTGCGCCAGGCACTTGCGCATGACCGCGCGCGTATCCTTCTTCTGATACTCGACTTCCGGATTGGCCGCCGGGTCCTCGATCGCCTGCGCGGCTTCCTCGTCCCACGTCTCGGTCGGGCGGGCCTTGCGCGCATCGAGCGCCTTGTTGCGGGTGATGCCGAGCAGCCAGGTCGAGACCTGGGCGCGTCCCTCGAACGTCGCGGCCTTGCGCCAGACGTCGAAGAACACCTCGCTCACCACGTCCTCGGCCAAGCTCTCGTTCTTCACGAGGCGCAGCGCGAAGCGGAAGACGCGCTGATTGTAGCGTGCGTAGAGAACCCGCATGGCGAGCCGGTTGCCGGTCGCGATGCGCGCGATCAGCTGCTCGTCCAGGTGCCTGCCGTCGGATGAGTTGCCCGAGCTAGCCCGACCAAGCGGCCGGGTGGTGACTTCGCCGATCATGTTAACGCTCCCCCGATTATTAAGGTTAACAAGACATGAACGGCGCCCGATCCTCCATTGTACGCTGGGTAAATCGCCCATATCGAAAGGGTTGATCGCCCTATACCTAGGTGTAAGCGGTCGGCGCGAAACGGCGCGGCGCAGCGCACGCGGCCGGCGGCGGTGCCCCCGCATCGAGTGCGGGGCAGGCTTTCGTCCGGAGGGGGGTAGGCGATCAGCGCGCCGCCAGGGCGCCGTCCAGGCAGGCGATCAGCGTCTCGTCGCTGAACGGCTTGCCAAGCACGCCGATGGCGCCCGCAGCAAGCGCGCGGGCGCGCAGGCTCGCATCCGGCGACCCGGTGACGACGATCACGGGGCAATGCGGGCCCGCGCTGTTGAGCCGGTCCTGCAGCTCGATCCCGGTCATGCCCGGCATCTGCACGTCGGTGATCAGGCAGGAGGTCTCGTGCAGCTGGTCCGAACTGAGAAATTCCTCGGCGCTCGCGTAGGCCGTGGCCGGGTGCCCCAGCGATCGGACCAGTGCCCTGGTCGCCTCACGCACCGCAGCGTCGTCATCGACAATGGAGATCATGCGTTTCTTTTTTTTGAGTCCGATTCAGTCCCACAACGGTACGCTCGCCGCAGCCGATTCGTAATCGTCCACAGGTACTGACGGGCCATCCAGGAATCTAACGCGTCTATACCCAGGTATAGTTTCGGTGCCGGCGTCGATGCATGTGCGAATCACCTTGCCGATGGCCGTCGCATCTGCAGCACGACGGCGCAGGCGGCGTCCCGGTGAGAGATGCCCTTACGTCGGACCGCCGGCCGGGCTACTCTGGAAACGGGGGATGTGATAGTTACCGCGGCAAGCTCTGTGCAAGCTCCGTAGTCGAGTGCGTATCATGCCATCTGCGCCGGCACCGCATCGGCAGCTCCCCGCGGCGATGTTCGCCAACGGGCGCTGCAGCCGCTCCTGAACGTCGATGCCCGGCCGTTCCAACATCGCGATCGTCGTTTTCCGCCCGCTGTTCGGAGCCGCGCTCGTGCTCGCCGGCCTCGTTCCGGCCGCGGCGGCGAGCGAGCCGGGCCTGGTGCAGCGCGGCGGGCTGATCCTGCTGTTCGTCGTCGCGCTGGTGGTGCAGGCCGTCGTCATCGTCGCGCTGGTCGTGAAAACACGCCGCATGCGCCGGGCCGAGCTGGCGGCGCGGGCGCAGCTCACCGAGATCGCGCAGATGAACCGCCTGGCGGCGGCCGGCGAGCTCTCGGCGTCGATCTCGCACGAGATCAAGCAGCCGCTCGCCGCGATCGCGGCCAACGCCAATGCGGCGCTGCGCTGGCTCTCCCGCGCGAAGCCCGACATGGGCGAGGCGCGCGCCGCCCTCGAGCGCATCGTCGGCGAGGCGCACCGCGCGAGCGACGTCATCGGCACCATCCGGGCGATGTTCAAGAAGGCCGGCGACGACAAGGCACAGGTCGACGTCAATGCGCTGATCCGCGACGTGCTCGCGCTCGTGCGCAACGACCTCGACACCAGGCGCATCGCGGTCGAGACCGACCTGCCGGCCGGGCTTCCCGCCGTGGTCGGCTGTCCGGCCCAGCTGCAGCAGGTCTTCCTCAACGTGGTGACCAACGCGGTCGAGGCGATGGATTCGGTCGCCGAGCGCGCCCGCCGGCTGCGCGTGACGTCGCGGCCGCACGACAGCGACGGGGTGCTGATCACGGTCGAGGATTCCGGCACCGGCATCGATCCGCGCGACGCCAAGCAGATCTTCGAGCCGTTCTACACGACGAAGCAGCAGGGCATGGGGCTCGGCCTGTCGATCTGCCGGTCGATCGTCGAGTCGCACGGCGGGCGCCTGTCGGCGTCGCCGGGCGCGCTGCACGGCCTCGCGCTGCGCATCTCGCTGCCGGCCGGCCAGGCGGGCCGTGCATGAACAAGAAGGCGGCCCCGACCGGCCCGACGGTGTTCGTCGTCGACGACGACACGGCCGTGCGCGAGGCGCTGTCGAGCCTCATCCGTTCGGTCGACCTCGCGGTCGAGACCTTCGGGTCGGCCGCGGAATTCCTGCGCGCGAAGCTGCCCGACGCGCCGAGCTGTCTCGTGCTCGACGTGCGGCTGCCGGGCGTGAGCGGGCTCGATTTCCAGAGCGAGCTCGCCAAGAGCGGCATCCATATTCCGATCATCTTCGTCACCGGGCACGGCGACATCCCGATGACCGTGAAGGCGATGAAGGCCGGCGCGGTCGAGTTCCTGACCAAGCCGTTCCGCGATCAGGACATGCTCGATGCGATCCAGGTCGCGCTCGAGCGCGATCGCAATCGACGTGAGCAGGACGACAAGCTCACGCAGCTCAAGGCGCTGTTCGAATCGCTCACCATCCGGGAACAAGAGGTAATCGGCCTCGTCACCGCCGGATTGATGAACAAGCAGATCGCGGCCGAGATGGGCGTGAGCGTGATCACCGTGAAGGTGCATCGCGGCAACGTCATGCGCAAGATGGGCGCGAAATCGCTGACCGATCTCGTGCGCATGGCTGACGCGCTGGGAATTCGGCGGAAAACTTGAGCCGCTATACCTAAGTATAATTTTTTATCCACCTGTCTCCGTATCGAATTCGGGCCGCCGCGCGGGTTCTTCGGGTGTGGCGTCTGTCGTCGTAGCGTTGTGAGGGGAGCGCGCCTGTATGATGGATTCTCCCGTGATCTCGATCATTGACGACGATCCCTCGGTACGCAAAGCAACGGATGGCCTGGTGAGGTCGCTCGGCTATCGCTCGCTCACCTTCGCGTCGGCGGAGGATTTCCTGCAGTCCGACCACATCGAGGACACCTCGTGCGTGATCACGGACGTGCAGATGCCCGGCCTTTCCGGCGTCGAGCTGCAGAGCATGCTCAACGCGCGCGGCGCCCGCATGCCGATGATCTTCATCACGGCGTACCCCGAGGATCGCATCCGCCGCAGCGTGCTCGAAGCCGGCGCGGTCGGCTTCCTGAGCAAGCCGTTCGAGGAAGCGGTGCTGATCGAGCACCTGCAGGCGGCGCTCGGCGCGCCGTAGCGCAAGTTCCGGCGAAAGCCTGCCCCGCACTTGATGCGGGGTGGACGCCGGTTCGGCGACAAGAACATGCGCAAACCAAACAATCGAGAGCATGTTCCGATTCCGAAGGAACGGAACATGCTCCAGGTCTGCGCGGCTGCACGCCGACCAAGTCCGTTCCATTTTTCCGCTCGACTGCGCTCTTGTGCTTCCCGGCACGGCATGCTCCCCTTCGCTTGCTGGCGTCGCTCGCCGGCAGGCCGGAGCACGGCCGGACCATCCCATGAGCGGACCTGAGCGCTGATTCGGCCGAGGACATGGTTCGCGCGCTATTGGCGCGAGATGCTGCTGGTGGCGACGTCCGTCGTCGTGGCCTATTGTGCCCTCGAGATCGCCTATCGGATCTATCAGTACGAAACCCTGCCGGACCGGCTGTTCCGCCTGGGGTTGGCGGAATCGCAGAAGCGTGGTCCAGGTCAGGCCATATTCGACGAGCACACGGGCTTTCGATCCGCGCCCCACGTCGAAGGGCGCTCGCAACCTCCGTTCAACGGCCACTGGCGGACGAACAGCTACGGCCACGTGGCGGAGGCGGAATATCCCCGGCAGAAGCCGCCGGATGAATATCGGATTGCCGTGGTCGGCGATTCGATGACCGCGAACACGCTGAACAATGTGCGCTGGACCGAGCTCGTCGAGCGGCAATTGAACGCGTCGCCGACGTGGCGGGCGTCCGTGGGCGGACGCCCGACCCGCGTCATCAATTTCGCCATGCCCATGATCGGATTCGTCCAGTTCGCCGCCCTGGTGCGCTATGACGTGTTCGATTTCGACCCGGACCTGATCATCGTCAACTTCATCAGCGACGACGTCCGGCGCCGCCTGTTCTTCCCGGTTCCTCCCGCGCCGACACCCGATATCAATGAGCGCCTGCGCCTCTTCATCGAAACGAACATCCTTTATCAGATGCGCTGGTTCCGGCCGTGGCCGGAGCTGTTTGCGGCGACGATCGGCAGGCTCTGGAACATGCGATGCCACCTGCCGCTCGATGACCGCCTCATCTGGTCGCAGTCGGTGAACATCACGTTCACGGAGAAGAGCGAGGCCATCGCGGCGGGCGCCGTTGCCATCCGCGACATGCTCGCGCTCGCGCGCGCGCACGATCGCCCGATCCTTTTTTTGTGGCAGCCGGAGGTGGACGAACTCGACGGCACCGCGCGTCCGCGCGGGAGGGGCTTGGTCGAGGACCTGCAGACGGCGGTACCTGAATTCAGCTTCGTGAACATGCAGCCACGGATGGCGGCCCTGCTCGACGGCAAGCGTCTCGAGGATCGTTCTGATCTGGCGGGACTGGATCGCGACAGCATCGCCCGTCTTCCCGACGGGCGGAAACTGGAAGTGTATCGTTGGTTCTATGTTCCGGACGACCCCCACTACACCGATTACGGAACCACGCTCTACGGGGAGCAGGTGACCGCCTATCTCATCGAGCGATCCGCAACGGGCGTCGACGTTGGCAGCGCGAAACGGCCGTGACGCCCGGCACGGGCCCCAAGGGGCGCCGCGGAACTGGTACGGCGACCATCGCTCCTCTTGTCATGAGCGGTGAAGCGCGGCAAATGTTTGCGTCGCTGCTCGGGGTCCTTTCGCGTGCTGCTCGTCAAGTCTGCGGTCGAAACGTCCGATGACATCCATGCCTACAAGCCGTTCGTCGACGGCTTGCGGGCCGTCGCGATTCTCTCCGTGGTCGCCGGCCATCTTGACCTGCCCGGCGTGTCGGGAGGGTTCGTCGGCGTCGACATCTTCTTCGTCATCTCCGGATATCTGATCATCAATCAGATCGTCGCCGACATCCGCGCAGGGAAATTCAGCCTGCTGGACTTCTGGGCGCGCCGGGTGCTGCGCATCCTGCCGCCGTTCCTGCTGGTGGCGTCGGTCTGCGTCCTGCTCGCCGTGGCCGTGCTGGTGCATCCCGAATTTCGCGAATTCGGGGCATCGTTCTTCTTCGCCACGATCATGCAGGCCAATCACTATTTCCTCGCCAAGCAGGACTATTTCAACACCGCGGCCTACGTGAAGCCGCTGCTGCACGTGTGGTCGCTGTCGCTCGAGGAGCAGTTCTACATCGGCGCGCCGCTGGTGCTGATCGGGCTCACCGCCGTGTCGAGCAGGCTGTCCACTGCCTCCGCCAGGCGCGTCTGGATCGCATTCACGGCCGGCCTGTTCCTGCTCTCGTTCGCGCTGTGCATCGCATTGACCCGCCCGCGCCACAACATCGCATTCTACGTGGCGCTGCCGCGCGCCTGGGAATTCCTGCTCGGCGGCATTGTGCCTGCTTGCGTCGCAACGGTGCGCCGCTGGCCGGGTGCGGCGGTGACGGCGCTCGCCGTCGCCGGCGTCGTGATGATCGCGGCCGCGGTCGCGGGATTGGGGCCCGAGTCGATCTTTCCCTCATGGCGGGCGACGCTGCCGGCGCTGGGGGCGATGCTGATCATCACCAGCGGCCTTGCCGACCAGCGCAACGTCGTCGCTCGGGCGCTGGCCTGCGCCCCGATGGTGGCAATCGGTCTCGTGTCGTACTCCTGGTATCTGTGGCATTGGCCGCTGCTGTCGTTCCTGCGCATCGCCGGCTCGGGCGCGCGCGACCTCGCGATGGAGCTCGGCGCGATTGCGTTCGCCCTTGTGCTCGCGGTCCTGACCTGGCGGTTCGTCGAACGGCCGATCCGCGAGTGGCGCCGTCGCGCCGCGCCGCGCTCCGTCGCCGTGGTGTTGTGCGGGATCGCCGGCTGCGTCCTGATCGGCAGCGCCGGCAGCGCCTGGTCGATCCTCGTGATGCCGCGCCTGACGCCGTCGCTCGCCGGCCTCGAGCCGGCGGTGGTCGCCGCCAGGGACTATCCGCCGGTCGCCCGCCGCGGCAGCTTCGCGGGCGACTCCCAGGCCGACATGCTCACCCGCACGCTCGTCGAAGGCTCCCGGCGCGAAGGGGATGCGCTGAAGGTGACGATGTATCCCGGCTGCCCGCCGATCCTGCATGTCACCACGCTCTACAACGGCCAGCCGGACGCGAAATGCCGCGAGGTGTACGACAACCTCCGGCTGGACGGCGCCGAGTTCCTCATTCTGGCTGCCCGTTGGGATCTCTACGTCACCCCGCCGCCACCCGACCGGGATTTCATTCCGTTCATGGTGGCCGATCCGCAGACCGGCGGGCCGGCGGCGCATCCCTACCGGGTCCTCGCCGATGGGCTGTCGGCGATGCTCGCAGAGGCGAAACGGGCGGGAGTGAAGCGCATCCTGGTGATCGGCGCGTTCCCGAGTTTCCGGGCGAGGGCGCCCAACTGCGTGCTCCGCATCATGCGTCTCGGCGTCGACGCCTGCTCGGCGAGCCGGGCGGTGGTCGACGCGCACCTCGCCGGCACCAGAGAGACGCTCCGCCGGGTCACGGCGGGCATCGACGGCGTGCGCCTCATCGACCCGATCGGCGTCTTCTGCACGTCGTCGCTGTGTCGGCCGTACGAGGGCGACACCGTCTATTTCAAGGACGATAGTCACCTGAGCCCGGCCGGAGCGGAGCGATTCTATGCGGCGTTTCGCGGCGACCTGCGGTGGGCGATGGTCGGAGAGTGAGCCGGTCGAGCAGGCAACGTCGCTGGAGCACCTCGTTCCGAGTGCGCCGCCTCGTCCGCTCAAGCGGCCGGCTTCCTGATGAAGCCGAAATAGAGACACAGCAGGAAAAGCACGAAATGGACGATGGCGCGGCCGCCGCTGATCCGCGGTGTTTCGACGAACCCCGTCCCCAATATCGGCACCGAAACGTCGGCGAGCCACAGATAGAACAGGACACCCGACGACACGAAGAACGCGCCGGCGAGAAATTTGCGGGCATCCCGGTATCGCCAGGCGAGATAGAGGCTGCCGCCGGCCATGATGACGGCTGCGGCGACGTAGAGCGCAATGATCATGCTCTTCTCCGGCGTCCTGTCTTCGCGACCCGTCCGACTCCTGCGTGACCCAAGTTTAATCTGTTGACCGTCTTCCGCGCAGCCGGCAGTTTCCCAAAGCGTGATGACTTTTCTTCAAATCGTCCATCAGACCGCCTCATCCGCTCTCGCAAAAGGAACACCGCCCCGTGCCAGCCGCCGCATCCGCCGTTCGGCTCACCTTCGCGTGCGGGCTCTACGACCGCATGGTGCCGCTCTACACCGGCGACGTGCGGCCCGAGGGGATCGATCTCGATTTCCTTGCGATCGACAGTCCGCGCGAGATCTTCGACCGCATGGCGGGTGCCCAGGCGTTCGACGCCTCGGAAATGTCGATCTCCGAGATGATCACCCGCATCAGCGCCAGGCAGTGCCCGTTCGTCGCGATCCCGGCCTTTCCCTCGCGCTGCTTCCGCCACGGCTTCATCACGGTCAACCGCAGGGCGGTGCGGGCGCCGAAAGATCTGGAGGGTAAGAGCATCGGCGTTGCGCTCTACACCCAGACCGCGGCGGTGTTCATGCGCGGCCTGCTCGCCGAGGACTACGGCGTCGATTTTTCGGGCGTGCGCTGGGTCGAGGGCGCGATCAACCAGGCGGCGCCGCACGGCTGTCCGACCGTGCTGCCGGTGCTCCGGCAGGTGCCGATCACGGCGAACGACACCGGGCGCTCGCTGAGCGATCTCCTCGCCGCCGGCGAGATCGACGCGATCCTCGGCACCAGCCTGCCGGCCTCGATCAGGACCAGTCCGGACGTGGTGCGCCTGTTTCCCGACTTCCGCGAGCGCGAGAAGGACTACTACCGGCGCACCCGCGTCTTCCCGATCATGCACACGGTGGCGATCCGGCGCGACGTCTATGCGGCGCATCCCTTCGTGGCGCAGAGCCTGTACGCGGCGCTCACCGCCGCCAAGGACCGCGCCCTCGAGAAGATGCGCTACCTCGGCGCGCTGCGCTACATGCTGCCCTGGCTGACGGCCGACGTCGACGAGATCGACGAGTTGTTCGACGGCGATCCCTGGCCCTACGGCATCGAGCCGAACCGGCCGACGCTCGAAGCCGCGATTCGCTATCTGCACGATCAGGGCATGATCGCCGCGCCGCTCGCGGTCGAGGACGTGTTCGAGCCGCTGCGCGACGGGCGGCGGTTCGAATAAGCGAGATAGCCATGACGCTTCTCGCCGGGCACCGATTAAGCTTCGCGAAAGCGCTTTATGCTCTGTTGGCGCGCACGTGCGCCATCGGTTCGGCTCGCGTGACAGGAAGCGGGGACGCGGTTTTGCGAAAACGCAGCCAACGGGAAAAAGCGAAGGAGTATCAATCGAGGTGCCGATGGCCACCGCATGTCACGCGATTCAGCCGCGATCGCGCAGCCGCCGCGTCACTTCACCGCGGCAGGTCAACGAGCCGCGCCGAGCCGCGCAAGTTGACAAAACGAACCCAAAAAAGCCCAATGATATCAATGGCCACTAGTACCCTAGCACCGCAAAAGTGCTCTAATACCGTACCCGCCCGCTAGAGCCTCGCGAGCTTCGGCATCACCTCGGTGCGAAACAGCTCGAGCGAGCGCAGCGCCTCGGCGAGCGACATGGTGCCGAGGAAGAGGTAGGTGAGCAGATAGTTGATGCCGAGCTCGGCGGTCTGCTTCTCGATCTCGGCCAGCACCGTCTGCGGCGTGCCGGCGATCACCGAGCCGTCGGCGACGCTCTCCTCGAAGTTCGCGCCGCGCGGCGTGTTGAAGCGGGTGTCGACGGTGGTCGCGCCGTGTTTCACGCGCAGCCAGTTCAGGTGGGCGAGGTGGCGGTCCATCGCGGGCTTGGCCCAGCGCTTCGCCTCCGCGTCGGTCTCGGCGACGAAAATGTGGCGCAGCACGCCGACCGCGGTGCCGCCGGAGAACTCCGGCTTCGGGCTCGCCGGGCCGCCGCGCTTCGCCAGCGCGGCGCGGAACGCGTCGATGTTGCGCTTGGCGAAGCCGATCGGGCCGAGGCTGACGAAATGCATGCCGCGCTCGCCCGCCCAGGTCGCGCCGGTGGTGTTCGACGAGCCGTACCAGAACGGCGGATGCGGCTGCTGCAGCGGCCGCAGCGCGATCGGCACGTTCTCGTATTCGTAGTGCGGGCCCTTGTAGGTGAGCGTGTCGGTCTGCAGGCCGGCGCTGACGCACTCGAACGCATCGACGAAGATGTCGCGCGACTGGTCGTGCTCGACCTTGTGGTACTTGAGATCGAACGG
>Ga0126371_10002394_pt1 | contig 16141 bp, 8 predicted proteins | sample PanSoiMetaPlot_4_FD_110145 | JGI IMG/M metagenome (GOLD analysis project Ga0126371, IMG submission 110145) | Tropical forest soil microbial communities from Panama - MetaG Plot_4 | ecosystem: Environmental > Terrestrial > Soil > Tropical forest > Bulk soil | place: Panama | collected 2016-02-17 | reverse complement strand
TTCTCGGGCGCGACGGCGAAATAGTCCGCGTACTTGAACTCCATGCCGACGCCATGTAGCCGAATTTGTGGCCCCGGCACCTTGGCGTTGAACTGAATGAGAATGTCCTCGTCGGGCGCAATGCCGATGACGACGAAATTCTGCGCCAAGCTTTCGACCGGCGTGTCGCGGAACATCGCGAACGGTGCTTCCTTGAATTTGATGGCGATTTCGGTCCGCCGCGCCTTGAGCGCCTTGCCGGTGCGCAGATAGAACGGCACGCCGGCCCAACGCCACGTATCGATCAGCAATTTGAGCGCGACGTAAGTCTCGGTCGTGCTGCCGTGCGCCACATCCCCGGCTTGGCGATAGGCTCTCACGGCCTTGCGGCCGATCTTGCCGGCGCGATACTGCGCGCGCACGCCACAAGCGAACGCGGCGCCATGATCGTAGGTGTGCATTGCCTGAAGCACTTTGGTTTTTTCGGCGCGCACGGCCTCGGCGGAAAAGCCGGCGGGCGGCTCCATGGCGATCAGTGACAGCAGTTGAAACAGATGATTCGGCACCATGTCGCGCAGCGCGCCGGTCGCGTCGTAGAATCGTCCGCGCCGGCCGACATCGACGGTTTCGGCAACTGTGATCTGAACATGGTCGATGCGGTCGCGATTCCACAGCGATTCAAACAGATTGTTCGCGAAGCGCAGCGCCAGGATGTTTTGCACGGTCTCTTTGCCGAGGAAGTGATCGATCCGATAGATCTGCTCTTCGGCGAAGACGGCAAGGATCCGTTTGTTAAGTGCGCGTGCCGATTCAAGGTCGGTGCCGAACGGCTTTTCGACGACCAACCGCGACCAGGCGCCGCGTGCCGGTTGCGCGAATCCCGCCTTGCCGAGCTGCTCCGCCAAAAGCGCGAACACGCTTGGCGGCGTCGCCATGTAGAAGAGCGTATTGCCGTGCGTTGCGTGCCGCCGCTCGCGCAACGCCGCGTTCAGCCGCTTGAACGTCGCCGCGTCGTCGAAATCGCCGGCAATATAAGACAGGCGCCCAAGCAGCCATGCGCGCGTCGCCGCGGCCGGCACGGCGCCTGTAAATTTGCTCAGCCCATCGCCGATATGGTTGCGGAACTGCGCGTCGTTCATCGGCGAACGCGCCACGCCGATGACAGTGAAGCCGTCGGGCAGGAGCTTGGCGGCGGCGAGGTGATAAAGCGCAGGCATCAACAGGCGCTGCGTCAGGTCGCCCGACGCGCCGAAGACCACGAGGGTGCAGGGATCGGCTCGACGCGGCCGGTCGCGGGTTGCGGTCGCCATCAGCCCTTATCCGGGTGTTCGATGTGGCCGCCGAAGCCTTTGCGCATGGCCGACAGAAGCTTCTCCGCGAAGCTCGCCTTTTCGCGTGAACGGAAGCGCGTGTAGAGCGCGGCCGACAAGACCTCGGCCGGGACTGCTGCGGCCAAGGCCGCCGCGATTGTCCAGCGGCCTTCGCCCGAATCCTCAACATAACCGCTGTAGCTCTGCAACACCGGGTCTTCGGCCAATGCCGTCGCCGTTAGGTCGAGCAGCCACGACGAGATCACGCTGCCGCGGCGCCAAACTTCGGCGATGTCGGCGACGTTGAGATCGAACCGCTGCTCCGCTGGCAGATCGCTGCGCTTGGCATTGCGCAGGATATCGAACCCTTCGGCATAGGCCTGCATCAAGCCGTACTCGATGCCGTTGTGGATCATTTTGACGAAATGACCGGCGCCGGGCGGCCCAGCATGGAGGTATCCTTGTTCGGGCCGCGGATCGCGTCCATCGCGGTGCGGCGTCGGCGGAATGTCGCCACGGCCCGGCGCCAGCGCGGCGAAGATCGGATCGAGCCGATCGACCACGCCCTTGGTGCCGCCGATCATCAGGCAATAGCCGCGCTCCAGGCCCCAGATGCCGCCGCTGGTGCCGGCGTCCACATAATGGATGTTCTTTTCCGCCAGCGTCTTGGCGCGGCGAACGTCGTCCTGCCAGAAGGAATTACCGCCGTCGATGATCGTGTCGCCTGCGGTGAGTAGCGTGCCGAGTTCGGCCACGGTTTGCTCAGTGATTTCACCGGCCGGCAGCATCACCCAAACGGCGCGCGGCGCTCGCAGCTGGCGCACCAAATCAGGCAAGCCGCCCGATCCGGCGGCACCTTTTTGCTTGGCGAGTGCAGCGATCGCGCCCGGCGACCGATCGTAGATGACACATTCGTGTCCGCGCGCCGTAAGGCGCCGCACGATGTTGCCGCCCATGCGGCCCAGACCGACGACTCCCAGTTGCATGATTTTTCCGCCGATTGAGTTAGGCCGCGGTTGCGGTTTTTGGGTGCGGCCAACAGCTTATGGCAGGTCGCGCCGCTTCATCCAGACTTGTGTTCGTGCCGTTACCGATTGTGGCTAAACCGTGGGCGTGCACGTGGATGTGCACCCGGAAGCCGCGCGCTCAGTGTGATTAACGCGTGATATCAGGGCAACCCTGATTGCTGTTTGAGCGATTTCTTCGCACCTTGGACATCATGCACGAACACAAGGCGCTCAACGACTGCGGCGCCCAACGACAAAATGACAAGGAGCAATAAATGGCTGAACGGCTCACCGACGACATCGTCCCGTATCTGCCGCATCTTCGCGCATTTGCTCGCATGCTTGCGCAGGATCGGGCGCTCGCCGACGACCTCGTGCAGGAGACCGTTCTCCGCGCTTTGAGTCATGCGCACCAATTTCAACCCGGGACTAATCTCAAGGCGTGGCTGACCACAATTCTGCGTAACGCCTATTTCACCGAAAAACGCAGTCAGGGACGCATTGCCCAAATCGATGTTGAAGCCGTCCGCGATTCGTCGGCGGTGAGCGGCGGTCAGGAATGGCACCTGCGTATGCGCGATTTCGAAGGCGCGTTCAGCACGCTGTCGCCGGTCCAGCGCGAGGCGCTGGTGCTCGTCGGCGCGAGCGGCTTTTCCTACGAGCAGGCAGCCGCAATGGCGCACTGTGCGGTCGGCACGATGAAGAGTCGCGTATCGCGGGCTCGGCTGCAGCTGCAAACCTTGCTCGACGATGCCGATGGCCCGCACGCCCGGAGTTTGGGCTGGAATCGCGTGCTGCATCTGCGCGATTGGGAGCATCTGACGGCTGAGCGCGAGTCGCGCGCCTCTTAAATTCGGCGCGGCGGTTGCGTCGAATCGTCATCGTCCCGTAATAATAAAGAGCTTGGAATTGGGTGGCGCTCGGTCGCCGTAGCGAATCGTGGTCTGATGGTCTCGACGGTTCATCGCGAGTGGTGGCGGGGCGCGGTGATATACCAAGTCTACCTGCCAAGTTTCTTCGACACCGACGGCGACGGCTTCGGCGACCTCAAGGGGTTGATCGAACATCTGCCGCACATTGCGTCGCTCGGCGTCGATGCGATCTGGATCTCGCCGTTCTATCGCTCGCCGATGCGGGATTTCGGCTACGACGTCGCCGATTACCGTTCGGTCGACCCCCGTTTCGGCACGCTTGCCGATTTTGATGCCATCGTCGCGCGCGCCCACGCGCTCGGCTTGAAGATCATCATCGACCAAGTCTGGAGCCACACGGCCCGGGAGCACGCCTGGTTCGCCGAGAGCCGCGCGTCGCGTACCAATCAGAAGGCCGATTGGTATGTTTGGGCCGACCCGGCGTCCGACGGCGCGCCGCCGAACGATTGGCTGTCGGTCTTCGGCGGCAGTGCCTGGTGCTGGGATGCATCGCGTCGGCAGTATTATCTGCATCATTTTTTGACGTCGCAGCCCAAGCTCAACCTTCGAAACCCGGCCGTTCTCGACGCGCATTTCGCCAACGCGGAATTTTGGCTCGCGCGCGGTGTCGACGGTTTCCGCTTCGACGCCGTCGACTTCATGCTGCACGACGAGGCGCTCGGTTCCAATCCGGTTCGGCCATTGCCGCCGGGCGCCGACCGGCCGTGGAATCCGTTCCGCATGCAGCGCCACGTCCACGACATGACGCAGCCCGGCATTGCCTTGCTGATGAGCCGCATCCGAGAATTCGTGAACCGATTCCCGGGCTGCGCGACGATCGGTGAAATTTCGAGCGAGCCCGGCGCGTTCGACCGCATCGCCCGGCTGACGGGCGTGACGCGGCTGCACATGGCCTACACGCTGGGCGTGATGAAGGCGGCGTTCACGCCCGCGATTTTCCGCCAAGCGGTTGTCGATGCCGGGACGCTCAATCACGCCGGCTGGCTCTGTTGGGCGTTCAGCAATCACGACGTCGAGCGCGCGGTGTCGCGTTGGAATCCGGGCGGCCGGGCGCCGGCCGCCTTTGCGCGATTGCAGATGGCGATGTTGCTCAGCTTGCCTGGCAGCGTCTGTCTCTATCAAGGCGAGGAGCTTGGACTGCCGAACAGCGCGGTGGCCGCAACGGATATCCGCGATCCGTTCGGCCGCGCATTCTATCCCGCCTATGTCGGGCGCGACGGCGCGCGGACGCCGATGCCGTGGGCGGCCGACGCGCCGAACGCCGGATTCTCGACCGGCAACCGCACGTGGTTGCCGGTCGATCCGGCGCATGCTGCGATGGCGGTTGATCGGCAGGAGGCCGACGGGAATTCGACGCTCGCGACCTACCGGCGGATGATCGGCTATCGCCGCACGCGTCCGTCGCTCGCGCGTGGCGAGACCGAGTTGTTTGATTTGCCGGATCCGGTCGTCGGCTGGAGCTGCCGGCTCAACGGGGAAACCACCGTTGCCCTGTTCAACCTTTCGCCCGAGCCGGTGTCGGTGCCGACGAACCGTTTGCCGCCGTTCGTGCCCGCCGACCTGCCGTTCGTCACGGCGCCATCGGCGGATGACATCGCGTTGCCGCCGTTCGGTTTAACGCTCGGCGCGGAGGACGGCCACCGGTAGCTCGGCGAGCGCCCGGTCGAGCGCGATGCCGCGTTCGCAAGCGTCGATGCCGGCGCCGGTGAACACGTCGGTCAATCGCCCGCTTCGTACACCCCGCACCATGCGATCGACGAAGCCGCTGCCCGCCCACAGCGCGCCAGGCGCCGGTGCTGGCCGCCGCCGTGCCAAACGGCTGACGAGCACGACAATTTCGCTGTCGTCGAGGCGGCGCGAATAGGCAACGAGATGGTTCTTGGTCGCGTCGTCAACCGTCAGTGGATGATAGGAACCGCTGCGAAACAATTCGGGGAAGCGGGCCCGCAAGGCGAGCAGTTGGCGCGTCAGCCAAAGCTTGAGCCACCCTTCGCGCCACCGCCGTCTTGCGAGTGCGAAGCCGCCGTGATCGAGCGCGACCAGCGCGTCGCGTCGCGCGGCAAAATCGATCGGGCGGCGATTGTCCGGGTCGACTAGGCTCGTGTCCCAGAACTCGGCGCCTTGATAGAAGTCCGGCACGCCGGGTTGCGTCGCTTTGAGCACGAGTTGCGCCAAGCCGTTGACGGCGCCCAGACGTATGAAATCCCCCGCGAACCGGACCACGCCATCGAGAAAGCGGTTTTCCGCATCGGGTGCGAGGATACCCGTCACGAAATCGTGGAGCGCGCGTTCGTACGCTTCGTTCGGCGCGGTCCAGGACGTTTCGAGCTTCGCCTCGCGTGCCGCTTTGAGCGCATAGTCGGCGATCCGTCGGGTGAAATCGGCGAGTGCGGCGTCGCGCGGTCGTCCGGTTGCCGGCCATGCGCCGAGAACGGCCTGATAGATTCGATATTCGTCGGCAGGCGTCGGCGCCGGCGTGCCGTCGATCGTCGTACGAAAAGCGGCGGTGCGCTCATGCCAGCGCGCGACGCGGCGTGCCCATTCATCGGGATATTCCGACAGCACATTGAGCCGCGCGCGCACATCCTCGGCATGTTTGGTATCGTGGGTCTCGCTGGCAAGCATGGTGTTTGGCCATTCCGCCAGACGTTCGGCCGCCACTTGGTGAAACGCCTCGATCGACAGGCTGTATCGCCGTGGATCAGCGCCGACCTCGTTGACGGAGGCTAGCGGGGCGATGCGGTAGAACAGCGTATCCTCGATGGCCTTGGCGGTGATCGCGCCGGTGTATTGCTGGAAACGCGTGACGAAGCGCAGGATCGCGTCGCGGCTAGCGGCGAAATGCTCCGGTCGTTGGCGTGCGATATCGAGCGTCAGCAGCGAGACGATGAAATCGAGCGCGGCGGGATCGCCGCCGGCGGAACGCGCGAGGGCCTGGCGCTGGGCGCGTTCGATCGCGCGCCTGTCGGCGTCGCCGATGCGGCGCTCGGTGACATAGGTGCGGTAGACCGGAAATGCCGCCACCAGCGCGGTCAAGGTGTCGCGCAGGCCTTTACGCGTGAAGTCGCGGGTGAACCATGAGGTTTCGGCGATCTCTTGCAGCCAATCAACGAGGTAGGTCAGCTCGCTCGCCAGGCTGCGGTCGATCATCAATCGGCGGCAGCCGTTGGTTGCCGTGTCGATGCTATCGTCGATGCCGGTGAAGTCGCGCCAATATTGCGCCAGTTGCGCATAGCCTTCGGGCGCGACGAAGAGGGTGTTAGCGAGCGCCAAGTAATCGTAGCCGGTGGTGCCGGCCACCGGCCAAGTCGCCGGCAGTCGTTCGCTGCCGCCAAGAATCTTTTCAACGACGATGTAGGGTCGCCAGCGGTGACCACCGGCATCGCGTGGCGCGAGCGCCGCTGCAAAGGCATTGAGCCGCCGGCAATAACGTTGCGGATCGGCCATGCCGTCGACGTGGTCGATGCGCAGGCCGTGCAACGCGCCGTCGGTGACGAGGCGGCCGAGAAGCTTGTGCGCGTCACGAAACACACTGACGCGATCCATGCGTACGCCGGCGAGATCGATGATATCGAAGAAGCGACGATAGTTGATCTCGTCGTCGGCGGCGCGCCAATGGGCAAGGCGATAATGCTGGCGCTCGAGCAGCGCGTGAAGCGCGGCGAAACTCTCGGCGTCAGCTGGCTTCCCGGCGTAGCGGTCGACGGCAGTCGTGATCGCCGCCAGGGTCGCGGGCTCGGTCGCCACTTTGCTGAGTGCTTGTTTCATGGCCGTCGCCAAGTCGTACAGCGCATGCGGTGGCGCGGCCGACTCGCTGTTGCCGATCGCGGAGACTGCGCGCGCCAGAGCGGGTCGATTGTCGATGACGGGCGCCAGCACTGTCGGATAGTCCTGCGGCCGAAGCGGCAGGCGATGGTCGAAATACCAAAAGTCCAGCGTGCCGCCAGCGGCATCGAAGCGCAACGCGATTTCGCTGGCGGTCAATGCCTCGCCGTAAGCGCGGCCGAGGATCGGCAGCAACACCTTACCTTCGAGCGCGTGCTTGGCGGGGTGCCAGTCGATGTCGAAATAGCGTGCGTGGCGCGCATGCTGGCCCCATTCAAGGACATCGAGCCACCAAGCGTTGTCGGCCTTGCCGACGCCCATATGGTTCGGCACGAAATCGAGGATCAGGCCAAGCCCGTGCGCGGCGAGGGCGGCGCCGAACCGTGCGAGACCTTGCTCGTCACCGATCTCGGGGTTGAGCCGGTGGTAATCGACAATGTCGTAGCCGTGCGTGCTGCCCGCACGCGCCTTCAAAAAGGGCGAGGCATAGACATGGCTAATGCCGAGCGCTGCAAGATACGGCACAACGCCGGCCGCGTCGTCGAACGTAAAGGTGCGATTGAGTTGAATCCGATAGGTGGCGGTTGGAACGGCAAAAGGCGACATCGCCGCGCGCATCAACGCGGCCGTTCGGCGCGCATCGCCGCCAAAATGGCGTTCGCCGTCGGATCGTCGAAAATGGCGTCGAGGTCGCGGTCGAGTTTGCGGGCGAAGCTGGGATAGGCATTGGCCGGTGCACCGGGCAAATTGACTTGTTCCGCCTCTTGCGCCAGGTCTTCGAGTTGCACCAACGCCAGCCGGCTCGGTGTGCGCGCGAGAAAGCGGTGCGCCGCGACCGCGAAGGCCGTCTCATCGCCAGTGTCGAGGCCGGCGCGCGCGAACACGTCGCGTATCGCCTGGATCTCGGCCACGCGGATCGCCAGCGCTTGGTCCTGGATGAGCCCGAGCGGCTGAATGCCGAGGCCGAATTTGAGGCTGATGTCGCGACCGCCGCAGAAACCGCGCCAGGTCGGTAAATCGTGGGTCGCGAGCGCGACCAGTGCATTCAATGGGTAATCGGTGGGATCGAGATAGCGCCCGTCTCGGCGCGCGAAGATGAGCAGCCGGTACGACAGGATGGCGGCGGCGGCAAGGCGCGGCGGCAGGTCGATCGGCACCGTCCCGAGGTCCTCGCCAACGACGATGCAGCGTCGAGCGGTGCTTTCAGTCGCGACAGCGGCGGCGAGCGCATCGAAGGGCATGCGTAGATAGGCGCCGTCGAGCGGTTGGCCGCCCGCTGGCACGAGAAATAGCCGATTGAAGCCCAGCACATGATCGATCCGGAGTGCGCCGGCATGCGTCATGTTGGCGGCGACGATGCGCCGATAATCGGCGCAGCCGGTGCGCAGCGTCGCCTCCGGGTTATAGGCGAAAAGACCCCAATCCTGGCCGTTGGCGTTCCAGTCGTCGGGCGGCGCGCCAATATGGAAATCAGGAATGAGCTTGTCCTGCTCCGCCCAGCCTTCAGCGCTGTCGGGCGCGCAACCGAGCGCGAGATCGAGATAAAGCCCGATACGCATGCCGCCGATACGTGCGGCATTCGCACAGGCGGAAAGCTGTTGGTCAGCTTGCCATTGCAGGAATGCGTGGTAGCGCAAGTCGCGCGCATGGCGTTCGGCAAACTCGGTTATGGCGGGCGCCGCCGGGGCGCGGAATTCTGCCGGCCAATTCATCCAGTCGGGTCCGAAGCCGGCGAGCGATGACAGCGCCTGATAAAGCGCGAAACGCCGGAGCGACGCGCCACGGACGCGAACAAAATCGCCGAACTCGCGCACCGCAGCGTCGCGCGGTGCCGTCCGCATGCGGTGTTCGAATGCCTCGAAGATGACGCGGAAGATGCTGTGCTTTACGGCGGCGATTTCGGGATAGTCGACCGTCGGTCGTTCGCGCTGCGCCGCCAGAAGTGCCTGGAGGCGGCGACCGCCGACGGCAGCGCGCGCCGCGCCGGCATCGGCATAACCGGTCATCGCAAGCGGATCGAGATAGAGCACGTTGAGGAATTCGCGGCTCGACGGCGAATAAGGGCTGATGCGCGTCGGGTCGGCGGCATAGACTGCATGCAGTGGATTGACGCCGACAAAATCCGCGCCCGCCGCCGCGGCAAGCTCGACCAACCGTTGTAGATCCGTGAAGTCGCCGATCCCCCAGTTGCGTGCCGAGCGCAGGCTATAAAGCTGCGCTGCGATGCCCCAACCGCGCTGGCACTCGGGCAGGAAACAGCGGGCATGACGCAGCGGCGCTGTTGCCGTGCGCGGCCCGTGATGCGAGTGCTCGAGTGCCGCAATCAGCCGCGACACAGCCGCATCCGACATATGATGATGGCGGCCGAGCGCGTCGTGATAGTCGCGCTCGATCAGGTCCTTCACCGTCATGCCGCTTTCGCTCATGGCCCGGCCTCGGCCAGTGTCCAGACCACGGCCCACGGTGGCAGCGTCGCCGCATTCACATTCCGGCCCCACAAGACGCGGCCCGCGGTCGATTGGGCCGGTGCGGCTATCGCGATCGGACCAAGGTTGGCGACGAGCGTCAGTGTGCTGCGGTCGCCGAGCCGCCACGTCACGACAAGCCGGGTCGCTTCGACGCTGTATTGGGCGCCCCCGCGCATCCCAGGAAGCCGCGGCACGATTTCCTGTCGGCGTATGTCGAGCAAGCGCCGGATCACTGGTGCGGCAGGAGGGTGTACGCCGAGTTGGCTTGTCGTGAAGGTCTCGAGCGCAACCGGATCTGGAATAGTCGCCATCGCTTTGTCCGTGGCGAAAGCTGGGAAGTTCGCGAACTCGCGCCGCCGGCCGTCGCGCACGGCGGCGCCGAGCGCACCGGCGAAATCGCAGAAAAACAGGAACGGCGTGGTGGCGTCCCATTCTGCGCCCATGAACAGCAATGGCGGCGACGGGCTGAGAAGCAAAATCGCGGTCGCCGCTTCGAGCGCCGCGGGCGCGGCGAGGGTAGTGAGGCGCTCGCCGAACGCACGATTGCCGATCTGGTCGTGGTTTTGGAGAAAGTTGACGAACGCTGTCGGCGGCAGGTCGGCGCTCTTCTCGCCGCGTAGAGCGCCGCGGTAGGCCGAGCGCTCACCCTGGAAGGCGAAACCTTCGGCGAGCGTCCGGCCGAATTTCGCAATCGGATCGGCCGCGAAATCGGCGTAATAGCCTTCGCTCTCGCCCGTCAGAATGACGTGCGCGGCGTGATGAAAATCGTCGTTCCACTGGGCGTTATAGGCGGCGATCCGGTCGTCGGCATCGCGGCGCAGATAGCGCGCCTGGTTGGCGTCGTTTTCGAGAATGAGGTGGACGTGCCGATCGGCCGGAACCGCCAGACGCACGCGCGCCGCCAGCTCTTCGAGAATGTTGGGGTGGCTGTCGTCGTGAATCGCGTGCGCCGCATCGAGGCGCAGGCCATCGATATTGAATTCGAGAATCCAATAGAGCGCGTTCTCGATGAAGAAATCGCGGACCGGCCGCGCGGCGAAATTGATCGCCGGGCCCCAGCCGGTCTGCGCGTCGGTGAAGAATCCCGGCGCATAGAGGCCGAGATAATTGCCCTCGGGCCCGAAGTGATTGTAGACGACGTCGAGGAAGACCATCAGGCCGAGCCCGTGCGCCGCGGCGATGAAGCGCTTGAGCGCGGTCGGTGTGCCGTATTGCGAATCCGGCGCGAAGGGCAGCACACCGTCGTAACCCCAATTACGCTTACCCGCGAAATCGGCGAGCGGCATGAGTTCGATTGCCGTGACGCCGAGCGCGGCGAGCCGCGCGAGATCGGCCTCGGCAGCGGCGAAGGTGCCTTCGCGCGTGTACGCGCCGACATGCAGCTCGTAAATGACCGCTTCGTGCCACGGCCGGCCACGCCACGCCGTGTCGGGCCAGTCGAAGGCTTCCGGATCGATCAATGCGCTCGGGCCGTCCACGTCGCTCGGCTGAAAGCGCGACGCCGGATCGGGCACGGTATGCGCGTCGTCGACGATGTATTGATAGACGGTATCGGCGAGCAGATTTGGCACGCGCAGTGCGTACCAGCCGTCATCGGCCGGACTCATCGCGAAATCGCGCCGCGTCTCGGGTAGGTGCAACGCGACGCTCCGCGCCCCGGGTGCCCAAAGGCGGAACGCCGCACCGTGCGCGTCAAGCGATGCACCGAACGCCATGCGATGCTGGCGCCGCACGGCGGTCTATGCCTGTTCACCGACGAGCGCCATCAACGATCGCGGCTGCACGTCAAGCCGGCCGGCGGGCGTTAAAACGGCGTTGCCGAAGCCGCTGTCGGCGGCCGTATCGATCTGCACGTGCCAGGCTTTGATGTTGGGCGTCTCGGGCAGGGTGAACGTCACAGCTTCGCTGTGAGCATTCATCAAGAGCATAAGCGGTTGGCGCGTCGCGTCAAACACGGCCGCGAGAAATCGGGCGTCGGGCACCTGCCAATCGGCGTCGGTCATCTCGGCACCGTCGGCGTGCAGCCACGTCATGTCTTTGCGCCCGTCGGCCGTCGCCGTGCCGTCGAGAAATCGGTCGCGGGTCAGATGCCGATCGTGACGCAGGTCGATCAGGCGCCGGATGAACGTGGTCAGGTCGCTGCCGGGCTGCCACAGGCCCGACCAATCGACCCAACCGATGTCGTTGTCCTGACAGTAGGCGTTGTTGTTTCCGCTTTGGCTGTTGCCCATCTCATCGCCGGCCAGCAGCATCGGCACGCCCAGGGATAACAGCAGCGAAGCCAGAAAGTTGCGTCGCTGGCGGTTGCGCAGCGCGACGATCGCCGCGTCGTCGGTTGATCCTTCGACGCCGCAATTCCAGCTTAGATTCTCGTTGGCGCCGTCGGCGCCGTTTTCGCGGTTGGCCTCGTTATGCTTGCTGTTGTAGCTGACGAGATCGGTAAGGGTGAAACCGTCGTGTGCGGTAACGAAGTTGACGCTTGCCGACGGCTTGCGATTGTCGTGCCGGAAGATATCGGCGGAGCCGGCGATGCGTCCGGCGACGGCGCCGATGACGCCGCCATCGCCGCGCCAGAAGCGCCGCAAATCATCGCGGAACCGGTCGTTCCACTCGCTCCATCCAGGCGGAAATCCACCAACGCGATAGCCGCCTTCGCCAACGTCCCACGGCTCCGCGATCAGCTTCACCTGCGCCAACACGGGATCTTGGCTCAAAGCGTCGAGAAAGCTGCTGTTCGGATCGAATCCGTTGGGGCCGCGGGCCAGCGTGGTCGCCAGGTCGAAGCGGAAGCCGTCAACATGCATGACCTCGACCCAGTAGCGTAGCGAGTCCGTGATCAGTTGGAGCACGCGTGGGTGATTCATGCGCAGCGAGTTGCCGACGCCGGTGAAATCCATGTAGCGGCGCGGGTCGTCGGGCGACAGCCAGTAATAGGAAAGATTGTCGATGCCGCGGAAGCAGAGCGTCGGCCCCAGTTCGTTGCCTTCCGCTGTGTGATTGTAGACGACGTCGATGATGACCTCGATCCCGACGGCGTGCAGCGCGGCCACCATGCGCTTGAATTCGCCATCGCCGCCGCCGAGCATGCGTCGATCGGGCGCGAAATAGCCGATCGTGTTGTAGCCCCAGAAATTACGCAGCCCGCGCTCGAGCAGCAGCCGATCGTCGACTGCATACTGCACCGGCAGCAATTCGACCGCCGTGACGCCAAGATGGCGCAGATGGTCGATGACCTCCGGCGTGCGCAGCGCCGCAAAGGTGCCGCGCATCGATTCGGCGATGCCGGTGTGCAGTTTGGTGAAGCCCTTGACGTGCAGCTCGTAAATGACGCTGTCGGACAAAGGCCGACGTGGCGGCCGGTCGTCGCCCCAATGAAAATTATTGTCGATCAGCCGGCATTTCGGCATTTGTCGTGCATTGTCGCGCCGATCGAAGGAGCGATCGCCGCGCGCGCTGCCGACGCGGTAGCCGAAATGCGCGTCGCTCAGATGCAGATCGCCGACGATGTCGCGTGCGTACGGATCGAGCAGTAGCTTGTTCGGATTGAAGCGATGCCCCTGTTCCGGCGCGTAGGGCCCGTGCACGCGGTAGCCGTAAAGCAATCCAGGGTAGGCCTCGGGCAAATGGCCGTGCCAGACGCCGTTGGTGTTTTCGGGCAAGGGCAGGCGGTCGGTTTCGTGCCGGCCGTTGGAGTCGAACAGGCAGAGCTCGACCTTTTCCGCGTGCGCCGAAAAAAGCGCGAAATTTGCGCCACGCGGATCGCCGTGCGCCCCAAGGGGATAGGGCCGCCCGGCCCCCAGCCGCGTCGCCATCGATCAATCCGTCGCTGGCGCCAGGAAGATCGCCGCCAGCGGCGGCAGCGTCAGGGTGAGCGATTGATTGCGGCCATGCCACGGTAACGGATCGGGCGTCAGCGTGCCGGCGTTCATAACGCCGCTGCCGCCGTAACGCGTGTCGTCCGAGTTGAGGATCTCGCGGTATGGCCCTGCCGACGGAACGCCAATGCGGTATCCCGGACGGACCACCGGCGTGAAATTGACAATGAAGACGACATGGCGATCCGCGGTGCGGCTGTTGCGCTGAAACGACAACACGCTCGCGGCGCGGTCGGAGGAATCGATCCATTGGAATCCGTCGTTCTCATGGTCGAGCTCGTGTAGCGCGGGCAATTGCCGGTGCAGCCGGTTGAGGTCGCGGACAAGCGCGCTGATGCCTTGGTGCAGCGGGTCGGCCAACAGATGCCAATCGAGGCTCTGATCGTGATTCCACTCATTTTCCTGAGCGAACTCGTCGCCCATGAACAGGAGCTTCTTCCCCGGATGCCCGTACATGAACGCGTAGTAAGCGCGCAGATTGGCGAAGCGCTGCCACCGGTCGCCGGGCATGCGGCCGAGGATCGAGCGTTTGCCGTGCACGACTTCGTCGTGCGAAAGCGGCAGGACGAAATTCTCGTTGAACGCATATAGCAGGCCGAACGTCAGTTTCTCGTGGTGATGCGACCGGTGGATCGGGTCGAGTGCCATGTATTCGAGCGTGTCGTGCATCCAGCCCATGTTCCATTTGAAGCCGAATCCGAGTCCGCCGTTGTAGGTCGGGCGCGAGACCAACGGCCATGCGGTCGATTCCTCGGCGATCGTCGTGCTGCCGGCAAAACGTCCGAAACAGACCTCGTTGAGTCGCTTGATGAAAGCGACGGCCTCGAGGTTCTCATTGCCGCCGAAGCGATTGGGCACCCATTCGCCGGGCTTGCGGCTGTAATCGAGGTAGAGCATCGACGCCACCGCGTCCACGCGCAGGCCGTCGATGTGATAGCGATCGAGCCAGTGCAGCGCGCTGTTGAGAAGGAATTCCGTAACTTCGGTGCGGCCGTAATTGTAGATCAGCGTGTTCCAGTCGCGGTGCAGCCCCTGTCGCGGGTCGGCGTGCTCGTAAAGATGCGTGCCATCGAAGTCGGCAAGACCGTGTGCGTCGTTGGGAAAGTGACCCGGAACCCAATCGAGCAGCAGTCCGATCTCGGCTTGATGACAGGCGTCGACAAAGAATTGAAAATCCGTCGGGTTGCCGTATCGGCTCGTCGGCGCGTAGAGGCCGGTGGGTTGATAGCCCCAGGAGCCGTCGAACGGGTGCTCCGTGATCGGCAGAAGCTCGAGATGGGTGAATCCCATTTCCTTGACGTACGGCACGAGGATCTCGGACAGCTCGCGATATGTCAGAACGCGATTGCCTTCCTCCGGGCGTCGTCCCCACGAACCGAGATGCGCTTCGTAAATCGTCATCGGTCGACCGTACAGATTCTGGCCGGTGCGCGCGGCCATCCAGGCGCCGTCTTCCCAGCGGTGCTGATCGATTTTCGCCACAACCGAGGCGGTTGCCGGCGGCCGTTCCGCGAAATATGCGACGGGATCGGCTTTCAGCGGCAGAATCGCGCCGACGCGGTCCTTGATCTCGTATTTATAGCGCACGCCCTCGTCGAGCCCCGGAACGAACAGCTCCCAGATGCCGGCGCCGGGATGGAGCCGCATGACGTGACGCCGCCCGTCCCAGAAATTGAAATCACCGACGACGCTGACGCGCTTGGCGTTCGGCGCCCAGACGCAAAAGACAACGCCCGCGATCCCGTCGATGGTCACGCAGTGCGCGCCAAACCGCTGATAAGCCTCGAAATGTGTACCCTCGCGCAGGAGATAAAGGTCCATCTCGCCGAGCCATGGGCCAAACTGGTATGGATCGGCGAACTCTGTGTTGCTGGTGTCGCGCCAGGCGGCGCGGAAGCGATACCGGTGCGGCGGCGGCGCGGCCAGCGGGACGACGAAAAGGCCGCCGCTTCCGGGCACGGGACGCGCGGATGCCAGCACGCCGCCCGATGTCGGATCGATGAGTTCGAGGCTGATTGCGTCGGGCAGGAACGCGCGCACGACGAAGCCGGAATCCGTCAGATGCGGTCCCAAATAGCTAAAGGGATCGGTGTGATCGCCCCGAAGGATTGCGTCGGCCTCGCGATCGAGGGCGGACGATGCATACGTCATGGTGTGATCAGCGCTTTCAGCCCCCGCAACGGAATGGCGATCCAGTCGGGGCGGTTCCCGAGTTCATACGCGGCTTCGAGCGCGGCCTTCTCGATCAGGAACAGATTGAGCAGGCGATGCGCGACTTCCTCCTCGGCTGGCCACAGCGCACATCCGGCGATGGCGCGGCGGTAGCTGTCGAGGAAGCTGCGGGTGGCATCGTCGCGCCATAACACGACGGCCTTGAGCAGTTCGTTGCGTAGGTCGGGCTGGTTGGCGGTGGCGTGTTCGAGTGCGGTCCACGCCGCATAGTCGAGCGAGCGCAGCATACAGGCGACGTCGCGAATAACCGATTGCTTGCGGCGGCGCTGTTCGAGCGGCAGTTGGGGTGCGCCCTCGAAGTCGACGATCTCGACATCGTTCTTCACGACGAGAATTTGGCCGAGATGGTAATCGCCGTGCAGCCGCGACAGCACGATCTCACGGTCGACAGTGGCGAGCGCGCGAACCTGCGCGACGATCGCATCCTTGCGTTCGAGAAGCTCGGCGGCGAGCGTGCCGGCTTCGCCCGAGAAGGCGGCTTGGCTGCGTGAAAGTCGCTCGAATGTTTCGCCC